>Ga0335069_10014617_pt1 | contig 10985 bp, 12 predicted proteins | sample Lox_Sample_11_FD_206714 | JGI IMG/M metagenome (GOLD analysis project Ga0335069, IMG submission 206714) | Soil microbial communities from Loxahatchee National Wildlife Refuge, Florida, United States - Lox_Sample_1.1 | ecosystem: Environmental > Terrestrial > Soil > Wetlands | place: USA... | reverse complement strand
AATCTCGGATTTGTGCGCCACCTGGGGATCGTTTCGTACAGCTTGTATCTGTGGCAGCAGCTTTTCGCATTTGGTCCGCTCGGGGCGCATGCCTCCGTGTATCTGTGGATGATTCTCGCGGCGGAGCTGTCGTACTGGTTGATTGAGCGGCCGGTGTTTCGGCGGCGTGCGCGGTTGGATGCGAAGCGGCTGGAGGTTCGCATGGTCTAGCCGGCGAAGCAGCGGGCGGGCCGGGCGGGCCGAGCAGGTGGCCCGAATACGTAGTCAGGCGGGATGGTGGAGGGCGCTTTCGACGAGGGCCTGGGCCTGGCGCAGGGTGTCGGGTGCGTCGCCGAAGGCTTCGATCCAGTGGACGTCGGGTTCGCGGCGGAACCAGGTGAGCTGGCGTTTGGCGTAGTTGCGATGGCCCTGCTGAGCTTCACCGATGGCGACTTTTTCGCTGATGCCCTTGAGGAGAACAGAGAGCGCCTGACGATAGCCTAGGGAGTCCAGCACCTTGATGGGTCCGTAGCAAGCGAGGAGAGCGCGGGTTTCGTCGATGAGGCCGGCGGCGAACATGGCGGCGCAGCGCTGGTTGAGGCGGGCATAGAGCTCGGTGCGCGGCGGGTTGAGTCCGATGCGCAGAAGCCGAAAGCCGGTGAGGGGGTCGTTCTTCTTTTCGCTGGAGAGAACCTGGGACATGGGCTGGCGGGCGGTGAGACAGACTTCGATGGCGCGGATGAGCTTGGGTGTGTCGTTGGCGTGGATGCGCGCGGCGGATGCGGGGTCGAGGCGGGTGAGAAGTTTCTTTAGCCACATCGGATCGTGTTGATCGGCGCTGCGGCGGAGGCGGGCGCGGAGATCTTCGTGGCGGGTGGGGCCGGCGAAGAGGCCTTCAGTGAGGGCGCGGAGGTAGAGGCCGGTGCCTCCGGTGACGATGGGGAGTTTGTTGCGGGAGGCGATGTCGTGGAGGGCGACGCGGGCGCGGCGGGAATATTCGCCGGCGGTGAAAGGCTGATCGGGGTCGGCGATGTCGATGAGGTGATGAGGGACGCGGGCGCGTTCTTCGGGTGTGGGCTTGGCGGAGCCGAGGTCCATGCCGCGATAGATGGCGACGGAGTCGCAGGAGACGATTTCGCCATGGAAGCGTTCGGCGAGGGCGAGGGAGAGCGCGGTTTTGCCGGAGCCGGTGGGGCCGAGAAGGAGTATGGCGAGTGCTTCGCGCACGGCGGGCTGCGCCTGCGGCGCGGATACGGTTTCGGCGGGCGGAGTCGTCATAGGCGCCACCAGCCGGGGGGGAAGATCCATTTGGGGTTGGTGTGGAATAGCCACCAGGCGAGGATGAGGGCGGCAAGGATCAGAAGGCCGATGGTCTGATAGCGGATGAAGGCGCGACGCTGGGCGAGGCGACGTTCCTGCTCGGCGAGCTGAACGTGGTGGGGTTTGATGCGGGTCGAGACCATGGATGCGCCTGAGATGAATTTAGCGTGTTTGGTGGAGGCGGCGAGGCGAGGTTCGTGCTTTCCCACCCTTGCGTCCGCTGACGCGGCCGCCAAGGATGGGGCACCCAGCTTTTGTAATGACGGCGCGCGGGGAAATACGGGAAGCAGATTCTTCGGTCGGCTTACCCCCTGTCTGCTGACGCAGACAAGGGGCCCCAAGCGTGCCGAACCTCAGAATGACACTGTGGTGGAGGGTTGGGAACCGGGGACGACAGGACGGGACTGGGAGTTCCTGGGGATTGGTGCTTCGGCTGTGCCAGACGGCGTTTGACTTGGGGTGGGGCGATTGCCGATGCTTGTTTTTCTGGCTTTGAGATGGGCAGAGGGGATAGGCGGCGATGAAAGTTCTGATTCTGGGTGCGGGGGGCCGTGAGCATGCGCTGGCGTGGGCGGTGGCTCGCAGCCCGCGTGTCACCGAGGTGGTGTGTGCGCCGGGGAATGGCGGGATGGCGCAGGTGGCGCGGTGCGTTCCTGTGGATTTGAAGAGCCTGGATGACATGTTGCGGCTGGTGGAGGCTGAGGCGCCGGGTTTGACGATTGTGGGGCCGGAGCTGCCGTTGTCGCTGGGGATTGTGGATGCGCTCGGGCAGCGGGGTGTGCGGGTATTTGGTCCGACGCAGGCGGCGGCGCGACTGGAGTCGAGCAAGGCGTTTGCCAAGGAATTCATGAAGCGGCACCAGATTCCCACGGCGAAGTATGCGGTGTGCGCGCATGCCAACGAGTTGGAGAAGGCGATTGCGTTTTTCCATCCACCGATAGTGGTGAAGGCGGATGGGCTGGCGGCGGGCAAGGGCGTGATCATCTGCGACTCGCGGAACACGGCGCTGGAGGCGGCGCATGGTCTGTTCGATGGGAGGCTGCTGGGCGAGGCATCGCGGCAGGTGGTGCTGGAGGAGTTTCTGGAGGGCGAGGAGATCAGCTTTCTTTGCCTGAGCGATGGGACGCATGTTGTGCCGCTGGTGGCATCGCAGGATCACAAGAGGATTGGCGAGGGAGACACGGGGCCGAACACGGGAGGCATGGGCGCTTACTCCACGGACAACTTGATTGAACCGCACATGGAGGAGTGGATTCTGCACCATGTTGCGGGGCCCACGGTGCGGGGGATGGCGGAAGAGGGAACGCCGTTTGTGGGTGTGCTGTATTGCGGGCTGATGATGACGCCGCGGGGGCCGGAGGTGCTGGAGTTCAATGCGCGGTTCGGCGATCCGGAGACGCAGGCGATTCTGCTGCGGCTGGAGTCGGACCTGGTGGAGGCGCTGGAGGCGTGCATCGACGGAAAGCTGGGGGAGACGGAGCTGCGCTGGAGCCGGGGAGCGTCGGCGTGCGTGGTGGCGAGTTCGGCGGGATATCCGGGGAGCTACAAGACGGGGCTTCCGGTTTCAGGACTGACGAACGCAGCGATGGTTCCAGGGGTTCAGGTGTTTCACTCGGGGACGGGGAAGCTGGGGAATCAGCTGGTGACGAGCGGCGGACGGGTGTTGTGTGTTGCTGCGACGGGTGATTCGCTGCAGGAGGCGCTGCGCCGCGCCTACCAGGCGATGGCGGAGGTGCAGTTCGAGGGCATTTATTTCCGGAACGATATTGGGCACAGGGCGCTGAGGAGCAAAGCATGAGTGTCGCGATCGAGATGGGAGAACTGCTGACGTGGAGTGACGAGGCGTCGAATTTCTGGAAGGAGCACCTCGAGAAGAATCCGGCGTTGCTGGAGCTGCCGTGCGGGATTGGCGGAGCGGCGACGGTGCAGGAGTTGGTCCGCCACATCTGGGGTGCGGAGTTGCGCTGGGCCGAGCGGCTGGGAGGATTACCGGAGACGCCGCGCGAGGCGATTCCGGCGGGGCCGCTGGATGCGCTATTTGAGCTGCACGGGAAGGCGGGGCCCATCTACCGAGGGCTGCTCGCTGATCCGCAGCAGAACTGGGAAGCGCCATACACGCTCGATGTGGCGTGGCTACCGGCGGACAAGCGGACATTCACGCGGCGCAAAATCTTGGCGCACGCGTTGTTTCACGCGCAGCGGCACTGGGCGCAGCTGGCGACACTGGTTCGCACGGCGGGATTCCCCTCGGGGTTCCACGGGGATATCTTGTTTAGCGCGGCTCTGGCGTAGGCACCGCGACATCCGGCGCTTTCTGCTTCTTCTGGAAGCAGGCGCGACAGAGGACGGGCCTGTTCTGTGTGGGTTTGAAGGGGACGGTTGTCTCCTCGCCACACTCAGAGCAGGTCGTTTTGGTTTCTGCTCGGACGCGCGTTCCGCCGGTGCTCCGTTTCGCTTTGCACTTCTTGCAGCGTTTTGGGTCGTTGCGAAATTGTTTGTCCTGAAAGAAGACCTGTTCGCCAGCGGTGAACACGAATTCTTCGCCGCAATCTACGCAAATCAAAACTCGATCAGTGAATACCATGGCCGTTCCCCGGAGAAGGGAAGGTCACAGAAGCCGGCCATGTACGTGAGAGCGTGTGCCGTCCCGTTTCCCTGTCTTCGTCCGTCTTACTAGCAAGGGGCCCGGGCCGCACAAAAAGGGAAGCGGCAAAGTTGGTCACTCCAGCGGCGTGAGCGACTGTTTTTCTCGCCCTAACCTTGCTAGGCGATGGAGGGTTAATGTTGAAATCGCGATGAGCGGTCTCGAGCTTGTCTTCTTGCTGATCCTCTCTGCCGGCATGCAGCAGAGAGAGCCCGGAGCCCATCGCGATTCAGTTGTTGTCCGACTTTGAACTTAGTCCTGCTCTTTGCGAGCCTTCTTACGATTCCGCTTGCGTGCCAGTGCTGCTTTGACGCGACGCTTTTCGCCGGGCTTGAGGTAGTAGGAGTGACGCTTAACTTCCTTGATGATGTCCTCCTGCTGAACCTTGCGCTTGAAACGGCGCAGAGCGTTTTCGAGCGGTTCGCCTTCCTGAACGCGAACTTCCGCCAAAGTGTCCCACCTCCAAACCTGCCAAAAGGGCTTTCAATATGATACTGGAAAAACGGGACTTTCGGGCCAATTTGGACCGAAATGAACGGGCGCCGCGTATTTTGATGGAATACAAGAGTCGAGGGGGTGCTGTTGATTACTCTACAAATATTCCAAAGCAGGGCGATTGCGGGTTGATCTAGACTGACCGCTGAGGTGGGATATCGATGATTCGGACCTGGCGGGGCCATACTCCCAAGATTCCTGCAAGCTGCTATGTGGATATTTCTGCGCAGGTACTGGGAGACGTGGTGCTGGGGGAGCGTTCTTCGGTCTGGATGAATGCTGTTTTGCGCGGCGATGTCCACTCGATACGAGTTGGCGCCAATTCGAATGTGCAGGACTGCTGTGTGCTGCATGGGCAGCGGAATCTCTACTCGGTGACGGTAGGGGACTGGGTGACGGTGGGCCACAATGCGACCGTGCACGGATGTGTGGTGGAGGATGCGGTGCTGATCGGAATGGGGGTGACGATCCTGAACGATTGCCGGATTGGGGAGGGATCGATTCTTGCTGCAGGTACGGTCTTGCCGGAACATACGGTCGTGCCACCACGAACTTTATGGGCAGGAGTGCCGGGGAAACTGCGGCGGGAACTGGGTGCCGGCGACCGCGCGCTGATTCTGGGGTATGCCCAGAACTACCTTGATTATGTCGAAGTGTATCTTGCGGAGATGGGCGCCAGCAGCGTTCGTGGATGAAGTTTTGTTCCTTAAGTGCTTCAGCGGGGTCATTTAGCATTTGGATATTGTGCGACGTTTCGCTTTCAGCCCGTGCCCTGTTTCCAGGTGGTTTTTGTTTGCGGTTCTATCGTTGACGGTGTGGGCGTTGACGGTGTGGGCGAAGGGTGCAAGCGGCCAAGAGGCCCCGTTGCTGCCGGACGCGCCCCAGGCGACGAGCCAATCGCAGGCCAAGGACGCACAGACCAAAGATGCGCAGACCAAGGATGCGCAGACCAGGGATGTGGTGACGCTGCGCAACACGCCGCGGAATCTGCTGAGAGATCAAGAGGCGATCTGGACGAGCCCGGCACGGCTGAACGAGTCGAATGCGGTGGGGCCGGTGCTGCTGGTTCTGGCGACGACGGCGGCGGTGACAACGGATCATCAGGTGATGTCCTCGTCGAAGCTCGAGAACACATCGCTCAATAATCATGCGTCGACTGCGTCGAATGGGCTGGTGGGAGGATTCCTGGTTGCGCCGGGGATCTTTTATGGGCTTGGCGCCATGCATCACGACGAGCATGCGACGGAGACGGGCATTCTGGGGGGCGAAGCAATTCTGGACGCTCTCGCGGTGTCCGAGGTGATGAAGCTGGTTTCGCTGCGGGAGAGGCCGACGATCGATGGGGCCCGGGGGAAGTTTTTTCAGAGCAGCGTGGGCACGAACTCGTCGTTTCCTTCGAACCACAGCATGATTGCGTGGTCTTCGGCGGCGGTGATTGCGTCGGAGTACGGCGGGCCGCTGACGCAGATCACGGCGTACGGGCTGGCGGCGGGAGTGAGTGCGACGCGCGTGATGGCACGACAGCATTTTCCTTCGGACGTGCTGGTAGGCAGCGCAGTGGGCTGGATGATCGGGCGGTATGTGGTGCATCGGCATCGGCACGAGTGAAGGGCCGGAACGCGTTTTCGATGGTGTTCAGGAGAGTTGCCCAGGGCCCCGGCGAAGCGTAGATTAAGAGTCCTCCCTCGATAGCTCATACTGAGCGAGCGTTCCTTTTCCCAAGGGGGACAAAGGAGGGCGACATGATTTCCTTACGAAGACTCCTCACAGTGCAATGGAGAGAGACCGAAGGGCAGGATCTGGTGGAATACGCCCTGACGGTGGCCCTCATTGCGTTCGGAGCCGTAGCCGGCATCCAGGGCCTGGCTTCGGAGATCAACTCGGCATTCAACGTGATCAGCACCGATCTTGCGACGTCGCTTTAGGGCGCGGACACGCTGGCGGAGAACGCGAAGCGGGCGATGTCTCTGTTTGAGGTAACCGGGAACACAAGGGGGCTATGTCGCTTATTTTGTGGGCCTAAGGCGAAGGGAGCCGGTCCAACCCGAAGGTAGTAACACCTTTGGGGATGTTGTGGTGATTGCGAAAAGAGAGGACGATTCGGGAAGCATCTGGACGCACGCAGATCCAGAACCGGGCCCCATTCCCTCTGAGGAGAACAGAGATGATTCTGGCATTGCGTCAACTCCTTCTGGTGGCCTTTCGAGAGACTGAAGGCCAAGACCTGGTCGAGTACGCCTTGGTTGTCGCGTTGATTGCATTTGGAGCGGTCGCGGCGATGCAGGGTTTAGCCACGGAGATCAACTCCGCATTCAATACTGTCAGCAACGATCTGGGCACTGCGCTGTAGGGCTGCGCCGGATTCGGCAAGACGACTAGCAAGATCGGCAAGAAAACAACGAGGGACGCCTCCGATTCGCACACGGCGGTGTCCCTTTTATTTTTTGGACAGGATGCCTTGAGGCCGGCTGAAGAGGCGCGAGGCGGAGGGCTTCGTCACAGATGGGTTGACATCCGACCCAAGGGCTGCGAGGCTTGGGTCGGATGACGACCCCAAAGAGCAACGACGACCGGATTGCCCTGTTGCAGGGCACACTCGACCTTCTGATTCTGAAAACACTGGTGATGGGCTCCTGTCACGGGCAGGGGATTGCGCGGATGATTCAGCGGCAATCGGAAGAGGTGTTTTTTGTCGATCATGGGTCGCTGTATCTCGCTTTGCAACGGCTGGAAGACAGGAAGTGGATCAGCGCGAAGTGGGGTGTGAGCGAGAACAACCGCAAGGCGCGCTATTACACGCTGACGGCGAAGGGGCGGGCGCAACTGCTGGAGAAGACGAGCGAGTGGGAGAAGCTGACGCGGGCGGTGGGGCTGATTCTGGGCGGGGCGGGAACGAACAGCGAGGAAGCGTAAAAGCAGGGAATAGGGAATAGGGAACAGGGATTAGGAAACCGATTGAGGGGCGTGCATGGTTCGACGCAAACGAAGCGATGAGGATTTTGCCGAGGAGATTCAGGCGCATCTGCAGCTCGAGGCCGATGAGCTGAAGAGCGAGGGCATGGGCGAGGACGAGGCGCGGCGGCGAGCGCGGGTGGAGTTCGGCAGTGTGCGGGGGGCGGAAGAGAGGTTCCGTCTGCGCGGCCGCGTTGCGTGGTTCGACAACCTGGTGCGCGATGTGCGGTACGGTGTGCGCGGCGCGCTGCGCAACCCCGGGTTTGCGTTCATTGCTGTGCTGACGCTGGCACTGGCGATCGGGGCGACGACGGCGATCTTCAGTCTGCTGGACCAGGCGCTGTTGCGCGCTCTGCCGGTGCGCGATCCGGAGCGGCTGGTGGTGCTGAACTCGGCGGGAGGGCATCCGGGACATTGGCACTCGGAGGGCGGCAGCAGCCCGGGGCATATGTACGAGTTTTCGTATCCGATGTACCGGGATCTGCGCGACAAGAACACGGTGTTGAGCGGGCTGGTTGCGTCGGCCGCGACGGAGATTGGCGCAACGTGGAACAACCGCGGTGAAGTGGTTCCGGCCGAGATGGTGAGCGGGAACTATTTCGAGACGCTGGGCGTGCGACCGGTGGTGGGGCGGTTGTTTTTGGCGAGCGATGAGACGGCCTCGGGTGCAAACCCGGTGGCGGTGTTGAGCTTCGACTACTGGAAGACGCATCTGAGTGAAGCGCCAGTGGTGGGCAAGACGCTGTTGATCGATGGGACGTCTTTCACGGTGGTTGGAGTGGCGGCGCCGGGATTCCACAGTGCGGTGTGGGGCAGGATGCCGGCGGTGTATGTGCCGCTGACGATGCAGGGTGTGGTTGAGCCGGAGTGGTCGTATGCGAACGATCGTCGTGCGTACTGGATCGACCTGGCGGGGCGGCTTGGGGACGGTGTGTCGGAGAAGCAGGCAGAGGCTTCGCTGAATGCGCTCTACCTTTCACTCCGCCGCTCGGAGTTTCCGCTGCAGACCGATCAGTCGGAGAAGGCGCGGAAGGGGTTTATCGACAATGCGCGGCTGTACGTTGAGGCGGGAGCGCATGGATTTTCGCCGTTGCGCGGGGATGTGGAGAAGCCGCTGACGATCGTGATGGGGATGGCGGCGCTGCTGGTGGGGATGGCGATTGTGAATGTCGCCAGCCTGCTGCTGGTGCGGGCGGCGGTGCGGGCGCGGGAGTTCTCGGTGCGGTATTCGCTGGGTGCGACGAGCGGGCAGATTCTGCGGCAGCTGCTGGTGGAAGGGCTGTTGCTGGGGCTGGGCGGGGCGGTGCTGGGGGTGCTGCTGGCGCCGCGGGCGCTGCATCTGTTGATCCAGTGGATGGCGGGCAGATCGGCGGATGAGCCGGTGTTTTCGGCGTCGCTGGATTGGCGGGTTGTGCTGTTTGCTGCGGCTGCGACGATGCTGGCGAGCCTGCTCTTCAGTCTTGCGCCGGCGCTGCAGTTCTGGAATCCGCGGCTGATGGAGGTTCTGCGGCAGCAGAGCAACACCGGCACAGGGAATGCGCTGCGTTTTCGGAGGGCGTGTGTGGCGCTGCAGATCGGATTCAGCCTGGCACTGATGATCGCGGCGGGACTGTTTGTGCGGACGATCGAGAATCTGCGCAGGGTGGATACGGGATTTGCGACGGATCGGCTGGTGCAGTTCGATCTTTCGCCGGAGATGGCGGGCTATCCGCAGGCCGCGGTGCCTGCGGTGGAGCAGCGGGCACTGGATGCACTGGCGGCGTTGCCTGGAGTGAAGGCAGTGGGGGCGACGAACGATGCGGATCTTGCGGAAGACGACCGAGCCGGGGATGTGAAGGTGTCGGGCCGCGCGGCCAAGCCAGAGGACGAGGAGTTCGACGTCGAACTGCCGTGGGTGAGCGATGGATACCTGCAGACGCTGGGAGTACCGCTGGTGGCGGGGCGGTATTTCGCGGCTTCAGACACGGCGTCGTCGATGAAAGTGGCGATTGTGAATGAGAGTTTTGTGCGCCACTACTTTGCGAACCTGGGTGCGGCCTTGGGACAACATGTGAGCCGCCCGGATCGTCCGGCGACCGATGCGGTGATTGTGGGAGTTGTGCGGGACGTGAAGCACACGAGTGTGCGCGATCCGGCGTCGGCGACCTGTTACACGCTGTTCAGGCAGGCAGAGAAGCCGAATGGATTGCGCTTCTACGTGCGGACGTGGCAGGCGCCCGATGCCGCGATGCAGAGTATCCGGTCGGCGGTGGGGACGATCGATCCCAAGCTGGTGGTGGCCGACCTGGGCACGATGGCTGAGCAGATCGACGACAGCATTTCGTCGGAGCGGACGATTGGGTTATTGGCCATGGCTTTCGGGGTTCTGGCGACGGTGCTGGCGGGGATCGGGCTGTATGGGATTCTGGCGTATTCGACGGCGCAACGTACGCGGGAGATTGGTGTGCGGATGGCGCTGGGTGCGCAGCGCGGCAGCCTGATGGGGTTGATTGTGCGGGAAGTGCTGATTCTTGCGGGCGGTTCGATCGTGGTGACGGTGCCTTTGGCGATGCTGGCGTCGCGCGCATTGCGCAGCGAACTGTTCGGGATCTCGTTTGCCGATCCGGGCGTGTATGCGGGTGGGATTGTGCTGATTGGACTGGTGGCGGCGCTGGCGGCGTTGATTCCGGCGCTGCGGGCGGCTTCGGTGAATCCGGTGGATGCGCTGCGAGCTGAGTGATAAAGGCAGGGAATAGGGAATAGGGAATAGGGAACAGGCAACAGGCAACAGGGATTAGGGAACAACGGCGGGGGTCGGGGATGCTGAAGCGGAAGCGGAGTGCAGAAGATTTCGCTGAAGAGATTCAGGCGCATCTGGCGCTGGAGGCCGATGACTTGAAGAGCGAGGGCTTGAGCGAGGACGAGGCGCGGCGGCGGGCGCGGGTGGAGTTCGGCAATGTGACGGGTGCGCAGGAGCGGTTCTATCTGAAGAGCCGCTGGCAGGGCCTGGACAAGATGCTGCGGGATCTGCGATTTGGATTTCGTTCGCTGCGGCAGAGTCCGGGGTTCGCGCTGACGGCGATTCTGACGCTGGCGCTGGGTGTGGGGGCGAACACGGCGGTCTTCAGCGTGATGCATGCGGTTCTGCTGCAGTCGCTGCCGGTGGCCGATCCGGATCGTGTGGTGTATCTGCGCACTTCGAATTCGCCGCGCGGGACGGGCACGATCGATACGACGCAGACGTTTTCCTACTCTGTGTACGATGCTCTGCACAAGCAGACGGGGGGAATGTCGGCGGTGATCGCCTATGTTCCGCTGTCGGGAAGTAAAGTTGCGGTGCGCTATGGATCGGTGCCGGAAGAGGCCGAAGGGGATATGGTGAGTGGCGCCTTCTTCTCGGGGCTGGGTGTGCGGCTGCAGCGCGGCCGTGGGTTCACAGAACAGGATGAGAAGGATCATGCGCCGATCGCAGTGATCAGCGACGGATATTGGGCGAGGCGCTTTGCACGGAACCCAGGCGTGATGGGCACAACTCTGTATGTGAACGGTGTGGGGTTCACGATTGTGGGGATCGCCTCCACGGGATTTGAGGGGCTGGAGCCGGGACAGTCGACCG
>Ga0335069_10014616_pt1 | contig 10985 bp, 10 predicted proteins | sample Lox_Sample_11_FD_206714 | JGI IMG/M metagenome (GOLD analysis project Ga0335069, IMG submission 206714) | Soil microbial communities from Loxahatchee National Wildlife Refuge, Florida, United States - Lox_Sample_1.1 | ecosystem: Environmental > Terrestrial > Soil > Wetlands | place: USA... | reverse complement strand
AATCACCATGGCTTCACCGATGTCGTCAGCGAGCCGAACGAGAATACCTCGTTCACGCTCTATTTCCCGACGGCCCGGGCGACACAGCAGGTCTCCCCGCCTCCGCCCGCGCCCGAGATGAAGACCGGGGGAGGGCGGGAGCTCATTCTCCTCGTGGAGGACGAGACGCTCCTTCTGGAACTGCTGAAGAATTTTCTGGAGGATCACGGGTACAGGGTCGCTTCGGCCAGAGACGGTCTTGAGGCGCTGGCGCTGTTCCGCGAGCACCACGAGGAGATTTCGGTCATCCTCTCCGACATGGGACTGCCGGGGATCGGCGGCTGGGAGCTGTTCCAGAAGATGAAGGAGATCAAACCGGACGTTCAGGTGATTCTCGCAAGCGGGTATTTCGATCCGAAACTGAAACTCGATCTGGTGAATGCGGGGGCGAGGGATTTCATCAAGAAACCGTACATCGTGGAAGAGATTCTGATGAAGCTCGGGCAGATCATCCGGGAGGCGAAGGATGCTGTGCCGGGCAGTGCCGGCTGAGTTCGAACACCGCGATCCCGAACGCCACGGCGGCGTTCAGGGATTGTTTCATTCCGAACATCGGTATCTCGATGGCGCCGTCCGCCCGGGAGACCAGATCCCCGGAGACTCCTGATATTTCATTTCCGACGACGAGACAGAGCGGGAAATCCGCGGGCGCCACGTCATAGTACGGGATGCTTCCGTCGGTCTGTTCGAGAAGGACGATCCGGATGCCTTCCTGCCGGAGCCGGTCAACCGCGGCGAGGGGATCGCGGATATATTCCCACGGGACAGTCGACGTCGCGCCGAGCGCGGTTTTTTCGATTTCATAACGGGGCGGGTGTGGGGTATAGCCGGTCAGGATGAGGCGTGAAATCCGGGCGCCGTCGGCGGTCCGGAATATGGAGCCGACGTTGTAGAGGCTCCGGATACTGTCGAGGAGGCAGTAAATGGGCCGGCGGGGGACATTGCAAAGCTCCCCGGGAGTGAGCCGGCGAGACGCGATTTCGTCATGTGAGAGTTTTCTCATAAATTTCCCTGAATATATGTAAATTTTGGATGATTTTGATATTGATTGAATCAGCGGAATTGTGTATATTACTTGGCTTATAAACCCCCTACTTCGTTGAGATTTTGAAGAAATTAGTTGTAGCCATCGACGGTCCTGCCGCATCGGGGAAAAGCACCACCGCCAGAATTCTAGCAGAACGGTTGGGGTATATCTACGTGGATACCGGTGCGATGTACCGGGCGATGACCCTCAAGGTTCTGCAGCATCGTCTGGACCTTGATGATGTTGCGGGGATCACTGCGCTGGCGCTGAATACGGAGATCCGCCTTGGCCGGGAAGGAACCCGGTTGAAGATTCTGCTGGATGGCGCTGACGTCACCGCCGCAATCAGGAAGCCGGCGGTCACGAACGCCGTGAGCGCCGTGAGCGCCCTCCCTCCAGTCCGCGAGCTGATGGTGCGCGAACAGCGCCGGTTGGGCCGCGAAGGTGGTGTGGTACTGGAAGGCCGTGACATCGGAACCGTGGTCTTTCCCGATGCCGATGTCAAGATCTACATGGTTGCGGATGTGAGCCAGAGGGCTCGTCGCCGGAAAAAGGATCTTCAACAGCAGGGGATCGAGATCGAGGTCGATCAGATCCGGAAGGAGATTCTGGACCGGGACCGGAAGGATTCACAGCGCGATCACAGTCCGCTGAAGCAGGCGAGCGACGCAATCACCATCGACACGTCGGAACTGACAATCGATCAGCAGGTGGATCAGATCCTCCATCATATTCAAAACGTTCTTCACATGGAAGCATGAGGGTATCGGTCGACACAAGCGCCGGATTCTGCTGGGGCGTCATCAGAACGATCGACATTGCGGAATCGGAACTGCAAAACAGCTCCGCCGGACAGCCGCTGTACGTTCTCGGCGACATCATCCACAATCCGATGGAGATCGAGAGGCTCGAGAAGAAGGGACTGCACACGATAACCCATGAGAACCTTGCCGGGGTGACCGGCGGGAAGGTTCTCATCCGGGCGCACGGGGAACCCCCTTCGACCTACCGGCAGGCGGAGGAACTGGGTGTGGAACTGGTCGACGCCACCTGCCCTGTCGTCTGGAAGGTGCAGGAGCGGATCCGGAAATTCTATCAGCAGGGCTATCAGGTCGTGATTTACGGAAAGAAGGATCACGCCGAGGTGGTCGGGCTGGTGGGCCAGACGAACGGGGAAGCGATCGTCATCAAATCGGTCGACGAGATCGGCCGGGTCGATCTGCAGAGGAAGACGGTTCTGTTTTCCCAGACGACGATGGACAAGGCGACGTTTCACCATATGAAGGAGGAATTCCGGAAGAGGATCGCGGAATTCGTCGTCGGAACGTTTGAGGAGGAAGCTTTGGAATTCCACGCCAAGGACACCATCTGCGGGCAGGTGTTCGGGCGCGACCGGAAACTGAGGGAATTCGCCGGTCAGAATGATATCATGATTTTTGTCGCAGGCCGCAACAGCTCGAACGGCAAGGTGCTCTACCACATCTGCCTCGAGGCGAACCCGCGAACCTATTTTGTCGAAACCGAAGCCGAGCTTCTTCCTGAATGGTTCCAGGGAATTACCTCGGTCGGAATCAGCGGCGCCACATCCACCCCCCAGTGGCTGATGGAACGGATCAGGGACCATATTGTGGCAACATATTCGTCCCCCGAGCCGGAAAGTGTAGTAAAGTCATCCTAATTCAGCATCTTCCACATAATCAACCTGAGTTCCGTCCGTCGCATCACATGTTTGATGACTTGCATGCAGCGGCGCAGGAACCGGGTCACCGGACGGTTCGGCATGAACCGGCCGGAACAATCTGAGGAGAAGTAATGGCTGCAGAATCAAACGACACCATCCAGAACCCCGCATCGGGGGCCGTCACGGAGAAACGGTCCGTTCAAAAGACCCGGGGAACCAAATTCAACTACGCCGGCATCGAGGAAAAGGAATATTCCGAACAGGAATACAAGGATCTGGCGCACCTCTACAATCAGACGTTCACGAACATCCACGAAGGGGAGATCGTGAAGGGGAGGATCGTCGCCATCACGGACAACGGCGTCGCGATCGACATCGGGTTCAAATCGGAGGGAATCGTTCCCCTCGCCGAGTTCCCCAACATCGATGAGCTGAAGCCGAACGATGAGGTGGAGGTTTTTCTGGAAAGTGTCGAGAACAAGGACGGCCAGCTGGTTCTCTCCCGGAAGCATGCAGATTTCGTCCGGACCTGGGAACGGGTGGTCCGGGCATTTGAAACCGGCGAAGTCCTGCAGGGCAAGATCACGCGCCGCATCAAGGGCGGCCTCGTCGTCGACCTGATGGGACTGGACGCCTTCCTGCCCGGTTCGCAGATCGATGTCAAGCCGGTCCGCGACTTCGATCAGTTCCTCGGCAAGACGATGGAATTCCGGGTTGCCAAGATCAACCACCCGAATGAGAATGTCGTCGTCAGTCACAAGGTGCTCATCGAGGCGGAAATGCAGGAACAGCGGAGTGCAATCCTGAACAGTCTCGAAAAGGGCCAGGTGCTCGAAGGCACCGTCAAGGCCATCACCGATTTCGGCGTCTTCGTCGATCTGGGCGGCGTGGACGGTCTCATTCACATCACCGACCTCTCCTGGGGGCGCGTCAACCATCCTTCCGAGGTGGTGAAGCTCGACCAGACGATCACCGTTGTGGTGATCGATTTCGACGAGGCGAAGAAACGGATATCGCTCGGTCTCAAACAGCTTCAGCCGCATCCGTGGGAGAACATCGAGACGAAATATCCCGTCGGCACGAAGGTCACCGGCAAGGTGGTGTCGCTTGCGGATTACGGCGCCTTCATCGAGATCGAAAAGGGGATCGAAGGCCTCATCCACATCTCAGAGATGAGCTGGACCCAGCACATCAAGCATCCGTCGCAGGTGGTGTCGATGGGTCAGATGGTCGGTGCGATCATCCTGAGCCTCGACAAGGACAACAAGAAGATCTCGCTCGGCATGAAACAGCTCGAGCCCGATCCGTGGCTCAGTCTCCTGGCGAAATATCCGGTGAACTCGAAGCACAACGGCATCGTCCGCAACCTCACGAACTTCGGCGTCTTCGTCGAGCTCGAGGAGGGCGTCGACGGCCTGGTCCATATTTCGGATCTCTCATGGACGAAGAAGATCCGCCATCCCGGCGAAGTCGTGAAGAAGGGTGACCGGCTCGAGGTCGTCATCCTCGGTGTGGATGTTGATCAGCGGCGTATTTCCCTTGGTCACAAGCAGGTGCGCGACAATCCGTGGGAAGCGTTCGCTGAATCGTACAAGCCGGGGACCGAAACGGAGGGCAAGATCGTCCGGATCATCGAGAAGGGGGTCATCGTTGAGCTCCCCTACGGGGTCGACGGCTTCGTGCCGCTCTCCCAGCTTTCGATGACGCAGGTGAAGAACATCGGCGAGATGTTCCATACCGGCGACTCACTGCCGCTGAAGGTGCTCGAATTCGACAAGGACAGCAAGAAAATCGTCCTCTCGGTTGTCGAGTACATGAAGGGCAAGGAACAGAAGATCATCGACGACTATGCGTCGAAGCACAAACTGCCTCCGATGACCCTCAAGGAGGTGGCGAATGTTTCCGGGAAAGTGCCGGAAGGACAGCAGAGTGCTGCCGGCGACCAACCCCCGACATCCGACTTCATGATCTGAACCGACAGGATCAGCGTATACCGGCAAAGAGTTGTCTGTCAAGGGCAACTCTTTGTCGTTTTCAACCTATGAAAAGAGTCGCCCTTCATACCCTCGGCTGTAAACTGAACTTTGCCGAAACCAGCACGATCGGCCGGCAGTTCTCCGACCGCGGCTACACGGTCGTCCCGTTCGATCAGCAGGCCGACGTCTACGTGCTGAACACCTGCAGTGTAACCGAACGCGCCGAATCGGACTGCCGTTACCTCGTGCGCCGCGTGCTCCGCCAGGCCCCGACCGCATGCGTCATCCTGACCGGGTGCTATGCACAGCTTCGCCCCGGCGAGCTCGCCGGCATCGACGGCGTCGACGCCGTCCTCGGGACTTCTGAAAAATTCCGGCTGTTCGACCACCTTGCCTCGTTCGAGAAGAAGGAAACGCCCGAGATCTTCGTCTCGTGCATCGACGATGCCCCGGCCGCGGATCCCGCCTACTCCGCCGAGGTCGGCGGCCGCACGCGGGCCTTCCTGAAAGTCCAGGACGGCTGTGATTATTCCTGCAGTTTCTGCACCATCCCCCGCGCCCGGGGGGAGAGCAGAAGCGTCCCCCCTGCAGACCTGCTCCTGACCGCCCGGCGGCTCGCCGGGGAAGGATTCCGGGAAATTGTTCTCACCGGCGTCAATGTCGGCGACTACGGCCGGAAAAACGGGGGAAGCCTGCTCGCTCTGCTCGCGGAACTCGACAGAGTCGACGGTATCGAGCGGATCCGGATCAGCTCCGTTGAACCGAATCTGCTGACCCGTCCGCTGATCGACTGGATTCTGGGGTCGGCGAAATTCTGCCACCATTTTCACGTGCCGCTCCAGAGCGGCAGCGGCGGCGTCCTGACGCGGATGCGCCGGCGCTACCGGCCCGATCTGTATGCCGGACTGGTCTCCTATATCGCGGCGTCCGATCCGGATGCGGCAATCGGTGCCGACGTCATTTCCGGTTTTCCTGGCGAAACGGAGGGCGAGTTCAGCGATACCGCCCGCTTTATCGCCGATCTTCCGCTCTCCTATCTTCATGTCTTCACGTATTCCGGAAGGCCCGGCACTGCGGCCGCGGGGATGCCCGCACAGGTTGAACCCCGCGTCCGGTTCAAACGGAGCGCGATTCTGCGGAACATCGGCCGTATGAAACGCCGGACCTTTCATGAGCGGTTCCGGGGCGCCACCGTGCCGGTGCTCTTCGAGCAGGAGATCGGAAGCGGACTCCATTCTGGCGTGACCCAGAATTATATCCGCGTAGAGGTCGCCTCTTCCCGGATCCGTCCGAACGATATTGTGCCTGTCACCATCACCGAATGCGGAGAGGACGATTGTCACGGCGTCCCGGCTCCGCAAGTGAAATGAAAGGAATCCGTCGGGACACGCTTGCTACCATGCGGTACCCCACAGCGTCCAGAGCAATCATTCAGGAGACGGTATGAAGTATATTCTCATCTTGACGATACTGGTGTTCTCTCCGCTTGCCGCACAACAGCAGACGGCGGGACCCACCGTGACACATACATTCGGCGTCTCCGGCGCCGATGCCCGGCCGGAAACGCCCCTGCCCGGTCTCCCCGCCGGCGACGATGCAACGGCAACCGACCGGAAAAGTCCGGCACTCGCCCTTCTCTATTCACTCCTCCTGCCCGGCATGGGGGAACTCTACGCCGGCGATTACAGCGGCGGGAAATATTTCACCATCCTCGAGGGAGGTCTGGTCGTCGCGCTGATCGGAATGGACCGCTACGCGAACTGGCTCCAGACGGACGCCTTTACCTACGCCGCCCAGCACGCGGGCGCGCAGACCAACGGGAAGGATGACCGGTACTACGTTGCTCTGGGAGACTACAACGACGTCAATCAGTACAACGCGGCACAGCTCCGGATGCGCCTTCCCCAGAACCTGTACGATCCCACCGGATCATACTACTGGAAGTGGGACAATACGGCGGACAGGAACAGCTATTTCGACATGAAAACGACGAGCGACAACAGGTTCAACGATGCACGGTTCATCGGTGCGGCCATCGCGGTCAACCATATCGTCAGCGCCATCAACGCCGCCCGGATCGCCGTCAGCCATAATAAATCCCTTTCGCAGACCTCCCTGATCGACGTTCATGCCGGCGTCATCGGCGGTCTCGCAAACCCGTCCGGAGTGATGATCACCTTTACCCGGAATTTCTGAGCGATCCGGCGGACCGGCCAGGACCGTCGCCTGCCATGCGCAACATCCGGCTTCTCATTGAATATGACGGAACAGCCTACGCGGGATGGCAGAGGCAAACCAATGCCCGGACCATCCAGGGGGAGATCGAGCAGGCGCTCGCGCGGATTCTCCGCGAACAGGTGACCCTCAACGGCGCCGGACGGACCGACGCCGGCGTCCATGCCCGGGGTCAGGTTGCGAACTTCACAACGACCGCAGACGCCCCCTGCCATGCGATCGAGCGGGGGTTGAACGGGATTCTTTCCGACGACATCGTCGTCCTGAACGCCGGGGAGGCGGCGCCGGATTTTCACGCAAGGTTCAGCGCCCGGGGTCGGCGGTACTCGTATTCCATTTCCCGAGCTCACACTGCCCTCGAACGGCACCGGTGCTGGATGCTCGGCTACGCACTCGACGACGGCCTCCTCGACCGTGCCGCAGGCCTTCTCGCCGGGACGCACGACTTCCGTTCGTACTGCAGGACGCAGAGCGACGTCGAGCACCACCGATGTACGGTGACCGATTCGCACTGGGAGCGGAACGGGTCGCTTTTCCGGTATCATATCACCGCCGACCGGTTTCTGCACGGGATGGTCCGGTCGCTCGTCGGCACAATGATCGACGTCGGCCGGGGATATACCCCGTTCGCGGAATTCGAAAACCTGTTCGCGCTCGGAGACCGGAGGGAAGCGGGCATGGCGGCTCCCGCCCGGGGTCTGGTGCTGGAAGAAGTGCTGTACTGACCGGATCTTCACTCCCCGCACTCAGGCGGAGCTCGTGCGCTTTTCGTATTCCCGGCCGGATCCATCCAATATATCCGTACACGCTTCGTGCCGCCGGGATGAGCCCTTTTCGATAAGTCCGGACACCGGATCCGGAATCAGCAAGTCAAAATTCCATCCGCGAAACGGTCCGGAATTGCCTTCAGGCTTCCTCGATGTCGTATTTGATTAACGTCATTGTTTCTCGTACATTAATAGGATGGAGACGGAAATTCCCCATTCTCTGAGTTTTTGACCTACCGATGGCCTCCCAACTGCTTGGCAATGTGATATTTATCCTTCTGGTCGTCTTTTCCAACGCCTTTTTCGTTGCGGCCGAATTCTCTATCGTGAAGGTCCGGCGGTCTCAGCTCGATCAGCTCGTCAGCAAGGGGAAAAGGGGAGCGCATCTTGCCCAGCACATCCACGAACATGTCGACGCGTATCTCTCCGCCACCCAGCTCGGGATAACGCTCTCCAGTCTGGGTCTCGGCTGGATCGGGGAACCGCTTCTCGCGGACATGATCCGGGAGCCGCTCGGTCTGGTGCACCTCCTGAGCGAGAGCGCCATTCAGGCGATTGCGTTCCTGCTCAGCTTCGGGGCGCTCACGTTTCTCCACATCATCCTCGGAGAGCTCGGTCCGAAGTACATTGCGATTCAGAACCCGGAAACCACCGCGATCACCGTCGCGATCCCCCTCCAGTTTTTCTACAAGATCTTCCGGCCGTTCATCTGGTTCCTGAACAGCTCCTCGAACGTGATTCTCCGTTCGCTCGGCGTGGAGCCGGTCAAGACCCCCGAACTGCTTCACTCGCCGGAGGAGCTCGAGAGCATGTTCACCGAGGGGGCGAAGAGCGGCATGTTCGGGAAGACGGAGCAGGAGCTCATCAGCAAGATCTTCGAGTTTTCGAATACGACCGCCAAGGAGATCATGGTGCCGCGGACCGATGTGGTTGCGATCGAAGACACCACCTCCCGCGACCGGCTGATCCGGATTGTCACCGAGGAGGGCTATTCCAGGATACCGGTCTATCACGATTCGCTCGACAACATCACCGGCATCATCTACACGAAGGATCTCATCAGCATGATGGAGCACCGGGATCTCATCGTCCTGCAGGATATCCTCCGTCCGCCGTATTTCGTGCCGGATGCGATCCGCATCAGCCAGCTGATGCGCACGATGCAGGACCGGAAACTCGCCATGGCGATCGTGATCGATGAGTTCGGAGGGACGCAGGGGATCATCACCATGGAGGATATTCTGGAGGAGATCGTTGGTGAGATCCACGACGAGTATGACGAAGTGCTGAAGGACGTGGAGCAGGCGTCGGACGGTTCGGCGGTCGTGAACGCCCGGATTACGATCAGGGATTTCAACGATAAATTTCCCGACGCGGTTCCCGACGATCCCGAATACGAGACCCTGAACGGATTCCTGTATAAGATCACCGGCCGTATCCCGGAACTGAACGAAGAGATCCGGTACGGCGATCTGCAGTTCATGGTGATCAAGAAGGGACAGAGGAGGATCCGGCAGGTGAGAGTGCGGCGGATCGCCCCTCCCATTCCCGCCGCGCGCGAGGGGCTGTAACCGTTTTCGGAGAGGGGGACCGCCGGTCAGCGGCCGGCCGATTTCACCAGGACTTCCAGCGTTCGTTCCGCAAGCTTCCGCCTGTCGTATTTTCCCGCCTGGACGATGCCGCGCCGACGCAGTTCGCCGGCCAGGCTCCCGTCGGTCAGAAGGAGTTCGAGCGCGCCGGCAATCTGTTTTGTTGAATACGGGCTGACGTAGACGGCGGCCTCTCCGAGGACCTCAGGCATCGCGGATATATCCGATGCGATGACCGGCGCGCCGCACGCCATCGCCTCCAGGGGGGGCGATCCGAATCCCTCATAGAGCGACGGAAATCCGAAGACCGATGCAAGCGTGTAGAGCGCCGGGAGATCCTCCTGCGGCACATATTCGATGAAGCTGATCCTCCCCGCGGTTTCCAGATTCCGGATGCGGGAATAGATCGTTTCAGTGAACCATCCGCCACCTCCCGCGATGACGAGGGGAACCTCGCGCTGGAGGGATGCCGGCAGGGCGGCATAGGCGGTTGCGAGTCCGGTGATGTTTTTTCTCGGCTCGATCGTGCCGAGATAGAGGATGAAGCGTCCGGGGAGGGAATATTTTTTCCGGATCCCGGCAAGAAGCTCTTCGTCGGTCACGGGCCGGTAAGTCTCGTTGAACCACGGATATATCACCTCGGTTTTTGCCTCCGCCGCCGGGAAGAGCGACGCGAGGTCGCGCTTTGTCGTGCCGGAAACGGCGATGATCGTATCGGCGAGCGCGACTGCGTTCGGCACAAAAAAATGCGTCCACATCCGCATTTTCGGCGTATAATACTGCGGAAGGAGATAACCGATCACATCGTGGATCGTGACGGTATAATGGAGCCGCCGGCGGGTGTTGAAGAGATCCTGTGCCCCGGCCGGAAGCGGCAGGAGCGATGCGGCCTCCGAGAGACGCGGGAGGACGGGGAGAGCGAAAGCCGGGGAAAAATAAAGATCGATGCCGTAACGCCGTATCTGCGCCGGGAGGAGAAAATTTTCCCAGACCCGGTTCAGGACCATCCGGCTGTATCCTTCGATCAGGATCGGGGTGCAGTTGGGAAATCTGAATGAATCGTTCGGGACGGTCAGGAACAGGAAGTACTCGTTCCGGTCGTCGATCTCGAGGAGGGATTTTACGAGGTATTCCGCATACTGGCCGACGCCGGAGCGGCGGGGTTCGATGGTCCGGCCGTCGATTGCGATGCGCATCGGTCAGCCGCCTGCCTCTTTCCGCGCGACGATGAAGGTGTCGCCGACGTCGTAGTATTTCCCGAATCTTAATTTTGCCATCCAGTAGCGGTAAAAGCTCCTGGGGTGATAGATCGCGGGCCGGACCCGGGTTTTCGGATCGTATCCTTTGTCGACGATCGTCATTCCGAGATGCGACAGCATCGCGTCGAGGATCGGAAGGGGGTAGGGACGGATGTGCGACATGTCGAGCCAGAACCTTTCACTGCTCACGAGCAGATCGTGATAGCTCGGCGTCATGAGGAACAGTATGCCGCCGGGGCGGAGAAGATCGCGCATCCCGACGAGCAGATCCATGCCTTCCTTCGGATGAAAATGTTCGATGATGTGGCTCCCGATGACGCCGTCGAATTGACCGGGCCGGCTCCGGAGAAAGGTGAAGATATCCTCGCAGTACGCCTCGTGACCACGGGAGCGGCAGAGGTCGATGTAGTCG
>Ga0335069_10014614_pt1 | contig 10986 bp, 9 predicted proteins | sample Lox_Sample_11_FD_206714 | JGI IMG/M metagenome (GOLD analysis project Ga0335069, IMG submission 206714) | Soil microbial communities from Loxahatchee National Wildlife Refuge, Florida, United States - Lox_Sample_1.1 | ecosystem: Environmental > Terrestrial > Soil > Wetlands | place: USA: Florida... | reverse complement strand
CCGACGCGTCCGGCCAGCCCGGAGAAGAGCAAACCGCTGGAAACGTGCGAGGCTTGCACCGTCGTGTACCCCGTGTCGCGAAGGAACAAGACAAACTGTTGAATCACGGTTCCGATAGCGCCGATGGTGAGCGTGCTGCCCGCCAGGATGAGCCAGAAGTTGGCGGTTCGAACCGCGGCGCTTAAGGAGAAGGAGGATCCCGGGCCGGCTTCAGCCGCGGCCAGGCTGGGTTCTTCCCCGTCCGCGACCAGCCCGATTTCGCCGGGAGTGGAGCGCGTCAGCCACTGGGCAATAGGGAAGAGTACGACTGCGATCAGGATGCCGATGATAACGAAGGCATGCCGCCAACCCGCCCATCTTATCAGGTACGCCGCCAGCATCGGCGCCGCCACGCCACCCAAACCCAGTCCCAAGTAGGCGTAGCCCATGGCCCGTCCGCGTTTGGCCCGAAACCAATTGGAAACCAGAACCTGGTTGGAGATGGGGCCGGCAAGAACGTATCCAACTACCTCCACAACACAGAGGATGTAGTATTCCCAAAGTCGCGACATGCCTCCCATCAGTATCAATGAGAAGGCCACCAGCAGGATGCCCGCACGCAGAACCGGCCGTGCTCCGACGCGGTCGAGGATGGCTCCCATAAACCCGAAGGCGGGCGCCACAATGACAAAGCCCAGAAACAATCCCTGAGTAACCTGGCTGCGCGTGAAATGCAGAGAATCAACGAGGGAAGTGTAGAAAACGGGCAGCCCGTAGAAGACCAACCCCACGGCGAAGAAGAGATTCATGAACGCCGCCAGGACAACCCACCAGCCGTAAAAGACTCGTGTCGACGTAGTTTGATTCATGGAAAATAGTCAGGTGCGCAGGTCAATCGCGGGTTCAGCCAAACTCCGGTCCGAGTATTGCTCCCTGGAGTCGGGGACGGCCGGGAAAAGCATTGCGCCCGCGGTACATTCGGGTCAAGGACCGCGCGTATTGAAAACCGTGATTGCGCAACAATTTCAGCGCCCAGGGAGTATTCTTCAAGCCGTCCACAAAAACCATCTCACTGCCGGAACGGATCAGGAATTCATCCAGCAATTTGCACGCGGAGGCTTCACTTACCGCCACCCAGGGGCCCAGGTGGTCGGCCAGCGCGCCCCGGCGCCCAAAGCTGTACCCTCGGAGTTTGCCCCGGCTGCGGGTCTGCAACACAAAGGCGGGATACTCCTCTGCAATCGACTTCAACAACCCTCGACGGTCGGCCCCAAAGACCTCACGGTCCAAACTGAGTACTTCTTCTGTTACGGATGTGACCGCTCCCAGACAGTCGGGTGCGGGCGTGCGCTCCAATTGCCAACGCTCGATTTCGTATTCCGCGACAAAACCGAGGTCTTCGTAGAGAGGTTTGCCCTGCGGAGTCGCATCGAGCTTAATGCTGGGGATGCCGCAATCTTCGAGGTACTCTACGGCCTTCCGCAGTAATTTCGTACCGATACCCCGGCCACGTTGGGCGGGATCTACCAATACCATACCGATCCACGCAAACCGGCCCTCGTAGGAGATGGTCGCTGCGCTTCCGACCACTTGACCCTCGAAATCCGCCACGAAACACCCATGGGGGCTCGCGCGAAGGAAACGCTCCCAATCGCCTTGCGTCTGGTTCCATCCCGCCGCCTCTTTCAGCCGTATTCCGGCGGGGATGTCGACGGCAGTCATCAGGCGGAGGCAGAGGTTCATGCCGGAGATTCCTTCGGTATGGCAAGAATCGTGTAGCCGGGGGAGAGTTTAACCGATTTACCCCCCCGATTGCTGAAGCAATTTTGCCACCAGCGCTGTCCAGCCGGTTTGGTGGCTGGCGCCCAGGCCGGCGCCGTTGTCGCCGTGGAAGTACTCATAGAAAGGAATCAAATCTCGCCAGAGAGGATCGTTTTGGAAAAGCTCGTTCCCCCCGAAGACGGGGCGCCGGCCGTTGCCGTCGAAGAGGAAGATGGAGGTCAACCGGCGGGAGATGTCTTCCGCCACTTCCCACAAGGTCATCAGGTGGCCCGAGCCGGTGGGGCACTCGACCTTCAGGCAGTCCCCATAGTAGTAGTGAAACCTCTGCAAGGCTTCGATGAGCAGAAAATTGGGAGGAAACCACACCGGCCCCCGCCAGTTGGAATTGCCGCCAAACATTCCGGACGTAGACTCGGCCGGGTCGTAGTCGACACGGTATTCCTGCCCGTGAATGGCCATCACGTAGGGGTGGCGCGAGTGAAACTTCGAAAGGCTGCGAATACCATGCGGCGCTAGGAATTCGTCTTCCGCCAGCACGTAGCGGAGGATTCGCGCCAGCTTCCGGCGGCTGACAATCGAGAGTTGCCGGCGGATTCCGTGCGCCGAAGCCTGTGTCATTTCAATGTGGTGAGGCACACCGGGCACATTATCAAGGAACCATTGCATGCGGCGCTTGAAACCAGGCAGGGCGTCAACCGCCTCCGGCTCCAAAATCTCGACCGCGAAGAGGGGAACAAGCCCCACCATCGACCGCACCTTCAGGAAGGGATGCCGCCCATCCGGCAGGTGCAGAACGTCATAGTAGAAGCCGTCCTCTTCATCCCACAAAGTGATCCCATGGCCGCCCCGATTGTTTATCGCCTGGGTTATATAAACAAAGTGCTCAAAGAATTTACTGGCCACATCTTCATAGGCCGGATCGTCCCGCGCCAGCTCCATGGCAATGGCGAGCATGCTGAGGCAATACATGCCCATCCAACTGGTCCCGTCGGATTGTTCAATGTGGCCGCCGGTAGGAAGAGGTTTGGACCGGTCGAAGATCCCGATGTTATCGAGCCCCAGGAACCCGCCCTCAAAAACGTTACGACCATCGGGATCCTTGCGATTCACCCACCAAGTGAAATTCAGCAGGAGCTTATGAAAGACCTTTTCGAGAAACTGGCGATCCGCCACGCCACGCCGCCGCCACTCGATCTTGTAAACCCGCCAGGCGGCCCACGCATGGACGGGTGGATTCACGTCGCTGAACGCCCACTCGTATGCCGGAAGCTGGCCGTTGGGGTGCTGGTACCACTCGCGGAGAAGCAGGATGAGCTGTTCCTTCGCGTAGTCCGGGTCCGCCAGGGCCAATGCCACGCAGTGGAAAGCCAAGTCCCAGGCGGCATACCAGGGGTATTCCCACTTGTCGGGCATGGAAATCACGTCGGAGTTATAGAGGTGGGTCCAGTTATGGTTACGCTGCATCCATCTTTGGGAGGGGGGAGGCGGACTGCCTGGATCCCCCTCCAGCCAGACACGCACATCGTAGTTGTAGAACTGCTTGGACCAGAATAAGCCTCCCATCGCCTGGCGAAATACGTTTTGCGCATCGGCCGAAAGCGTGGGGGGAATGATGTTGGCATAGAACTCATTCGCTTCGGCAATGCGCTCTTCGAACACATCGCCAAACCCGTCAGTGAGCGCATCTTCGCTCGGCCGTTCGTTGGTTAAACGCAGCCGGGTGACGGAATGCTGCCCGGGCGGGATCTCCAAACGATAGGCGGCCGCCGCCTTCGTGCCTTCCAAGGTGGGGTTCACGGCATGGCGCACTCCGTGGATAATGTAGTCGTCGATCCCGTCCTTCACATAAGGGGAGTGGTTTTCGACGCCGAAGAGCCGCTGGAAATTGGTGTCGTTTTCGGTGAAGAGCAATTCCGGATGTCCCTGGCAGACCAGCCACCGCGTGCCGTAGTAGCGGTGCTCCGCGCGGATTACCGCCGCCCCCGCGAGGTCCTGTCCCCGGGCCAGCAGCGGACGCCAGTCATCCCTGCCCCACGACCAGGTGTTGCGGAACCAGAGCGTGGGGAGCAGGTGCAGCGTGGCCAACTCCGGACCGCGATTGTGAACGGTGATGCGGATGAGAATGTCCTCAGAAGTTGTCTTGGCGTACTCGACAAAGATGTCAAAATAGCGGTAACCGCTAAATACTCCCGTGTCCACCAGCTCGAATTCAGGGTCCCTCTTGCCCCTGCGCCTGGTTTCGTCCATCAACCGGGCGTAAGGGAACTCCTCCTGGGGATACCGGTAGAGATACTTCATGTAAGTGTGCGTGGGGGTTGAATCGAGGTAGAAGTAATACTCTTTGACGTCCTCGCCGTGGTTTCCTTCTTCTCCGGTGTGCCCGAAGAGGCGCTCCTTCAGGATGGGGTCACGGCCATTCCAGAATGCCGGGGCAAAGCAAATAAGCTGATGCCGGTCGCAAATGCCGGCAATTCCGTCCTCGCCCCAGCGGTAGGCGCGGGAGCGCGCTTGGTCGTGCGGAAAATACCTCCAGGGAGTGCCTTGCTCACTGTAATCCTCGCGCACCGTTCCCCACTGGCGCTCGCTCAGGTACGGCCCCCAGCGCTTCCAGTGGACCTGGCGCCGGCGAGACTCCTCCTGCCTTTGCTCTTCACGGGTCATGGCTTGTCCAAATCGAACGGCGAGCCTACTGAAACTTGCAAATTGGGGTGGCAGTGTTAGATTTGGCGCGGCTGTCCCGGCCGCTGTCGGTGGGGCGTCCCGGCCCAGCGGTTGCATGGGTAAGATACCCGCGCCACGGCGGGCAGGACGCCCACGCCACGAACATGGGTGCCACCGTATTCTGCGCGTCGCATGAGCAGGTCGAAAAGCCCCCGGCGTCCGCAGGTCCTGGAGAATCCTCGCCGAAGGCCGCCTGTTACAGACCTCAACCTGGGGGTCCCACGCCCAAGATGGCCGCACCGGCTATCTGCCATTTTCACCGCACCGCCCTGCAACCATTTCATCTTCCGCCGGATGTGGGAAGATGTCAAACTTCCCGTCATTGGCCCGCCGCAGGTTGCGGCATGCTCGATGTCGGGTTGATGTCGACGATGTATTTGCGAAAAGCCGTACTTAGGGAGGAGTGTCAAAGCAACTATCTGGGGGTTTCTCCTTTGCCTCCACGGATGATTCCTTATCCGCCGACTTCGTCGAATCGGATGGACCGGGTGTCGCGCTCTTTTCCCGTGGGAACGGTTAATGGTTTGTAGAGCTCCGGCCGCCGGGTCTTAATCCAACGGCGGCCGGTGCTTTCTGCCAGCAGGGAAGCATCGAGATCCGCCACCACCATGTCGTCATCCGCCTTCCATGTTTCCGCCAGAATCCTGCCATAGGGGTCGAGAATCGTGGCGTTACCCGTGCGAACCTCATCGTCGTCGATTCCGATGCCGTTGCTGAAAACCAGGAACATTCCGTTGTCGTGGGCGCGGGAGGGAAGCCAGCGCATGAGCCATCCTCTTCCTTTGTCGCCTCGAAGTTCGGCCTCGATCGCCTGCGGATTCCGGTGGCGGTTGTCCCAAAGCGCGCGGTCAATGCGGCCCATCAGGTGGGGGTTCTTGGAGGTGACGCCACCGGTCTGATGCGGCGCCAGCAGGATCTCCGCCCCCTGCAAGGCCGCGATGCGGACGTTCTCAATGATGTTGATGTCGTAGCAGATCAACACGGCAATCCGGCAGCCGTGAGGCGTGTCAAACGTCGTGAATTCGGAGCCGGGGACAACATCATCGTGCTCAAAGGCGTGAATCTTGCGGTGAAGTTTCCATTCCCCGTTGGGCATGGCCACCACGTAGGTGTTGTGGAGCAGGCCCTGAGAGTCCACTTCGATCAATCCGGCCCCGAGGGTCAAATGGAATTGCCGGGCCAGTGAGAGCAACGCCTGCGCGGACGGGCCTTCGGGCACAGGCTCGGCCAAGCCATGCAGGGCCTGGCGGGAGAGCTTGCGAAGGAACCAATAGCCTGTAATGCAGCACTCGGGAAAAGCAATGATCTCCACGCCTTCACCGGCGGCACGCTCTACAAAGCGGCGAATCTTGGCAAAGTTGGCCTGCTTGTCTCCCGCCGCGTGTTCGAACTGCACGGCGCTGACCTTGATGTTTCTCATGGTTTAACCCTTTCATTCCCGTTGGAGAAATGTCGACTGTGGCGTGGATCCCCGATCATAACGGGACGGTATTCCACCGAGTGGAATGCCATGGCCCCCCACGTAGGGCCGAACAGCGTCCGGCCCCGGCCGAGCGCCGCTCGGCCCTACGGCTTTGGTTGCGTCTTCGCCGCGCTATGCTACCCGCACATTGTAGCCGCCTACTGTGTTATTCGTGAATAGAATCTGGTACGCATTTCGCCTGAACCCGAACCATGAACGGAGTTAAACTATAGGAGGGCGATGGGAAAAACCGGGGATTTGCGATGAAAGCGCGCCAACTCGCCGTGACATTGGCGGCGCTGCTGGCGGTCGGGGCCACAAGCTTTTGGGCCTATCGCTACGAGCAGCGACGAGAAACGGCCGGGATGTGCCCGTTCTGCGACCGCATGGTGCACCCCAGCACCTCTTACCATATCGAGAGGGGCGGCCATGAGGTTGTGGCGTGCTGCCCGCGCTGTGGCATGCATGCCCAGGTGAACTGGGGGGCGGGAGAATCAGGCACGGCCTGGGCCACCGACCTCAACACCGGAGTGAGGGTGGCCGCGGAATCCGCCACTTATGTGGAGGGTGGGGACGTGCAGTACTGTGCGCATGACGATCGCCCCGTGGAGCGCCAACCCCAGGGCGTTTCCGTGCGGGAATTCGATCGTTGCCTGCCCACGCTGGTAGCGTTCAAGACCGCGCCGGAAGCCGAGGCTTATCGCCGGCAGCATGGAGGGCGGGTCCTGACCTACGGGCAGGCGCTGGCCAGCATACGGGAGCATTGAAGAGGGTTTAGGCGACCGGGCTTTCGGAGTGATGGGAATCAAAGGCTTCGCCGAATTTCTCCCGGTAGACAAAGGAATGGACGGGCAAGTCAGGAAGGGGCGGCTCCGGCGCCGCTTCAGTGTGACCCATGGGGAGCAGGGCCGCCACCAGGAAGTGATCGGGAATGTGAAAGTGGGTCTTGACCCTGGCTTCGTCGAATTCGGTCACCCAGTAAGCCGACAAGCCGCATTCCGCCGCGCCGAGCAGGGTCTGGTGCACGGCCACGAAGGCATTCGCAAGGGCGGTGCGCCGGGCTACCTCGGGAGAGGAGGAATAGTACTCGCGCACCCGCCGCAAGGCCTCCTGCCCTTCTTCCTCGGTAATCTTCCGGCTGGCGACCATCTCCTGCAAGCGCTGCGGGGTGGACTTCCACGCCAGCGTATCCGCCAGGCAGATTAAAATCACCGGCGCGGAACTTAGGGGAACCTTAATGGACGTGGACGCCTCCAGGTATTTCCGGCCGACATGGCTGCGCACCACGATCCAACGCCAGGCTTGCAGATACCCTTCGGAGGAGCCGTGGCCGGACGCCTTAATGACGAGCCTCACATAATCGTCGGAAACTTCCTGCTCACCGAAGCGAGGGAACATCGGCCCCACCACCAACTGGGCTTTCGGGTGGGGACGCCGATCATCCGCCTTGCTGTCTTCGCGCATAGATAAGTTGCCGCTACCCCAGGGGGTGGTGAAAACTGGCGATGAAAGAGATCCCGAAAACAATCGCATACAACAACTCGCTAACACCCAAACGATGGACACGGAGTGGTTGGGACGATTCGAAAAACCACAGGCTCCCGCGCAGGATTATGGGTCCGAACGCCAGGAGGATAAGACCGGGAATCCACCCCGCCCGCCAGATCAAGCCCAGGGCAAGCAACGATAAGGCTTGGTGAAGCAGGAAGCTCCTTCCCTTGGTGAATCTTTCCCGTAGCGTCATGGCTCGGGCAGTGTGAATGCGCAGTTGTACATAGTGAATCTGGTTGGCGGCGAAAAGCCAGTTGGCCAGCCAGATGATGGCGGCATTCCCATCGAAGTGCCCCGTCGCCAGATAATAGGCTCCGGCTGAGGTGGAGCTCAGCGCAATAGCGCCGGTCAGTTGGGCGTTCATCCGGCTTTCCCGTCCCAGCCGTTTCAAGAGGGTCTGGAGAAGGAATGCAATCGCCGCGGCCGCGCCCAGCAGTAGCAACCCATAAGCGCGCACCCACATCAACAGGAGCAGCAGGGCCAAGCCGGAAACGGAGGCATAAGTATAAAGGGAATAATAAATGAGCCTTCGCTCCGCATCGGTTTGTGGACGTAGTGGGGAAATCCCGAGCCCCGCTTCCACGGGGGTCCGCAAACAGAAGAGCCCTAGCGCGGCCACGGCGAATAACAAAACCCAGACAATCCGCTCTCCCCGGGGATTTCCGGCCGCAGCGCCCGTGATCAGAGGAACCAGAAGCATTCCCCATGCCCCGTGTTCGCGGGGTAAAAAGAAGGCTCGGCCGCGGGAGCGAGTAAGCGGGTGCAGTGTGGCAGTGACGTTGGCCATGCAATCAAGCCTCAGGACGGCCGGGACGTCACTCCCCGGTTCTTGTAGATAGCTTTGTTGACCTCGACGATCAGGTCTTCGAAGGAAGCTCCAACCTTGCGGGCCGACATCTCGATCGAGCAGTCGTCACAGGAAGGGCGCAGCCCGAACTGGTCAAAAACCAGCGTGGTCTCAGGAAATTTCTGTTTGATCTCTCGCACCGCTTCTCCGCCACGCACCAGGTCAGTGAATTGAAGCATGGGCTTCCTCCTGCTTGCTGCGAACCGCCGCCTGGGTGCGGGGTTGGTAAACGCAGAAAGGTTCCTCGTCGAGAAAGTCCCCGTTGGCAGCGAAGGCCCGGGCGCGGCAACCCATGCAAATATTGCGGAACTCGCAGTAACCGCACTTTCCCTTCAGATTGCCGGTGTCACGAAGCTGCTCGAACACCGGGGCGTGTTCCCAGATTTCTGCCAGACTCTGCTGATGGAGATTGCCAGCCAGAACCGGCAGGTAACCACAGGGATAAACTTCCCCCTGATAGGAAACGAATGCGACGCCCGTCCCCGCCAGGCATCCTTTGGTCATGGCGTCCATGCCGTGCGGGTGCCCCCCTCCGGCAAGCCGGGAATGGGGGTGGAGGTCGATTCCCGTTGAGCCGGGCATGGTCAACTCGGTAGGACCGATCTCATGACCATGGCCGGCGTGCGAAGGCTCGGCCATTGAGGCGGTGCGGCGTTCCGCCGCGCGGCGTTGACGCACGACCCGGAAATAGTGAGGCGCGCAGGTGGCTTTCAACTCGATGCCACCTTCCTGGGCGCGATCATAGAACCAGTTCAGGATCTTCTCGTATTCGTCGGCGGGCACCATCTGCTCTTCGGCGATGTCCACGCCACATCCCACCGGCACCAGGAGGAAAGTATGGAGAGCGTCTGCGCCCAAACCGCGAGCCAGATCCAGGACCTGGGGCAGTTGGTGGGCGTTGTGGCGCGCGATGGTCATATTAATCTGCACGGACATGCCGAGATCTCTTAAATTCCGCAGACCGCGCAGGGCTTGATCAAATGCTCCCGGAATGCCTCGAAATGCGTCATGGGTAGCGGCGTCCGCTCCGTCCAGGCTGATGGAGACGCGGCGCACGCCGGCATCCACGATCTGCCGGGCGACCTCCTGGGACACCAGGGTCCCGTTGGTCGCCAGGGCTACACGCAAACCGCAATCACGCGCGTAACCCGCCAATTCAAAAATGTCTTTGCGAAAAAGAGGTTCGCCACCGCTCAGAACTAGTATAGGTAGGGATAACTGAGAGACTTGCTTTATTATGTTCAGGGCTTTGGTCGTAGGTAGGTCATTTGATGATGAGAGTTCTGTAGCGGTGGCGCGACAGTGAATGCAACGCAGGTTGCATCCCTTTGTCACCTCCCAAAAAATGAGCCGCGGTTTGTGTGTCAAGTTTTTCATCAGAAGATCACGACTCAATACTCACGAACAGGCTGTTTTACGCAGCCTGCCCTGACAAGAGCACGTCGTCTTCCATTGCGGCAACTTGCTCCATCACTTCCTTGCCAATTTCTTCTTCCGTCAAGTAACATGCGGGGTCGGACATCCAGGGATCCCCGAAGAATTCCTGGGTGCGAACTCGCAAGTTTCCCCCGCAGGACAGCTTCCAGCGACATTTAGCACATCTTCCCTTCAATCGAGGAAGGCGATCCCGCAGCCCACACAGCAGGGAATCGGAGTTATCGCGCCAGATTTCCCCGAAAGGTCTCGCGCGCACGTTGCCAAGGGTGTAGGCCCAATAAGGATCCGGGTGCACATCCCCCCAGGATCCGATGCCCGCCAGGCGTACGCCTGAGCCATGCACGTCCGCCCGGGTCGATTGCAACAGGCGCAAGGCGGATGTGGCGCGCCCGGGATCTCTACGCGCCCAGCGCAGGTAGAGATAGATACCGTCGGCATGGTTTTCGTCGGTGGCCATCGTAATGCTGATCCCCCGGCGCAAAAAATCGTCCGCGGCTTCCCTGATCAAATCAAGGGCGCGGCGCTTCTCATCGTGGGTCAAGTCGCCGTGCGGGGAATTACCCCTGCCCGTATACACGAGGTGGACGAAAACCACCCGCCGGATTTGCCGGCGCTCGATAAAGCCCAGGAAGTCGGCGAGTCCGGAATAATTCCACCGACGGAGCGGGGTTCTAATCTCCGCTGCCAGACCAGCGGCCTCACAACTTGCATACCCTTCCAGGACGGCGTCGAAAACCCCTGGCGCTCCCCTCCGGCAGTCAACCTCGCGGCCCAGTCCTTCCGGAAGAATGCTCACCGAAGGTAGCCCGGCTCTCCGCAATTCCTCCGCTTTCTTCCGGCTGAGGAGCGTGCCGTTGGTGAGGAGCGAAGCCTGAATGCCCCGCTCATGCGTGTAGGCCAACCATTCCACCAGGTCTCCCCTCAGTAGAGGTTCGCCACCCGCGAAGAGCAAACTGGGAACTCCGAACGTGGCCAGATCCGCGATCAAGTCGATGCCCTCGCGGGTAGTCAGCTCTGACTCGTCGCGACTCGGCAGCGGGTCGGACACACAGCTCCGGCAATTCATGTTGCACGACCGGGTGACCCGCCACGTGACCCTGGGCTTCCGATGCGTCTCGACGGCATGATCGGGAGTTTCGGCAGGCCCCAGGTGAAGCAACTCCGCCCCGAAGGCGGTGCTACCGATGGGGAGCAGCGCCGAACAAAA
>Ga0335069_10014613_pt1 | contig 10986 bp, 13 predicted proteins | sample Lox_Sample_11_FD_206714 | JGI IMG/M metagenome (GOLD analysis project Ga0335069, IMG submission 206714) | Soil microbial communities from Loxahatchee National Wildlife Refuge, Florida, United States - Lox_Sample_1.1 | ecosystem: Environmental > Terrestrial > Soil > Wetlands | place: USA... | reverse complement strand
CCGATACAGACGAGACGCGGCGGCGCGGCGACGAGGCGCGGCTTCGTCGCGGCGAGCGGCGGACGCGGCGCGGCAGTGGCGACGACCGGCGCGAGGCGCGCGCGGGCGGCTCCGACCACGGCGAATAGTTTTTCGTGCAGATGTTCGAAGCCGCCCGCTTTGGGAATGAAATCCATCGCCCCGATCTGCAGGGCCTGGATGGTAGTCTTGGCGCCAGCCTCGGTCTGCGCGCTCACCATGATCACCGGGATCGAGGTTTCCGCCAGAATTTTCCTCAAGGCCTCGATGCCGTTCATCTCCGGCATTTCGACGTCCATGGTGATGACGTCGGGCCGCAATTCGCGGGCCTTGGCGATGGCGTCGCGCCCATTGACCGCCGCGCCGACCACCTGGAAGCGGGCGTCGCGCTGGATGTGGCGGGTGATCGCGCTGCGCATGAAACTGGAATCGTCGACGACGAGGACCCGAATGGACGACGTGACGGATTTTCGGGTCAGCATGTCGGGAATCCGCTCCGTTGCGGGGCCGTCCGCGCCGGCGCGCGGGATGGTCCAAATGGCCTTGATTGAGATGGGCGCGTCGCGACGGGCGCGTCCGCGTCGTAGTGCAATGATGGAGCCCGTTCGTTAAAAAATAACAACTTGAAGTTGTGTTTTTCGGGCGCCGATAAAAAAGCGCGTCGCGGCGCCGGGGCGGCGCGTCGACGCTGGAATCGTAACCGTTTATTATCGTGTTGCGAGCAATAACCAAAAACACAACTGTTGCGAGTAGAGTGGCGATGTCGAATCAAGCGGCGACGCAGGACGGGGCGGGGGGCGGAGGCGACTATCAGGCGCATGAGCCCTCGTTCAGCCTCGTGAATTCGTCCACTGGTCTGGCTAATGATTATCTAAATGTTTTCAATGAGATACTTCTACTGATCGAATTCCTGCCGACGATGCCGGAAATGACCGACGAGGCGCTCGCCTGGCAACCGCGCACCTATCGCGAATATTTCCAGCAGTCGCCGCTGCCCGGGGCGCGGGAGGCGGCCCGGCGCTATGACAAGATCGATCCCGGCTTGCGCGACCGCTTCGAATCCCTGCTGACGCGGCTCAACGAGATCGCGCTCAGGGCGCAACGCAAGGTTGCGGAAGAAATGGCCGGCCCGAATTTTCCGGAATCGATCGCCGAGCCCTGCGAGACCACGGCGGCGGCGATGCGCGCCGGTCTCGATTATGTCGCGCGGCTGATCAACGAGGATCCGGCCAAAAAGCCGCGCGGGAAGAAAGCTCGAATTGCGAAGAAGGATGGAAACTGAGCCATGGATGAGATGTTGAAGGAATTCCTGGCCGAATCCGCCGAGCAGATCGACGCGGCCTCGACCCAGATCGTCGCTTTCGAGCGCCATCCGGAAGATGCGGGCTTGATCGCCAGCATTTTTCGCCTGGTCCATACGATCAAGGGCACCTGCGGCTTCCTTGGCCTGAACCGGCTTCAGAAGCTCACCCATGCCGCCGAAAATCTGATCGGCGCCCTGCGCGAAGGCGCCAAGGCGACACCGGAAGTTGTCTCGGCGGTCCTCGCCGCGGTCGATCGGGTCAAGGCGGTGCTCGCCGAACTGGAGGAGACCGGACAGGAGGGCGACAGCGACGATTCCGACATGATCGCTCTGCTGGAGCGCGAAGTCTCCCGCTGCAAGGGCGAACTCGCCGACGAGCCGGAGCCCGCCGCCGCGCCGGAACCCGCGTCGATCGCGGCCATCGCCGCCTTGCCGACTTCCGAAGCGCCGGCCGCCGCCGCGCCGGCTCCGGAGCCGGCGCCCGCGCGTGGCGCCGCCGCGCCCGCCGGCGCGGCCGAGCCCGCCCATGGCAAGCGCGCCGAGACCATCCGCATCAATCTCATCACCCTCGAGCGCATCATGCAGCTCGTGTCGGAACTGGTGCTGACCCGCAACCAGCTCCTGGAGATCACGCGGCACAAGGAGGACGAGACGCTCAAGTCACCCTTGCAGCGCCTTTCCACCATGACCTCGGATCTCCAGGACGCGGTGATGCGGGCGCGCATGCAGCCGGTGGAGCGCGTCTTCGCCAATCTGCCGCGCATGATCCGCGATCTGGCGACCGATCTGAACAAGAAGATCAATCTGGTCACCGACGGCGGCGACACCGAACTCGACCGCCAATTGATCGAACTGATCCGCGATCCGCTGACCCATCTGGTGCGCAATTGCGCCGACCACGGCATCGAGCCGCCCGAGGAGCGCGTGCGGCTCGGCAAGCCCGCGGCGGGCACGGTGCGGGTCGCCGCCTCGCATGAGGCCGGCCAGATCACCATCGAGATCAGCGACGACGGACGCGGGCTCAACAAGGCGCGCATCCAGGAAAAGGCGCTGGCGCTGGGGCTCGCCACGCCACAGCAGCTCGGGCGGATGAGCGATGAGGAAATCTATCGCTTCATCTTTTCGCCGGGCTTCTCGACCGCCGAGAAGGTCACCAATGTTTCGGGCCGCGGCGTCGGCATGGACGTGGTCCGCGAGAACATCCAGGCAATCGGCGGTTCGGTGGCGCTCAGCTCGACCCCCGGGCATGGCTCCTGTTTCGCCCTTAAAATTCCACTCACTCTCGCCATCGCGCCGGCGCTGATCGTCGAGGCGCGCGGTCAGCGCTTCGCGCTGCCGCAGCATTCGGTGGTCGAGGCGGTCGGGGTGAACGGCGGCGAGCATCGCATCGAATTCGTCCAGGGCTCGAAAATCCTGCAGTTGCGCGAAGCGGTCCTGCCGATCGGCAGCCTCGCGGAGCTTTTAACGCTCGATCTGCCGGAGGAGTCCTGTGGCGAGCCGGAGCAGCTCGCGGTGATCATGCGGGTTGGGGCCCATTCCTTCGGGATCACGGTCGACGCGGTCACCGACGTCCAGGAAATCGTGGTGAAGCCGATGGGCGGCTCGCTCCAGCATCTCGCCGCCTTTTCGGGCCACACCATTCTCGGCGACGGCTCGGTCGTCCTCATTCTCGATCCCAACGGGCTGCGCGAGGCGCTTGGCCTGGAGCAAAGCCGCGAAACGGCCGCCTCCGAAGCCGACGTCGCCCGCGTGGGCGGCGCCGACAAGATGCGGCTGATCTATTTCCAGGCTGGGGCGGGGGTCGACAAGATCCTGCCGCTCTCAAATGTCGCCCGCATCGAGACGGTGTCGTCGGACAAGATCGAACAGTCGAACGGCATGATGCTGACCCAGCACCAGGGCCGCCTGATGCCGATCGTCCCCGCCGCGCCCGACGTGATGGTCAAGGAGGGCGACAATACGGTCTTCGTGATTTCGCCCGATGACAAGCCGTTCGGTCTGCTGGTGGACGCCATTCTCGATATCGTGGACGAGAAGCTCGACATCGAGATCGCCGGCGAAGCGCCGGGAATTGTTGGCGTGGCGAATTTCAACGGCGTGGTCGTCGAACTGCTCGATATCGCCTATTTCATCGACATGTCGCGGACGCCGGCCTCGGCGGACGTCAAGCGCGAAAGTCGGCTGCTGCTGGTGGATGACGCAGCCTTCTTCCGCGACATGCTATCGGCGACCCTGCAGGCCTCGGGCTTCGAGGTGGTCAAGGCGGAGTCCGGCGCGCAGGCTTTGGCGCGGGTGGCGCAGAACGCGCGGTTCGACGCCATCCTCATCGACGTCGAATTGCCGGACGGCGCCGGCTATGAGTTGGCCGCCCGCCTGCGCGAGGCCGGCTGCCGCGCCCCGATGATCGCGCTCGCGCCCTTCGCGAGCCGCGAAGTCACCCGCGCCGCCGAGGCCGCCGGCATGGCGGCGGCGGTCGGCAAGTTCCAGCGCAACCAATTGCTTGACCTCATTCGCGCCTGCGTCGGCGACGACGCCGGGGAGTTCGCTTTCGCATCAGGAGTCGCCGCATGAGTTTCGAGGCTTCCCGCATCGTGAGCGACATGCCGCAGAACGCGGCCAATGCGCTTGACGGCTATTTCTCGATCAAGGTCGCCGACGACCTGTTCGGCCTTCCGGTGACCCGGGTCCAGACGATTTTCCGCATCGGCTCGGTCACCAGGGCGCCGGGCGGGCCGCGCGACATCGTCGGCCTTGTCAATCTGCGCGGCAAAATCGTGACGGCGGTGAGCCTGCGCCGCCGCCTCGGCCTGCCGTATGAGGAGGCGGGCTCGGGCTGTCTCGCCATCGGCATCGAACATGGCGGCGAGGCTTTCGCGCTGCTGGTGGACGAGATCGGCGACGTGCTGAGCCTCGCCCCCGACACCGCGATCGCCCCGCCGCCCCATATCGTGCGCGGCCGGGCGAAATTCGCCGCCGCCTATCATCGCGTCGCCGGTCGAATCCTGCCGCTGCTCAATATTGACGCGGTGTTCGACTTCAGCGGCGACCGCTGACCCGTCGCGCCCGCGGTTGGAGCGGCGCAAGTTCTCGAATGGAGGCCACAATGAGAAATGTTCTGGTTGTCGACGATTCGCCCATGATCCGGCGGATCGCCAAAAAGATTCTGGAAGAGCTGAATTTCAAGGCGTCCGAGGCCGAGGACGGGCAGAAGGCGCTCGCCGCCGTCTCCGCCGCCATGCCCGACGCCATCCTGCTCGACTGGAACATGCCGGTGATGGACGGACTGGAGTTTCTGGTCAACCTGCGCCAGATGCCCAATGGCGGCGCGCCCAAAGTGCTGTTCTGCACCACGGAAAGCGACGTCAAGCACATCACCCGCGCCATGCAGGCGGGCGCCGACGAATATATCATGAAGCCCTTCAACAAGCAGATCGTGAAATCGAAATTCGAGGAGGTCGGGCTCTGCTGATGTCGCGGACCGCGATCCCTCTATTGTCAAACACTGCTTTTTTCGGGGCCACCTCATGACCCAGGCTTTCGCGGCCTTGCAAACCTTCCTGCTGAAATCCTCGGGCCTGTCGCTGGATCGCGAGAAGCAATATCTCGTCGAGGCGCGCCTCAATCCCCTGATCCAGCAGGCGGGCCTGAAGGGCCTGCCCGATCTGGTCGCGCGGCTGGACGCCGACCGCGTGCTGGCGAAGAAGGTGACGGAGGCGATGACCGTCAACGAGACCTTCTTCTTTCGCGACCGCGCGCCGTTCGAAGGGTTCCGCCAGGCGATCCTGCCGGAATTGCTCAAGGCGCGGGCGCGGACGCGAAAGATTCGTTTGTGGTCGGCGGCCTGCTCGACAGGGCAGGAGCCCTATTCGCTCGCCATGATCCTCGACGAGGAGGCGCGCGGCCTCGCCGGCTGGAGCGTGGACATTGTCGCGACCGACATCGCGGAATCCGTGCTGAAACGGGCGCGCGAAGGGCTCTATAGCCATTTCGAGGCGCAGCGCGGGGTGCCGATGTCCCATCTGGTGCGCTATTTCACCAAGCGCAAGGACCAATGGGCGATCAACCAGAGCATCAAGGCACGCGTCGATTTCCGTCAGCAGAATCTGATGGCCGATTTCTCGCAGCTTGGCGTGTTCGACGTGATCTTCTGCCGCAACGTGCTGATCTATTTCGCCCCGGAGCAGAAACGCGACGTTCTGGCGCGCCTTGCCCGCGCGCTGGCGCCGGACGGCTTTCTGGTGCTCGGCGCGGCGGAGAGCGTGATCGGCTATTCGACCGAATTCCGGCCCCATGGCGAGAACCGGGTGGTCCTCACCCGACGGGCGATCGGCGAATCCAGCTTGCCGCGCGGCGCGATGGGCTGAGAGCCGGGCCAGTTTCGGGCAAGATTGACTCCCTAATCTGAAACTCAGGAACGTCGGCGCCGGTTGCGCCGGCGGCAGGTTTCGGCGGAGGAGTCCCCCATGCAAGCGCTGGCGCTTTTTTCGCTTGCGACGCGACAGGCGAACTGGCTTTCCGCGCGCGAGGCGACCATCGCCTCCAATGTCGCCAACGCCAACACGCCGGGCTATGAGGCGCGCGACCTGACGCCTTTCGCCTCGCTGCTGTCGCATCTCCAATTGTCGATGGCGACGACGAGTCCAAGTCATATCCAGCCGGTTTCCAACACCGGCGAGCCGGTGAAGACCAGGTCGAGCGAGAGCTGGGACGTGGTCTATTCCGGCAATTCGGTCAATCTCGAACAGGAAATGATGAAGGCCGGCGACATCGGCCGCGCCCATTCGCTCAACGTCAATATCGTCCGCTCGTTCCAGCAGATGCTGATGAATGCGGTGAAGAGCTGACAATGGCCATCGATCCTCTCGCCTCCTCGCTGCGGATCGCCGGCTCCGGCCTGCAAACGCAATCGGCGCGCCTGCGCGTCGTGTCGGAAAATATCGCCAATGCGCAATCGACCGGCTCGTTCGCCGGCGCCGATCCTTATGCGCGCAAGACCATCACTTTCGAGAGCGAGCTCGACCGCGCGAGCGGCGACACCCTCGTCGCGGTGAAATCCATCGGCGTGGACAAGACGCCGTTCCATGTCGAGCACATGCCGGGCAATCCCGCCGCCGACGACAAGGGCGACGTGAAAATGCCCAATGTCGATTTGCTGTTCGAAATGGCCGACATGCGCGAAGCCAACCGCTCCTATGAGGCGGACCTGCAAGTCGTCAAGCAGACGCGCCAGATGATCACCGACACGATCGAACTGATGAGGTCCTGACATGATTCCCGCGCTTCTTCCCGTCGCCGCGAGCGCCGTCCAGGCCGCCGCCGCCGCGCCCGCCGCCGCCGTTTCTGCCGCGACTTCGGGCGCCGATTTCGGCGCCGCGCTCGCCAAGGCCGCAGGCTCCGCCGTTCAGAACCTGCGCGCCGCCGAGACCACCGCCACCGCCGCAATCGAGGGCAAGGCGACCATCCAGCAGGTGGTGGACGGGGTGATGACCGCCGAGCGGACGCTGCAGACCACGCTGGCGATCCGCGACAAGGCGGTCGCGGCCTATCAGCAGGTCAGCCAGATGCAGATTTGAGAAGAGGGTGAAAGTCGATGAGAGCGCTCGCCATCGCCGCGACCGGCATGAACGCCCAGAGCAAGAATCTGGAAGTGATCGCCAATAATATCGCCAATATCAACACCACCGCCTTCAAGCGTTCGCGTGCGGAATTCACCGATCTGATTTATCAATCGGAGCGCCTGCAGGGCGTATCGTCGCGCGGCCAGAACGCGGTGGTGCCGGAGGGCGCGCAGATCGGCCTCGGCGTGCGCACCGCCGCGATCCGGCCGCTGGAAATCCAGGGCTCGCTGACCAACACCGGCAACCAGCTCGATCTCGCCATCAATGGCCGCGGCTGGTTCCAGGTCCAGACCTCGAGCGGCGAGACGCTCTATACTCGCGCCGGCTCGTTCTCGACCAACGCCAGCAGCCAGATCGTCACCAGCGACGGCTATCAGATCATTCCCACCATGGTGGTGCCCAACAACACCACCGCGATCACCGTCAGCCAGACCGGCCTCGTCACCGCGACGGTCGGCGGCCAGACCAATCCGCAGCAGATCGGCCAGCTGACGGTGGCGAATTTCGTCAATGAATCCGGCCTCCTCGCGCTCGGCGGCAATCTGTTCCAGCCGACGGCGGCGTCCGGCCAGGCGGTGACCGGCGCGCCGGGCGATCCCGGCTTCGGCCTGATCAGCCAGGGCTATCTCGAAGCCTCCAATGTCGATCCGGTGTCGGAAATTTCCAACATGATCAGCGCCCAGCGCGCCTATGAGATGAATTCCAAAGTGGTCGAGGCGGCCAGCTCGATGGCCGGCACCATCTCCAATCTGAGGGTGTCATGACGGCGCCGCTCGAACGTCGGCAGTTCGTCGCCATGGCTCTGAGCTTGGCGGTGCTGGGCTGGGCGGCGCCCGCCTGGGCGGGCGCGCATCCTCTGGCGGTCCCGGCGCAGGTCATCTATCCCGGCGACAAGATCACCGACGCCATGCTGGCCGATTCCGACGACGCCGCGCAACCGCCGCAGGGCGCCTTTCTGACCCGCGCCGATCTCGTTGGCAAAGTCGCGCGACGCACCCTTCTGCCCGGCCGGCCGATTCCCGCTTTCGCAGTGGAGGAGCCACGCGCGGTCAGCGTCGGGTCGCTGGTGTCGGTCCATTACGAACAGGATGGCCTCAGCATCGTCACCACGGCGCAGGCCCTGCAGAACGGCTATGTCGGACAGGTCGTGCAGGCGCGCAACATCGACAGCGGCGTGGTGATCACCGGAATTGTCGAGGCCGATGGCTCGATCCGCATCCAGGGCGGCTGACATGCGCTTTCTTTTCGCCTGCGCGCTCGCCCTCGCGGCGCTGCTGGCTCTCGCTCCGGCCCAGGCCGCCGTGCGCATCAAGGACATTTCCTCGGTCAAGGGCGTGCGCGATAACCAGCTCATCGGCTATGGCCTGGTGGTTGGCCTGCAGGGCACCGGCGACACCTTGCAGAATGCGCCCTTCACCGGCCAGTCGCTGCAGGCGATGATGGACCGCATGGGGGTCAATGTGCGCAGCGCCAATCTGCGCACGCGCAACGTCGCGGCGGTGATGGTCACCGCCGATCTGCCGCCCTTCGCGGCGCGCGGCGCCCGCGTGGACGTCACGGTGTCGTCGATGGGCGATGCGACCTCGCTGATGGGCGGCACCCTGCTGCTGACCACGATGAGCGGCGCCGACGGCAAAATTTACGCGGTGTCGCAGGGCGCGGTTTCGGTGACCGGTTTCGCCACCCAGGGCCAGGCGGAGTCGCTGACCCAGGGCGTGCCTACCGCCGGCCATATTTCCAATGGCGCGACGGTAGAGCGTGAGATCGTCAGCCGGATGCCCGACGAGGGCGTGATGAATCTGGAATTGCGCAATCCGGATTTCGCCACCGCGGTGCGGATCGCCGACGCCATCAACGCCTATTCCTGGGCGCGTTATCGCCATCACGCGGCGGTCGCGCAGAGCCCCAATTCGGTGGCGCTGAGCCGGCCGCTCCGCGTCAGCCCGACCCATTTCATCGCCGAGGTCGGCGAACTCATGGTCGAGCCGGACGCGCCGGCGCGAGTGGTGATCGATTCGCGCACCGGCACGGTGGTGATCGGGCTCGACGTCCAGATTTCGCCGGTCGCGGTGACTCAGGGAACGCTGACGGTGCGGGTGACCGAGACCCCGCAGGCGTCACAACCCAATCCGTTCGCACGGGGGCGCACCGTGGTGACCCCGCAGACCCAGATCAACGCCGAGGAAGGCGGCGGCTGGGTGGCGGTGATCGGCGGACGCAGCTTGAAAGGTCTGGTGCACGGCCTCAATCGCATCGGGGCCAAGCCGCCGACGATCATCGCGATCCTGCAATCGATCAAGGCGGCGGGCGCGCTGCAGGCCGAAATCATCGCGCAATAGCGGCATGACGCCATGCGCCGGGCCGTTCGCCAGCCCAGCGCAAGCTTGCCGGCCGAGAGTGCGGGAAAGGACGAATGAAGATGATCCTGCGTCTCCGCCAAGTTCTCCCGCTCGCTCTGGCGCTCGCCACGCTCGCCGGCGCCGTGGCGCCGACTCGCGCGAATGAGGATTCCGCCGGCGAGCAGAAGAAGGCGCCGGCGGCCGAACCCAAACTGCCCGGCATGCGCGAGGTGCCGCACCGCAAGCCAATGTTGTCGCCGATCAAGCCGCTGGCGGTCGAAGGCATGAAGGGCGTCGAGAATTATTGCGGCGCCATCGCCAATTCGGCGGCGAGCGCGCGGCTGGCCTGGCAGGAACAGCGGATCAAGGCGCTGCAGGCGGAACTGGTGGCGAAAATCGCCGAGGTCGACGCCAAGACCGCCGAACTGCGCGACTGGGTCGGCAGGCGCGAGGCGCTGCTCAACAAGGCCGGCGAGGATTTCGTCACCATCTACAGCAAGATGAAGCCGGAGGCCGCTTCGGCGCAAATGCAGGAGATGGACGACGAAACCGCCGCCGCTTTGCTGCTGAAGATGAAGCCGGCGGTCGCCAGCGCCGTGATGAACGAAATGAACGCGGCGCGCGCGGCGCGCCTCAGCGATCTCCTGACCGGCGTCGCCGCCAAACCCACGGGTAAGAAATCGTGATCCTTCGTCTCGGCCGCTCTCGCGCCCTTGTGTTCGCCTGCGCCTTCGCGGCGCCGCTTTCCGGCTGTCTGAATGAAAGGTCGCGGCTGTTCGTCGCGCCGCCGATGTCGCCGGTCGGCAGCGGCTTCGTCGCCTCGACCGATCCGTCGGTCTATGAGCTCGCGCCGGTGCGCCGGCCCGTCGGCCCTTCGCTGTTCGAGGATGGCGCCGCCAATCTTTTCATCGATTCCCGCGCCATGCGGGTCGGCGACCTGCTCACGGTCGTCATCATGATGAATGACAAGGCGAGCTTCGGCAATACGACCGGCCGCTCGCAGACCGCTCAGGAAAGCATGGGCTTCGACTGGGTCTTCAATCAGAACCAGTTCCAGAACAAGGTGAACGCGCTCGGCGACATCAATTCCTCGAGCTCCTCGAACGGGCAGGGGAGCATCGACCGTTCCGAAAAAGTGCAGTTCACGGTCGCCGCCGTCGTCACCCATGTCCTGCCCAATGGCAATCTGGTCATCAGCGGCTCGCAGGAAGTGCGCGTCAATTTCGAGAAAAGGGTTCTGCATGTCGCCGGCATCGTGCGGCCGCGCGACATCAACAAGGACAACACGATCCTTTACGACAAGATCGCCGAGGCGCGCATTTCCTATGGCGGCGAGGGCCGCATCAGCGAAGTGCAGCAGCCCGCCTGGGGCCAGCAAATTTTCGACTCCCTCAAACCCTTCTGATCGGGGAGCTGGCCGATGGCGCGCAAAAATCCGGGCAAGGCGGAGTCCGTGGACGCCGACAGGCCGAAAGGGGAGATGAGCCTCGCGCAGAATGCGATGGCCTTCGCTGTCGCCGGGCTGATCGCGGCGGGCGTCGGCGGCTTGCAAGGCTATATGACCGCGCGGCCGGACGCCGCCGCCACGGCGCCGGGCGCCGCCAAACCCGCCGACGACAGCAAAAAGGCGCCGACGCAGGACATCAGTTTGATCGACCTGCCGGCGGTGGTGACCAATCTGGCGCAGCCCACCGATGTCTGGGTGCGG
>Ga0335069_10014612_pt1 | contig 10986 bp, 8 predicted proteins | sample Lox_Sample_11_FD_206714 | JGI IMG/M metagenome (GOLD analysis project Ga0335069, IMG submission 206714) | Soil microbial communities from Loxahatchee National Wildlife Refuge, Florida, United States - Lox_Sample_1.1 | ecosystem: Environmental > Terrestrial > Soil > Wetlands | place: USA: Florida... | reverse complement strand
TTTTTCGCCGATCCTTCCGTCTTCAGCCGGGCCATCTCCAGGATCGTGTCCACCGACTCCTGCTTGGCGGTGTCAATAAAGCTGCAGGTATTGACGACGACGATCTCTGCTTCTTCGGGCCGTGCGGTCAGCCGCGCCCCGGCGCGGTCCAGCAGTCCCATCATCACCTCGGAATCGACGAGGTTCTTTGGGCAGCCAAGCGAAACAAAGCCCACCACCGGAAACAATCTTGGGGATTCTTTTCTCTCTTCTTCTACAGATCTACTCACATTCTTCATTGTACCGGGATACGGATTTCACGGTTTTGTCGCTATTCTTCTGGGTGCCAAGTACGCTTTCGGCCCGTGCCGGATGCATTTCCCAGGAACTGCCTCGATTTGCTTGACGTCGGCGTGGCGTAGGAGCAGGATTCTTGGCACACGCCGGTTTCTCCGTCGGCACGCTCTGGAGTTGGCGGCTGTCCTTGCCCTCCTGATATCGCTCGCACATCCCTTCGAAACGCCTGCGATACCGCGCGTCCACTCCCCCAACCACTCATTGCAGCGCAATGAGAAAGGAGCTCTCCATGGCCGTTACTGCAAAAGCTGAGTATCGGGCTCCGTCGGACATCCTCCAGGAAGAGATTACCCGCCTCCGTCTCCCGAAGGAACACACTGCCGAGCTTGTCTCTCCATCCGTGCTCGTCGGCACATGGGTCAATGTTGACCATGCCACTCGCGACATCGTGCGCCTCGTAATTGAGGCTGCGGGCAATGAAATCAACGTGCACGGCTTTGGCGCCTGCACTCCCACACCATGCGACTGGGGCAAGACTCCGGGAATGGTCTATTCGAGCAACGTCGCCTCCACTGCTGCCGTTGCCTTCACCGCGATGTACAACTTCGGCTTCAAACAAGCCACGCTCACGGGCCACCTCTTCGAGGGCGCCCTGGTCGTGGAGTCCTACAACCACTTCACTGACAACAGTGGTCGCGACGACTACTTCACGCTCGACGTTATGGCGAAGTAGTCCAAGCCGATCAGTGCATTTTCGCAGGCGCCGGTTCGGATGAGCCGGTGTCTGTGTTTGAGCGGCCTTGTGCGCCACCTGCAGATCTCAAGATCGTGCGCAAGGCCGCACGCGACCTACACCCGGTCCAGGTTCTTCAACGTATCGGCAATATTCCCGTTCACTCCCTCTTGCAATGGCCCCGGCTCCCCAAAATGCGGCTGCCCTGCAGCCATCGTCTTCGCCAGGTAATCTCCGTATCCATTTGAAGCCAGCGACTTGAGCGAAGCCACCGTGATCTGCTTCTTCATCTCATCGAGGCTCATTCCCGCCTCTTTGGCACGTTCCACTCTGCCAGCCAGTTCCTCGATGTAGTTCCGCATGTTCGTCATCAACGCGCGGCCTGTCTGCATCCCGCCATGGCCGCCGAGCACACGGTTGAAATCCAGCTTTGCCACCTCATTGAGCGTGCGCGGCCAGATCTTCGGGAACCCGTCTCCCAGATTCGGAAGCCACCCGATGCATGCATCTCCAGTGGCGACTGCATGCCCCTGCGGGCAGAAGACAAACACATCCCCCGCGGTGTGCGCGTGTCCGTGAAAATCGAGGTGAAGGTCGAGCGCTGAATCCTTCAGTTCATACGACTTGTCAAAGGTGATTGTCGGCAGCTCAGGCGCATAGTTCTTTAGCTCTGCCGCGTAGGCCTCGAGCTGCCTGATCTGGTCCGCGCAAAACGCCTTCTCCTCGGCTGACGCCGCTTTCTCGGCGCGCTTTTTCAGCGCCTCGACCTGCTGCGGCATCTCATCGAGCGAAGCCTTGGTCCGCGCCGGTCCGAGATCCGTCATCAACTGCTTGGTTGCAGCTGTCGCGATAAAGTCCACCTTGCTCCCCGTTGCGCGATACGCGGGATTGCCCTGCGTGTGATCCCAGTGAAAGTGCGTGTTGACCACGTACCGCACCGGCTTTGTCGTCACTTCGCGCTTGAGCTGGGCCACCAGGGCCGCTGCCGCTGAGGGCTTGGAGTGCGCATCGACCACCACCACATCCTTCGACCGCACAAAAATTGCTGCATTGCAGTTGATCGCCGCCTGCGGCCGCGCCCGCGCAAAAAAGACGCCCTCCGCCGCCTTCTGCAAATCAAAAAGATTCGCATCGGAACCTGCGGCGGCTCCTGCCCGGGCCCATGCCGCGCGATGATACGCAAGCTGGAGAATCGACGCTCCGGCCAGCGCGCCTCCCATCAGAGTGCGCAGAAAATCCCTGCGCGATGTGCGGCCTTCCTCTGGGTATGTGTGATTCTGCCAGCGTGGCGGGTGGGTATGCGAGTGTTCGTGTCCGTGCGGATGGTGGTGATGATGGTGATCGTCGTGGTGTTCGTGCGCGTGATGCGTCATCTGGAAATCCTCTCTCCTGATTTCCTGTATCCCCGATTGCCACCCATTCTTCACGACGGGCAGAACTTACGCAACGCAAATCCTGCGGCCTGCGAGCCTTGCCGAAGGGGAAATCCAAACCTGCTCCAGATGCTAAAATGAAACGTGCCGGGTCCTACGCGACGTAATCCCGCCAACCCCGCCAGGTCCGGAAGGAAGCAACGGTAACGGGCTAGTACGGGCGCAGTAGGTCACCCGGTACTTTTTTGGCGTTCGGGACCGTAAAGTCCCCCGCCTGCTCGTCGGTAAGGCTCCGCTGTCGCTCCTCAAGAACGATTGCGCCGCCGCCCGTAAGATGATTTGGAGTGGCAACCCGGGTCCTCAGCCCGTCGTTTGCGCCGCAAGGAGAAATACATTGAGCCTCACCGTGCGTCCAGTGGTGGGTAGACGCGCTAAAATCAGCGCGCTTGGCACCTACGTTCCTCCTCAGGTTCTGACCAATCAAGACCTCGAAAAAATGGTGGAGACGAGCGATCAGTGGATCGTTGAGCGCACCGGCATCCGCGAACGCCACGTGCTGGCCAAAGGTCTCGGCGTGAGCGATATGTGCGTCGAAGCCGCAAAGAAGTGCCTCGCCGCGCGCGGCGTCGCTTCCGCCGATCTTGAAGTGATCATCGTCGGCACCGTCACCCCCGACATGATGTTCCCCTCGACCGCGTGCCTCGTGCAGGACAAGATAGGTGCAAAGGGCGCCTGGGGATTCGATGTCTCCGCCGGCTGCTCCGGGTTCGTCTTCGCCTTGCAGGCCGGCGTCAAGCTGGTCGAGAGCGGCGCGCATTCCAAAGTGCTCGTCTGCGGCTCAGACGCTAACACCCGCATGACCGACTACACCGACCGCGCCACCTGCGTGCTCTTCGGCGATGGAGCGGGCGCCGTGCTCATCGAGCCTGCCGCCGAAGGCGAGATCGGCTTCATTGACTTTGTGCACGAGATCGACGGCTCAGGCGGAGTCGCCCTCAACCTGAAGGGCGGCGGCAGCCTCAACCCCTCCAGCCACGAAACCGTCGACAAGAAGATGCACTACATCTTCCAGGATGGCCAGGCGGTCTACAAATTCGCAGTGCGCAAGATGGCCGAAGCCACCCTGAAGGTCCTCGAGCGTAACGGCGTCACCGGAGCCGATCTGGGCTGCTTCATTCCCCACCAGGCCAATAAGCGCATCATCACTTCCACGGCCGACCGCCTCGGCATGGATCCCGAACGCGTCATCATCAATATCGAGAAGTACGGCAACACCTCGGCGGGAACCATCCCGCTGGCGATGGAGACAGCCATCGAGGAAGGCAAGCTGAAAAAGCACGACCTCGTGCTGCTCGCCGCTGTTGGCGCCGGCTTCACTGTGGGTGCCGCGCTTCTTCGCTGGGAGATCTGAGGAGTGAGCCGGCGAATCTGACTCGCCGGCACGCAGATTAAGGCTCGGCCCAGCCGACACTTCTTATGTGTGCTTCCAGAATGTGAACCGCTGGCATGCCGCGAGCGAAACTGGCGAACAGACGTCGAAGGGAAGAGTTGCCGACAATCCGGAACTACTCCTCTAAAACCGGCTAAAATTCCCTTCATTCGAATCAGCCCAGTCAAACGCTGCCGTTGAATGAGGAAATCATGTTCAGACAGTTTCTACTCATGAAAGCCATTCCCTACAAGGTCGATTGCGGCCTGCTGACTCTGCGTCTCATTGCCGCCTTTCCGCTGTTTCTCAAACACGGCACGGAGAAGCTCTTCCGCTTTCACCACATGCTCGGCTTTTTTCCCAACCCGCTGCACATCGGCGTGGTGCCCAGTCTGCTGTTCGCCACATTGTCCGATGGCATTTGCACCCTGCTCATAATCGCCGGCTTCGCCACACGGTGGGCGGCGCTCGTCTGCTTCATTAACATCTTCGTCGCTCTGGTCTTTGTACACCACTTCGCGATCTTCGGACCGCAGGGCGATCACGGTGAACTGATGCTGCTCTATCTCGGCGCGATGGTTACGCTGTTTCTGGCCGGGGCGGGGAGATTCAGCGTTGATCGATTGATGGACAAGTAGATTTTCTTGGGCGGCGCTCCGAAATCGACACACGGGGCGAAGATTCGTCAAGCTTCCGGTTTGGCGACCATACAGAAACCGCGATAGAAACGTTCGGAGTTCAAGTCCCGTAGCGGCTCTTGGAACGCCACAACAGGGGGCCATTCCCGAGTATTGCCGAACGATGTTCTGAAAACGCCCGAACCATCGAGACATATCACCGTTATGATGAGAGCGATGACTTCCCCGCAGCGGATTCTTCTGTTTTTGGCTTTCACTCAGACTGTGCTCGCCGCAGCTCAACAACCGGTGGCGGTGCAAAGAGGCACGGAGCAGAGCGGGATGCCCTCTTCCGGAGGATACAAACCTCCAGCTTTATCGCTTGTGCAGCTGCTGCAGACTGACCGTGCGATGAACGAGGCTTTGATGTCGTTCATACGGACCGGTGATAAGGGTGCGTTCAAAACTGCCGTCTTCACAGCAGCGAAGGGGGGAAACCTAGCGGCCGAGTTGTTCGTGGCCGAGCAGTACATTCCTGAACAATGCACCTTCGAACCCAACCAGGATGTGCCTCACTGCGGAAAGACCGGAAACGAGCCTCCAAAGGTGAGCTTTCGGAATAATCCGCTGGGCATCGAAGCGTCTTACGAGGAGGCTTCGATGTGGCTGGAAAAGGCGAGCGCTCAAGGTTCGGGAGAAGCGAGTGAGGTGCTAGCGCAGCTAATCACTCGAATGCAAGGGAATGGCCACGGCACTTCCTATACCTCGGCAGATTCCGCTCGGTTGCATGCGCTCGCGAGGTCCCAGGGCTTCGATGTGGAACCTCTTTCAGTGTCTTGTTACAAGCTTGTTCCTGGTCCCGGCGGAATCACGGTAGGCCGTTTGCCGAACGCGACGAAGGGTCAACAGCCAAACCAGCCATTCACACCGGAAGAGCTTGGGATGCTCAGCAGAGCCGGGATCTCGGGTTCTCTCGTTTTCGCTGGCGAAACTGGTGGCGGCGACTCTGTGCTTCTGAGTCGGCCAGAAGGCCCGCCGGTGCGAGTTCGTATCATCCTGGATCATGATCCCGGTTCGGAAGTGCTGTTACCTATGCCAGCTCATCGTGACGTCATTTATGTCCAGCGGGGAGAAGCCTTCCTGGCATTCCCATCTGGCGGAAGGGTTCTTCCGCGGTTCATCAATCTCGAACCGCAGACACAAGCTTCACCTGAAGTCTCTGTGTTTGCCGAACTGATCAGCGGCGCGCACTCCGGTGGGTTTTGCGCCCAATTTCCCTGACCGCGAGAAGAGGGGCCGCCGGTCATCTCATACTGCCAACAAGGCGTATTGCCCCCGTCTTGATCTTGCTCGTCGATCAAATGAAGAACGAGGGTGCCCCCGGGTTCCTCGCACTCCGGAACCAGGGATTCCTTATATGTCACAAGGGAATCATCCCGACTCACTCGGCGACGCCGAAATTCTAGTTCTGAGCGGTTGACCGGCTACTCGGAAGTCATCTGCTACGGGTCTGCCAAACCGGCCAGCGGCCAACTCCACCGGGCACCATCGCGGCGCCGTCAAAGTCATATTCCGGCAGCACCCCCGCCTCAGCCGCCATCCGGAAGAACCCGTTCATTCCTTCAACGCATTCCTCATCCAGCACGTAGTGAATATTCTCGGTCAGATACTTGCGGATAGTCTCTTCCGATAGCGGAATCCTTCGCTTCCACTCCGCTGCCAGCGCGTCAATGTTCTTCAGGCCGTGATCGCGTGACCGAATGAGATCCTCAGCAACACGCTCGTCCAGGAGGCTGCCGTGCGCAGCACCCCAGACGGCGGAGACGAAGGGCAGGCCCGTCAGCTTGCGCCATTCTTCAGCCAGATCGTGGTAGACCAGTTCTTCGCCGGTCCTCTCAAATCGATTCGCTCGCTCTTCAAGAGCCATCAGCGCCGGGTCGCCGATAATGATCGCGGCGTCGGCGCGATCGAGCATGCCATCGAGATCCGCCGCCATCGGGACGAAGGGCACCTCCGGATTGCCCCACCGATGAAAGAGGATGCGCGCATACGCGAGCGTCGTCCGGCTGGCCACGTCCGCGGCCACGCTTTGCAGATTGGCAAGGGACTTGTTCGCCCGCCGCACCAGCAGCAGCGAACGCACCCGCTCCTTCGAAGCAATCGTGCAGCCCGGCAAAATGTGCAGTCCCGGAGTCGTCGCAAGCGATGCGATCGGTACGAGTCCGATGTCGGCTGTGCCCGCCGCGAGCCTGTCGGCGCACTCTGACGGCAGCATCCACTCGACCTCATAACGAGTGGCAAGCTGCTCGCTTGCGGGCAGATGTTCAAAGTCCCACATCAGCGGTGCGGGATTCAGGAAGCGGATGGCAGCAACACTGTAACGACGAAGAGAATTCGAACTCACGCTCTGTTTAGACTATCAACTTTCCCGCAGCCGATTCGCGACCCCAGAGCGCGGGCTGTGACAGCCTCCCTTGACTTCCCGCCGCCATCCGATTAATGTGACCGAGATTACTGGCGAAATTTCAAGGTTTCACCGGCGAAATAATTGATGCGCGCTCTGGCGCGTGTTTGAAAGCGTGATATTGGTAGTGACGCAGGAAGCGAATCGGACAGCCGAAATTGCAAACAGCACTCACCTTGACGAAGACCGCCTGGCATGGCTGGCCCTGGCGCTGACGCCAAATCTTGGGCCGAAGCGGATCCTCGATGCGGTCGGGGCGCTTCGCTCACCCGGTCAGATCTTCGAATGCACGCTCACGGAACTGGAAGGATTGAATCTCCCCGCCGAAGCTGCGCAATTCATCTTCGATGGCAAGGCCCGCCACGCAGCCGAGGAAGAATGGTCGCGCGTTGCTGCCCAGGGCGCGACCATCGTCACATTCGGCTGCCCCGAATACCCGGAGCGCCTCAAGGAGATTTACGATCCACCTCCGGTTCTGTGGACGCGCGGCGCCGTGCAACTACTCTCTTCTCCCTCTATTGCAGTTGTCGGCACGCGGCACCCCTCACCGTATGGCTCCGGCGTGGCCGAGATGCTCTCGCGCGATCTGGCGGCGCGCAGGCTGTTGATTGTCAGCGGCATGGCCCGCGGCATCGACACCTGTGCACACAAAGGCTCTCTCGCCGCGCGAATGCCCACCGTCGCCGTCTGGGGAACAGGCATCGACGTCATCTATCCCAAAGAAAACAAGAAGCTGGCGGAAGAAATTCTGGCCACCGGCGGAGCCATTGTCAGCGAAGTCCCATTGGGCACCTTTCCCGCTCCGCAGAACTTCCCTCGCCGCAATCGCATCATCAGCGGCCTGAGCATCGGCGTGCTCGTGGTCGAGGCCTCCGAGAACTCGGGGACCCGGGTAACCGCGCGTTGCGCAGCAGAACAGAACCGCGACCTTTATGCAGTGCCCGGCAACATCACCAGCAAGGGTTCCTGGACGCCTAACACATTGATAAAGCAGGGTGCTAAGCTCGTTGCCACCTGGGAGGATGTCTGGGAGGACCTGCCTTCGCAGGTACGTCTCGAACTGGAAAGCGACCGACACAATGAATCCAGACCCGAACCTGTTGCATCTCTCTTGCCGGATCCCGAAATGCGTGCGGAAGAGGCGATGGTGTACAAGCTCCTGCGCGCTGATGAATCGATGCAGATCGACGAGATCCTCGAAGCGCTCGAGACTCAACTGACCTCCTCAGAGGTGTTTACCGCCCTTTTTGAGCTCGAAATCACGGGTCGAGTGCGCTGCTTGCCGGGAAAAAATTACGTGCGCACGCTGTGAAAGCTGCCCGTCATGTCGAAAAATGCCTGGCGAAAATTTTCATGCACTTTCTCGCGCACGCCAAAGCGTTTGCGCGTATTTTGGAGTGCACGCGTGGCCGGGGAGGCGTTGTTTGACAGTGGAAACGGAGAAGCCTTCCGTGTTAGCTTGCAACTTTTGCAGTTGTTTTCGCTCGGGCTGCGTCCCGCGCCTGTGATGAACTGAAGCAAACGTGCAACACAATGGCCGGTGGAAGAGTCCAACAGGCCAACGGTTGACGGTAACGGAAGTCAAGGATGGCAATGAGCAAATCACTCGTGATCGTCGAATCCCCCGCGAAGGCGAAGACGATCGAGAAGTATCTGGGCAAGGGCTTTGAGGTCCGTGCGTCGATCGGGCACATCATGGATCTGCCCAAAAACGACATCGGTGTGGAACTGAAGAAACGCACCTTTGTTCCTGAACTGATTGTGTCTCCCGGCAAGGAGAAGATCGTTGACCAGTTGAAGCGCGCCGGTGAGAAGGCCGACGAGATATTCCTGGCGCCTGACCCTGATCGCGAGGGCGAAGCAATAGCCGCTCACCTTGCCCTTCAGCTTGGGACCAATGCGAAGGAGCGGAAGAAGATCCGCCGCGTGACCTTTAACGAGATCACCAAGAAGGCCGTGCAGGACGCATTCGCTCACGCTCGCGACGTCGATCAGAACCTTGTGGATGCGCAGCAAACGCGCCGCGTGCTCGATCGCCTTGTCGGCTATCAGATCTCGCCACTGCTGTGGGACAAGGTCCGTCGCGGCCTCTCTGCCGGTCGCGTCCAGACCGTGGCTTTGCGTCTCGTTGTCGAGCGCGAGCGCGAGATCGCCGCGTTCAATCCGGTCGAGTACTGGACCCTGGAAGCCGCACTCCATCCCGAGCGGCAGGCAAACAAGAGTTTCAAGGCGAAATTCATCGGAATTGACGGCGAGCCCGCGCGCGTTGCCAACGGCCTGGACAAGGAAGGCAAGCCGCAGTTCATCTCCAACGCAATCCCAGACAAGCAGTCGATGGATGCGGTTGTCGCCGCGCTCGAGAAGGCAAAGTGGTCGCTCGCTTCGGTGCAGTACCGCGAGCAGCAGCGTCGTCCGCTGGCTCCCTTTATCACGAGCCAGTTGCAGCGGGACGCCTCGAGCAAGCTCGGATTCAATGTGCGCCGCACGATGGGCGTTGCACAGCGCCTTTATGAAGGCATCGAAATCGGCGATGAGGGCACCACGGGTCTCATCACCTATATGCGTACAGATTCGCCGCGCGTTGCTCCCGATGCCATCGAAGGTGCTCGGGCCTGGATCGGCAAGGAACTGGGCACGAAGTACCTGCCCGAGTCGCCCAATGTCTATAAAGGAAAGAAGGATGCCCAGGACGCGCACGAGGCGATCCGCCCCACTGACGCGTCGCGCACTCCCGAATCCATCGCACGCTATCTCAGCGACGAACAGCTCAAGCTCTACACGCTCATCTGGAGGCGCTTCATCGCCTCGCAGATGGTGCCGGCTGTCTACGATCAGACCATCGCAAAGATTGCCGCGGAGTCGTCGCTGGACGGCAAGACGTACGATTTCCGCTTGACCGGATCGGTCCTGCGCTTTGATGGCTTCCTCAAGGTCTACGAAGTCGCCGAAGACAAGAAGGCCGATGACGATGAAGACTCGATGTCCAACAAGCTTCCTAATCTCGACGGCGTGAAGGCGCTCGAACTCGAGCAGCTCTTCCACGACCAGCACTTCACTGACCCCCCTCCGCGCTACAACGAAGCCTCGCTGGTGAAGGAACTCGAAGAGCGTGGTATCGGGCGGCCGTCGACCTACGCATCGATCATCAACACCATTCAGGATCGCGAATACGTGGTCAAGCATGGCGGTTCACGCGGCCGCTTCTATCCAACCGAGATTGGCATGGTTGTCTGCGACCTCCTCGTGGAGAGCTTCCCGTACATCTTCGACACCAAGTACACCGCACGCCTCGAAGAGGAACTGGACGATATCGAAGAGGGCAAGGAGAAGTGGACTGACCTGCTCAACGGTTTCTACGACCACTTCGAAGACGAGCTGAAGCACGCCGGTAAGAAGATGCGCGACATCAAGCGCATGGAGAGGAAGACCAACGAGAAGTGCGACGTCTGCGGATCACCGCTTCTTCTCAAGTGGGGCAAATTCGGCAGCTTCTATGCCTGCTCGGCCTACAACAAGAAGGACCCCACAAGCTGCACCTTCACCAAGGAGAACATCGCCGATAAGCCCGATCTCAACACACCCGAGGCGCAGGAAGCCGGCGACACCGAAGAGTATTGCGAAAACTGTGGTCGCGTGATGGTGTTGCGCCGTGGTCCCTGGGGTCCGTTCATGTCATGCCCGGGCTACAGCGAAGACCCACCCTGCAAGACCATTCGCAAGTTGAGCCAGAAGCAGCAGCAGAAGCCGCCCGAGCCCACCGGTGAGGACTGCCCAGTCTGCGGCAAGCCGTTGGTTCTGCGCCAGGGCGCTTACGGCGAGTTTGTCTCGTGCTCCGGCTACCCAAAGTGCAAGTACGTGAAGCAGAACCTCATTGAGGGCATGAAGTGCCCCAAGTGCGGCGAAGGCGACATCGCCGAACGCAAGGCGCGCCGAGGCAACGTCTTCTGGGGATGCACCAACTACCCGAAGTGCGACTTTACTTCGAACTACAAGCCCGTTCCTCAGAAGTGCCCCGAATGCGGCAGCCCGTATTTGGTCGAAAAGACGCTCAAGAGTGGCATCTACCTCGAGTGCCCGAACAAGAAGAAGGGTGC
>Ga0335069_10014610_pt1 | contig 10987 bp, 13 predicted proteins | sample Lox_Sample_11_FD_206714 | JGI IMG/M metagenome (GOLD analysis project Ga0335069, IMG submission 206714) | Soil microbial communities from Loxahatchee National Wildlife Refuge, Florida, United States - Lox_Sample_1.1 | ecosystem: Environmental > Terrestrial > Soil > Wetlands | place: USA... | reverse complement strand
CATGCATCTTGTCGAGAGGGAACGCTGGCAGAAGCTTGGTGATGAGCTTGATTGCTTCCTGGATCGCTGTCTCCATCGAACCAGACCGGTCCACGAAAACGTAGACACGCATCGCCTTCAACACCTCTTCCGTAGCCTTTTTGAGCGCTCCTTCAGAAGCTTCCACCAACTGTTCTTTGACCGCCGTCCCCTTCACACGTGCGGCAATGTTTGCTGCACGCATGTCGTTCGCTGCACGCACCGCCCGATCCCACCGCGTCTTGATGTCCTGCACTTCGAGCAACCCAAGCTCTTCGAGCGTCGGAGTTGCGATGATGAGATCCTTGTCTGACAGAGACCCTGCCTCGATGGCCGCAGCGACGATCGCGCGTGTGAGGCCTGGCTTTGGCGGAATGAGACTGACAAGACGCTTGTAACCTGGCTTGTCTTTCAGGATGCGCTCACAGATCTGTTCCTCGGTAAGCCCCTCCCACGTCTCCGCCAGCTGCACAGCTTGCCCAATCGCGATCTGCCTGCGACCGTCCTCCGCCTGACTCTGCTTCCAGCGCAGTGCTTGGAAGAAGGCAGGACTCTCAGGCTTGTAGCCGGAACGTGCGCAGAGAGTACGCACCGTGTTCTTGAAGCCAGCTTTGACCAGACCTTCGAGCAGCTTTGGATTCTCTTCGCGGTAGCGAAGCCACTTGTGCACCACCTTCGTCCAACGCCCAAGCGTCGGATGACGAAGAGATACACCGAAACCAAGCTCCTGATTGATGGCTGCTACGCCAGGGATCTCGAGTAGCTCTCTGATACGCAAGAGCAGCTTTGGATTGAGCCCCTTATCCTTGCTGTAGATGAGCATCATTGCCTCACCCACGTCGCGGTAATCGTCGTCGAAAAAGGCAACCTTGCCTTGGTCGAGCACTGGTGCACCCTTGCGAGACTGCACGAGCATGAAGGCAGCTAGCACCACCTGCATGTTCCTGTGCTCTTGACCGAACTGGTAGCTCGCCCAGCGCGCGGAGAACTCGTTGTCAAGCTTCCATACCTCCGCCACCTGCCTATACATCCACACCGCCACCTCTGGGAAGATGCCAGCGCCACGCCACTCACCAACCTTGCGGCCACCTTCGTTGACCGTGACACCGTCCACCGCGAGCACACCAGCACGCGTGGCTACGCTCTTCTTGCCCACCTTGCTCAGACGGTAAACCACCTTCTCCGTCGGCTCACCATCCAGCACAACACCCACCGTGGTACGCTTCTCTTCTTTGTAGGTGGCAAAGTCCCACCGCACACCTGTGTTTGTTCGGCCGTCTGGAACCACCAGACCAGGGCGGTTGTGCACCAAGTGATCGGTGTAGGTAAGAACCGACTGCATGATGCGTTCAGCCGGACCAAGCTTCTCTGCCTGCATAGCGGTAGCCCTTTGTAGGACATTCGCAGAGATGTCCCTGTTTGAAGTTGACAGACACAAGACCAAGTTGACTTGCAGCAACCTGCGAATGTTGCGTCAAGTCGAGCGGTCGTTAAGAATCAGCTATCACATCTTGCCTTACGCAGGCAAGTCGAACCACACAGATTGTGCACCCGGGAGGAATCGAACCTCACTTCTTAGCATTTTTTGCCCAATAACCACGAGGTGGTTTAGCCACACCCAACAATCTACACCGTTTCGAAACTGCAGTGTCAGATACTGCAAACATACGCGCTACGGTGCTTGTCGGAAGACTCCAAACCAAAACACGAAGATCATCTGCACTCACTTCAAAGCGACGTGTATCTATGGTACAACAAAAAACAGAACAATATTGTTGCTGTTCACGCGAGGTTGTGAACTCTTCATTACACCGCAAACACAGCGCTATATGTACTTCACTAACACCTCTGTGCAGTTGTGCATGCGCAGTTTTAGTCAAAATCTCCAAATTCGATGGCTCGTTGTTAGCTCTATTTTTATCCACATGATGCACGTCCTCACCAGGAGTCACCCACCTGCCTATCTTGACAGAAGCTACATGCCTATGCATGTATACTTTGCCTTGTTTATTGGCTAAAGGGTGTGCGTGATCAATGAAATAAATATAGCCCAACGCTCTATCTAACCGCGGGACTATGACACCTCTATAATCGCTAGGTGACAAATCCAGGCCATGTTAGATGAAAGCTAGTTCGAATGTCAAGCGACTCCGGAGGGACTCGAACCCCCAGTGACATTTCTGTCCACGGCTTAGAAGACCGCTGCCCTTCCATTAGACGACGGAGCCATCCATCTGCGCCGAGTGCATTTGCTGTCAGGGTCAGGGTCGAACTGACATCTTCTTGCTTAACAGGCAAGCGCACGGCCGGTTGTGCTACCTGACAATAGTGAGCCCCCTGACAGAATCGAACTGTCTTATCCGGCTTACAAGACCGGCGCATCACCAATTATGCTTAGAGGGCAAGTAGCGGGGGCGTGAATTGAACACGCTATCTCATGGTTATGAGCCAAGCGACTTACCGTTTGTCCTCCCCGCAGAGCTTGTGCCGAGAATCGAACTCGGTTCTCCTGCTTACGAAACAGGCGCGTCACCATCTACGCCTCACAAGCACGTGCTGTATCTGCGGTCACCACTCGGCTGAATGGGGACCCCCATGACCGCAGATACTTCTCTCCAGCGCTGCGCCTTCGTATACAGCGCCAGATCTTCGTGAGCCAGTGCGGAGAATTGAACTCCGGTTTACTCCTTACCAAGGAGTTGTCCTTCCGACTGAACGACACTGGCGAATCAAAACGGCCCGACCAATATGTCCATCACTGTACCCATCTTCAGCTCTGTGATTGTAATCTTGTCAGAGTACCACTGCATATCGTTAGTGCGGGCAAGAGCAAGCAGCTTAGCTGTTGCTTCATCAGGCGCATTGACAATCATGCTCTTGGTGCTTTGCCGCAACAAAAACATCCTAAGGTCTGTACGCTTGACTGTCTCTTCTTCACTCATGAGTTTTTCCTTGAGCCTCTGCAGGGTACCGCCCCCTGAACTACTGGTTGGAAGCCAGTCGTGTATCTATTCACACTCCAGAGGCAAACGGCCAATGGGTGCTTGAGACTGCCTCAGACCCACTGACTTGAGCGCCTAGCGGGAGTCGAACCCGCTATTCAAGCTTGGCAAGCTTGCGTGTAGCCACAAACACTTTAGGCGCAAAGGTCATGGAGGGAGTTGAACCCACGATGGGAGTTTTGCAGACTCCTGCCTTGCCACTTGGCTACATGACCAAAAGATCAAGTTCTGGCGGGCCTTTCACCCACTGACAGTGGTCCTGCTAGCCGTATTTTACCAACTGCCGTTGATACGGATCATAGCGACCTGCGCGTCTACACAGACGTACAACCAATGCATTGCCCGTACGCTGTTCCGGCCTGAAGACCGGCACCGTGCTGCAGAACTTGAGAGGAAGCGGAGAGAATCGAACTCTCGGTGCTCTTTCGAGACACGGCGGTTTAGCAAACCGCTGCATAAAACCACCATATGCGTCGCTTCCAATATCTTTGAGGAAGGCGGAGTACTTGAAACTCATGCCGCTCACGCGGACACGCATTGCTTTCGAAACAAGCTCAGTCGCCTGACTGATTCACCTTCCAGATACCGCTAACCATGTAGCGGTAAGCTGATCATATCCATCGCAGAGGAGAGCGGGTTACTCGAAAACCATACCGGTGTGAGCGGTACCCATCGCTTTCAAGGCGAGTCCAGTGCGCCTGTCTGGTTCACTCTCCAAACATAAGAGGAGACGGTGAGGATCGAACTCACTTGACGCTTTCGCGATCAACCTCTGGTTTCCGACCAGGTACTTTTCCGTATCAGTCACGTCTCCAACATACTGGCTAATTCTAACCATCTAGACATCTTAATATTCATCTCAGTGGCGTCGCTACTTCTGATCCTAACTGTACCGTATGGAAGAACACTAGTACGTTTTCGCTTTGAACTAACAGGGTCTACTCTAACGACAGCAATGTCCGCATTCCACTGTAACCTGTTGCTCCAAAAAGCTTTGGCTACTTCCGCATCCACGTCATTGTGAATATACACAGACACTGTGACGCGCCTAGTGATCAAGTATTTTTTGACCCATTTCATCCACAATGCAGCCATAGCAGGGTCAGAGTTATCAAGAGCAAAGTTTCCTAACGTCTTATGTCCCTCGCCCCAATAAAGACCAATACCAATTACAAAAAGTGGTTGATGCAAACACATCACCCATTCTTCTTCAGCTTCGCGTCTCCATCTCTCCCATCTGATTTCTCGCGCTCGCCGCGAGCGCGCACCACATCCGGTTGGATCTGTATTCATCAGAATTTAGGCCCGGTGTGTGCTTACGTCCCCTCGCGTAGCCGGAACTTCACGCATCCCTGTTAGGGCGTTCAGGGCTGAGGGAATCCTGGAGGTATTTTACCAGGAGTCAAACACACCTTGCAGGGGATGAGAGACTCGAACTCTCCGAAGCTGGTTTTGGAGACCTGCTCGTACCCTGTACATCCCCTATACGCACACATGCTCTCGCTTTCCTTCCGGTTGTACTTCCCGATCCACTGAAGTGGTGAAGGCGCCCGGCCCGCCGGACGTGTGTGCGATTGTGGACCCGACCGGAATCGAACCGGTGACCTCCTGCTTGCAAGGCAGGCGTTCTCCCAATTGAACTACGAGCCCAAAATGAGGCAAAGGTCATATGACCAGTTGCCCCTAGCAAAGCTAACCGCCTTGCTCTGTCGGGATAGCAGGATTTGAACCTGCGACCTCCTGATCCCAAATCAGGCGCGCTTCCAGCTGCGCTATACCCCGATGCTAACACGACACAGGATCTGTTGGTTTAGCCTCACAGGCATTTCCCTTCGGATCCTTGTGCTTAAGATTCACAGACACTCTACCACACGTTGAGCATGTATGTCCAGGCCAAGCGGCACCACACTCATTGCACCAATCACCTGTTGGCGAACTGCCTGTATTTTCGCTTCCACAGTCACTACAGGGTCGTGCCATTTTGTTTGTTGGGTGAGTAGAGAGGATCGAACTCTCACATGCTGAGTCACAATCAGCCGTGCAGACCACTACACCATACCCACCAGACATTTGACTTGTCAAGCGTTGTTGTGGGGATGGTAGGAGTTGAACCTATCGTCGACCGCTTATCAAGCGGTTGCACTAACCGTTGTGCTACATCCCCAACGTCGGCGTAGCGATTTTGTTCCGGAGGATGGACTTGAACCATCACCTCAACGCTTCAAAGGCGCGAATCCTACCTTAGACTACTCCGGATCGAGTGGCGTTCGTGTGTGCGGATGCGATGGCAGTTAGCGCAGACCAACTCACACTTCTTCAGCTCTTCTTTCAACCTATCTAAACTCCACCTACGATTGATCGTCAGATTTGATATAGAGCCAACTTTGCTATGCATATGATCAAAATCCATCACGTAGGGCGGAAACGTCTGACCGCAATCTGAACAAGGTACTTTCTTCAATTCAGATATGGCAGCGTGTGTTTCCTTGGCTCTCTTCTTTGTCTTCTCCTTGTAATACGACTTGTTGTTCTTGTAGTGCAACTTCAGATATTCGCTGTTGCATTGTTTGCACCTATACTGAAGTCCGTCGGCTGTACCTTTCTTCTTATTGAACTCTGATTCAAGCTTTGAGATCAGGCACATACCACAAGTCTTCACGCAAGAACACTACATCAATTCTCTTTGAAATGCCAACTACTTTCAAAGACTGCCGTCCTAACCGTTGGACGATCCCGGATCGAGTGCCCCGCCGTGGAGTCGAACCACACCCTTCTCCTCTTCAGGGAGACGCTCATCACCACGAGAGCTTTCGGGGCAAATGACGGGCTTGGCTTGCCCGCCGCCGTAACAACTATTCAGTTGTCAATGAACAGCATATCCTATCTGGTTCCGGGAGCTGGACTCGAACCAACATGAGCGCTGTCAGAGAGCGCCAGACTAGCCAATTGTCTGATCCCGGAGTGTCTTCGTGGGTTCTGAGGGAATTGAACCCTCAACCGTCTGATTAAGAATCAGCTGCTCTCCCAGTTGAGCTAAGAACCCGTTGTGCGCCCAGGGGGAGTTGAACCCTCAACCGTCCGCTTAAAAGGCGGCTGCTCTGCCTGTTGAGCTATGAGCGCATTAGCAACCCCAGCGCACCTACGCGAACAATAACAAACTGCTGTTCTGACTCGTCCCCTCATTCTAGAGAATGTATCTCCGCACGTGCCACAAACTAAGTCTACCAAAGCAGCTTCTCTACGTATGACAGCAAGTTTCTTGGCAGCTTGAGACAATTCAGGTCTGCTCTTCCGTACGTGACAATCCACACACAACAACTGACACTTCACTAGTTCAGTAACAAACCGAACAAGTGATGCTCTCCACAATTTAGCGATTGGAGCCACCTTCGTATGTGAATCTATGTGGTCAAATTGTAAGTCTTCTTTCGATCCACACACCACACAACATCCACCAAGCTTATCGATAGCTTCCTTCCGTCTTTTATCGTAATGCGCCTTCATGTACGAGCGCATCTTATCTGTAGAATAACTCATTGTTGTGGGAGCGGTAGGACTCGAACCTACGCACCGGCTTTCGCCAGAACTGATTTACAGTCAGCCTCCATTTGCCGCTCGGATGCACGCTCCCGTAAAACGTATCGAGAGCGTTTATACGCAGGCTCCATGTCTGTTTCCTCCCATCGACAAGTCGGACCACACAGAAACGAAAAAGGCCACCTAGTTTCCCGGGTGGCCTACACAGTGGTTAGCTGACTCTGCGTCGCTAGCTACTGCGTAGGCCATCCTTTGTCTGTCCCAAACTCTTGATGGCGCGTTCTTGAGTTTGGGACACTGGGATTCACGGAGGCATACCCCCAGCCGCAGGCCTTGAGGCCTTGTGGCTGAATCGAGGGCAGCTGCCGTACGAAAAGCATGGTGACAAGAGATACGGTATGCAGACTTCGATCGACTTGCAAGAACTTTTTTTCAAGAATCAGCGTTCAGGTATCCGAAATCAACGAAACCTCGGTTGATGTCGCCGATCTGCCGTCGCTGTTCATACACGCCATCTCCGTCTCTGGAACCTCTCACGTTGGTATTCCCCTCGACGGTGCGAATGTCCCCGCCCTGCACCGCAAGCACAAGTCCGGTGTGCCCCCTGTCGTTACCGTGGTCGATGAGAAAGATAGCTCCGGGACGAATCAGAGCAGGGTTGCTAGCAGCATCGCTTGCCAGTACGTGAGCTTGCGCAGGTGACTTGTCCCAGAACGTGAACACCCACGCGGTGCGTACAAGAGGATTGTTCTGGTTCAGGAACGAAGCAGCTCCCTGGAAGCACCAGTACACGAACGCAGCACACCACGCGTAGGCATGGCCCTCTGGATCGAGCCCCGCAGACTTGAGGTAGTTGTCCACCTGTGGTCCGCGGTTGGGCTGTCCTGGCGTCTCCCGCACACCGATCTGGGAGATCGCAATCTCCAGCACCTTCTGCAGATATTTGGACGGTGCCTCGGCTACGAGCGGGCTCTGCTCACCGAACAAAACATCCCAAGTCGCAGGCCCGACAACGCCGTCCGGTGTCAGAAGTCGTCGGGTCTGAAATAACTTGACAGCACTCTCGGTTGATGATCCAAAGACACCGTCAGTGTCTAGTGGACCACAACCTGCACTGTTGAGCGCAGTCTGAACTTGCTTGACAAGATCTACGTCTTGTGTTCCGAGCTTGACGGATTTTCCGGGGTACATGAAGCGGGCATCATATCACCCCTACGGACAAGAAAAGGCAGTTTGCTCACAGTCTGGAGCGAACGACGGACCACCTACCACACGGTCATTACCGGTACCGCAGCTCACAAAAAATGGAGCGACATGATGGTAGAGGTTCAAACAATCATCCCCATCGTTCGCAGACACGCCACTCTGAAACGTCGGAGGCTGGTACGTAATGATTGCATCATTACCTGATCCACCAAAGATGTTGTAGTGAGTCGTATTGACGTATATCGAGTCTGCGCCGTTGCCACCGCTACACGTAACACCTGACCACGCGTCTGCGTTCGCGCCACACCACATGTAGTCGTTGCCGTTTCCATTGTCATCCCATCCAGCATTGAGCCAGATGCTGTAATGGTTCGCAGCATAACTCCCGTTCAACGTGATCGCACCCGTGTTGCTGCAATGGAATGTATAGGTATCTGACCCACCATACGAAGACACATAGTCATTCTGATCAGAGGCGTACACAGTAGTATCGCCTGCCAGACCAGCAGTTCCAGCTAGCTGTGACTGACACGCATTCGTGTCAGAGCGCATGTACACCACTTCGACATGGCCTGTAGAAGTGTTGTGGCCCAAGGCAACAACGACAGGAATCAGCGGCCCCCACGGTGAATGGAAGTACTGCGGGTTTGTGAGAGACTGAGTGATTGTCTCAATGTCCGCACTCTGATCCTGGTCTTGACAGGCAGACAACCCGAACAGCACTGGCAGAATGTAACGCTTCATGGTGCACCTAAAAGACACATCTACTGACCTCTCTTACGTTGCGATGGAGCAGAGAACCGCGAAGATGAATTCACAGGTGGCGCGTCAGTACCATCACTAGAGTCATCACTCCATACTCTTTTGTAAGTACGGAGCAGCTGTTTATTGCGTTCTATCCGCTCACGATCCATGCGATCAATGGCGTCGTTGTCCTGATTGATCAGTGCGTCCTCACGTGCCTTAGCCAACTTACGTCGGCACGTCCAACACTTCTTAGGGAGTGGAAAGTCCTTCTCAGCGAAAAACTCTTGGTCTTTCTCGCCGATATAGAACGTGCGCTGACACTGAACGCACACTCTGTATATGCGTTCATAGGCTGACATGTTGGTGAGTGCTTCCATTTTGGTCAAAAATTCCAGTACGCATCTTCACGGAACATGGGTTCTTCTGGTTTGGTCGCAACCACCACACGCGCAGGAAGGAGCACAGGCTCAGGGACCTGAGTGCTCGTGGAGTCCCATGGATGGTTGAAGAGTTCCTTTTTCTCTGTGGCTTCGACAACGTCTAACTGTGCTTGAGACAACTCTACACGCACAACCTGCAGTCGTCGCATTTCTATATAGTGCGCAAAGGCATCGCTAAACCGTACGAGCACTGATTGTCGATCTATTGCTTCGATCTTACCGCGCTGACCTGCTAATAATCCATTGGACGCAGTTACACGCACAGGCAGGCCTATAGAGGCCATGGCAGGCGTTAGCGTAGGACCGAAATCAGTGCCTCGCTTCATTTTTTAGTCTCAGGTACAGGTGCGTCTACCGCTACCGTGTCAATCACTGGAGGTAGCTCCGGTGTTGGTTCCGCCAGATTACTACGTAACGACTGCTGAAGCAAGGCCTGCGTGACGCGCTCTTTCATTTCGTCAGACCAGTCAAGGTGCAGTACGTGCTTGTGCTCAACTTGCTGCGGTTCTGGATCCGGCGACACAATGCCGGTCTGTATAAGCGCGTCAAACTCATCGCGTTGAATGGAACGAAGCACGTCGAGCGCCTTGAGCTTGTGGCGCTGTTCTGTAGCGCTGTAATACTCTGCCCATGCGCGTTGACGAATTTCTTCATAACGCGCTAATCCTTCGCCAATGTACCGCTGCTTGTCGAACGAACTGACAGTGCGCTTGTTCTCATCTCCAATTACCATCAGCTCTTTGCTGACGGTTACTGAACTGACGCCGAGTATCTTACCGATCTGAGCGACGCCCAGACCCTGCATACGCAGGCGCGCGATCTGCTGCCTGCGCTCTGCCGACTCGTACTTGTTCAGCCGTGCGAGTGGACCCTTCTTACGCCGGAGGTTTTTCGCCACCGGCGTAGTAGGTGTAATCCTCTGTTTATGGATCGGAGGACTGTCATCCTCTTCTGGAACTTCGACAGGCTCCTCAAGCTCTTCGCTCATAGGCACGCTCAATACGGCAGCATACTCCAATCAATGGAGCCAATGTGACCTTCATCGACGAAGATTGGAAAACCAGCCTTCTTGTTGAGTAATTCTGCATTGTATGAGAGCTTGCGCTCTTCTTCAGTGAATGTACTAGGACTGGTGCAGATGTACGTCAACAAAGCACCAGACTGACCGCGTACAGCTATACGCTCACGCAGTTCCTCGTCTGTTGGAGCAGTAATCGTTTTTTTGCGTGGGTCCTCAGATGACAACACACGTATGTCGAGCATGGCTTTCTGCTCGTCGAATGAAAGCAAAGGCTTTCCTTCAGCGTCTAACTGCAATGGTACTACCTTCGCTTTGGAAAAAGTTCCAAACCCCCAAATGCGCTTTTCCGCAAGAGCGCTCAGTGCGTGTCCCCAACGTCTACGGTACCCTTCAGACACAGACACAACATCGTTGTCAACGATCAATGGCACAGTTTTGACTGCAAAACACACAAGAGCCACGGTCTTCATCCATGTACAAGGAGGGATAAACCATCCACCTCCTGGTTGCGGAATACCTGAAACATTATTGAATGGAGGATCGACAGGCTCAGGCAAAAACAGCTCACCTTGAGGGTTCTGAAACAGCGTTTGAACCAAGCTGTGAACGCGAGTATTGTACAACTTCTTTGCTTGATCCGAAAGGAACTCCTCAATGGGAACGTCAAACACTTTCAGTACAGTAGGAACAGTAACCTCTTTCTTGATCACATCTAGTGGTTTCTCGTTGGCATCAGGAGGCGAAACAGACCATGCCAGTGGTGGCCTAACGTTTTCCTTCAGTACTTTATTCAACTCTTCACGCGTGCATTTCACTACTTCTTTGGTCGTGTGAGGCATTGCAAGTCCCTTTCACATCACAATGATTGCCTGCCGCTTGAGTCGTTCCATTGCCATTGTCGCATAGTTGGTCGCGTGTACGAAGTGCGGATCCTGTCCAAGGTACACCCACTTCATCTTGAACCTACCGGTGTCCTCGTCAAGGGTTTCCTTCTCGCGCACAATCCCTTTGAGATG
>Ga0335069_10014609_pt1 | contig 10989 bp, 9 predicted proteins | sample Lox_Sample_11_FD_206714 | JGI IMG/M metagenome (GOLD analysis project Ga0335069, IMG submission 206714) | Soil microbial communities from Loxahatchee National Wildlife Refuge, Florida, United States - Lox_Sample_1.1 | ecosystem: Environmental > Terrestrial > Soil > Wetlands | place: USA: Florida... | reverse complement strand
ATCCTGCCGCAGATCCCCGTGGGGCGGCTGGGCAAGCCCGAGGAAGTCGCGGGGCTGTGCGCGTACCTCGCCTCGGACGAGGCGGCGTTCCTCACCGGCGCCAACATCGCCATCAACGGCGGGCAACACATGCAGTAGCGGCTGCGGGCGGCCTCACGCGTACATGTGCAGGCCGCCGTTCACCGAGAGGTTGGTCCCGGTGATGTAGGAGGCGTTGTCCGAGGCGAGGAAGGCCACCGCGTCGGCGATCTCCTCGGGCAACGCGAGGCGTCCCGCGGGAATCTCCGAGAGGATCTTCTGGCGCACGTCCTCGCGGATCGCCATCACCATCTCGGTCTGCACGTAGCCGGGCGAGATCGCGTTCACGGTCACGCCCTTCTTCACCACTTCCTGCGCGAGGGACTTCGTGAAGCCCAGGATGCCCGCCTTGGCCGCGGCGTAATTGGTCTGGCCGAACTGGCCGCGCACCGCGTTCACCGACGAGATGTTGATCACGCGGCCCCAGCCGCGCTCGATCATCGCGTCGATCGCGTGGCGCGTCACGTTGAAGACGCTGTCGAGGTTGGTGGAGAGGACCGCGCGCCACTGGTCGGGCGTCATCTTGCGGAACGTGGAGTCTCGCGTGATGCCCGCGCAGTTCACGAGGATCTCGACGGGCCCGTGCGTGTCGGCGATCTTCTTCACCATCTCGCCCATGGCGTCGAAGTCCGAGACGTCGCCGAAGGCGAGGGAGACGCTGCCGTTCAGGCCCGCGCGGTCCATGGCCTGGCGCCACTTGGCCTCGCTGCCGGGGATCGCGTAGTTGGCGACGACGTCGTGGCCGTCATGGGCGAGGCGCTTGCAGATCGCGGTGCCGATGCCGCCGACACCGCCCGTCACGAGGGCTACTCTCTTCATTCTTGTTGTTCCTGTTGCTCCGGGAGCGCTACCAAAAAAAACCCCAAGGTTTGGGCCTTGGGGTTCGAACCTTTATCCAACTGCGATAAAGGAGGAGGAGCCTTGAATGGGGTCTGGCCGCGTCTTATTTCTTCCGCGGCTTGGCGCTCGAGCTGGCGCGGACGCTCGCGTCGGCGAGGCTCGCCGCATGCTTGGCGGCCTTGGAGAAGCTGTCGAACGCGGCGGTGGTGGCGGCGAGCGAGGACTTGATCGCGGCGACGGCGACGTCGCTGCCGGCCGGGGCCGACTTGGCGGCCTGGTCCACGCCTTCGGTGACCGCCTGCTGGAACGAGCTCAGGCGCTCCTCGGCGAACTTGCCGAATTCCGTCTGCGTCTCGGAGGCCACTTCGTAGAGGCTGCGCGAGTAGCCCATGAGGCTCTCGAGCGAGGCTTCGGCCATCTTCGTGCGCAGGGCGATGAGCTCCTGCACGTCCTTCGCGTGGGCGATGGCGAGCGCATCCGCGGTCGCCTTGTTGAGCGCGACCTTGGCGAACTCGAGCTGGAGGCTGAGCGCGCGTTCGGCGCCGTCCATGGAGATGCGGGTGAAGCGGGCGGCCGATTCCATCGTCGTGGAGGCGATATCGGCGATCGGGTTGGCGGTGTTCGGCATGGCGTGATCCTCGGGCGCTGGGATTGTGCGCCGCAACAATTCCATTCTAGGAAGGGGGGAGGGGGTGTGTCAAGCGAATTTTGGTGCATCGCACCAGAGGCGCGGGGCCGCGCTGCAACGCATGGGCAAAATGTAATAAAATGAAGTACTTGAACCGGCGCCGGGGATTTCATCCGCGCTCCCGCACATGCCGGATTTGATGTAGCGCAGCAACCACGGGAACCCTCACATGGCCGCGCCCCGAATCATCAAGAAATATCCGAACCGGCGTCTGTACGACACCGAGACCTCCGCGTACATCACGCTCGCGGAGGTGAAGGACCTGGTCCTCGGCTACAAGGATTTCCAGGTGCAGGACGCCAAGACGGGCGAGGACCTCACGCGCTCGATCCTCCTGCAGATCATCCTGGAGGAAGAGTCGGGCGGCGTGCCGATGTTCTCGACCGACATGCTCGCCAACATCATCCGCTACTACGGGCACGCGATGCAGGGCCTCATGGGCTCGTACCTCGAGCGCTCGATCCACGCGTTCCACGAGGCGCAGAAGCGCTTCCAGGAGCAGGCGCAGTCGCTCTACGGGGAGCTGCCGAAGATGCCCGCCGACGCGTGGGCGCAGCTCATGACGCCGGGCCAGCAGATCCCCAACGTGATGGGCGGATACCTGGAGAAGGGCGCCAAGGCCGTGATCGACATGCAGGAGGAGCTGCGCAACCAGGCGCTCAAGCTCTTCTCGGGATTCCCCTACCCGAACGCCCCGGGCGAGGCGCCCGCCGAGAAGGCGCGGCCGAAGGCCGGCAAGGCGAAGGCCGCGCCGCGCAAGGCCCGCAAGTAGCAGGGGCCGTCCGGGGAACATGGCGCGAAGTCCCGCGTCCCGCGCGCGCCCGGCGCCGCCGCCGCCGCGCGTGGGCTTCGTCTCGCTCGGCTGCCCCAAGGCGCTCGTGGACAGCGAATCGATCCTCACGCGGCTGCGTGCCGAGGGCTACGACATCGCGCCCAGCTACGAGGGCTCCGACCTCGTGGTGGTGAACACGTGCGGCTTCATCGACGCCGCGGTGCAGGAATCCCTCGACGCCATCGGCGAGGCCCTCGCCGAGAACGGCAAGGTGATCGTGACCGGCTGCCTCGGCGCGAAGGAAGGCGGCGACGCGGTGCGCAGGGCCCATCCGCGCGTGCTCGCCGTGACGGGGCCGCACGCGACGCAGGAAGTGATGAGCGCCGTGCACGAGCACCTGCCCAAGCCGCACGACCCCTTCGTCGACCTCGTTCCGCCGCAGGGCATCAGGCTCACCCCGAAGCACTACGCCTACCTCAAGATCTCCGAGGGCTGCAACCACCGCTGCACGTTCTGCATCATCCCGTCGATGCGCGGCGACCTCGTGAGCCGGCCCGTGGGCGACGTGATGAAGGAGGCCGAGGCCCTGGTGAAGGCGGGCGTGAAGGAGCTCCTCGTGATCTCGCAGGACACGAGCGCGTACGGCGTGGACGTGAAGTACCGCACGGGCTTCTGGGGCGGCCGCCCGCTTCGCACGCGCATGACGGAGCTTTGCCGCGCGCTGGGCGAGCTGGGCGTGTGGGTCCGCCTGCACTACGTCTATCCGTATCCCCACGTGGACGAGGTGGTGCCGCTCATGGCCGAGGGCAGGATCCTTCCGTACCTCGACGTTCCCTTCCAGCACGCGAGCCCGCGCATCCTCAAGCTCATGAAGCGGCCGGCCTCGAGCGAGAAGAACCTCGAGCGCATCCGCGCCTGGCGCGAGGCGTGTCCCGACCTCACCATCCGCTCGACGTTCATCGTGGGCTTTCCCGGGGAGACCGAGGCCGAGTTCGAGGAGCTGCTGCGCTTCGTGGGCGAGGCCGGCCTCGATCGCGTCGGCTGCTTCGCCTACTCGCCGGTGGAAGGGGCGAAGGCCAACGAGCTTCCGGGGTCTGTCCCCGAGGAAGTGAAGGAGGAGCGGCGCGCGCGCTTCATGCAGGCGCAGGCCGCGGTGAGCGCGCAGCGCCTCGCGCGCAAGGTCGGCCGGACGCTCGAGGTGCTCGTCGACGAGGCCTCGGGGTCGAAGGCGGTCGCGCGCAGCGCCGCCGACGCGCCCGAGATCGACGGCGTGGTGCGCGTCTCCGGGGCCCGGGGCGCGAAGCCGGGCGATTTCCTCCGCGTCACGGTGACCGCCGCGACGCAGCACGATCTGGAAGGCCGCCGCGTCCCTTAGTAGAATCCGCGCTACGCCATGCCACCCCGCATTCGCGCAGCCCTGGTCCACCTCAGCCTGAGCGCCGTCGTCGCGCTCGCGGTGTTCCTCGCGATCTACTTCGTCTGGTATCCGGACGTCCTCTTCGAGGGAGCCGGCGGCAAGGAGCTCTTCTTCCTCATCGCGGGAGTCGACGTGACGGTCGGCCCGCTCATCACGCTGGTGATCTTCAAGCCGGGCAAGTGGGGCCTGAAGTTCGACCTCGCGTTCATCGCGCTCGCGCAGGTCTCGGCGCTCGTCTACGGCGTCTACGTGATGTTCGAGGCCCGCCCCGCCTACATCGCCTTCGTCGTGGACCGCTTCGCGATCGTCCGCGCCAACGGCTTTCCCGAGGGCGCGCTGGAGAAGGCGCGGGGCAGCGGCTACGAGCGGCCGCCGTGGACCGGGCCGAAGTTCGTCGGCGTGAAGCTGCCGTCCAACCCGGACGAGCAGTTCAACCTCACGATGTCGGCCATGGCCGGCGCGGACGTGGAGTACTACCCCCAGTACTACGTGCCTTACGAGGAGGTGCGCAAGCGCGTGCGCGGCGCGGGGCTGCCGATCGAGACGCTGCGCAAGCGCAACCCGAAGCGCGGCGCCGACATCGACGCGGCGGTCGCCTCCACCGGGCGCAGCGAAGCGCAGGTTCGCTTCGTCCCCATGCGCGCGGGCAAGTCGGACCTCTCGGTGCTGGTCGACAAGGACACGGGCGACGTGCTGAAGATCACGTCGCTCGCGCCCTGGGACGAGAGATAGCTACTGCTTGGTGAGCTTCTTGTCGACGACCTTGACCTTGTCGCCGATCTGGAAGCTGGTGGGCTGCGAGAAGTTGAAGGTGCGGCTCGCCCCGTTGTCCATCTTGAGCCTCACGACGTAGGTCGTCGTGCTGTTCTTGTTCTTCTCGATCTGGTTGCCCGCGTAGGCGCCGCCGGCCGCTCCGGCCACGGTGGCGACCGTATTGCCGCGGCCGCTGCCGATCTGGTGGCCGATCACGCCGCCCACGATGCCTCCCAGCACGGCGCCGCCGCCGCTCGACTGTCCCTCGGACTTCACGGTCTGCACGTCGACCACCGTGCCGCAGTCGGGAGCGGGCGTGCATTCGGCGAATGCGGCCGGGGCCGCGAGCGCCGCCGCCGCGAGGGCCATCGAAAGTCCGGACCAGGGTCTCATGGGTTGTCTTCCTCCGCGTATGTTTGACCAGCCAGGCAGGGAAAAAGGATAGCACGCGCGCGGCGCGGCGCAGCTCAGAATGCGCCGTCCCATGGCGCGCTGAGGCGCGTGGCCGAGTGGATCATTCCCACCATGCTGTAGGTTTGCGGAAAATTGCCCCACAGCTCGCCGGAGGCCGGGTCGATGTGCTCCGAAAAGAGCCCCAGGCGGTTCCTCCGCGCGAGCGTCGTCTCGAACAGCGCGCGCGCCTCGTCGCGGCGGCCGAGCGCGGCGATGGCGTCGATGTACCAGAAGGTGCACACGATGAACGCGTTGGACGGCACGCCGAAATCGTCGGGCTCCGTGTAGCGGAAGACGAAGTCGCCGCGCTTGAGCTCGCGCTCGATGGCGGCCACCGTCCCCGCGAAGCGCGGATCGCGCGCATCGACGAACCCCAGCTCGGCGAGCAGCAGCAGGCTCGCGTCGAGCGTCTCGCCCTCGAAGGTGGCCACGAAGCTGCCGCGGCGCGCGTTCCACGAGCGCTGGGAGATGACGGCATGGATCTGGTCGGCGCGGCTGCGCCAGGCCACGGCCCGCTGCGAGAGCCCGAGCCGCGCCGCGATCCGGGCGAGCCGGTCGCAAGCGACCCAGCACATCACGCTGGAGAAGGTGTGCACGTGCGCCGCGCCTCGCAGCTCCCAGAGGCCCGCGTCGGGCTGCGCGTGCCGCGCGGCGGCGGTCTCGCCCAGGCGCTCCAGCTGGCGGAACAGCCCTTCGTTTCCGACCGCATGCAGGCGCCGGTCGAAGAACGCATGGGTCGCCGCGAGGATGGCGGAGCCGTAGACGTCGTTCTGCACCTGCCGCCACGCCTGGTTGCCCACGCGTACCGGGCCCATGCCGCGGTATCCGGGCAGCGTCGCGATCTCGCGTTCCTCGATCTCGGCCGCGCCGCTCAGGGTGTAGACCGGCTGCAGCGCGCCGCCGGAGCCGGCGCAGATGTTGATGATGTAGCCGAGGTAGCGCTCCATCGTGCGCGTCGCGTTCAGCCGGTTGAGCGCGTTCACGACGAAGTAGGCGTCGCGCAGCCAGCAGTAGCGGTAGTCCCAGTTGCGCCCGCTCGCGGCCGACTCGGGGATCGACGTGGTGAGGGCGGCGAGCACCGCCCCGGTGTCGTCGTAGGTGGCGAGCTTGAGCGTGATGGCGGCGCGGATGATCTCGTCCTGCCATTCGAAGGGGATGGACAGGTCGCGGACCCAGTCGTGCCAATACTCGACGGTGTTCTCCAGGAACCGCCGCGCGACTTCCGCCGGATTGCCCTGGAGGGTCTCGTCGGGCCCCATGAGGAAGGAGATCGGGCCGCGCGGCACGAAGGGCGTTTCTTCCAGCAGCGCGGTGATGGAGCAATCGGTCGTGACGCGCAGCACGTAGTCGCCCTGGCCCACGTATCGCACGTGGTTGGACCCGGCCACGCGGGCGGCCGGAGCGCTCCCGTAGCCGGTGGCGGGGCGAAGCCGGATGCGAATCCGCGGGCTTCCCGACAGCGGCGCGATGGTGCGCACCAGCTGGCTCGGGGAAAAGAGCCGGCCGTGCTGCCGGAAGCGCGGCGCGAAATCCGTGATCTCGATGGCGCCGCCTCCCGCGTCGTGCAGGCGCGTGACGAGCACCGGGGTGTTCGCGACGTAGTGCTGTTCGGTGCGAACGAGCCCGTCGAGCTCGACGGCGAAGCATCCGAGCCCGTCGGCGCCTTCGTTTCCGCGCAGCAGCGCGCAGAAGAGCGCGTCGCCGTCGGGACGGGGCAGGCAGCCCCACACGATCCGTCCCTGGGAATCGATCAACGTGGAGACGGAGGCGTTGCCGGTCGGAGCGAGCTCGAGGTCGTTCATGGGCGCGCGGCCTGGTCGCCCGCGCCTTCGGACATGCGCGCCCAGGCGGCCAGCCATTGGCGCACCGCCGGCGGATCGCGCAGGCGCCAGAGAGCGCAGGTCTCGCCCGCGCCCACCTTGATCGAATGGCCGCTCGCGCGATTCACCACCTCGAAGCCGAGCTCGTCGGTGAGATCGTCGCCGATGAAGACCGGGGTGCGTCCCGCGAAGGGCGCCTCGCCGAGGAACTCCTCGATCGCGCTGCCCTTGTTCTTCCCGCTGGGCTTCACCTCGAAGACGAACTTTCCGGCCTGCAGCTCGAAGTCCGCGCCGAGGTCCGCGGCGATCCCGCGCATGGACGACTCGACCAGGTCGCGAAGCTCGGGGGCGCGCCGGTAGTGCAGCGCGAGCGCCATGCCCTTGTTCTCGAAGGCGAGGGCCGAATGCGCGGCGGTGAGCTTCACCATCTGCGCGGCCGCGTGCCCCAGCCGGTCGAGCGGCGGCGCGTACCGCCGCAGCGTCCCGTCCGCCGAGCGCCGCTCGGTTCCATGCTGTCCGGCGAGCGGAAGCACGAGCGGCGCGAAGAGCCGGTCCATGTCGTCGGCCGAACGCCCGCTCACGAGCGCGATCGCGCCGCCCGAGGCGCGCAGCAGGTCCTCGAGCAGCGTCCTCACCGGCGGCCCCGCGCGCACCGCCTGGAAGTGCTCGGCGTGGTCGAGCAGCGTGCCGTCCACGTCGAGGAACAGCGCCCAGTCGCGGGCGAACGGCGGCGGCCGGGACTCAGGCACGGCGCAGCCCGACGATGCGTGGCGCACCCGCTGACGAGGTGCGCCTGGAGAGTTGGCGCTTCTGGCGCACGCGCGCGGCGTCGAGCAGCATGCGGCCCGCCCAGCGGTAGACGTTGAACTCCTGCACGAGGCTTCGCATGCGGCGCATGCGGGTGCGCTGCTCGTCGGGAGGCATGGAAAGCGCCTGGCGCAGCGCCTCGGCGCATTCCTCCGTGTCGTACGGATTCACGATGAGCGCCTCGGGAAGCTCGCGCGAGGCGCCCGTGAACTGGGAGAGGATGAGCGTGCCGCGTTCGTCTTCGCGCGCCGCGACGAACTCCTTCGCCACGAGGTTCATGCCGTCGTGCAGGCTCGATACGAAGCAAAGGTCCGCTGCGCGGTAGAGCGCGTAGACCTGGTCGCCGTCGTAATGCTCGATGGCGAGCGCGATGGGCTGGCACGAAGGCGTGCCGAAGCGCTGGTTGATGCGCTGCGCGGCCGCCCGCACGCGGGCGTCCAGCATCTGGTACTCCTCGATGCTCGAGCGCGAGGGCGCGGCGACCTGGATGAACGTGAACCGTCCCACCCACTCGGGATCGCGCTCGAGCAGGCGCTCGATCGCCGCGAAGCGCTCGAGGATGCCCTTGGTGTAGTCGAGGCGGTCCACGCCAACTCCCACGCGCACCTCGGGCGCGATGCCGAACTCGCGCCGCACGCGCTCGCGGCACTCGGCCACGGGCGCCTGGTGCGCGAGGGCCGCGGGGGGCCATTCGATGGAGATGGGATAGCGGTGGACCTCGGTGGGCTCGCCGCCGTAGGAGATCGTGAACGTCTCGCGGTCGACCCGCGCCTCGAGGTAGCGGTCGACGGTGTCGAAGAAGTTGTTGCAGTGGAACTGGGTGTGGAACCCGAGGATCGAGGAGCCGAGCATGCCCTCGAGCAGCTCGTCGCGCCAGGGGCACACGCCGAAGGCCTCGGGGTTGGGCCAGGGGATGTGCCAGAAGGTGATGATGGTCGCGCGCGGCAGGCGCTCGCGGATCATGCGAGGCAGCAGCGCGAAGTGGTAGTCCTGCACCAGCACGATGGGATCGTCGGTACGCGATTCGGCTTCGACAGCACGGGCGAAGCGGCGGTTCACCTCGCGATAGCATTCCCAGTCGGAAGCGCGGAACACCGGGCGCGTGTGGGCGATGTGGCAGAGCGGCCACAGGCCCTCGTTGGCGAAGCCGTAGTAGTAGCCGGCTTCCTCCTCCTTCGTGAGCCAGACGCGGCGGATGCGATAGGCGGGCTTCTCGGGCGGGACGGCGACCGAGTCGTTCGCGTCGACCACGTCGCGGTCGGCGTTGCCCGAGCCGTGCGCGATCCAGGTGCCCGAGCACGCGCGCATCACGGGCTCGAGCGCGGTCACCAGCCCGCTCGCGGGCCGGCGCACCTCGATGCGCCCCTCGCGCCGCTCGTGGATGTAGGGCTCGCGGTTGGAGACGATGAGGATCTCGTCGCCCTTCAGGTCCTCGCGCAGGATCGTGCGCAGCGCATCCGGCGTCCAGCTGATCTGCGCCTCGTCGCGCGCTCGGCGCTCGGCGTCCAGGTCGTGGACCAGGGCCTCGAGGTCGCGGGCGATGGGACGCAGCTCGCGCGCCTTGGGCTGGGGCGAGAGCGCGAGGGACTGGCCGCGGATGAGGGCCTTGATGCCCGCCATCCATCCGCGGAACGAGATCTCGGCGATCACCACCGTGATGAGCGCGACCAGCGCGCCCAGCGCGGCGAAGAGGTACACGATGTACTTGCGCGTGTCGGCGCTGCGCCGCTCCACGAAGCTCATGTCGTGGACGATGATCATGTCGCCCAGGCGGCTGCCGTTCTCGAGGATCGGCGTGGTGACCACGTGCAGCGGCCCGCCGTGCAGCTTCACGACCACGCCCTTGTCGTCGACGCTCGGCCCCGGATATCCGCACCCGATGCCCGTGGGCAGGGTGGCCGTCCTGTAGACGAGCTTGCCCGCCGTGTCGCAGAAGCCCATCGCGTAGAGGCGCTCGTCCTGGAGCATGCGGTCGAAGTAGGACTGCACGTGCTCGAGGCGGACCTTGTCGCGCGACCTGTCCGTGAGCATCTCGACCAGCGGCTCCTGCGCCGCGGTGGCGATGAGCTTGGCCCGGATGTCCAGGTCGTGGACGAACCACTTGAGCGTGAGCTCGTCGACCAGCGGAACGACGCCATACGCGATGGCGCCGAGCGCGAGGGCCAGCGGGACGATGAAGCGAAGCGAAAGTCGCATCATGACCGGGGAGGGCGCCGCGGCCGGCCCGCGCGGCGCCGATGGGATCGAGCCGTTATCTTAGTCGTTTCGCTTCAGTTGCGGGAACAGGATCACGTCGCGGATCGACGGGCTGTCGGTGAAGAGCATCGCGAGCCGGTCGATGCCGATGCCTTCGCCCGCGGTGGGCGGAAGCCCGTATTCGAGGGCGCGCACGTAGTCGGCGTCGTAGTACATCGCCTCCTCGTCGCCGGCCTCCTTCGCCTTCGCCTGCGCCATGAAGCGCGCGGCCTGGTCCTCGGGATCGTTCAGCTCCGAGAAGCCGTTGGCGATCTCGCGCCCGGTGATGAAGAGCTCGAAGCGGTCCGTGACCGAGGGATCGGCGTCGTTGGCGCGCGCAAGCGGCGAGACGTCCACGGGATGCGCGATGATGAACGTCGGCTCCACGAGCTTCTCCTCGGTGGTCGCCTCGAAGAGCTTCAGCTGCAGCAGCCCCAGGCCGTCGGTGGCGAAGACCTCGGCCTTTCCCTCGAGCGCCTTGCGCAGGAAGGCCGTGTCGCCCAGCTGCGCGGCCGTGTACTGCGGGTTGTATTTCGCGATGGCCTCGGCCAGGGTGAGCCGGTCGAACTTCTTCGCGAGGTCGATGGCCGCGCCCTGGTAGGTGAGCGTGGTGGTGCCGAGCACCTCGAGCGCCACCTCGCGCAGCAGCGATTCCGTGAGGTCCATCAGGTAGTGGAAGTCCTGGTAGGCCTCGTAGAACTCCAGCATCGTGAACTCGGGGTTGTGGCGCGTGGAGATGCCCTCGTTGCGGAAATTGCGGTTGATCTCGAAGACCTTCTCGAGCCCGCCCACCGTGAGGCGCTTGAGGTAGAGCTCCGGCGCGATGCGCAGGTAGAGGTCCATGTCGAGCGCGTTGTGGTGGGTCTTGAACGGTCGCGCCGCCGCGCCGCCGGGGATGGGCTGCATCATCGGCGTCTCGACCTCGAGGTAGCCGCGGTCGACGAAGAATTCGCGGATCGCCTGGACCATCCTCGAGCGGATCTCGAACACGCGCCGCGACTCGGGATTCACGATGAGGTCCACGTAGCGCTGGCGGTAGCGGCTTTCCATGTCCGCGAGGCCGTGGAACTTCTCCGGCAGCGGCCGCAGCGACTTGGAGAGCAGCCGGATCTTCGTGGCGTGCACC
>Ga0335069_10014608_pt1 | contig 10989 bp, 5 predicted proteins | sample Lox_Sample_11_FD_206714 | JGI IMG/M metagenome (GOLD analysis project Ga0335069, IMG submission 206714) | Soil microbial communities from Loxahatchee National Wildlife Refuge, Florida, United States - Lox_Sample_1.1 | ecosystem: Environmental > Terrestrial > Soil > Wetlands | place: USA: Florida... | reverse complement strand
GGGCAGCGAGCTGCCGCCGACGGAGACCTGGCCCACGCCGTCGACCTGCGAGAGGGCCTGCGCGAGGACGGTCGAGCCGTAATCGTACATCTGGCCGAGGTCGAGGATGTCGGACGTCATCGCCAGAATCATGATCGGCGCGTCGGCCGGATTGACCTTGCGGTAGGTCGGGTTGCTCGGGAGGCCGGTCGGCAGCAGGCTCCGGGCGGCGTTGATCGCGGCCTGCACGTCGCGCGCGGCGCCGTCGATGTTGCGGCTGAGGTCGAACTGGAGCGTGATGTTGGTCGAGCCGAGCGAGCTCGAGGACGTCATTTCGGTGACCCCGGCGATCCGGCCCAGCGCGCGCTCGAGCGGCGTGGCGACGGTGGCGGCCATCGTCTCCGGACTGGCGCCGGGGAGGTTGGCACTGACGTTGATCGTCGGGTAGTCGACCTGCGGCAGCGGCGACACCGGCAACAGCCGGAAGGCCAGCAGCCCGGCCAGGGCAATGCCGAGGGTCAGCAGGGTGGTGGCCACGGGCCGCCGGATGAACGGGCCGGAGGGGCTCATGGGGCGACGGGCTCCGGCTCGGCCGCCGGGCGGCGGACGCGCTTGGCCAGGCGGTCGAAGGCGAGGTAGATCACCGGCGTGGTGAACAGGGTCAGGACCTGGCTGAAAATCAGGCCGCCGACCATGGTGATGCCCAGCGGATGGCGGAGTTCCGAGCCGACGCCGGTGCCGAGCATCAGCGGCAGCGCGCCGAGGAGGGCGGCCATCGTGGTCATCAGGATCGGCCGGAAGCGCAGGAGGCAGGCCTGAAAGATCGCCTCCTCGGGCGGCTTGCCCTCGTTGCGCTCGGCGTCGAGCGCGAAGTCGATCATCATGATGGCGTTCTTCTTCACGATGCCGATGAGCAAGATGATGCCGATGATGGCGATCATGCCGAGGTCGGTCCGCCAGAGCAGCAGCGCGAGCAGGGCGCCGACGCCGGCCGAGGGCAGGGTTGACAGGATCGTGATCGGGTGGATGTAGCTCTCGTAGAGGACGCCGAGCACGATGTACATCGTCACCACCGAGGCCAGGAGGAGGAAGACGGTGTTGGTCAGCGAGGCGCTGAACGCCTGGGCGGCGCCCTGGTAGCTCGTGATGATGCTCGCCGGCAACTGCAGGTCGCGCTTGGCCTGTTCAATGGCCGACACCGCGTCGCCGAGCGACGCGCCGGGCGCGAGGTTGAAAGAGATCGTGGCCGCCGGGAACTGGGCCGCATGATTGATGACCAGCGGGGTGCGCCGCTCGCTGAACGCCGCCACGGCGGTCAGCCGGACCTGCGTGCCGTTGGTCGTCGGCACATAGATGTCGTCGAGCGAAGTCGGGCTGCGCTGCAGCGGCGGCGGCGCCTCCAGCACGACGCGGTACTGGTTCGACTGGGTGAAGATGGTGGACACGAGCCGCTGGCCGAATGCGTTGTAGAGCGCGTTGTCGATGGCCGCGACGGTGACGCCGAGGCGCGCGGCCGCATCGCGGTCGATGTCGAGGTAGGCCTGCAGGCCGCCGTTTTGAAGGTCGCTGGCGACGTCCGCCAGGGCGGGGAGTGCGCGCATCCGGTCGACCAGCGCACCGACCCAGTGGGCCAGGTCGTCGGAGTTCGCGCATTCGACGCTCAACTGGTACTGCGTGCGGCTGACGGTGCTCTCGATCGAGAGGTCCTGCACCGGTTGGAGGTAGAGGGTGATGCCCGGCACCGCGGCCAGCTTCGGCTGAAGCCGGCGGATGATGTCGACCGCGCGGTCGCCGCGATCGTGCAGCGGCTTGAGGTTGATCAGGAACCGGCCGCTGTTAAGCGTGGGGTTGGTGCCGTCGACGCCGATGTACGATGAGAGGCTCGCGACGGCCTCGTCCTGGAGAATGACCCGGGCCAGCGCCTGCTGGCGTGCCGCCATGGCCGCGAAGGAGACCGACGGATCGGCCTCGGAGATGCCCTGGATCGCCCCGGTGTCCTGCACCGGGAAGAAGCCCTTCGGCACGAAAATGTAGAGGGCCACGGTCAGCACCAGGGTGGCGATGGCCACCGCAAGCGTCAGTCCCTGGTGGCGCAGCACCCACCGCAGCATGACGCCATAGCGCTCGATCACCGCCGTGAAGAAGTGTCCGCTCGCGCGGTAGAATCGGCCCTGCTTCTCCTCCGGGGTGTGGTGCAGCAGCTTCGCACACATCATCGGCGTAAGCGTCAGCGAGACCACGGCCGAGATCAGAATCGAGACGGCGAGGGTGATGGCGAACTCGCGGAACAGCCGGCCGACCACGTCGCCCATGAAGAGCAGCGGAATCAGCACGGCGATGAGCGAAACCGTCAGCGAAATGATGGTGAAGCCGATCTGCTCGGCCCCCTTCAGCGCGGCGGCCAGCGGCGTCTCGCCCTCCTCGATGTAGCGGGCGATGTTCTCGATCATCACGATGGCATCGTCCACCACGAACCCCGTGGCGATCGTCAGCGCCATCAGCGTGAGGTTGTTGATGCTGAAGCCCGCGAGGTACATCACGCCGAACGTGCCGACGAGCGAGAGCGGCACGGCCACGCCGGGGATGATGGTCGCCGGGACGTTGCGCAGGAAGAGGAACACCACGAGGACGACCAACCCGATCGAGAACATCAGCTCGGTCTGCACGTCCTCGACGGAGGCGCGGATGGTCACGGTGCGGTCCGTGAGCGGCGTGACCTCGATCGCGGCCGGCAGGCCCGCTTGCAGCGCCGGGAGGAGCTTCTTGACCAGGTTGACCACCTCGATGACATTGGCGCCGGGCTGGCGCTGGATGTTCAGGATGATGGCGGCATGGTTGCCCGACCAGGCGGCGAGTTGGGTATTCTCGGCGCCGCTGACGATGGCCGCGACTTCGCGCAGCCGGATCGGCGCGCCGTTCCGGTAGGCGATGATGAGCTTCTCATAGTCTTCGACCGAGCGGAGCTGGTCGTTCGCGTCGATCGTCGAGGCCCGGCTCGGGCCGTCAAAACTGCCCTTGGCCTGGTTGACGTTGGCGCTGCCGATGGCGGTGCGGACGTCGTCAAGCGTGAGCCCGGCCGCGGCCAGCGCGCGCGGGTCGGCCTGCACCCGCACGGCGGGCCGCTGACCGCCGCTGAGGCTGACGAGGCCGACGCCGGGGAGCTGGGAAATCTTCTGCGCAAGCCGGGTGTCGATGAGATCCTCGACTTTCGGCAGCGGGATCGTGGTGGAGGTGATGCCGAGGGTCAGGATCGGCGTGTCGGCGGGGTTGACCTTGTTGTAGATCGGCGGCGTGGGCAGGTCCGTCGGCAGGAGATTGGTGGCGGCGTTGATCGCGGCCTGCACCTCTTGCTCCGCGACATCGAGCGTCAGGTCGAGGCTGAAGGTCAGCGTGATCATTGAGGATCCGCCGGAGCTCACCGAGGCCATGCGGCTCAGGCCGGGCATCTGGCCGAACTGCCGCTCAAGGGGCGCGGTGATCGACGAGGTGATGACGTCCGGGCTGGCCCCGGGGTAGAGCGTGACGACCTGGATGGTCGGGTAGTCGACCTGCGGCAGCGCGGAGATCGACAGCAGGCGGTAGGCAAACGCGCCGGCCAGCAGGATGGCGACCATCAGGAGCGAGGTCGCCACCGGCCGCAGGATGAACGGTCTCGACGGGTTCACGGGCGACGACCGGCTCAGTTTTTCGGCTGATCGCCGCCCTTGGCGTGGTCGGTGCCGGGCTTCGGCCAGTTGCCCTTCGGATTGCCGCCGCCCTGGGACCAGTGTTTGCCTGCGGTGCCGGCGGCGGGGGCGGCGCCGGCGGCGGCCGGATCGATCAGCTCGACCGCCGAGCCGTCGCGCAGTCGGTCGACGCCGTCGACCACGACAACCTCGCCGGCGTGGAGGCCGCTGGTGACGACCGTCTGGCCATGCTCGACGGGGCCGGTCTCGATCTTGCGCACGTTGGCGGTCTTGCCGCCGTTGACCACGTAGACGAAGGTGCCCACCGTGCCGCGCTGGACGGCCGCGTTGGCCACGACCGTGGCGCCGCGGATCTGCTCGGCGACCAGCTGCACGTTGACGAACTGGTTGGGGAAAAGCGTCTCGTCGGTGTTCGGAAACTCGGCGCGGAGCTTCACCGTGCCCGTCGTCGGGTCGATCTGGTTGTCAACCGTCACCAGCCGGCCCGTGGCCAGCCGGGTGTGGCCGTCGCGGTCGAAGGCCTCGACCGCCATCTCCTCGCCCGACTTGAAGCGCGCGAGAACCTTGGGCAGCGCGTCCTGGGGAATGGAAAACAGGACGGTGATCGGCCGGAGCTGGGTGATCACCGCCAGCCCGCCGGCGTCGGAGGTGTGGATCATGTTGCCCGCATCCACGAGGCGCAGGCCGACGCGGCCGGCGATCGGGGCGGTGATGTGGGCGTACTCCAGTTGCAGCGCCGCGTTGTCAATTTGGGCCTGATCGAGCTTGACCGTGGCCTCCGCCTGCTGGACGAGCGCCTCCTGGGTATCGACCTGCTGCTTGGCGACCGAATCCTGGGCGAGGAGCGTGCGAAACCGCTCGAGGTCGAGCCGGGCATTCGCGAGCTGCGCCTGATCGCGGGCGAGCTGGGCCTCGGCCTGCTGCTTCTGCACCGCGAACGGCCGGGGATCGACGTCGGCCAGCGGGGCGCCGGCCTCGACGACCTGGCCCTCGGTGAAGTACACCTTCTGCAGCTGGCCGTCGACGCGGGTGCGGACCGTCACCGTGCTCACCGGCGTGACGGTGCCGAGCGCGACCAGCCGGACGCCGAGGTCGGTCGTGCGGGCCGGCTCGGCCGTGACCGGGATCGGGCGGGCATCCCCCGCCATCCGGTTGCCCGCGGCGCCGAGGGAGTGGACGCGCCAGTAGACAAGCGCGGCCACGGCGAGAACCACTCCGGCGATGACGGTCCAGGCCAGCCAGTGGCTCCGCCGAACAGGTGAGGCGGCGGCGTTGGGTGGAGGCGGCGAATGCGGCATGGTGTGGGGCGGGGATGACGATTGCTCGGGGGCCGAAGGCGGGCGGGTTCGGGATTAAGCTCGGAAACAGGCCCGGTTTCTAGCCGAATCCGGCAGCGGACGGCTGGAGAAGGCGAGTGCCCCGCGCACCCGGCGCCGGAATTCCTGACTCATGCTCCGCCGCGGGCAATTCGTTCCAGCCCGAGAGCAGGCCGGATGCGAGGCTGAAGGGGCAGCACTTTCGCGAAGAAAAGCGCTGCGGCGTGGCGTTGCGAGTGGGAGGGCGATGAGGGCAAAGGACGAGGCGGAAGACGCGTGGGCCGGCTCCTAAGTTACCGGCCCGCAGGCTTTTTGGACCGTGCAAAAAGCGGATGAAGCGGGGGCGGCACTCAGGGTTTGGCGGACGGGGGATTCGCGGGGCCGGCCGGAGCGGTAACGACGACGGTGTTGGGATCAACCGTGATTTCGGCCAGTCGTTTTTCCACTTCGGGGGTGCCCCCGGCTTGGAACCGGCCGCCTATCTGCCGCGCCAGGAACTTTTCCGCCGCCATGAAAAGGGCCATGTTGTTTACCGGCCGGGCAAAGCCGTGGCCTTCGTCGGGTGCCAGCAGGTACTCAACCGGAAAGCCCTTGTCGCGCAGGGCGCAGACAATCTGTTCCGCCTCGCGCCGATTCACCCGCGGGTCGTTGGCGCCCTGGGCCACCAGGAGGGGCGTTCGGATGTCATTTACGGCCGTCAGGGGCGAGCACGCCTGGAGCAGCGCCCGGCCCTCGGGTGTGCCCGGGTCACCCATGCGCGCGTAGAGAAACCGGCGGAGCGATTCCCAGTACGGGGGAATGGCTTCGAGCAGGGTGATGAGATTCGAGGGTCCGACGATGTCGACCCCGGCCGCGTAAATCCCGGGGGTGAAGGCCACTCCGGCCAGCGTGGCGTACCCGCCGTAGGACCCGCCCATGATGGCGACGCGTTTCGGATCGGCGATGCCCGCATCCACGAGATACTTTACGCCGGCCGTCAGGTCCGCCTGCATCGCCCGGCCCCATTCGTGGTTCCCGGCATCGAGGAATTTTTTCCCGTAGCCCGTGGATCCCCGGAAATTCGGCGTGAGCACGGCATAGCCGCGGTTCGCCAGAAATTGGACCAGTCCGGAGTAATACCAGCCGTCGCGTCCCCATGGCCCGCCGTGCGGCAGAATCACCGCCGGCAGATTCCTCGGCGGGTAGCCTTTGGGCAGCACGACGTAGGCGGGAATGGTCAGACCGTCGGCGGACGGATAGCGGACCGGCACCATCGACGAAAGCGCGGCCCGCGGCAGATTTTCCCGGATTCGATACTGCAACGTCAGCTGGCGCGCCCGCCGGTCAAAGAGATAGGTCTCGCCCGGTTCGACGTCGCTTGCGGCAGTCACCAGCCAGGTCCGGTCGTCGAGTGTGCCGGCCGTGGAAAGCTGCTGGCCCGGCAGTTGGACTTCCAGCCATTTGAGATCGGCGCCGTAGCCGGCGTCGCGCGCATACCAGCGCCATTTCTCGTCCTGGTAAAACGTCGCCTCCAGTTCCTCGGTCGCCTCCGAAAAGACGGCGAAGCCGAAATCGACGCGCCGTTCCGGATCCGACTCCACCAATTCGGTTTTTCCGGTTTCGGGGTCCAGCAGGAAGAGCGAAATCAGGTCGGTGTCGGCACCGTGATTGGTCATCAGGTAGACGCGCTGGTCGCCCTTGGCGAAGCGCACGGGCGAGCAGGTTTCGAGGACGCTGCAGGAGTAAATCTCGGTGAATTTGTCGGGCTCGACCCGGAGAATCTGCGTGTCGCCGTTCGGGGCCGTGCGGGTGGCCAGGCGGAGGCGCCCGGAAAGGTCGAAGACCCAGCTCGCAATCTGCTCGGTGTTTTGGCGGAGCAGGGTGCGCTCACCCGTGGACAGGCGCAGGCGATAAAGGTCGTGCCAGGCCTTGTCCCGGTCGTTCAGCCCGAGGTACACGATGTCCGGCTCGTGTTTGGGCAGGCTGTAGACGTTCACGCGGACGCCCTTCAGTCCAGTCAGATCGCGCGACGCCGGGATGTCCGCGCCGGCGGTCGGCGCTGCCGCCGGATCGACGGCGTAGAGATTGTAGTTCTCGTCGCCGTCGTGGTCTTTCACGTAGAGGAGGTACCGGCTGTCATAGGTCCAAAAGAAGCTCGGAACCGGCCGCTTTGTTTCTGCCGTCAACCTCCGGGCCGCGGAAAACGGCTCGTCGACCCGCTTGACCCAGATGTTGCGCGTGTCGTGCCACGGCCGGAGGAAGGCGAGGAAGCGGCCGTCCGGTGAGAGCACAGCATTGGCGATCTCGGGATTTCCGAAAAAGATCTCGCGGTCGACGAGGGGCGGGGGGATCGGTTCGGCTGCAGGGGCGAGGAGAAGGCCAAGGAGCAGGGCGGTGCCGGCGGTGAGTTGGACCCGAAGGATTTGGCGCATGATGCGCCACCTTACCGACGCGGGCCAGGGCGTCAATGCACCACCCCGCCGCGGGCGGCCTGAAGTTTTTGGTGGCGACCGGCGCCGTCTGCCGCATGATTCTGACCACGCCGTCAATCGGAAGCGCCCTCGGGATTCAGCCTGGCGGGCGGGAAGCCTTCGCACGCGAAGCCGCCGGCCGGCCACGTCATCCATGTCCGTCAACCTCTTGAGCAACCTCAGCTGGGTGCGCCGGGCCATTGCGGTGGGCGCGGCCGGTTTCACGTTGTCGAGCACGCTGGCGGCATGGCTGTTGCCCGGCAGGACGATCACGATCGCGGAGAACGGCGGAGCCGCCATCCTGTTGTGGGCTGCGTTCTTCTGGGCGGCCCGCCAGCCGCGGCGGGCGATGCTGTTTGGCATCGCGGTCGTCATGTCGGAGCTGGTCGCCGTCGTTTTCCGCGAGGGCGACGTCGATCCCACGATTCCGCTCCTGTTTCCGGTGCTCGCCCTGACCGCCGGGTTGCTGTACGGTGCGCGCGCCACCGCAACGGTGGCGGGGCTGGCGATCGGGGCGGTCGCCGTCGCGGCCCTGGCCGGCCGTCGGCTGCTGCACCTGCCGGCGCTGGTCCCGGCCGAGGTGTTTGACCTGGCGGTGGTCGAGTTGGAAATCGCCGGCGGAGTTTATTTCGGCTGGATCGTGCTCTCGGCCTACAAGGAGCTGCTGGTCGAGACCGAGGAATCGCGGCAGCGCTACCACCAGCTTTTTGAACATGCTCCGGACGGGCTGGTGGAGGTCGACGGCGACACCCATATTCTTGAAGCGAATCCGGCCGCACTCCGGATGCTGGGCCTTTCGGCCGCGTCCTCCATGGGACGGCGGCTGCAGGACATGGTCCAGTTCTCCGGCAGCGCGCCGGCCCAGGACTTGGCGCGGCTGCAGCCCGGCCAGCTCCGGACGGTCGACATCGGGCAGGGCCACGGCGTACGGCACCTCGAGATCGCGGCGCGCGCCCAGCCCGGGCCGGACGGACGGCTGCTCCTGGTGGTGCGCGACGCCACTGTTCGCCGGACGGCGGAGGGCCGGCGCGAGCAGACGCGGCGGCTCGAGACGGTCGGACGGCTGGCCGGCGGCATTGCTCACGACCTGAATAATATGCTCACCGCGGTGGGCGGGAATGCGGAGCTGCTCAAGGATCCCGAGGTGCGCGACGTCCCGCGGCTGGCGGAGGAGATTCTGGCGGCGCAGCGGCGGGCCGCGGGGCTGATCCGCCGGCTGATGTCCTTCGCCCAGCATGATTTCCGCCAGGCGGAGGTTTTTGATCTCGCGGCGGCGGTTCGCGACTGGCGCGAGCCGCTCCAGGAGCAGGCCACCGGGAAGTGCCGGATCGAGCTCGGCGGCGACGGGCGGGCGCTGGTGGAGGCGGACGAGATGCAGATCCAGCGCGTGCTGCTGAATCTCGTCGAGAATGCGCGCGATGCGTCGTCCGCGGGTCAGGTGGTGGAGGTGTTGGTGCGCCGAATGGGCGGGGCCGAGGCGGCGCGATCGGGCTCCTCCCTGCGCGCGGAGCGGCAGGTGGTGATCGAGGTGGTCGACTACGGCGCCGGCATGGGCCCGGAAATCAAGACCCGACTGTTTGAGCCTTTTTTCACCACGAAACCGCAGGGGCAGGCCACCGGCCTCGGCCTCGCGGAGGTCCATGGACTGGTGGCGCAGAATCGCGGGGCCGTCGAAGTGAAGACCGCGCCGGGCCACGGTACCACCGTGCGGATCTTCCTGCCCGAGGCGGCGGGCGACAAAGGCCTCGCGTGAATCCTGACCAATTGCCTAAAGTCCCCTCCATCCCAGCGCTGCCGGGCGGCGCCACTGTGGGTGCAACCCGATCCGAACCCGTCCCATGAAACGTCTGACGCGAAAGGAATTTCTCCAATCCTCCCTGACCGTGGCTGGCGCCGCGCTGCTGGCGCGGCCACGTCTGGCCGCCGCGATCGCGGCTCCGGGCAGCCCGAACGGCGACGTGCGAGTCGCCATCGTCGGTTGCGGCTGGAAGGGCGGATCGCACATCGACGATTTTCGCCAGCTTCCCGGCGTGAAGGTGGCGGCGATCTGCGACGTCGACCGCAACCTCCTCGCGCAGCGGGCGGCGGACTTCGCAAAGCGCGGCGAGAAGGTCACAACCCAGGTGGACCTGCGCCGGGTGCTGGACGATCCGTCGATCGACGCGATTGTCGTCGCCACGCCGAACCACTGGCACGCGCTGGCCACGATCTGGGCCTGCCAGGCGGGAAAGGACGTCTACGTCGAAAAGCCCGTGTCGCACAATGTCTGGGAGGGCCGGCGCGAGGTCGAGGCCGCCGTCAAGTACGGCCGAATCGTGCAGGCCGGGACGCAGTCGCGTTCGGCCGAGGAGCTGCAACGGGCCGTCGCGTACGTGCGGTCGGGTGCGCTGGGCAGGATCCTCTGGGCCCGCGGGCTGTGCTACAAGCCGCGGGCGAGCATCGGCAAGACGAGCGGGCCGCAGCCGGTGCCGGCGGGCCTCGATTACGATCTCTGGAGCGGTCCCGCGCCGCTGGTGCCGCCGCGCCGCAATACGCCGGAGCACGGGACGGTGCACTATGACTGGCACTGGTTTTGGAATTACGGCGGAGGTGACGTCGCCAACCAGGGCGTCCACCAGATGGATATTTGCCGGTGGTTTCTCGGACAGGAGGGGCTGCCGCCCGCGGTTTGCAGCCTGGGCGGGCGCTTTGGCTACGACGACGATGCGCAGACGCCGAACACGCTGGTCTCCGTTCTGGCCTACGAGCCGGCGCCGATTTTCTTTGAGGTGCGCGGCCTGCCGCACCAGGCGGGCGAAAAGGCGATGGACGCCTATCGCGGCATCCGCATTGGCGTCGTGATCCAGTGCGAGGGTGGTTATTTCGCGGCCGGGGAGTCCGGCGGCGGCTTCGTCTACGACAACGAGGGGAAGAAGCTGCAGCAGTTCACCGGCCCCGGGGGCGGCGGGCATCAGGCCAACTTCATCGCCGCGGTCCGCAGCCGGAAGCCGGCCGACCTGAACGCGCCGCTAGAGGGCGGTCACGTGTCCTCCGCGCTCTGCCACCTTGCCAACATCTCCTACCGGCTGGGCCGCGCGACCGGAGAGACCCCGATTCGGGAGGCATTGGCGGCGCGTGCGCAGGAAAGCGACGCGTTTGCCCGCATGCAGGACCATCTCCGGATGAACGGACTCGACGTCAACACCACGCCGGTGGTCAACGGTCCCTTGCTCGCTCTCGAGGCGGGCCGGGAGAGATTCGTCTCCCGCGAGCCCTTCGATCTCGGGTTCTGGGCCAACGAGCTCCTGCGCCGGGCCTACCGACCGCCGTTCGTGGTGCCGGAGGTGGTGTAGTTTGCGGACTCCCGTGGCCCCGTTCGCGCCGGACTGCTGTCGGCGAGAGTCCGCCGGACGAGGGGAGCCAGGGGCCCCACGGTTTGGCCCGACCCCTTCAGGCGCGAACGAATGAGAATCTTCTTTGGCCACCCTCCACCGTTCGGCCGGCGGGAGGCCGTTTGCCGGTCCGTTCAGTGGGCGGAATGCCCGTTGCGCGAGGGCGCTTCCTCGAAAAAGTCGTCGT
>Ga0335069_10014607_pt1 | contig 10989 bp, 6 predicted proteins | sample Lox_Sample_11_FD_206714 | JGI IMG/M metagenome (GOLD analysis project Ga0335069, IMG submission 206714) | Soil microbial communities from Loxahatchee National Wildlife Refuge, Florida, United States - Lox_Sample_1.1 | ecosystem: Environmental > Terrestrial > Soil > Wetlands | place: USA: Florida... | reverse complement strand
CCGATGGAGAAGTGGTCGCAGGTCGGGGACCCGGTCGTGTACCCCTACAGCGAGGGCGTGCCGCTGGCGACGCGCAACTTCGCGCACTTCGTGCAGGCCAACGACGCCAACCAGCTCGAGGACGTGCTGCGCCGGCACGGCGAGCGGATTGCCTGCCTGCTCATCGAGCCGATCATGGGCAACTGTCTCGGCATCGCCGCCGAGCCCGAGTACGTGCGCGCCGCGCGCGCACTGTGCGACCGCTACGGCGTCGTCATGATCATCGATGAGGTGAAGACCGGCTTTCGCGTCGCGCGCGGCGGGGTGCAGGAGCTCTATGATGTGCGCGCCGACCTCTGCACCTTCGCCAAGGCGCTTGCCAACGGCTATCCGATCTCGGTGCTCGCCGGGCGCGAGGACATCATGCGCAAGCTCGGCAAGGGCGTGGCGCACGGCGGCACCTACACCGCGCATCCGGTCTCGCTCGCTGCGGCCGAGAAGACTCTCGAGATCCTCGCCAACACCGATGCGCTCGAGCGCATCGCCGCCTTCGGCACGCGCCTGCGCGAGGGCCAGAGCGCGATTCTCAACGCGCGCGGCATCGCGCACAGTTTCGTCGGCCATCCTTCGATGACCGGACTGTACTTCGCCCACACCCCACCGCGCACTTACCGTGACTGGAAGGGCAGCGACTACAGCTTCTACGACGCCGTGGCCAAGGTGCTGCACGATGAATGCATCCTGTGCGAGCCCGATTCGCGCGAGCCCTGGTTCATCTCGGCCGCGCACGATGAGTCGTGCCTGGGCGATACGCTGCGGGCCTTCGAGGTGGCGGTCGATCGCACCCTCGACACGCTGCCGGACAGGCGTCAGGGCACGCACTGGGGCCTGATGCGCGGCGAGCCGGCGGCGTGAGTGCCGGCGGCGCGAGCCGCTTCGACGCCATCGTCGTCGGGGCGGGGCACAACGGTCTGGTGAATGCCTGCTACCTGGCACGCGCGGGGCTCAAGGTGCAGGTGCTGGAGCGCAATCCCTACATCGGCGGGGCGGCGGTGAGCCGCCGGCTGTTCGACGGCTTCACTTACTCGAACTGCTCGTACGTGTGCAGTCTGCTGCGCACGGAGATCATGCGCGAGCTCGAGCTGCCGCGCCACGGCCTGCAGATCATTCCCTACGAGGGTGGCTGCACCCTGATGAGAAACGGCGAGCACCTCGCCATCTACGACAACCACGAGGCGCTGCGCCGCGAGTTCGCACGCCACTCGCGCCAGGACGCCGAGGCCTATGAGCGCTACGTGCGCGACATGTTGCGGCACTGCCGCTTCATCAAGCCGCTGCTGCTGCGCACCCCGCCGGATCCGACCTCCTGGCGGGCGCGCGACCTCAAGGAGCTGCTGTTCCTCGCCCGGCACTTCTACAAGCTCGACGAGGGGCGCATGTACGACACGCTGCGCTTCTTCACCATGAGCTGCGCCGACATGCTGGCGGAGTATTTCGAGAGCGAGATCGTCAAGGCACACCTCGCCGGCAGCTCGATCATCGGCACCGCGCTCGGGCCGTGCTCGCCGGGTTCGGCGTACGTGCTGCTGCACCACTACATGGGCAGCATCGACGGCGCGGTCGGTGCCTGGGGCTTCGCGCGCGGCGGCATGGGCGCGATCACCCAGGCGCTCGCCGCCTCGCTCGCGGCGAGTGGCGGCGCGGTACGCACCGACGCCGCGGTCGCGCAGATCCTGACGCGTAACGGGCGCACGCTGGGTGTGGTGCTCGAGAGCGGGGAGGAGCTGCACGCACCGGTCGTGGTGTCCAACCTCGATGTGAAGCGCACCTTCCTCGAGACGCTGCCGGTGCGCGAGCTGCCGCCGGAGTTCCTCGAGCAGGTGCGGCGCTTCAAGATCCGCGGCTCCTCCGGCAAGCTCAACATCGCACTCGATCGATTGCCGCATTTTCCGGCGATTCCGCAGGGCTCGCCGTGCACGCGCGGCGACATGCACGTCACCGACACGTTGGCGATGCTCGAGCGCGCCTACGATGACTGGAAGGAGGGGCGCTGGTCGGATGCCCCGTACGTCGACATGCTCATTCCAACGCAGATCGATCCGACCATGGCGCCCGATGGCAAGCATTACATGTCGGTGTTCGTGCAATACTGCCCGTACCAGCTCGCCGCGGGGGAGTGGACCGCGGAGCGGCGGCGTGCTTTCGGGGAAACGGTCATCGACAGCATTGCGCGGCACAGTCCCGACTTCCGCGAGCTCATCCTGCACGCGGAGATCCGTACGCCGCAGGATATCGAGAGCGAGGTCGGACTGACGGAAGGCAACATCTTCCAGGGGGAGCTCACCTTCGATCAGCTCTTCTTCAATCGGCCGCTGCCGGGCTATGCGCAGTACCGCTCACCACTGCGCGGGCTGTACCTGTGCGGCTCGAGCACTCATCCGGGCGGTGGCGTGATGGGAGCACCCGGCGCCAACTGCGCGCGCGCGGTGCTGCGCGACCTGCGGCGGGGCGCAGATGCGGGGCGGCTGTCGTGAGCGCCGCGGGCCCCGCGCGCTACGACTGTATCGTCATCGGCGGCGGCCACAACGGTCTCGTGTGCGCTGCCTATCTCGCCCGCAGCGGCCGGCGCGTGCTCGTGCTCGAGGCGTCCGCAGAGGTCGGCGGGGCGGCGGTGACGCGCGAGTTCGCGCCGGGATTCAAGGTATCGGCCTGCGCGCACCTGCTGCACCTCATGCCTCCGAGCATCGTGGGCGAGCTCGCGCTCGAGCGGCACGGGCTCGCCTTCGCGGCGACGCGCTTGCCGAGCACGGCGCTCGCGACCGACGGTGCGCACCTCTCGATCGCGGTCGAGGGCGCGCACTCACTCGCCGTCCACTGCCCGGCGGATGCGGCCACGTATGCCGAGTGGCAGCGGCTCGTCGAGCGCATCGCTGCCGCACTCCATCCGGTGCTGAATGCCACGCCGCCGCGGCTCGGCACCACCGCCTGGCGCGATCGGGCAACGCTTCTCAACGTCGGTTGGCGACTGCGCCGCCTGGGGCGCGAGGATCTGCGCGAGCTGCTGCGGATCGGTGGCATGTGCGTGCACGACCTGCTCGAGGAGCGCTTTCGGTCGCCGCTGCTGAAGGGCGCGCTGGCGCTGGACGCCGTGCTCGGGACCAACCACGGTCCGCGCTCGCCCGGGACGGTGCTGTCACTGCTGTACCGAGCCGCCGCGGCGCAGGGAGCCGGCACCTTCCTGCAGCCGGCAGGCGGCCTCGGCGCCCTGTCCCAGGCTCTCGCACGGGCGGCGGCTGCCGCGGGCGCCGAAGTGCGCACCGGGAGCCTCGTCGAGCGCATCCTGGTGAGCGACGACCGGGCCGCGGGAGTGCGGCTGGCGTCGGGCGAGGCGATTGCCGCGAGCACGGTCATCTCGAGCGCCGACCCGAAGACGACTTTCCTGCGCCTCCTCGGTTGCGAGCACCTCGATGCCGGCTTCGTGCGGCGGGTCTCGCAGCTGCGCTCCCGCGGTCTCACGGCGAAACTGCACCTGGCGCTTTCGGGCGTGCCGGAGTTCCCGGGCCTGGAACCGGCGGCGCTCGGGGGCCGGCTGCTGATCGCTCCCTCGACGGACTACATCGAGCGCGCCTACAACCACAGCAAGTACGAGGAGTTCTCGAGCGCGCCGACACTGGAGATCACCCTGCCGACGCTCGCTGACGCCTCGCTCGCGCCGCCGGGCCGACACGTGCTCTCGGCCATCGTGCAGTACGCGCCGTACTCCCTCGCCGGCGGCTGGATGGGCCAGCGGCAGCGATTCGCCGATATCGCGATCGAGACCCTCGCGCGCTATGCGCCGGCGCTGCCCGGTTGCATACTCGGGAGCGAGCTGCTCACGCCGCCCGACATCGAGCGGGAGTTCCGCATCAGCGGCGGCCACTGGCACCACGCCGAGCTCGCGCTCGATCAGTTCTTCATGCTGCGTCCCGTGCCGGGAGCGACGCAGTACCGCGCGCCGCTCGAGGGGCTGTTCCTGTGCGGCGCCGGCTGCCACCCCGGTGGCGGGGTCATGGGACTCGCGGGCCGCAACGCGGCCCGGGCGCTCTTGCGGGAGGCTGCGTAGATGCTCACCCAGAGCGAGCCGCATTACCGTCAGCCGCTGCTGAAGACGCCGTTTCACGAGCGCTCGCGTGCGCTCAGCCAGCTCGACAGCTTCATTCCCTGGAGCGGGTACAGCACCGTCGATGTGTTCACGAGCGTCGAGCAGGAGTACTTCGCGATCCGCAACGCGAGCTCGCTCTATGACCTGACACCCATGGTGAAGTACCGCATCACCGGGCGGGATGCATTGCGCTTCCTCAACCGTCTGACGACGCGCGATCTCGGCAAGCTCGCAGCGGGAAAGGTCACCTACACCATCTGGTGCGATGACGCCGGGCACCTGATCGATGATGGCACCGTCTTCTGCCTCGGCCCCGGGGACTACCGTCTGTGCACCGCCGAGTGGCAGCTCGACTGGTTGTGCGCCTCGGCCATCGGGTTCGAAGTGGAGATCTGCGAAGTGACCGGGGAGATCGCCGCGCTCGCGCTGCAGGGCCCGACTTCCTGCAAGCTGCTCCGGAGCCTCGGCCTTGCCGGGGTCGAGCGCCTCAAGCCCTTCGAGCATGCCACCTTCGACCTGCCCCGGAGCGTGGGCGGGCCGATAACACTCCAGATCTCGCGCACCGGCTTCACCGGCGACCTCGGCTACGAGCTGTGGATGTCGCCCACCGACGCCGAGCGTGTCTGGGATGCGCTCATGGAGGTCGGCAGCAGTCGGGGGCTGCGGCCGGTCGGCTCGCGCGCGCTCAACATGGCACGCATCGAGGCGGGATTCCTGCTGCCGCGCGTGGATTTCATCTCCGCGGCACACACGTTGTATCCCGGCACCGAGCGATCACCGCTCGAGCTCGGGCTCGCATGGCTCATCGACTTCGGCAAGGGCCATTTCACCGGCCGCCGCGCACTGCTCGCGGAGCAGGCACGGGGTCCCCGCCGGCAGCTCGTGGGGCTCGATGTGGCGGGACAGAAGCCGGCGCACGATGCGCTGCTGTACACCAGCCGCTCGGGCCGCACCCAGGCCGGCAGTGTCACCTCGGCGACTTGGTCGCCGACCTGCAAGCGCAACCTCGCGCTCGCCACGGTGGACGCTGCGCACAGCGCCATCGGCTCGACCCTGTGGGCCGACATCTACCTCAACCGCGAGCTCGTATGGGAGCGGCGCATGGTCCCCGCACGGGTCGTCGAGCGGCCCTTCTATGCGCCGGCGCGCCGCCGGGCGACGCCGCCGGCGGATTTCTGAGCGGGAGGTGACGCCGGGCGCATGATCGTCAGTCAGGCAAAATCGAACGGCACCCGGCCGTGGCTCGACCCGGCCGCCACGCCGCAGATCCTGATCGAGGGGGTCAGCAAGACCTTCGGCGCCGCCACCGCGGTGAGCGAGGTCGATCTCGCCATCTACAAAGGCGAGATGTTCGCGCTGGTCGGCGCCTCCGGCTGCGGCAAGACGACCCTGCTGCGCATGCTGGCCGGATTCGCCGCGCCGAGCAGCGGTCGGATCCTCATCGATGGCGTCGACATGGCGGACGTGCCCCCACACGAGCGGCCGGTGAACATGATGTTCCAGTCGTACGCGCTGTTCCCGCACATGACCGTCGAGGACAACGTCGGTTACGGGCTGAGGCGTCTGCCGCTCGCCCGCGAGGAGAAGCAACGGCGCATCCGCGAGGCGCTCGAGATGGTGCAGCTCGGCGCGCTCAGCCGGCGGCGGCCACACCAGCTCTCCGGCGGCCAGCGCCAGCGCGTTGCGCTCGCCCGTGCGCTCATTCGCCGGCCCAAGGTGCTGCTGCTCGATGAGCCGCTCTCGGCGCTCGACAAGAAATTGCGCGAGCAGACGCAGTTCGAGCTCATGGACCTGCAGTACGAGCTCGGCATCACCTTCATCGTGGTCACCCACGACCAGGACGAGGCCATGGCGCTCGCCACGCGCATCGCGGTGATGGACCGCGGGCGCGTCATGCAGGTCGGCACCCCGGCGGAGATCTACGAGTTTCCCTGCAGCCGCTTCGTCGCCGACTTCGTCGGCACCACCAATCTCTTCGAGGGCACCGTGTGCGCCTGCGACGGGGGAGTGATCAGCGTGCGCTGCGCCGAGGCGGGCGGTGAGCTGCTGGTCGATCATGCCGGCAGCTTCTCGGTCGGGCAGCGGGTGTGGATCTCGCTGCGCCCGGAGAAGATGCGCCTCGCCAAGCAGCCGGCCGACGGTGCCCGCATGAATCAGCTGCGCGGCACGGTGTGGGAGCTCGGCTACCTCGGCAATCGCTCCACCTACCAGATCAAGACGACGAGTGGCAAGCTCGTGACCGTGTTCGCCCAGAACGAGCGCCGCACCTCCGAGGCGCTCATCGACTGGAACGACGAGGTGTTCGTGAGCTGGAGCGCGGATGCGGCGGTGTTGCTGCAGACCTAGCGCCAATTTGAAGGGGAAGGTTATGAGGAACTCGATACGCGCCACTCTCTGCTCGATGTCGCTACCGCTCGCCGCGGCCTGGCTGGTAAGCCTGGTGCCGGACAGCGCGCGCGCCGGTGACGCTGCCAGCGCCACGGGTGCGGCGGGTCCTGAGGCCCCCGCCACCGCTACGGGCGGTGCGGCACCGCAGCTGCAGGAGGTGGTGGTCACCGCGACCCGCCGCGAGGAAGAGCTCAGCAAGGTGCCGATCAGCGTCACCGCCCTGACCCAGGACGCGATCGACTCGCGCGGCATCAAGGACTTCCGCGACATGGTTCGCTTCACCCCGGGTGTCACCATCGATGACTCCGGCACCAATGCGATCTCGATCCGGGGCATTTCCTCATCCGGTGGCGCCGGCACCACCGGGATTTACATCGACGACACCCCGATCCAGATGCGCTCGGTCGGCTTCAACCCCGACGACACGCTGCCCAAGACTTTCGACCTGCAGCGCGTCGAAGTGCTGCGCGGTCCGCAGGGGACGCTGTTCGGTGCGGGCGCCGAGGGCGGCGCGGTGCGTTACATCATGACCCCGGCCAGCCTCACCGCGGCGGACGATTACATTCGCAGCGAGCTCTCCTACACGGAGCACGGCCAGCCCAACGGCGAGTTCGGCGTGGCCGTCGGCCGGCCGCTGGTGGATGGCGTGTTCGGCATCCGCGCAAGTCTCTGGTACCGCTACGACGGCGGCTGGATCAACAGGGTCGATCCCGGCACCGGCGCCATCATCGACGACAACATCAACTACTCACACTCCTACCTGGCGCGCCTCGCGGCCACCTGGCAGCCGGCCGCGAGCGTTACCATCGCGCCGAGCTTCCTCTACCAGAAGCAGGACCGGCACGACGAGCCGACCTACTGGCCGGCGTATTCGAACCCCGATCAGGGGCAATTCAACACGGGGACCCCCGAGCGGATCGGCGGACCGGATGATTACTACCTGGGCGCGCTCAAGGTGCAATGGGACCTCGGCAAGAGCCAGGTGATCGGCAACGCCTCCTACTACTACCGCAGGCAGCTCACCGCCTACCAGGGGACGGTGTATGACCTCAGCTACTGGAACACCATTCCGAGCGGGCTGGGAGGGCCGAACGACTCGTTCCCGCAGTCGCCCAAGTGCTCGGCACCCGATGATGCCACCAGCTGCTCGTGGTTCCCGCTGATCGACAGCAGCGGCATCCATCTGCCTGCGGCGCTGCGCGGCACGCAGACGCCCAACGCCATGACCAACCACCAGAAGAGCTACACCGCCGAGCTGCGCTGGCAGTCAGCCGACACCAGTTCGCGCTGGACCTGGACCGCGGGGGTGTTCTGGCAGGAGGCCAAGGAGGGCAGCATCGAGGAGCTGAAGTCGACCAACATCGACCAGGTGTTCAACTATCTCTACGGGTTGTCGCCCGCGGACTATTACTCCCCCGACGGGGTAACCCCCGCCAACTTCTACTCCTGCCCGACCAATGCGGCCTATCCGGTAATTCCTGCCTGCGACATCTACTACAACAACAACACCACCATCGACAAGCAGTTCGCGGGCTACGGCGAGGTGAGCTACGCCTTCACCGACTGGATGCGGCTCACCGTCGGCGAGCGGATCGCGCATACCACCTTCGAGCTCACTCACTATGCGGACGGCTACGAGAACTACGGGCCGCAACCCACCCAGGCGAGCCAGAGCGAGACCCCCAATACGCCCAAGGCGGTGCTGTCCTTCCAGGTCGACCCGCGCAACCTGTACTACCTGAGCTATGCCAAGGGTTTCCGCGTCGGCGGCGGCAATGCGCCGCTGCCGCAGTACTGCGATGCGGACCTCGCGGCCGCGGGCTACCCGAACGGGGCGCCGCTCACCTACCAGTCCGACTACACGCAGAACTACGAGATCGGCGCCAAGAACGGGGTTGCCGACTGGCTGCGGGTGGCGACCAGCGTCTACTACATCAAGTGGCACAACATCCAGCAGAACCTGTACGTCGCCGGCTACTGCGGGCTGCAGTTCACGGACAATCTCGGTACCGCGGTCGCCAAGGGCTTCGATCTGCAGGCGCAGATGCTGTTCGGGCCGGTCGCCATCGACCTGGCCACGGCCTACACCAGCGCCCGCTATACCAAGAACTCCCCGAGCGACTGCACGCCGGGGAGCTCCGGCATAGGCATACCGTGCAAGGCCGTCGATGGCGATGCCATCACCGGCCAGGAGGGCATCAACTACGCTCCGGGCACGACTCCACCGTGGACGGTATCGGTGGGCGTCCAATACAACTTCCACCTGGCGGCACGCGATACCTTCGTGCGCGCGGACTGGCAGTACGAAAGCCGCAACAATTGGCTCGCGAACGTGCAGGACCCGAATGCCGGTGCGGTGTACAACTTCGGCTACTCCTACGCCTATCCATCGAATTCGTTCGCCTCACTGCGTGCGGGCATGAGTTTCGGGGACGTGCAGCTCACGGCCTTCTGCGACAACCTGCTCGACTCGCACACCACCACCAACTACATCCTGGGTCAGACCGATGGCAGCTTTTCCCCGCAGCAGAACGTGTACACGTTCCGGCCGCGTACCTTCGGCGTGAATCTGGTGTGGCGCTCGGGCGGCGCGGGCCATTGACCGGAAACGGCATGCTGATGCCGGGTAAGGCGGCGCAGACGGCGGCGGTGAACGCACCGCAGGCTGCCGAGCGCTGCGCGCAGGCGGTGGCCGCGCAACGCGCCGGCCATGCGCTCACGCGCGAGTTCTATTGCGATCCGGAGCTTTTCGAGCAGGAGGTGCAGCGGCTGCTGCTGCGCCACTGGCACTGCGTGGGGCACGAGAGCCAGGTGCGCGCGCCCGGGGACTTCTTCACCACCAGCTTCTGCGGTGAGCCGCTGCTGGTGGTGCGCGGACAGGACCAGGAGGTGCGTGCGCTCCTCAACGTCTGCCGGCACCGCGGCTCGCGCGTGTGCACCCAGGAGTCGGGCCACGCGCGCGGCGGCGTGTTCGTGTGCCCCTATCACGCCTGGAGCTACGGACTCGACGGACGGCTGCGCGCAGCGCGCCACATGCCCGATGACTTCGAGCGTGCGGGCTTTGCACTCAAGACCCTGCACACGCGCGTCATCGAAGGGCTCATTTTCGTCTCCTTCGCCGCCGCGCCGCTCGGCCTCGAGCACGTCGAGGCGGCGCTCGCCGGGTCCGCGCGCCTCTATGGCTGGGCGCAGGCGAAGGTCGCCCACCGCGAGACCTACCCGGTGCGCGCCAACTGGAAGCTCGCAGTGGAGAACTACATGGAGTGCTATCACTGCGGTCCGGCTCACGAGGAATACTCGCGCTTCCACCTGTATGCACGGCCGGCGCCGCTCAACCGCGCCGCGGACGAGCGGGTGCGGCAGCGGGCTGCCGAGCTGCGTATCGATCTGCAGGAGCTCGATTACTTTGGTCTGAACGCGCGCCCGGGGCAGGAGGCCGCCGACAGCGCTCGCTCCGCGCTCGGTGGGGGCGCGGTGAGCGGCAGCGAGGACGGACGGCCGCTCGCGCCGCTGATGGGCCAGTTCTCCGACTATGACGGTGGCGTGACCTTCTTCGACGTCGGACTCACCAGCAGTTTCCTCGCCTATCCGGACCACGGGCTCATCTACCGCTTCGTTCCGAACAGCGTGCAGAGCACCGACATGGAGGTGATCTGGCTGGTGCGCGAGGACGCGCGCGCCGGCGCCGACTACGAGGTGGAGCGGCTGATCTGGCTGTGGAAGGTGACGAGTCTCGCCGACAAACGCATCATCGAGCTCAACCAGCAGGGCGTGAACTCACGCTTCTACCAGCCTGGGCCGTACACTCCTATGGAGCAGCACACCCGGCGTTTGGTCGAGTGGATCCTGAGCGAGCTGCGTTAGCGCGGCACGCCTCAGGCGCGGCTCAGCTGCGAGCGCACCCAGTCCTGGAACTGCCGCACCGCGTACTCCTCCGGCATGAGGACGCCGGCGGTGTGGGCAAGGGCGTGCAGGCCACGCTGGTTGACCTCGCAGATCGCGGCATCCTCGCTCATGACCGTGTCGGTGAATTCGATCGCCGGGCGCAGATCGCGCGCGGGATCCGCCAGCGTCTCCGGCAGGAACAGGAATTCGATGCTCATCTCGGTTCGCTCGGGTGACACGGGCAGCAGCCGCACTACGCGCACGTAGTCGACGTGCGCCGCGAGGAACATCGAGGGTACACAGGTGAGGTAGGTGTGGCCCGCGTTGCGCTCCGCCGCGGTGAGCTTCGGGAACATCGCCCCGACCGGCCGGCCGTCCAGGGTCCAGGACAACGCTCCGCGGCGCAGGCCGCCGGCATACTGGGGGTCATCGTCGTGCGCATGATCGCGCCAGCGCGGATCGTCGCGCTGCTCCATGAAGGCGCGGCCGAAGATCGGCACCAGCTGCGCGAGGCGCGGATGGACCGCGGGGCAGTGCAGGCACTCGTTGTAGTTCTCCCAGAAGACTTTCCAGTTGCACTCGATGGTCTTGCTCAT
>Ga0335069_10014606_pt1 | contig 10990 bp, 6 predicted proteins | sample Lox_Sample_11_FD_206714 | JGI IMG/M metagenome (GOLD analysis project Ga0335069, IMG submission 206714) | Soil microbial communities from Loxahatchee National Wildlife Refuge, Florida, United States - Lox_Sample_1.1 | ecosystem: Environmental > Terrestrial > Soil > Wetlands | place: USA: Florida... | reverse complement strand
GCACCAGCCAGCGCGCCGCGAAATTCGGCGGCGAGATGACAGTGAGCGGGCGCATTCCGTCCTTGGCGCGCGCCCGCTGCACCGCAACATGCAGGGCGTCGAGGCCTTCGCGCACCTTCGGCAGCATGGCGAGCGCCACGGGCGTGAGCTCGAGCGCGCGCGTGAGGCGCCGGAAGAGCGGCGCGCCCACGTGGTCCTCCAGCTGCTTCACCTGGTGGCTCACGGCCCCCGGAGTGACGTGCAGCTCCCGGGCGGCGAGCTTGAAGCTCAGGTGCCGCGCGGCCGCCTCGAAGGCCCTCAAAGCGTTGAGCGGCGGATGACGCCCGCTTGACCGTGCCATGACGCAAAGTTCCCCGGTTATCGCCTGAAAACAAATCGGTTGTTGCACTGCAACATGAACACTATATTTTGCCTACGGCCCGCTTTTCAAGCAGTTTTTTCATACACGCGGTGCCGCAATCTTCCACAAGGAGGTTGGAAATGGACTTCGAAACCCGCTATCCCGAGTATGCCGACGTGGCCGAGTACGTGCGCCGCGCCAACGCCGAACGCAGCATCTACATCGCGCACCTCATCGCCGCGGGCGTCGAGCGCGTCGCGAAGGCCTTTCGCACGCTCGCCGATGCCGTGATAGAGACCGAGCGCGAGTGGCACCAGCTCGAAGCCGAGTCCTTCGCCCGGCACGCCGCCAAGCGCTACTGATCGGCGCAAGGTGGCAGAATCCCGCATCTCGACCGTGCGGGATCTCCACTGCCTTCCCTGCTCTTCCTCCCGGGCCTGCTCGAAAACGGAGAGGTCTTCGCGGCCCAGGCCGCGGGCCTCGCGCCGTTTGCCGCCTGCAGCGTCGCCGACCTGACCGCGGGCGATTCCATTGCCGCCATGGCCTCGCGCGCCCTGGCGCGCGCGCCCACCGGCAAGCTCTCGATCGCGGGACACTCCATGGGCGGCTACGTGGCCCTCGAGATGATGCGCCAGGCGCCGGAGCGCATCGAGCGCCTCGCGCTCCTCTGCACCAACGCGCAGCCCGATCCGCCCGAATCGACGCAGAATCGCCGGCGCCTCATGGAGCTCGCGGCGAAGGATTTCGGCGCGGTGGTCCCGGCGCTCATGCCCAAGCTCCTTTCGCACGCGCATCGCACGGATGCCTCGATGACCGCGACGGTGGAGCGAATGGCGCGCGCCGTGGGCATGGAAGCCTTCATGCGCCAGGAGCGCGCGATCATCGCGCGCATCGATAGCCGCCCGCACCTCGCGGCCATCCGCTGTCCCACGCTCGTGGTCGCGGCCCGCCTCGATGCGATCATGCCGGTGCCGTGGCCCGAGGAGATCGCCTCGGGCATTCCCGGCGCGCGCCTCGCGATCGTCGAGGACTCGGGACACATCCCGACGCTCGAGCAGCCCGCCGAGACCACGGCGTTGCTTGCGGACTGGCTGAGCTAGCTTTCCTTCACACGCACCGGCAGCGGCACGTTGCACACGCCGATGCTTCCCACCGGATACTTGAACCACTCCTCGCGGCGGTTGGCGCGCGATTCGACCACGGCCCTGAACGTTGCGCTGTCGGTGCGCAGGGCCTCGAGCCTCAGGCGCTCGCCCTCCGGCACGTCGGAGGCGAGCCGCACGCTGCGGATCGGCACGAAGTCGGACGGCTTGTCGTAGAAGCCCATGGCGCCCGGCCCGCGCGGGATCACGGAGAGGCGCTCGATGCCCAGGACCACGCGCCCCACGAGCGTGATGTTGCGGTCCAGCGTGCGCGGCGACTGGCCGATCACGGCGTAGAGCTCGCTGCCGTTGCCCGAGTCGGCGTCGTTGTCGCGGCCCACGCCGACCGACCCATAGCAGTGCACGAGCCACACTCGGCCGCGCTTCTCGTCGCGCGCCACCGGGAAGCCCTGCGAGAATCCCACCTCGGGCGCGTAGGTGTCCGGATACGGAAGCTTCGTGAACTCGAGCTTGCGGTCGATCGCGCGATCGAATTCGGCCTTGCCCTTCACCGCCGCCATCGCTTTCGCCCGCTCGTCGCCCTCGGGCCGGCCCCACTGCACCACGTAGTTGTCCTGCGATCGCAGGATCGCCGCTCCGTCGAAATACTTCTCGCGCACGAGCTTGCGGATCGCTTCCACGCTCGCCGGCGCGTAGTCGGGCGAGAGCTCGATCACCACGCGGCCCGCGGGAAGGTCCATGTACAACGTGCTGTCGGGATCGAGGTCGCGCCACTCGGTGGGCGACGAGGCCTGCAGCATGTCGGCGAGCGAGAGGGGCTTGCCCGCGGGTTCCGCGGCCCATGCGAACGCGGGCAGCAGTGCCGCCGCGAGCCATCGATTCATGCGTCCTCCCGGGTCCATTCGCGCCATCCCTTGAGCAGCGGGAAATAGAGCCCGCGCCGCGCGTGCGCATTGTCCGTCGCCGCGGCGTAGCGCTCAAGCTGCGCGTGGTAGCGCCTCTTCTCCTCGTCGAGGAAGGCCTCCACGTCGGCGCCCTCGTGCATGCTCGTCTTGTAGTCCACGATCCACGTGTCGCCCACGTCGTCTTCGAAGAGGCGATCGATGACGAGCGTGCGGCGCGCGCCGCCCGCCATCGTGGAAAGGCGGTATTCGTTCCGCGCCTTGCGCTGCGGCCCGAGCAGCCACCGGCCGCGCTTGTCCGTGACCGCGCCCGCGAGCGCGGCGACGACCCGGCTGCACGCCGCGTCCATCTCCGCATCGACCACGCCGCGCGCGGCAAGCGCGGCGCGTATCGCGGGCTTCTCCGCCTCGACGCGCTTCTTCGTCCAGTCCTTCGCCTCGTCCTCGGCGATGCGCTGAAGGTAGCGGTGGACGACGCTTCCCACGCGGCGTGCGGTGTCGCCCACCCACGAGAACTCGATCTCGGCTTGCCCGCGCTCTTCCACCGCCGCGGCCCACTTCACGGGCGGAGGCACCTGGACGCTCGCCATGTCGAGCACGAGGCGGCGAAGCTTCACCTGGTCCTCGCGCGCGACCGGCGGCGGCGGCGCCTTCGGGGCACGGTCCCGGGGCCGCTGGAAAGCCTCGCGCACCGCGGGCCAGATCTTGCCGAGCAACGTGTGCTTCGCGGGCTCCTTCACCGCGCCGTCGTTGTCGATGCCCACGTCGCCCATGAGATGCAGGCGATGCTTCGCGCGCGTGGCCGCCACGTAGAGCAGTCGCGCGTTCTCGTGGCTCGCCTTGTCCTTGTCCAGCTGGCGGATGAATTCGTACGTGGGGTCGTTCTTCCGGCCCGTGGGATTGATCGGCGCCAGCAGGAGCGAGCCTTCCGGCGTCTCCATCCACATGAAGAGCCGGCGCTCGTCGCTGCGGGCGCCCTGCGAGAGGCCGGGGACGATCACCGTGTCGAACTCGAGCCCCTTCGCCTTGTGGATTGTCATCACCTGCAGGCGATCGGGAGCGGCGAGGTCCGGCAGCGCGTAGAGCTCGTCCAGCGAAGCGACGAAGCCCTCGGGATCGGCGAGCGCGCCGGCCTCCTCGTGCGCCTCGAGGTGATCGAGATAGATGTCGGCATCCTCGAGGTCCGTGTCGCGCTCGACGCACGCGGGGCCGCCGAACGCGAGCCACGCGGATTCCACGGCGTCGCGCAACGTCGAGCGGCGGCGATTGTCCATGGCGCGCGCGAGGACCGCGATCGCCCCGGCCGCGCGCGCGCGGCCGTCGGCGGAGAGCGCGGCGATGCGAGACTCTTCGTGCAGCGCCTCCCAGAGGGTGGGCGCATCGTCGCCGCCGGCAAGGACGAGCAGGTCCGCGAGGCAAAGCCCGCACCAGGGTGCGCGCAGCACCGCGAGCCACGCGACGCGATCGGCCGGATGCGTGAGCGCGCGCGTGAGCGCGAGAAGGTCCTGGACCACGGGCCGGTTGCCCAGCTCCTCGATCTCGATCGCGCGAAACGGGATCTTCGCCTCGTGCAGCCGCGGGATCACCTCGCGCAGGTGGCTGCGGTTGCGCACGAGGATCGCCGCGGTCGAAGGCTTCGCCGGATCGAGGCCCGGCCGATCGAGCGCTTCCCCGACCCGCGCCGCGACGCCCTCGGCCTCGCCGCCCGCGTCGCCGTCGAAGAAGGGATGCGTCGTCACCGCCTCCGGCCGTTCCTCGTGCACCGGTTCCGAGCGCGAATAGCGCACGGCGCCGCGGTGCATGTCGTCGTGGCCGGGCATGATCGCCTCGAACGCCGCGTTCACCCAGGAGACAATGCCTGCCTGCGACCGGAAATTCGACGAAAGCGTGAGCGGCGCGAGTTTCACCGATCCGATGCCTCCACGCCACGCCTTGAGGAAGAGCGCCACCTCGGCCTCGCGGAAACGATAGATCGATTGCATCGGATCGCCCACGAGGAAGAGCGTGCGCCCGTCGCCCGGCTCCCATCCCGACGTGAGCTTGAGCAGCAGCTCGTATTGCGAGTGCGAGGTGTCCTGGAACTCGTCCACCAGGATGTGGCGGATGCGGTAATCGAGCGAGAGCAGCAGGTCCGTGGGATCGTCTAGGGGGCCCAGCGCGCGCACCGCGCCCTGCGCGATCTCGATGAAGTCCGCTTGCCCGTGGGATGCGAAGACGACCTGCAGCTCCGCGACCGCGAGCGGCGCGAGCTTCACGATCGCATCGAGCGCGGCCCACTGATCGTCCGTGTAGGTGGCGTCCGGCAACGCGCGCATCGCGTGGAGCGCCTCGCGGACTTCGTCCATGGGAAGCAGCAGGGGCGGAACGCCCCGCGCGCGCCACCCGCCATCCTTCGTGAGCAGGCCGCCCGCGAGGTCGCTCCACCCCTGTGCATCGTCCGGCGCATTGAGCGCGAGGCTCGCGGGCCAGAGGCCGCGGATGTTCGAGACGGCCGATTCGCGCACTTCCGCGAGCGCGCGCTCGAGCGTGGCACGGCTCGGCGCCTCCACCACGGTGCGGATCCAGTGGTCGCGCTGCGCAAGCATCGTGGCGAGCAGGCTCTGCGCCTTCGCGACGTTGTTGTCGATGTGCTCGAGGAGCGTGGCGACGAGCGCGCCCTTTTCGCTGCCGGCCTCCTCGAGCGCGGCGAGCACGTTGCGCGCGGCCTCGGCGTACAGGTGATCGGCCTTCTCGACAGGCTCGGGCTGCGCGCCGAAGCGCGAGAGCACGGGCATCTGCCGGGTGAGCGAAGCGCACAGCGCGTCGATCGTCTGCACGTGCAGGCGGTCGGCGCTTTCGTCGAGCCTCCAGCCGAGCTCGTCGTTGCGCACGATGGCCGCGCGCGCGAGGTCCCACGTGCGCGCCATGTGGGGCGCCTCAGGGCGCGGCGTGAGGCGCGCGGCGCGAAGCGCGTCGAACACCCGCTTCCTCATCTCGGCGGCGGCCTTGATCGTGAACGTGATGGCGACGATCTCCTCGGGCCTGTCCACGCGGCCCAGGAGCGCGAGGTAGCGCTGGATGAGGAGCTCGGTCTTGCCCGAGCCCGCGGGCGCCTGCACGATGAACGAGCATCCGGCGTCGAGCGCCTCCTCGCGCTGCCTCCAATCGGGTGTGCGCGCGGGCTCAGTCATCTTCGTCGGCCTTCCTCACCGCGCCGAAAGCGGACTTCTCGGCGATGCGGCACAACGGCTGTTGCTCGCATTGCTTGCAGGTCGCCGGGCCGTTCTTCGGATCGACGCGCGCATCGCCCGCTGCGAACGCGGCGCCGATCGCCTCGAGCTCGGCCTTCCAGCGCCCCATCGCATCGGCCCACGTCGAGTACATCTTCGCGACCTTGGTCGAGCCCTTGCCCACGGGCTCCACGCCTCGCGCGACGCCATCGGCCTTCGCGAGGCCGCGGAACGCCATCTCCCCGGTCCTCACGTGCGCGATGGCGACCGCCGCGACGTTCGGGCGCGAAAGCGCATACATCGGCAGCTGCGGCTCGTCGATCCGCGGCAGCGCGAGCCCCGAGGGATTCGCCTTGCCGGTCTTGTAGTCGATGACGAAATGGCCGAAGCCGGGCACCTCGTCCATGCGATCGAGCTTGAGGTTCACCGTGACGCCGCCGAAGGTCGCGGGCTGCTTGTCCTCGATGGCCGAGACGGTGAAGTCGGCGCGTGCGCGCTCCTCGGCGAGCCAATCCCGCGCCAGGCGGGCGAGCCTCTCGCGCTCGAGGCGCCCGAAGACTCCGCCCAGCACGTCGGGACGATATCGCTTCACGCTCTCGACGGCCTTGTCCACCGACGCGGCGATTATCGAATCGAGCTCTCGCTCGCCCGCATCCTCCAGGCGCTGCCTGCTGCCGAGCGATCGCCACAGCTCCGCGAGCATCGCGTGCACGATGCTGCCGCGGTCCCTCGGATCGAGCCCGGGCCTGGGCGATTCGGGCGGATCTCCGCACCCGAGCCGGTACTTGGCGAGCGCGCGGAAGGGGCACGCCCCCTGGTCGCGGAAAAGTCCCGTGCCCCCGGAGACCGCGCCCGCGGGCGGCGGCGGCGCGCGCGAATCGTCGAGGGTCTCGATCGTGCCCGCGCGGCGGATCGCGTCGCGAAGCGAAGGCGCGGGCGCGATGCGAAGATCCTCGAGCTTCGCCGCCGCGATCCCCGCGATCAGCGGGCTCGGCGAGAGCTCGCTCTCGCCCTTCATCCTCGAGTGGCTGAACACGACTTCGTCCGCCGCGCGCATCCATCCGCTCGTGATGCGGCGGTCGAGCTCGAGCGACGACGACGGGTCTGCCTGCGGCACGCCGGCCGATCGTTGCAGCGTCACCGGCACGAACGGATTGGGACGCGCCGCGAGCGGCCAGGCGTCGTCCGTGAGGCCCATCACCCAGAGGTGGTCGAATTCGAGTCCCGCCGATTCGAGCACGCCCGCAATGAGGATCGGCGCGTCTGCGCCCTCGGGCTGGAAGATCGCGTCGCGCGCGAGCTGGCCCATGCGGCGCAGCGCATCGCCGCAATCCATCTTCGCGCACCCGCGTTCGACCGCCGCGAGCTCGCCCAGCAGCTCGTGCCACCTGGCGAGCGCCTGGCTCTCGGCCGAATCGAGCGTGCGCTCGCCCGGGAATCCCGCGAGGCGCAGCGCCTCGGAAAAGGACTTGGCCCATTGGGAAAGGCCCTTCTTCCCGGTGAGCTCCGCCGAGCGAAGCCGCGCGAGGGCCTCCAGCTTCTCGACGAGGATCGCGGCGCGCGGCGCGTTGGCCGAGTTGCACAGTCTCACGAGCGCCTCGAGCGAGACCCGCGGGCCGCAGCGCCCGCGAAGGCGCGCATCGAGACGAGCGCGAATGCCCAGCTCGCTTTCCGCACCCGCGATGAAGGGCGAGCGCACCACGCGGCTCGCGTGCTCGAAGGCGGCGCCGCCCGCGGCGAGCTCGAGGACGAGCAGGGCGTCGGCCACGATCGGGAAATCCGCGAGCGGCGCGCCCAGCGAGATGTCGAAGGGAAACGCCCCGGGCTCGGCGAGTAGGTGACCGGGACGCATGATGCGCGAGAAGACGCGCCGCACGCGCGAGCGCGTTTGCGCGAGATCGGGCACCACGACGCCGATGCGGGCTGCCGGATCGGCTTCGAGCCGCGCGCGCGCCCAGCGCGCCGCCGCTTCGATCTCGTCCTTCGCTTCCGTGAGCTCGACGCGGCACGAACGGCGCTCGCGCGAGGGGACGGCAACCTCGAGCACCTCGCACCCGCGGGCCGCGAGCGCATCGAGGAAATCGGTCGCCTGCGGCGTGACCTGGTCGAACCCGAAAAGCGCGATCGCGCGCGGCAAGGCCAATGCGGATTTCGCGAGCAGCGGCGCGATCGCGTCCGGAAGGCGCGCGGCGTCGGTCTGCGATCGCTCGCGCGTCGCACGCTCGTATCGCGACGACCAATCGGCGAATGCGCGCGTGTCCACGCTCTGCGCTTGCGTGAGCCGCTCCGCGAGGCGCCACTCGTGGGCGAGCTTCCACGCATCGCGGCATTGCGCGGCGGCCGGCGCGAGCGCGACAAGCTGCTGCTCCGCGCCCGCCTGCCGCAGGCATTCTTCCCACGACGCCTGCTCCTGGGCGGGCGTGAGCAGCAGGGGAACGGCGGAACCCTCGCTCGAGTAGACCGCGTCCTCCCAGAGCCGCTGGACCAGGGCGCCGAAGGGCAGGATGTCGGCCGATTCCCAGGTGAGGAGGCCCGCCGCGGCCTGCTCCCGGTCGAAATCGCGGGCGAGGCCCCGGGCGAGGCGCAGGTTCGGCGTGAGGACCGTGACGCCGGCCTCCCGGCCCTGCCTAAGTCGCGCAAGCAATTCGGTTTTTTCCAGGCGGGGGCGTTCGGGAAGCATCGCCGAATGATAGCCGCCCGCAGGCTCACCGCATGAGCCGGGCGCGCCTCTCTTACACGTGTAACCGGGACGCTTACGCCTGTAAGACCGCGGGGCCGCCGGCTGTGAGAAATGTCACAGGGACTTCCGGGGGTGCGGAATAAAGTCGGGACGCAGTGTGCAGCAGTTCACAGCGCACGGAGGCAGCCATGCTCTACGGAACGAACTCGAAACGGCGTGATGTGATGGGCAACACCCTCGGACGACTCGGCGCGGCGATCCTCGCCATCGCGCTCGCGTTCGCGGGCAGCCCTTCCTTCGCACAGAGCACGGCCAGCAACGGCCTCGGCAACGGCGCATCCGCGAGCAACCTCGGCAGCGCACTGCAGAACCTCGCAGCGCAGAACACCTCGCGCATCTCGCAGATCCTCAGCAGGGCGGGCCGCGGCGGCAATCGCGCCGACGACGGCAACAACAAGATTTCCGCCGACCTCGCGCAGGCGATGGCCGGCCGGTTCAACAACAACCAGAAGTGGCTCACGCGCTCGTCCAAGGGCAACCTGATGGACGTCCTCATCCTCGCCAACGCGGGCGCCGACACCAGGCTGAACGGCCTTCGCCTCGCGCTCATCGCGGGCGGCGGCGTGTACGGCCGCAATTTCCGCTCGGTGCCGGGCCTTTCCGCGCGCCTGCCGCAAGCGTTGATCACGAAGCTCGCGCAGCGCGCGGACGTCTGGCGTATCGTGCCCAACCGCACGGTCATGCAGGCCAACAGCTCGCTCGAGATGCTCACCGGCGCGGACGACGTCCGCACGCTGGCCGCGCAAGGCGCCGCGCTCGACGGTTCCGGCGTCACGATCGCGCTCGTCGACTCCGGGATCATGACCACGCACGGCGCGTTCATCGGCAACGACGGCAGCTCGCGGGTGAAGGTCTCGGTGGATTTCACCGCGCCCAACGCCACGCCGGACAGCCCGGTGAACAGCAGCGGCTACACCTTCCAGGATCCCTATGGCCACGGCACGCTCGTGGCGTCGGTCGCGGCCGGCCGCACGGTGGGCGACGCCTCGACGGATTCGACCGGCGTCGCGCCCGGCGCGTCCCTCGTGGACGTGCGCGTGCTCGACAACAACGGCCTGGGCACCATCGCCACGACGCTCGCGGGAATCGACTGGGTGGTGAACAACGCCTCCACCTACAACATCAAGGTGATGAACGTGAGCCTGGGCACGACGTCCACGGACTCGTACCTCACCGACCCGCTGTGCATCGCCGTTCGCAACGCCGTGGCCGCGGGCATCACCGTGGTCGTGGCGGCGGGCAACTACGGCGTCGGCGCCGACGGCAACCCCGACTACGGCACGATCTCCTCGCCCGGCGACGAGCCTTCGGTGATCACGGTGGGCTCGGCCAACACGCACGACACGTCGGTGCGCGGCAACGACACCGTCAACAATTTCAGCGGCCGCGGCCCCACACGCGGCACCTACGTCGATTCGACGGGCGCCACGCAGTACGACAACATCCTCAAGCCCGACCTCGTCGCTCCGGGCAACCGCGTGCTGGGCGGCTATTCGACCGACCTCGCGGGCGCGAACGTGAGCATCCTGCCCTCGGCGTTCCCGCAGCTCGTGGTGCAGCAGAGCACGACCGGCAAGGGCCTCATGCTCGCGAGCGGAACGTCGTTCGCCACGCCGGTGGTCACGGGCGCGGTGGCGCTGCTGCTCCAGGCGAACCCCGGCCTCACGCCGCCGCTGGTGAAGGCGATCCTCCAGTACACGGCCGAGCCGCTCGCCAACGCGAGCCTGCTGCAGCAGGGCGCGGGACTCGTGAACCTCCCCGGCTCGCTCGCCATCGCGAACGCGCTTTCGCCCAACCTCTCGGCGCAGATCGCCGCCGGCACCATCAACGTGGGCGACTCGATGCTCGCGCCCGGCAACGTGATGCCGCCGTCGTACAGCTCCGTGATCGACGGGCACGTCACCAACTGGAGCCGCTTCATCTTCGCCGGCGGCCAGTACGTCCTTTCGGGCGACGACCTTTTCACCCAGTACCAGGGCATCTACAACCCGCAGGTCCTGTGGGTGGGCCAGCAGGCCACGTCCGTCGCGCAGAACGGCGCCACGCCCACGGGCGCGCTGGTGAGCGCGGGCGTGGTATCCGTCACCGGCGTGCTGGGCATCAGTGACCCCGTGATCGGCACCGGCGCCTTCACGCCCAGCGCCTCGATCGCGCAACTGGCCGAGACCGGCGCGGCGCTCCAGCAGGGCATGGCGCTTTCGCAGGGCATCGTGCTCTCCGAGGGCATCGTGCTCTCCGAAGGCATCGTGCTTTCCGAAGGCATCGTCCTTTCCGAGGGCATCGTGCTCTCCGAGGGAGTGGTGCTCTCCGAATACGGCCCGATGCCGGGAGAATGAAGATGAGCAACGACACCAACAATCCAGGGGCAACCATGAACCTCATCGACATGAAGGACTACACGCCGGCCGCGCGCATCTACTGGTGGACCGTGGTGGTGCTCGGTGTATGGGCGCTCATCTTCTCGATCGCCGTCGTGGGCGAGCTGCAGGGGACCACGCTGCTACAGGTGCTTGTCGGTGCGACAGTCGCGGCGGTGGTCGGATTCTTCCCGGTGCGCATCCCGGGGGCGAAGACGTCGATCGCGGGCGGCGAGATCTTCATCTTCCTCATCATGCTCGTCTACGGCGCGCCGGCCGCGGTGCTCGCCGCCGCCGTCGAGGGCGCAGTCGCCTCGTGGCGGACCTCCAAACGGTGGA
>Ga0335069_10014605_pt1 | contig 10990 bp, 6 predicted proteins | sample Lox_Sample_11_FD_206714 | JGI IMG/M metagenome (GOLD analysis project Ga0335069, IMG submission 206714) | Soil microbial communities from Loxahatchee National Wildlife Refuge, Florida, United States - Lox_Sample_1.1 | ecosystem: Environmental > Terrestrial > Soil > Wetlands | place: USA: Florida... | reverse complement strand
GCGCCGCGCGACATAAGACGGCGCCACGGCCGGCGCCGCGCGGGCGCGCCCCCGACCCATCGCGGGCTGCGACGGAAGGTCTGGCGGGACACCGACCGAGGGTGAACGCCGGGCCTGGCGACCGGGCGGGCGCCGGTCAGCCGGCATTCGGCGGCGCGCCCCCCCGGGCGAGGAGGCGACCGACCAGGGCCACGAGGCCCGCCACCACCACCCCGAGCGCGATCCAGAAGGCCAGGCGGGCGCCGCCGCTCGAGCCGCCGCGCCCGGCCTGGGGCGGAGGCGGAGGGCCGAGCGCCACCTCCCGCGCTGCGGCAGAGCGCAGGCGGGGCGCGAGCAGGGCCAGGTCGTAGTGCGGGGCCCGCAGATCGGCGCCGTAGAGGAGGTCTAGGGCCGGCCCGGGGTCGAAGAAGCGGACCCGGTAGGAGGGGAGGAGGAGCCGCGCCGAGGCGATGGGGAGCGGGGCATTGTCGCCGTCGTCCACCAGGACCAGGAGCCGGGGCGCGCGCAGCGCCGGGAGGGGGAGGGAGAGGGGAGGGGGCGGCCGGGCCGGATCGGCGTGCGCCCAGGAGGCGGAGGCGAGGAGGTCCGGCCCGCGCCGGCCGGGCCGGTCCGGCTCGGCGTAGACCCGCACCTCCCGGGTGAACACCCGGGTGCGGGTCTCCAGGACCAGCCGCGCCTCGGGGTAGGCCTCCTCCGGCGCGTACAGCGCGTGGACCGTGACCCCGCCGCGGGCCAGGTCCCGCGGCGGGCCGGCCGCCTGCCGCTCGTCCAGCAGAACCGCCAGGGGCTCGTCGCGCCTCTCCAGCAGGTAGGGGATCTGCCTCCCGTCGGCGGCCGAAAGGCGCAGGTCGCCCAGATCGGCGCTGCGGGAGAGGACGTCGGCGTCGAGGCGGACGGCCACCAGCCCGGGGGGCGACACCGGATCGATCCGGCGGGCCCAGCGGAAGGCGCCGCGGTCGAGCTGGGCGCCGGCCCCGGCGGCGTCGCCGGCGGCGGTCCCGGGCGGCTCGGGAGCGGGCCGAGCCGCGTTGGGGCCCTCGGCCCTGGCCCGCGCCGGGTGCAGGCGGGATAGCTCGGGCCGCAGCGCCTCCAGGTCGTACCGCGGCGCGGGGCGGTCGGGGTCGCCCAGGCTCGCCTCCAGGGGCGCACCGGTGCTGCTCTCGAAGTAGATCCAGGGCTGTGGTGCGAGCTCGGCCGCCGCGGCGCGGAGCGGCAGGGGCGGGTTGTCCCCGTCCTCCACCACCAGCTCCAGCTCGACCTCCTCCGGTGTCGACACGGGGATGCGCAGCTGGGCCACCCGCACCTCGTCGCGCTCGGCGACGAGCAGGGCCCCGCTCCCCAGCTCGACCGGCGCCAGCTGGCCGCCGGCGAGCCGCGCCTCCAGCACCCGTGCCTTGCGGGCCAGTCGCGGCGCGTCCACCTCCAGCACCACGGCCTGGACCGGCAGGTGCGGCCCGGGCGCCCGGAGCGCGAAGCGGGAGGTGCCCGGCTCGCCGTCGCGGGGCGAGACGGCGAGCGGCACCAGCGGCCCGGCGGCCGGCGCGGATTCGGGGGCGAGGAGCGCGCTGGCCGCGGTGGGGAGGGCGAGCCGCGGGCTCTTCCTGTCGTCGAGCAGCAGGCGCAGGAAGCGCGCCGAGGTCCGGCCGAAGCGGAGCTCGCGGCGGGACAGCTCACCCGGGCAGGGCCTGCCGCCGCAGGCGCCGGGGTCGAGCGGCAGCGCGTACAGCGCCTCCCCGGAGGCCAGGACCGTCCAGCGCTGGCCGTCGGCGCTTCCCTCCACCCTCGCCTGCTTGAGGTAGCCCGCCTCCGAGAAGGTCACCCGCAGCCCGGCCACCTCCCGGAGGGCGCCCAGGTCGAGCTCGGCGCCGCTCTCCGCCCGCGTGGCCGGGATGGCGCGGATCCGGGCGGCGGCCGCCCAGCGGGACGGCTCCGCGGGCGGCGGCACCAGGAGGTAGGGCACCTCCGCGCCGCCGGGGTCCCGCAGGCGCAGGTCGGCGAGGTCCCCCCGCGCCGAGGCCGAAAGGAAGGCGGGCGGGAGATCGAGCCGCTGCGGGCCGGTCCCGGCCGGCCGGACCGCGAACCGCTCCTCGGCGGCGGCCTCGACGGCGAGGCCCAGCGCGGCCGAGGTCGCGAGCAGGGTGAACGCGGCGCGCGATCTCATGGGCTCTCCGGGGACGGGGGCGGCGGAGGGGGGGCGGGGGCCTGGGAGGGCCGGGGCCCACCGCGCAGCACGAAGCGCTGGAGCACCACCGCCACCAGGGCGAGGCTCACGGCCAGCCCCGCCAGCGAGGCCACCCGGTACAGGCCGGTGAGGCGCGCCAGGTCGTGGAGGAACGCCTTCAGCACCGTGGCGGCGAGCAGGGCGATGGCGGCGATGCGCGGCCCTCGCAGGCGGAGGGCGACGCCGGCGGCGAGCAGGCCCACCGCGAAGACGGCCCAGCCGATGGTGTAGGAGAGGTCGGGTGCCAGCCCCGCCGAGAAGCGGAAGGTGATCCGCTCCCCGGCCGACCAGAAGTCGGCGATCTCGACGTGGAGCAGGGTGAAGAGGAGCACGGCGCCGCCCGAGCCGGCCAGGGTGGAGAGGCGAGGGCCCCGCCCCAGGAGCCGGTCCTGTCCCCGAGACAGCAGCCAGGCGGCGGCGAGGTGGGCGCCGGCCACCAAGAGGTAGGCGTACAGGTACCAGTTCCAGACCGGGGCCTGGCCGCGGGCGTGGTACTCGAGGATCCAGGGATTGAGGAAGGGCAGGAGCCGCACGAACGAGGCGGCGAGGAGGGCGCAGGCCCAGGCCAGGAGCCCCGGGTGCGGGATGCGCCGCCACAGCCAGGCCAGCGCGGCCGCCTGCAGCGCCCAGCCGATGGTCCACCACTGCCGGTCGAGCTGCAGCGGGATGGCCACGGTCACCAGGGCCAGCATCGAGGCCGCCACCAGGGCCAGCCGGCCCGTGTCGCGCTCCGAGGGCGGCTCCAGGTTGAGCAGGAGGCGGAGGTGGGGCAGGAGCAGGACGGCCTCCCCCAATGGGAGCGCCCCGATGTACGGGCCGGCCCCCTGGGCGAGGAGCGCCTTGCGGGCCACGAGCAGGTAGATGCCGCTCGACAGGGCGGCGCCCAGGAAGGGGAGGCGCTCGCCGCGACCGCGAGCACCGCGGAAGAGCGGATAGGCCAGGGCCGCGAGCCAGGCCGGCGTGGCCAGCCAGAGCGCGGCGGCGGCGTGGCCCTGCGCCGTCGCCGAGGCGCCCAGGCCGTACCAGATCGACGGGGCGGCCAGGCCGCCCACCACCGCGGCGGAGAGTGCGACCCCCTCGGCGCCGGAGATCCAGGCGAGCGCCAGGAGCCCCAGCCCCAGGGCGAGGTGGGCCGGCACCAGGAAGGCGAGCGGGACCTCGCTCCCGGCGACGAGGAGCACGAGCTGGCCGCCGTGGAGCGCGACCAGGGCCGCCGCCCCGGCCGCGCCCAGGCCGGCGCGCGGCGCCGCGCCGCTGTGCCGGGCGCCCAGGTAGCCCGCCAGGAAGAGCGCGGCCGCGGCCAGCGCCGCGCCCGCGGCGATGTCGGTGGCGGGCGGCGCGAGGTCTAGGCCCAGGAGGTGGCCGAGGAGCACCACCACCGTGGCGGCGGCCGCTCCCGGCAGGAGGTCGGCGCGGCGGCGCAGCAGGGCGGCGGCCAGGAAGGCGAGATCGAGCACGCCCAGGAGGGCCAGCCAGGGAGCGGACGGGAGCGCCAGCCGCTCCTGCGCCGCCACCGCCAGCAGGAACAGGTGGCCGGCCAGGGCCAGGGAGGAGCCGCCCCGGAACGCCAGCGCCACCCGGGGATCGCCCGTCCCGGGCGCGCCGAGGATCGCCCCGGCGAGCGCCACGCCGGAGAGCGCCGCCACCGCGAGGAGCGCCGGCAGGAGGGCCACGGCCAGGCCGGTCACGGCCCACAGGGCCAGCACCACGAAGCCGACCACCACCCCGAGGAGGGCGAGCAGCGGGCTCCTCCCGCGCGCCGCCTCGCGGAAGAGGGCGGCCTCGAAGAGGGTGGCCAGCACCGCCAGGCCGGCGAGGCTCCCCGCCGCGACACCGGTGGCGGGCCCACGGACCAGGAAGGCGAGGAGCGCCAGCGCGCCGAGGAGCAGCGGCCCGGTGGTGCCGCTGGCCAGGGGCCTGCCGCGCCGCTCGGCCCACAGCGGCGCGAGGAGGAACAGGCCGCCCAGGGCGGCGTAGGCGAGCAGCGCCGGGTAGAGGTGGGGCGCGTCCAGGTGGAAGAAGGACCAGGAGGCGGCGGCCAGGATGGCCATGGCCGAGGACAGGGCGTGGACCCTGGCGTCGCTCCGCGCCACGGCGTAGCCCGATCCGGCGGCGGCGAGGGCCAGGAGCGGGAGCAGGAAGGTGGCGGGCGCGGCGGCGGTGGGAGCGTGGGCGGCGACGGCGAAGCCGGAGAGGAGGAGCGGCGCGGCCAGGACGCCCAGCCGCCCCTCGGCGCGGAAGTCGCGGCCGAGGAGGGAGAGGAGGAGCGGCGCGCCCAGGTAGATGGCGGCGAGGAGCGCCACCAGGGCGGCCAGGAGCGGCCAGTCATCCGGGGTGAAGGTGAGGCCCAGGAAGGCGGCCAGCGCCAGGAGCACCGTGGCCGCCCCGCCGAGGTGCAGCCACTCCGGTCCCTGCCAGGCGGCCACCGCGGCCAGGCCGGCCGCCACCAGCGCCAGGAATCCGAAGAGGAGCGGCCAGCTCTCGCCCAGGTCGGCGCCCGAGGCCAGGTAGAGCGCGAACAGCGCCGGGGGCAGGGCGCCCACCGCGGCCGCCCATCGGAACTGGCGGGATGGCGCCGCCGTCGCGCCCGCGCGCTGCGAGAGCCAGGCCCCGGCGAAGCCGACCAGCGGGAAGACGAGGAAGATGCCCAGCGCCAGCGGGAGCTGGGAGCGGTCGAGGAACCTGGCCACCCAACCGGCCTGGTAGACGGCGGTGAGGGCCAGCGAGAGCCAGGGGAGCAGGGGCCAGCGGCGCCTGCGGGAGACCCAGGAGAGGGCGACGTTGAGGAGCAGCAGGTATCCGAAGAGCCCCAGCGGCTGGTTCTCCCCGGTGGTGACCAGGATCGGCGTGGCGAAGCCCCCCAGCAGGCCCAGCACCGCCACCACCAGCGAGCTCCGGCGGATGGAGAGCAGCACCGCCACCGCGGTGACCAAGGCGAGGAGCCCGAAGGTGGCGAGCGCCGGGAGGAGGTGCCAGAGGGCGTGGGCGGCGAAGATGCTGGTGAAGAGGGCGGCCACGCCGCCGGCGGCGAGCGACTGGGCGGTGATGCGGTAGCCCTGGGCCACCTTGAGCTCGCTGCCCACCACCAGGGCGAGGCCCGCGGCGGCGAGGATGGCGAAGCGGATGGGCGGGGTGATCCATCCCCGGTCCGCGGAGTAGATGGCGAAGTAGGCCGCGGCGACGGCGACGGCCACGCCGGCCAGGACCGAGAAGAGCTTCACCCCGACCACCCGCTCCCAGTCGATGCGCCGGAAGGAGGCGGAGAGGTCGAGGGCCGGGCGCCTCGCGGCGGGCGGCGGCGGGGGTGGCGGCGCGCCCCCGGCCGGGCGCGGCCCGGGCGGGGAGAGGAGGGCGGGGGGCGCTCCACCGGCGGACGGGGACGGCGGGGCCGGGATCTGGCCCGGCGCGGACGGCGGGGTGACCACCACCGTCTCGAGCGGCGCCGGCTCGGGAATCGGCGGCGCCGCTGGCCCGGCCGCGGGGGCGGCTCCCGGGGGTTGCGGGGCCGCATGCGAGGTCTCGATGGCCGCGACCCGCCCGGCCAGGTGCTCCACCCGTGCGCGCAGGGCCCTCCCTTCCCGGCGCAGCCCCAGGGCCAGGCTGGCCAGCCACGCGACCGCCACGAACAGGCACAGGACGATGATCTCCATCAGGACCCTCTCCCTGGGAGCGCCGGGCCCCGAAGGATAGCCCGAAGAGGCCGGCCGGCGGCGCCCTTCCCGCGCCGCGGCGCCTCCCGCCTGCGCTCCGGGCTGGACCTCCATTACAGTGCCGGGCGACATGTGCGTGCACATCGCCCGCTGGCTCTCCTCCGTCCACCACGACGGTTCCCCGCGCTACCTCTCGGCGCAGCACCCGCGCCTGGGCGAGCGGATCGTGGTGCGCCTGCGCGTGGGGGTCGGAGCTCCCATCCGGCGGGCGTTTCTCCGCACCGCCCCGGACGGCGAGGAGGCCCTGACCCCGCTCGTCCCCGGGGCCCGCCGTGGCCCGTCCTGCTGGTGGGAGTGCGCGCTCGAGGTGGCCGAGCCGCAGGTCAACTACCGGTTCGCGCTGGAGGCGGAGGACGGCCTCTGGTTCTACGGCGCCGGCGGGCCCTCGGCCTACGATCCGCCCGACGCCCAGGACTTCCGCCTCGTCGCCGGGGAGGCTCCGCCGGCCTGGCTCCGGGGTGCCATCTTCTACCAGGTCTTCCCCGACCGGTTCGCGCGGGGCCAGGGACCGTCCGTCGCCGGGCCGGGCGTCCTCCCCTGGGGTGCGCCGCCGCCGGCGGGGACGCCCCTCTCGCAGGTCTTCTACGGCGGTGACCTGCCCGGCCTCACCGCCCACCTGGACCACCTCTCGCGTCTCGGCGCCGACGCGCTCTACCTGAACCCGGTCTTCACCGCCCCCTCCAACCACCGATACGACGCCAGCGACCTCGACCACGTCGATCCGCGCCTGGGCGGTGACCCGGCCCTGGCCAGGCTGCGCCAGGAGCTCACGGCCCGCGGCATGCGCTACCTGCTCGACATGGTGCCCAACCACGTGGGCAGCACCCACCCCTGGTTCCGCGCGGCACAGGCCGATCCGCGGGCGCTGGAGGCGGCCTTCTTCACCTTCGAGCAGCACCCCGACCGCTACCTGTCGTGGATGGGGGTGAGGAGCTTGCCCAAGCTCGACTACCGGAGCCCGGAGCTGCTCTTCCGGATGGTGACCGGGCCGGACGCGGTGGTGCGGCGGTGGCTCCGCCCGCCGTTCTCCGCCGACGGCTGGCGCGTGGACGTGGCCAACATGCTGGGGCGGGCGGGGCCGGTGCAGCTCGCCCCCGAGGTGGCCCGCGCCATTCGCCGGGCGGTGAAGGAGACCCGGCCCGACGCCTTCCTGCTGGCCGAGCACTTCTACGACGCCAGCCCGGCCCTCCAGGGCGACCAGTGGGATGCGGCCATGAACTACGCCGGGTTCACCTTCCCGCTCCTCGCCTGGCTGCGCGGACACCGGCAGCGGGCCCACGGCGTGAAGCCCGACCTCTCCGCGCCGACGCCCATCCCCACGTCGGCGCTGGTCGAGGCCTGGCGTGCCCGGCGCGCGGCGGTGCCGTGGTCGGTGGCCCTGCGGCAGTACAACGGCCTGGGGAGCCACGACGTGCCGCGCGTCCGCACGGCCCTCTCGGGCAACGACGCGCTCCACCGGCTGGCGGCGGCGGTGCAGTTCACCTACCCGGGCCTGCCGGCGGTGTACTACGGCGACGAGGTGGGGATGGAGGACGTGCCCGGGCTGGGGGAGCGCGGCTGCATGGTCTGGGACGAGGCGCGCTGGAACCGGCCGCTGCTGGGCCACTACCAGAGGCTGGCGGCGCTGCGGCGCCGGACCCCGGCGCTGCAGGAGGGTGGGTTCCAGGTCCTGGCCGCCGAGGAGGAGGCGCTCGCCTACCAGCGGGAGGGGGCGGAGGGACGGGTGGTGGTGGTGGCGCACCGGGGGGCGCGGCCCCGGCCGGCCGGGCCCCTGGCGGTGGCGGACGGCGGCCTGCCGGACGGGCTGGAGCTCGTGGAGGCCGAGAGCGGGCGAGCCTCGGTGGTCCGAGACGGCGCCCTTGAGCTCCCCGAGCTGCCCCAGGGCGCCTCGGTCTGGCTCGCCGAGCGGGACGGGGCGGGCCCGGGCTGATCGCCCGGCCGGCCCGGGCGCGACCTGCTAGCGGGAGTCCCCGCCGGCGCCGCCCGGGCCCGGGGGGGCGGCCCCGATCCCGCGGCGGAGGGCGGCGGCCTGGCAGAGACGGCGCCGCTCGTCGCGCACGGGGCGTGCGCCGGCCATCATCCCGGCCACCAGCGCCGGCGCCGCGCTGCGCGGCGAGCCCGGGAAGGTCGGCGCGGGGGCGTACTCCAGGCCCAGGGCGATCCGGCGGGCCACCTCCTCCCCGGCGAGCAGCGCCGTGAGGGCCAGCCCGAAGTCGATCCCGGCGGTGACCCCGGCGCCGGTGATCCGGTCCCGATCGATCACCACCCGCTCGGCCAGCGCCGTGGCCCCGAAGATGGGCAGCAGGTCGAGGGCCAGCCAGTGGGTGGTGGCCAGGTGGCCGCGGAGGAGCCCGGCGGCGCCCAGGGCCAGGGCGCCGGTGCAGACGCTGGTCACGAATCGCGCCCGGACGGCCTGGGCGGCGAGCCAGTCCAGGACCAGGTCGTCCGCCAGGATCGCGTCGACGCCGGCGCCTCCGGGGACGCAGAGGACGTCCAGGGTCGGCGCCTCCGAGAGCGCGGCGGTGGGAAGCAGGGTCAGCCCTCCCTCGGCCACCACCGGCTCCCGGGTCCGGGCCAGCAGGTGCATCCGGGCGCCGGGGAGGCGCGCCAGCACCTCGTGCGGCCCGGCCAGGTCGAGCTGGGTGAGGCGGGGGAAGGCGAGGAAGCCGATCTCGATCGCGCCCATGAGTGGCTCCTACCACGCCGCCGCGCCGCCGTCCGGCGAGTTGACAGCGGGCGAGCGCCGCCGCCATTCTCCGCCGGCGGCGGGAAGGAGCGGGAACGGATGCGGCTGCACCACGTCGGCATCGAGGTGAAGGACCTGTACGCGGTCGAGCTCTTCTACCGACGGGCGCTGGGATTCACGCTGCGTTATCGATACGTGAGCCGCAACACGCCTGGCCTCCGCACCGTCCTCCTGGAGCGCGATGCCGTGCAGCTCGAGCTGCTGGAGCGCCCGCGGGAGGAGGGCTTCCTGGAGCGGCGGGCGGCGGCGCCCGGCCACCTGTCGCTGGAGGTGGCCGACGTGGACGCCGAGCACGCCCGGCTGGCCGGCCTGGGCCACCCGGGGGTGGTGGTGCATCCGCCGCGCAACACCGGCGACGGGCTTCGCGAGCTCACCCTGCACGATCCGGAGGGGAACGTGATCGAGCTCTCCGCCCGGACCGGCCCCGAGCCGCGCTACCCGGTGCGGGCGGTGCTCTTCGACCTGGACGGCACCCTCATCGACAGCGAGCCCAACTACCTGCTGGCCGACCGGGAGCTGCTGGCCCGGCGCGGGGTGGAGTTCACCGAGGCCGACAAGCGCAGGTACATCGGCATCGGCGCCCTGGACATGATGGAGGACCTGGTGCGCCGCTACGGCATCGGCGACGACCCGCAGGCGCTGATCCGGGAGAAGAACCAGCTCTACATGGAGATCGCGCTGACCCGGACGCGGCTCTTCCCGGAGATGAAGCGGTTGTTCGACCTGGTGAAGGGCAGGGGGATGCCGGTGGCCGTCGCCTCGGGCTCGTCGTCCGAGGTGGTGAGGCGGCTCCTGGAGGTGGTGGGCATGAGCGCCGAGGTGGGGGTGGTGATGTCGGCCGAGCAGGTCCCGCGGGGCAAGCCGGCGCCGGACGTGTTCCTGGAGGCCGCTCGGCGGCTGGGGGTCGCCCCCCAGGAGTGCGCCGCGGTCGAGGACTCGCCGGCGGGGGTGGAGGCGGCGCGGCGGGCCTTCATGCGCTGCATCGCCGTGCCCTACCTGCACGACAAGCCGCTGGCCGACGCCTTCCTGATGGCGGACCTGCTCTTCGAGGATGGGATGGACACCTTCGACGCCAACCGGGCGCTGGAGTGGATCGAGGCGCACTAGGCAGGTGCGCGCGGGGGGGGGGCCGCCTACCAGGCCGGCGAGAGCCCGCGCGGCCCGAGCACGACCAGCTGGCCGGTGCGGAACGGCGGGTACCCACGGTAGGTGAAGGTCTCGTAGCCGCCGTCCTCGAAGCGGACGTAGACCTCGTACCAGCGATCCTCGCCCCCGCCCTGGCTGGCGGCGGCGCCGATGGCGGCGCCGCCGGCGGCGCCCACCAGTGCGCCCGGGCCGCTCGCGTAGGAGTGGGCGTAGCCGTACCGGTCGTAGCGCGTGCCCCCGCCCAGTGCGCCGCCGAGGAGGCCGCCGATGATCGCGCCGGCCACCGCGCCGGCGGCCGGGTCGCCCTGCTGCCGCTGGACGACCTCCCGGACCGAGTCGACCCGCCCGCGCCGCTCGTAGCCCTGCTGGCCGTAGGGGCTGCCCCAGGCTCGCGTCTCGGTCGTGGTCACCAAGCAGCCCGGGAGAGCCACGAAGGCGAGGGCGAGGGCGGCGATCCTGGGCGTCATCGAGTGCCTCCGGCGCGGCCGGGTCGCTCCCGGCCTACGAGGAGGTGCTCTGCACGCGGCGAGCCACGGCCGACCAGAGGATCGCCTAATGGAATTGCCCTGTTAGCTGCGCGGACGCGTGCCGGTACGGCACACCAGCGGCTGGCGCTGCACGCTCGGCAGCCCCCGGGTTAACCCCTTGGGGGGCCTCTCAGGTCTCTCCGCAGGGCCACCCGGACGCCGATGAGCCGGCGGTCGGCGCGGGCCATGGTGCGCTCGAGCCGCTCGCGCTTCCAGCGGGTGGCCCAGCCCATCGAGAACGGCACGGGGCTGCCAGCCCGCGCCGCGCGGGCGAGCCTGCGGACCACGCGGTCGATGGACCGGCCGCGAACCCCGGAGAGCAGGATGGCGAACTCGTCGCCGCCGAGCCGGACCACCGCGTCCTCGGACCGGCAGACGCTGGAGAGCAGCCTCCCCATCCGCACCAGCACCCGGTCGCCGTGGTCGTGACCGTGGGTGTCGTTGTAGCTCTTGAAGTCGTCGACGTCGACGATGATGCAAGACCAGCCGTGCTCGCCCGACGCCGCCTCGAAGCGGGACAGGAACCGGCGGTTGAAGCAGCCGGTGAGCGGGTCTCGCTGGCCCAGCTCCAGGAGCTTGCGCTCCAGCTCCTTGCGCTCGGTGATGTCGATGAGGATGCCGTAGTAGACGGGCTTGCCGG
>Ga0335069_10014603_pt1 | contig 10991 bp, 9 predicted proteins | sample Lox_Sample_11_FD_206714 | JGI IMG/M metagenome (GOLD analysis project Ga0335069, IMG submission 206714) | Soil microbial communities from Loxahatchee National Wildlife Refuge, Florida, United States - Lox_Sample_1.1 | ecosystem: Environmental > Terrestrial > Soil > Wetlands | place: USA: Florida... | reverse complement strand
ACCATCGTCAGCGGACGGCGCGTAGCGCACCGAGCATTTCGTCGGGACCAATGTAACCAACCAAGCGCCGCACTTCGGTACCCGTACTATCAAAGAAGATCATCGTCGGCACCCCATGCACCTCAAAGCGGTCAACCAGGTCGGTAGTGGCTTCGCCTTCCTGCGTGATGTCGGCCTTGAACATCTCGAAGCGCTCCGCTTCGGCGCGCACCGCCGGATCGGCGTAGGTGGTGCGTTCCATTTCATGGCACGGGATGCACCACTCGGCCATGAAGTCGACGAGCACGGGGCGCGCCGCGCTCTTTGCCGCTCCGATGCTGCTCAACTCGAAGGATTGCCAGCGAATTGCGCTCTCCGCCCGCGGCGGCTGCACCGCCCACACGGCGATGATCAGGGCAGCGATGCCGGTCACGCGCTTGACGGCGCGAAAGTAGCGGAGGCCCCGACCGGATGGGTCGACGAAACCCAAATAAGCGCCACCGATCCCGATGAGCGCCGGCACCAGCACCCGCCCCATCGCCTTCGGCAGCAGCGGTGTCACAAAGTAGGCTGCCAACCCGAGCAGCATGACGCCGAAGAACCGTTCGACCCAGACGAGCCATTCCCCGGAACGCGGCAGAGCTCTGATGGATCGGGCGGCAAGCGCCAGTCCCAAGTACGGCAGCCCCATCCCCAACCCGAGGGCAAAGAACAGTTGGAAGCCCAGCCATGCGTTCTGCTGACTGCCGACGAAGAGCACCAGGCCGAGGGCCACCGGACCGATACACGGCGCGGCGACAATACCCATGGTGAGCCCCATGAAGAGTGCACCAATGGCACCATGCGCTGCTCCACTCACGCTGCGCATCAGCCACGCTGGGGGCTGTAGCTGATACAAGCCAAAACAACTCAGGGCCAGCAACACCAGCACGCCGGCAATGAAGAGCACCACCAGCGGCCTTTGCAACGCCGCCCCGAAGATCCCGCCCGACAGCGCCGCCGCGACACCCACGATGGAGAAGGTCGTGGTGATGCCCAGGACATACGTGCTGGCAAGCGCGCCGACGCGCCACGGATGATGGTGCCCTTGGGTCCCGAAGTAAGCCACCGTCACAGAGATCAACGGATAGACGCAGGGCGTCAGGTTGAGTCCCAGGCCGAGCAACATCACCAGGAGCAACGTCACTCCGAGGCCACGGTCGCGGATCCAGCCGCCGACGTCGAGTGCTGCGCCGCTCGGCGGTGACGGTGTTGTGGACGCGGCCGGCGCTGCTGCCGCCGCCACCGGAACGATGAGCTCGGCCGTCGCCGTCGCCGGCGGTAAGCAGGTCGAATCGTTACACGCTTGGTAGTGGATCGTCGCCTCGATGCGCACACGCGTACCGGCGAAATCCGCCGGCACGTTGAGCGCGGTCGTGATCCCCACCTTGCCTTCGTACACCAGCAACTGCTTGTCCGGCGCAAAGGCGAACGTCTTCCGGTCCGGCTTCGGATAATTCAGCGTGTCAGTGGATATGCCAGGCGGCAGTGTGAACTTCACGTCGGTGGGAACGAGAAAGGCATCTTCGGGCTTGTGCCCGTTGATGTGCCAGCCGCGCTCGATCTCGGCGAAGATGTCCATTCCGGTCTGACCACCCCGTTGCGCCTCAGGGTGATCCAGTTCGATACGCAGCACGACCTTATCGTTGTCCGCAACGGCGGCGGTGGCGGCCGCCGTCAGCAGCAGCGCCGCACAGAGCGAAACGGACAGTCTCATCGATGGCACGGCACACTTCCCCTACTTGCGTCTTCTTGGCGGAATAGCGGGTGCCCGCTCTTGCTCGCGTCCCGCTGCGTGCACGAATCGGATGCAAGCACAGCCGCGGGGCTCTTGCAAATCCATCTCGCGACAGATAACCGAGCCCGAACCTTGGAGCGGATCGGAGTCAGCCCATGTTGCGCCCCACCACGCCATTGAAGATCCTCGCAGTTGCTGTTGCACTGGTCGGGGGGCTGCCCGTAGTGAGTTCGGCATACTCGCTCTTGCCGCTGGTCACCGAAGAGGCCCAAACGTTGCCGGCCGACACCATCGAAGCCACGCTAGGCATGGACTACTTTCACAACCTCAGCTACCCGCCGTTCACCCCGCCGGGCATCATCACCTCGCAAACGTTGATGGCACTGCCCCTCCTCGCGTTTCGCGTCGGCGTCGGCGGCTGGGCAGAGTTCCAGGCCAGCTACGAAATGCTCTACCTCCACGAACAGGCCGGCAACGGTGCGACCAACAACCAGTACGGGGGTGGGGATGCTCGCATCTTTACCAAGCTGTGGTTCATGCGCGAGCGTAAGCTCTTACCGGCGCTCGGCATGCGTTTTGGGACGAAGTTGCCGGACGCCGTACGCAGCACCCGCTTGGGGACAGATGATACTGACTTCGCCGCCACCGCATTGGCATCGAAGACCCTCGGTCCGGTTACGACCCATGTCAATCTGGGCATTTCACTGCTGGGCAATTCCGGCCCGAGTATCGGGAATTCGTTCAAGGCCGGCGGGCAAGACGACCTCTTCATCTACGGAATCGCGTTAGCCTCGAAACCGCTCGGTGCAATCGCCGATGGCGCGATCACGCTGCGATTGTTGGGCGAGGTAGTCGGCCAAACCGGATCGCATTACGACAACGACCTGAGCGACATCCGTTTCGGTCTGCAACTGATACACGGTGCCGGTTTGCTGTACGTCGGCGTGAGCACCGGCCTGGTTTCCGGGAGCGAGGACATCGGCGCCAGCTTCGGTTTCAACTACGCGTTTGATGCGGCCTCGCTTTTCAAGTCAGAGGAATAACGACCGTCCGACAGGCAATATCCTGCTGCAGCAGCGGCAACCTTGGGGACCGATCCGGGAGGCGTTGCTGCGTCAGTCGTTGCCCGCGTGACAGCGCTATCCGACCGGACAGCCGTTGAGTGCGTTGTTGACGGCGCGAATGAGTTCGTCGACCGTGACTTCGCCGTCGCCGGTCGTGTCGAATGACGGGCACTGAGCGAGTGATGTGTTTCCAAGGGCGATGTTCACACCCTTGACCAACTCGTCGACCGTCACCTCGCCGTTGGCGTTGCAGTCGCCAGCGCAGAGGGAAGCCGCGGCGAACGTCGTCGCCGTCACCTGGTACGTTCCGCTCCCCTCTATCTGCTCGACGAGCACGTTCCATGTTCCCGCCACCGGGTTGCTGATCTCGCAGAAGCCATACGGGGCGGCACCGATGTCACGGCAATCGTAGTCACTGGTCGTCGGCGGGCTGCCGGCTTTGATGTAGAGATCGAAGTCGTTGAGCACCTCCTGGTTGCGGACCTGGCTCGCATCGGCGCCGTTCAGCGTCACTCGCAACAGTCCTGTTCCTGCCGGCACGTCGAACATCGAACGCTCCTCGGCGTGCGTGGCGCTCAGCGTACCCGACGTGCCCGTTATTTCGGTACCGGGGTTGCCGGCCTGCGGCAAGTTGCCACACGTAGCGTGGTCGAGGTCGGCCCCGGCTTCCGTCTCAACCCAGAACCGATCGTTGAAGAGGCTCGTATCCCAGCTCGTCGAATTTGCTGTGCAGGTGGGTTCACCACCGGAGGTCACGCCCGCGACGACGTCACCGGCGCCGAAATTGATGAACAACGGCCCTCCTGAGTCGCCGTTGCAGGTGTTCGAGTCCTCACCGGGAGCAGCGAGAGGTTCGACGAAGTTCCAACACACGTGCGTACTGTTCGGGATCGAAGCCGTGCACGGGGCGGTAATCACCTTGCCGACACGTTTGACCCCGGAGTCGGTTGCATTGTCGGTCGTCAACCCGAAGCCAGCAATGATACCCGCCGTGCCCACCGCCGGCGCCTGCGCCGTGTTGATGTGCGAAGGGGCGACACCCGATACCGGTTTCGCCAACTTGAGTATGGCAACGTCGCTCCCGACGCCAAACTCGTACGAGGGGTTCAAGTCGATCGAGGCGACCGGAAAAAACCCGGCGTGTTGGAGGAACACCAGCATGGTCGAGGGATCGATCAAGCCTGCCGCGATGCAGGCACCGGCATTGTCCGTCTGGTCGGGACAGACGCAATGCGCAGCAGTGAGGACCGTCTGGCACCCGACCAGCACGCCACTGCAGCCTTCAGATACGTCGGTTGGATCGACCGGATCGTTATCGTACAACACCGCCACCGTCGTCGGGTAGGCAGGTGTCAGCACACCGTTGACGATACGCGGTTGTCGGGGTACCGATGCCACCTCGCTGGCGTACACCCGGTGCGGTTGCGGACGCGAGCAAACGAGGAGGGCAAAGCCAACGGCAGCGACGCGCGTCGCCGTGTGAGCCAGCAGGCGACGCGGCCGTCCGGCGAACCAAGCGTGGGTCTGCATCTCTCTGTTCGATACCTGCGGCGCGCGCCACCTGTCAATTGAAGAGTCGCCGCCGCACGGCCCTGCGTGCTTCTTCACGATCATCGAAATGGATGCGCCGATCGGCAAAGAGCTGGTCCGGCTCGTGGCCTTTGCCGGCAATCAGAACGATGTCGTCGCTTTGCGCCAGCGCCACAGCGCTCTCGATCGCTCGGCGGCGGTCGGGTTCGGTCGAGACATGCCCTGCTCTATCAGAGACTCCGAGGGTTCCTGCTGCAATCTCCTCGATGATCCGCTCGGGCGGCTCCGAACGCGGGTTGTCCGACGTGATGATGACCAGGTCGCTGAGCTGCGCGGCGATGCGGCCCATCAGCGGCCGTTTGCCACGGTCGCGATCGCCGCCGCAGCCGAAGACGGTAATGATGCGCCGCGGCCGCAGCGCGCGCGCACTATGGAGGAGCCGTTCGAGCGCGTCAGGCTTATGCGCGTAGTCGACTGCCACCTTGAAGTCCTGGCCACAATCGATGAGCTCGAAGCGACCGGGCACCGGCGGCGTGGCCGCCAGTCCCTGAGCGATGAGCGCGGCATCGAGGCGCAACGCGACGCCAACCCCCACGGCGGCGAGTGCGTTGTGCACATGAAACCCGCCGAGGTGCGAGATCTGCACCGAGACCTCGCCGGCAGGAGTTCGTGCGAGGAAGCGCGTCCCATGGAGCCCCGAGTGCACGTCGTGCGCCGACACGTCAGCGGCGACCTCAACGCCGAAGGTGAGTAATGCTCCGCGATTGACTGCAATGATGTGCGTCGCAGCTCGATCGTCTCGGTTCACCACTGCGGTCGCCTTCTTGCCGCCACTTCCCAGTTCCTCGAACAACCGCCCTTTCGCGTGCAGGTAGTGGTGCATGTCGGGGTGGAAGTTGAGATGGTCTTGGCTGATGTTGGTGAACACGGCGACATCGAATGCGATGCCGCCGACGCGGCGCAGCTCCAACGCATGCGACGAGACCTCCATGACCACGGCCTGGAAGCCGCGGTCGACGGCCATGCGCAACAGCCGTTGCAGCTCCGGCGCCTCGGGCGTCGTTTGCGCCGCTCCCAGCACCGTGTCACCGAAGCGATACTCGATCGTCCCGAAGCGGGCCACACGAATGCCGGCGGCGGCCAAAACCGATTCGATAAAGTAGGTCGTCGAGGTTTTCCCACTCGTACCAGTCACACCGACTACTGTCAGCGCCAGCGAGGGTTGGTCGTAGAAGGCACACGCCATGGCAGCGAGGGCGGACCAGCAATCGGGTACGCGCACAACGGTGACGCCGTGCGGTGCCGCCACTTCACGTTCCACAACGAGCGCCGTCGCACCCCGCTCGATCGCAGCGCGGATGAACTCGTGGCGATCGGCGCGCAGCTCGCCGCCCTCGGTGCGGTAGCCGCGCAAGCAGACGAACACGTCGCCGGGCTCGACGAGGCGCGAGTCCGCCACCACCGCGTGCACGGACACATCACGGGTGCCGGCGATCAACTGGGCCGGGACGGCAGTGAGTAGATCGGCAAGGCGTTTCAAGTTGGGGTTACTGTGGATCGGCGGCGGGCGGCGGTGGCGCCTCCTGTGGCCACGGCGCCGCACGCAACTTGTCGGCAATCGCCGGCACGGCTTTGAGCAACATGTCCATACGTGCCTTCGCCGCACCGATCACCGCGCTCAAGGCGCGCTCGTACTCCGCCAGCGCCACATCCAGTTCCGCCGCCTTCTCCGGGAGAATTTCTTCCTTCTCCCCGAGGCAAGCGTTGACCGTCTCTGCCATCTTTTCCAGGTCCTTCTCGCCGTCCTCACCAAGCTTCGCGTTCACGCTCTCTCCCCACACAGCATGGAAGGCATATGTCGCCACCACCTGCCGTCGCAGGCCGCTGGAGAGCATATAGAGCTGGTCCGCCAAACTCTCCGCCGAGGCGACCTTGCGACGCGTCACAAGAGCATTCAAGCGGACGAAACGGTCTCGCAGGCGTTGTAGGCCCATTTCGTCGGCGAGCATAGTGATGGCGCGCTGGAATTCTTTCTGGGTCAGGACTGCCATAATCAGACTGGATCTCTTGCCTCCGGGCTGTGCGCGTGTCAACCCTCGTCACCAGTCGTGCTCATGATTCGTGCTCGTGATCGATATTGCGCCACGTGCGCGCTGCTCGTGCTGATGTGGGCGCAATCGTCGGCGCCTGCCGAGACCGCAGCGCTGCGTGTCGGGACGAGCGGCGACTACGCTCCATTCAGCTTTCGCACGGCGGCGGGCAAGCTCACCGGCTTCGATATCGTGGTGGCACAACAACTGGCGCATGACCTCGGGCGCTCCGCGGAGTTTGTCCCATTTCGTTGGCCTGACCTCGCGAGTCAACTGCGGAGCGGAGCCTTCGACGTTGCCATGAGCGGTGTGACGATGCGCGCTGACCGAGCCCTATTCGTCAACTTCACCCGCCCATACGTCGAAAGTGGTGCCGTCGCGGTGATCCGTGCGACCGACCGCGAGAAGTTCCACACCGCCGCCGATCTCGATCGCGAGAAGGTGCGGATCGCGGTCAACCGTGGCGGGCATCTGGAGCAAGTGGCGCGGCAACATTTTGCTCGCGCTCAGCTGACATTGGCTGCGGAGAATGCGACCCTGCAGACGCTGCTAGCACGCCGAGAAGTGGACGCCGCTATCAGTGAAGAGTTCGAGGCCCGTACCTGGACAGCGGTCCCTTTTGCAACGCTCGGACCGTTCACGCACGACCTCAAGGCGTACGCGGTGCGGCGCGACACCGGCGATCTTCTCCCCAGGATCAGCGACTGGCTTGCGGCGCGTGAAGCCGACGGCTGGCTCAATGAGCGAAGGCGCCACTGGCTCGGTGAGCGCGCTGTGCGGACTCCTGAGCAAGCCGGCTTCGAGGCGCTCGTTGGCTTCATGGATCTGCGCCTGCAACTCATGCCGTCGGTTGCCGCCGTGAAGCGTCGCGAGAACCTTCCCGTCGAGGATCCGGCACAGGAGACGCGAGTTCTGGAGCGCGGGCGCGCGGCGGCCAGCGCGGCGGGATTGGAGCCGGATCCGGTGGCCGATCTGTTTCGCGTTCAGATGAACGCCGCAAAGGCGGTAGAACACGAGTCGTCTGCGGCGAGCGTAGAGGCTGACGTCACGCTTACCGAGGTTCGAGCGGCTGTCGCGACTGTCAGCGAGCAGGTCGTCGGGGAATTGGCGCGCTGCCAGCCATGGCTGGCCGACGCGCGCTTCCGCACCCAGCTCGCGACGACGATGCGCAACGGTCTCACTACACCCGGTACGCAGCCCTTCGTTGCGCCGCTGCTCGAGGCACTCGAGCATGTACAAATGGGCCCCCACGCCCCTCCACCCTAGCAGCCCGTCAGGCGTGGCGCCCAACACAGCAACGAACGGAGCTGACCGCAGGGCCTAGCTGGAGTGCCGGCAGCCACGATTAGACAACCGGTGCGGCCGCCGCCGCGCGGTGGTCGGAGTATTCCCGGCTCGCGGGGAAGTCGAACTCGTTCACGGTCGTTCCTTCGAGCCCTTGCCGAATCATTGCTGCAATGTCGAGTGGCTGCTCGGCGGCGTGAGCTTCCTCCACGGTCATGCGGATCGCGGGGTGGCGCGGCACGAAAAGCTGGCAGCAGTCCTGATCGGGCTGGATGGAAATGTCGTAGGTTCCTATCCGTTCTGCTTGCGCGCTGATCTCCGCCTTGTCCATACCAACGAGCGGGCGAAGCAGGGGAAGCGACGTCGCCTCCTCCACCACCGTCATGTTCTCGAGCGTCTGCGACGCGACCTGGCCAAGACTCTCACCGGTAACCAGCGCGCGCGCACCGATCCGCTCGGCGAGCGCGTCGGCGATGCGCAGCATCATACGGCGATAAAGCACGACTCGGAACGGCCGCCGTACGGCCGCGACGATCTGCCGCTGAATGTCACCGAACGCGATGCTGTGCAGACGCGAATGCCGCTGATACCTGGTGAGCAAACGCACAAGCTCGACGACTTTGTCACGGCTGCTGCGATCCTGGTATGGCGCGCCGTGGAAGTGCACGAACTCGGCGCGGCAGCCGCGGCGCAGCATGCGATAGGCGGCCACTGGAGAATCGATGCCGCCCGAGATCAGCGACAGCACCGTACCGCCCGTCCCCACCGGCAGGCCGCCCGGACCGGGAAGCCGTTCCAATCCGACGAACGCCTCACGCGGCAGCACCTCGACGTTGACCGCGAGCTCCGGGTGGTCCAGATCCACGGCAGCCCGCGTATGGTCTTGGATTGCGCTTCCGACAATGCGGCTGATCACGGGCGACTGCAGTGGGAAGCCCTTATCAGCGCGCCGCGTGCGTACCGCGAAGCTGGCGAACTGCCGTCCATCGATTGCGATCAACGCGGTCGCGGTGATGTCTTCGATGCGCCGGCGCGTCCGCCACGCCAGCGAGTAGTTGGCGATGCCGAAGACCCATTGCAGACGGCGACTGATTTCCGCCCAATCGGCGTCTTGCTTGATATGGATGACGATGCGCCCGGGTGCGGAGCGTACGCGTTTGACGCCGGTACTACGCAGCACCGCGCCGATATTGTCCATCAGTTGGCCGACGAAGGCGCGCCGGTTGCCCCGCTTCAAGGCTACCTCGTGATAATGGACAACGATGCGATTCATCGGTGGTAGCCGCGGCAACGCTAGGACTTGGGGGGCTGATACTCCATAGTGACCTGGCCCTTGTTGTCGGCAAACTGTGCGCGGCTGATCATCACGCGCAAGCCCTTGAATTTCGGCGGCGCCTTGGCATCGGTAAAGTCGAAAGTGAAGGTCTCAAACTGGCTGTCCACACCGGTTACCTGCGGCTGTACTCCAAATTGCTTCGCGAAGTGCTCTGCCGCCGGCTTCAACTGGTCCGGTGCCATCAAGTAGATGGCGATGCGCTTGTCGCCGCCGTGCTCCAGAGCGATGGCATCGACACTGAACTTGCGATTCAACGTCGCGCCGGGGAAGGGAGCAATCCCCAAGGTCGCCGGATCGAAGATGCGCGCCACCCATTGCGCCGGCGATTCTTGCGCGACGGCAAGACCGGCGGACATCACCAACGCCGTTACTCCGTATGCAACACCTCTCAGCATGATCAGGTCCTCTGGATCAATTCGATACGGTAACCGTTCGGGTCTTCGATGAAGGCGATTTCTGTGCTGCCGTGCTTCATCGGTCCGGGCTCGCGTACCACCTTCACTCCCTTGGCGCGCAGCTCGTCACATTTGCGGTAGATATCGGACACCCCGATGGCCAAGTGGCCGAAGCCGGTGCCGAGATCGTACGTGTGTGTGTCCCAGTTGTGCGTCAACTCGATCACGGTATTGCTCGCCTCGTCACCATAACCGACGAACGCCAGTGTAAAGCGGCCGGCGGGAAAGTCATGCTTGCGCAACAACTGCATGCCCAAGGCGTCGCAGTAGAAGCGCAGGGAGGCGTCGAGATCGTTGACACGGATCATCGTGTGAAGCAGCTGCATGGAGGTCTCCTTGCGGCGCTGGTTATAGCGAGAAGCACGGTCAGGGCAACAGGCGTGAGCTTGCACTGTGTCTGGCCACTACCCTGTCAGTCGCTGCAGCCAGCGTTCCTCAAAGCTCGCCAAGTCGCCTGGATAGGTGGCGGCGAACGCCTCTCGCATGTCGCGGCTGTGCGCGAGGTTGCTGAGCAGCCCCGGAATCTTGCGCGCGCCATAGTCGTCGACGAGTGCGCGCACCGCAAGATAGCCCTCGGCATAGGCCACTTCTGCCCGCTCGACCGGCAGCTGGATGAACGAATTGCTCAGCTGGTCGAGGGTGAACAGTTCCTGCCCGGCGATCTTCTGCTCCGCCCACGCCTGGCGCTCGCCATCCTCACTTTCCTCGGCCCACACCGCCAAGCCTTCGTTGAGCCACACCGGAGCGCGGCCGTTGCTGAGCTGTATGATCAGGCTGTGAGCATACTCGTGGCGGACAACGCGGGTCAGCTGCGCGTCGTCGGCTTGCAGGCCACGCACCGGAAGCTTGATGCGGCCATCGAACGCTGCGCCTGCCCAGCCCGGCGTTTGGGTGATGTTGTGGAAGTCCTGCTGCGTGTATAGCACCACCGGTGTGCGCTCACCCGGGTAGAACTCGAACTTCCCGCCGTCCGAATAATAGGCCTCCTCGAGTGCAGCGAGAACGACATGCACGGCACGATCGTCCTCGCTGTCAGCGAAGCTGATACGGAAATGCGCACTCTGCGTTTGAACGAAATCCCACTCCGCATCTACCTCACGGCTCAGCTGTTCTATCTTCTTCTCCAGCTCGGGGCTGTGGACCCCCGCCTCCTTGGCGCGGTGGAGGAGGTCGAGGGCCTGCGGGCGCTGGTCTTGCTTCAGGTAGACTTGGGCTAGTGCCAGGAGCGCGTCCGGGTCCTTGGGTACAAGTTCGAGTGAGCGTTCGAGGGAGGAGGCGGCAGCAGGGTAGTCACCAGCGCGCAGTTGCGTGATCCCCAGCGCGCGCAGTACTTCAGCCCGCTCGCCCAATTGTGCGGCGGCGTGCAGCCGCTCAGCCGCGGCATCGAGGTGATCAGCAGCGAGGTTGGCGATGCCCCAGTTGAGCAGCACCGTTTGCAGGTTGCGCGTCAGCACGGGATCGTCGGGCGCCCGGCGC
>Ga0335069_10014602_pt1 | contig 10991 bp, 9 predicted proteins | sample Lox_Sample_11_FD_206714 | JGI IMG/M metagenome (GOLD analysis project Ga0335069, IMG submission 206714) | Soil microbial communities from Loxahatchee National Wildlife Refuge, Florida, United States - Lox_Sample_1.1 | ecosystem: Environmental > Terrestrial > Soil > Wetlands | place: USA: Florida... | reverse complement strand
CTCGATGATCAGGGTGAAATCATCGGGTCCGCCGAAGGCGAGGGATCCGTGATAGCCCGACAGGATCGCGCTCATCAGGGGAAGGTCCTCGCTCTGCAGCTCGAGCCCGAGGAGCGGCTGGCCCGGCGCGAGCGGGTTCCCCTGCGCGGTCCCCAGGAGCTGCCACCGGTAGTTGACGTCCTGGTACTGGAATTGGAAACCCGCCGGGAGGGATTGCACGAAATCCGGAGGCACCTGGGCCCAGTTGCCGCTGGGCGGGAACGAGTCGTGGGAGGCATAGGCGTCGTAGGCCGCCTGCCGGATGACGTCGAAATCCGACAGGACTCGGGCCGCGTTGGCCCGGGTCTTCACCACTTCCATCATGGGGATCGCGATGTTCGCGAGAATGCCCACGATGATCAGGGTCACCAGGAGCTCGATGAAGGTGAAGCCACTCCGACGGTTCATTTCCTTCTCCGCTGCATCGGCTGGTACGCGCTCGAGAACGGCCCGAGCGGCTGCCCGTGCCGGTACGTGATCGAGGTGCTGTCCACCCGTCCCACGATGCTCCACGTGGTGTCCCCGGGAACGTACGTCAGGCCCTGCATGTCGGCACCCACCTGCTTCAGGGTCGCCGGGATGACCCCGTGCGTGGTGCGGTACGCTTCGATCGCCTCGGCCGCGATGTAGATCTTGAACTTCAAGGAGGCCACCCGGTCGGCGGGCGAAATCACCACGGGCGGGTGCCCCGCCCGCAGCACGTTCCAGACGGTCAGGCCGACCAGCAGGGGCAAGAGCCCCAAGAGGAGCGGGAGCCGGTTCCGCCGCTTCTTGGCGGCCACCGCCGCCGCCCGGGCCTGTTTGACGTCTTCGACCTTCTGCTTGATGATGTCCTTGACCAGGTCGGCGGCGATGTCGGGGCGCGTGAACCGTTGCTCGCTCATTTCTTGAGGAACCGGGCGATGGCCGCGCGGAAGTCCGGTGTGCTCCGCGATGCCGCGTTCACGTCCGCGGACAGGCGGATCCCGTCGGCGAAGGGCAGGCCGTCGAGCTGGTAAAACTGGCGCTTGGTGAACGCCAGGGCCGTGGCGCTGGACTCCGCGAGCGTCCGCAGGACGTCGGCGGCCTGCTCCTCGAAATCGGAATCCTCGTAGACGCGGGACGCGAGGCCCGTCGCCACCGCTTCGGCCGCGGTCAGGAGGCGCCCGGTGGCGGCCAGGTCGAACGCGACTTTTTCCCCCACCGCCCGCTTGAGCATGTTCATGACCAGCGCCGGGACGAATCCTCTTTGAACCTCAGGGTACCCAAACTGCGCGGATTCGGCGGCGAGCACCAGATCACAGGCGGTCGCGAGACCGCACCCGCCGCCCAGCGCCCGTCCCTGCACCACGGCCACCACCGGCTTGGGCAGGGCGCGCATCCGGATGAACAGGTCGCCGAGATGCAGCGCCGCCGCGCGGTTCTGGTCCGCGGTCTGGTCCGCGGACGCGAGCAGCTCGTGCAGGTCCATCCCGGCGCAGAAATCCTTCCCCGCGCCCCGGAGCACCACGAGCCGGACCTCCGCATCCAGGTCGGCCCGCTCGAGCAGCGCGCCGATCGCGTCGATCATCGGCGTGTCGATGGCGTTCCGCTTCTCGGGACGGTTCAGCGTCCCGGTGAGCACGCCGTCGGCCAGGGCGACCGTGACCCGGTCGGTCACCGCGCCACCCGGATCTGCATCCGCAGGAGCGCGGTCGAGAACACTTTCCCCTGGGCGTCGGTCTTGAGCGAGATGGTGCCGCCGCCGTCGAGGGCCCCGTGGAGCAGGAAGTTGAGAGCCCGCAGATTCGGGAGCTCGTATCGCTCCACCGGCCCCGTGATGACGCCGCGGAAGTGACGGCGCACCCGGGCCGCGGTGACCTCCCGGACCAGGACCGGATAGTCCTCGGGCCGCCGGGCGATCAGGCCGACATTCGCGGTGTCGCCCTTGTCCCCGGAGCGGGCATGGGCGATCTCGACCAGGCGGACGAGCGCGGTCCGCTTCACACGCGCACGAGATCGACGCACGCCGTCACCTCCCGCTTATCGAGGAGGGCGGGCCAGTAGGCCACGATCTCCTCCGGTTTGGGGCGTCCGCCGGCGAACCCGGTCACCGACGGCGGCCCGTTCAAGATCAAGGGGGCGATCTCCCGGGTGAATCGCTCCACCGGGTCCCGCTGCGGCGCCCGCACCCCGACCCGCAGCTGCACCTCGGGAAGATCGGCCCCGGGCCGGCCCGCGAGGGGACCGTGCGTCGCGTCCACCCCCACGTATTCCGTCAGAATCGTCTCAAAGGAAAGCCCCAGGTCCGCCAGCCGCTGCCTCAGGATCTGGTCCGCGGCCCGGGCCTTCCGGTAGGCGTCCGGCCAGGAATACACCAGCGTGCCGACGGCCTTGTACCCGTAGAAATACGCGCACGACACCTTGAACCGATCGGTGGCGGGCCGGCCCGTGATGCCCGAGAACTCCACGCGGTCCCGCCCCCCCTGACGCAGCCGGATGCTGGTGAAATCCGCGACGCAGTCCGGGGTGATGTAGGACCGGGGGTCCCCCATCTCGTAGACCAGCTGCTCCGTCACGCCGGCCACGCTGATCCGGCCGCCCGTGCGCGGGTGCTTGACGATGGCGAAGGTCCCGTCGGCGCGAGCCTCCACGATGGGGTAGCCGACGTTCGCCAGATCGGGCACCCGGCCCCAGTCCGCGAGGTCGTTCCCGCCACTCGCCTGCGCGCCGCACTCGATGGTGTGGCCCGCCACCGTGCCCGCGGCCAGGCGGTCCCAGTCGTCGGCCCGCCAGCCGAACTCGTGCATCAGCGGTCCCAGGGTCAGGCCGGTGTCGGTCACCCGCCCGGTGATCACGATGTCGGCGCCCCGGGCCAGCGCGTCCACCACCGGAGCGGCGCCCAGGTACGCGTTGGCGGACTGGACCCGCGGCCGCACGTCCGACAGCGGGCGCCCCGTGTCGAGGTTGGCGAGCGCGTGCCCGCCCGCCAGCAGCGCGTCGAGACGCCCGAGCAGATCATCCCCGGTCACGACGCCGATGGTGAGCTTGCCGGCGAGCCCCAGCTTTCGGGCCGCCTGAGCCACCGCTTCGGCGCAGGCGCGCGGATTCACGCCTCCGGCGTTGGTGGTGACCTTCACCCGGCGGGACACGAGCTCGGGCAGGATGCGCTCCATCAGGGGGATGAAGTCCTTGGCATACCCGAGGGACGGGTCGCGGGACTTCTGCTTCTGCATGATGGACATCGTGACTTCGGCGAGATAGTCCAGCATCAGATAGTCCACCGGCCCTCCCACCAGCTGCCGGTAGGGGGCTTCCAGCCAGTCGCCCCAGAACCCCTGCGCCCCGGCGACGCGCACGGTGCGCGGCGTCACTTGGTCTCCAGCACCACGCGGCGCTCCGCGTCGGACGCGCCCGGCACCGTGACCCGCGCGTCGAGGAGCGGATGGAAGCCTTCGGGCAGCGCGGGCGGCGCCACCGTTCCGGCGTCCACGGCCGAGCGGCCCCCCGCGACGACGGCGATGGAGCGGGAAGGCCCGGTGGCGCCGGCGGAGTCGAGCAGAAAGCGGATCCGGACGGTCGCCTGCCACGGCTGGGCGTGCTCGGTCAGGGCGAGGGCGGGAAAGAGCTCGATCATGGCCGGCGCGCCGGCCGCTCCCACCGGCACGTCGAACGCCTGCCGGCCCACCGCGTAGTTCAGGGGACCGTCGTTCAGCAGCTGGCCGGACGAGTCGAACACGGTCACGCCGAAATCCGTGAACCGGCCCCACTGCGCCCGCGGCATCTCCACGTCCACTTCGGCCCGCGCGGCCCACGCGGGCACCTGAATCCCGATGGACTCCGCCGGCGTGCCCCGCCCCGTCACCTCCACGTCGCGCTCGGCGCCGATGACGCGCAGCGTGAGGGTGCCGCTGATGCTCGACGCCGTCGCGTTCGAGATCTCGACGCCCGAGGGCGTCGCCTCGAGCGCGGCGGACGAGAGCTCCGCGTGCACGTCCACGCTGGTGGCCGCGAGGGCCGGCGCGGTGACGTCCAGCTCGTAGACGCCCGGCACCAGGTCCTCGCCCCGTACGCGGAACGCGGCCCAGGGCGATCCCGCGGGCCCCGTCTCCGCCTCGCCGCCGTCCCGGAAGGGCCGCCCCGGCGGCTCGTACAGGTGCACCGTCGCTTCGTCCGCCGGACCCGACCCGCGCACGGCGATCGACAGGGTGGCGCCGGCGCCGGGAACCAGCAGGAAGTAGCGGTGCACCTGCGAGGGACCGATGCGTCGTCTGGCGTCGGCGAGCGGCGCGTGCCCCAGGTCGAAGGGGACCACCACCGTATTCCGGAGCAGGAAGAGCGGGCCGGCCAAAGTGTCGTCCGGGAGGGCGGCGGTGACCGTGCCCACGTAGACGCCCGGAGCCGCGAGGCGGCGCGGGTCCATGGGCAGGGCCAGATCGATGCCGCGGAGGTCGGACGACACGACGGACGGCACGGCCATCCAGGGGACGTCGTCCTTGAGCGCGACGCGCGCGGGGCGGAACCCGTCCACGTGCGCGATCTGGAAGCGGGCCACCGTGTCTCCGGCGTCGCGCAGGCCGTCCCGCCGGAACTCGCCGGACCAGCCGGGGTCGGCCCGGATGGCGAAGCGGGCGCCCTGGTGGCCCGCCACGAGCCAGCGGTACGCCGCTTCGAGCCGCGGCGCTCCGGCCCCGTCATCCAGGGACGTCCACCCCGGAAGCGGCGCGGCGGTGGCGCGGAGCGCCGCGATCAGGTCGGCCGCCGTCGCGTGGCGTTGCTCCTGCGCCATCGCGGACAAGAGCCGGGCCACGAGCCCGGCCGCGTAGGGAGCCGACATGCTGGTGCCGACCTTGATCTCATGCCCCGTGTCCCAGCGCGGGACCGTGGAGTACGCGGCCCCCGGCGTGACGATGTCCGGCTTGCCGATGGCCCCGCCCCGTGAGCTCCAGTCGCCCATGACGTCGGCGACGGGCTTCTCGCCCGGAACCGTCGGCCGCGCGAACGCTCCCGGGTAGAGCGAGCCGACACCCAGCACCAGATCCGCGGACCCCGGATACCCCAGCGTGGACAGGCCGGGGCCGTCGTTCCCCACGCTCACCGCGAAGACGACGTCCGGGTGGGTGCGGAGGAACGCGTCGACCACCGAGTCGATCACCACCGGGCCCGCGTGCTCGTCGCCCACGCCGAAGCTCATGGTCAGCACCAGGGGCAGCCCGCGGGCCGCCGCGAACTGCGCGGCGTACTGCAGGGCGCGCGCCATCGAGCCGTTCACCGAGATCCCGCCGCGGGCGTTGTTCGCGATCTTGAGTCCGAGGATCTGCGCGCCCGGCGCCACGCCGTCGAACCCGGCCACGTTGTAGAGGTTGTGTCCCGCCGCGATGCCGGCGACGTGGGTCCCGTGCGCGCCGGTGTCCCCCACGAGATCGAGGGTGGGCACCCCGCCCACCTCGGCGAAGTTCGCCACGAGGGTCACGGGCTGCGAGCCGAACGCGATCGTCTGGCGGCCCTCGCGGTAGTCGTGGAGGGGCGTCTCGTCTTCGAAACTCCCGTTCAGGTTGGTGTCGATGAAGACCACCCAGCCGTCCGAGGCCCGGATCACGACGAGCGGAAAGACATCCGTGTTGGTGCCGTTGCCGTTCAGGTCGGCGCCCGGCGCTCTGCCGAACGTGAGCTCCCGCAGCACGCCTCCGTACCAGGGCCCGCCCACCGCCATCCGGGCGATCCGTCCCGCGCCGCCGAGCACGCGCCCGGCCACGGTGACGGTGCCGTCGGATCCCGGCGTCACCGGCGTCAGGGCGATGCGGCCTTCCCCCGAGAAGTCCCGGACCTCGATCACCTTGGGAGCGCCCGTGGTGGTCGTGATCAGCCCCGGAACCGCGGGATCCACGCCGGTATCCAGAATGCCGATGACCACCCCCCGCCCGTCGTACGTGGGATGGAGGGCCGCGAACCGGTCCACGCCGGCGCTGGTGAGGGACAACATCCCGGCGAGATAGGCGGCGGCCGGCGACAGCACGGGCCGGAGCGGCAGCGCGTCGGACGCCGCGACCGCGGGCGCGGTCGGGGTCGGGGTCGGAGCGGGGGCCGTCGCGTTCCGGGGCGCGGCGTCCGGCCGGGGCCGCGCGCCGGCGCACGCGAGCGACCCCGCGAGCGACCAGACGACCCAGGTCCGGGCCGCCCTCACGGCGCCGTCCCCAGGGAGAACGCGCCGAGGTGCGGCCCGGGGAATTCGGCGGCGGTCTCGAGGAGAAAGGCCAGGACGTCCCGGGTCTCTTCCGGCGTGACGATCGCGTCCACGTACCCGCGGGCGGCGGCGTACTTCGCGTCCAGCTGGTGCTCGTAATCGGCGCGCATCGCGTCCACCGCGCCGGCGTTCTCGGGCTTCGCCGCGGCGGCGCCGAACACCGCCTGGACGGCGGACTCGCCCTCCATCACGCCCATCCGGCCCGTGGGCCACGACACGATGAAGTCCGGGTCGAACCCCTGGCCCGCCATCGCGTAGTAGCCGGCCCCCGAGGCGTGGTTCAGGGTCAGGACGACCTTGGGGACCGTCGCGGTGGCCATCGCCTCCACGAACCGCGCGCCCGCGCGGATGATGCCCGAGTGCTCCGCCTCCGTGCCGACCATGAACCCCGACACGTCCTGCACGAAGAGGAGCGGAATCCGCTCGCGGTTGGCGTTCTCGATGAAGTAGGCGGCCTTTTCGGCGGAGGCGGTGTAGATGATGCCGCCGATCTTCGGTGCCTCGCCCTTCTTCCCCTTGATGAGCTGACGCGCGTTCGCGAGCACCGCCACCGGCCGGCCCGCGATGCGCCCGTGCCCGCACAGCATTTCGGGGCCGACGTCGGGCTGAAACGGGTCGAACGCGCCGGCATCCAGGATGCCGTCGAGGACGGCGTGGGTGTCGTAGCTCATCCGGTGGTCGGCGGGAAGCGCGTCGGCCAAGGCCGCGCCGTTCCGCTTGGGAGGGACGCCCTTCGATTCAGCGGCCGGCGTGTGCGGCAGACGGCTCACGTAGTCCCGGATGTGGTCCAGGCAGTCGCGGTCGTTCCGGGCCCGGTAGTGCGCCACGGCGGACACCGTGGTGTGCGTGCCCGCGCCGCCGAGCGTTTCCGCGTCCACCGTCTGACCCGTGGCGCCCTTCACCAGGTTGGGGCCGCCGAGCCCCATGAACGACGTGCCTTCGACCATGAAGATCACGTCCGACAGCGCCGGCAGGTACGCGCCGCCGGCGATGCAGGGCCCCATCACGGCCGAGATCTGGGGAACCCGCAGATAGTGCCGCATGATCGAGTTGTAGTAGAAGATCCGCGCGGCCCCATACTGCCCGGGGAAGACGCCCCCCTGGTACGGCAGGTTCACGCCGGCGGAGTCCACGAGGTAGATGATGGGGATCCGCTGCCGCATCGCGATTTCCTGCGCGCGGAGAATCTTCTTGATGGTCTCGGGCCACCACGAGCCGGCCTTCACCGTCGCGTCGTTGGCCACCACCACCACCGGACGCCCGGCGATCCGGCCCAGGCCGGTGACCACGCCGGCGGCGGGAGCCTGGCCGTCGTACTGATCGAACGCCACGAGGAGGCCCACCTCGAGCCACGGCCCGGCGGGATCGAGCAGCGCGGTCACCCGCTCGCGCGCGGTGAGCTTCCCCTGGTCGTGCTGGCGCGCGACCCGGTCGGGTCCCCCGCCCTGCTCGATGCGCGACTTGAGCTCGCGATACTCGGCGGTGAGGGTCTGGAGGCGGCTCATCTACGCGGCGGCATGCGTCGCGGCCCAGTCCTCGATGTACTTGATGAGCTCGGAGGTGGGTGTGCCGGGCCCGAAGAGCTTGCCGACCCCGTCGGCCTCGAGACGGGTGACGTCCTCGGGCGGGATGATGCCGCCGCCCGTCAGGAGGACGTCGGTGCGGCCCGCATCCTTGAGCAGCTGTTTGACCCTGGGGAAGAGGGTGAGGTGGGCGCCCGAGAGGATCGACAGGCCCACCACGTCCACGTCCTCCTGCACCGCCGCCCGCACGATCATCTCGGGGGTCTGATGCAGGCCGGTGTAGATGACCTCCATCCCCGCGTCACGCAGCGCGGCCGCCACGACCTTGGCTCCCCGGTCGTGCCCGTCGAGTCCGGGCTTCGCCACCAGCACGCGGATGGGTCGCTTCTTGGTAGGAGGCATCCTAGAAGAACACCGGTTCACGGTAGGCGCCCCAGACCTGCTCCAGGGCGTGGCGGATCTCGAAGAGCGTGCAGTACGCCCGCGCGCAATCGAGCATCGGGCCGATCACGTTCTGGTCGGTCTCGGCCGCCAGCCGCAGGGCCTCGAGGCGCGACTGCACCAGCGCGTCGTCCCGCCGGGCGCGCAGCGCCGCCATCTTCGCCTTCTGCGAGTCTTCCGCTTCGCCCGAGACCTTGAGGATCTCGACCGGATGGTCCTCGGAAGCCACGTACTCGTTCACCCCCACGATGATCGACGTGCCGGCCTCGACCTCGCGTTGCTGCTCGGCGGCGGACCGGGCGATCTGCCGCTGGAACCAGCCGGACTCGATCCCGCGGACCACGCCGCCCAGGGACTGGATCTCCGCGAACAGCGCCTCCGCTTCCCGCTCCAGCTGGTCGGTGAGGGACTCGAGGTAGTAGCTGCCCCCGAGCGGGTCGATCACGCCGGGGACGCCGGTTTCGTACGCCAGGATCTGCTGGGTCCGGAGCGCCACCTGGACCGCCTGCTCGGTAGGCAGCGCCAGGGTTTCGTCCAGCGAATTGGTGTGGAGGGACTGCGTGCCGCCGAGCACCGCGGCGAGCGCCTGGTAGGCCACCCGGACGATGTTGTTCAGCGGCTGCTGGGCCGTGAGGGTCACGCCCGCGGTCTGCGAGTGGAACCGCATCATCCACGAACGCGGGTTCTTGGCGCCGTACCGGTCCCTCATGTGCCGGGCCCAGATGCGGCGGGCCGCGCGGAGCTTCGCGATCTCCTCGAAGAAGTCGTTGTGGATGTCCCAGAAGAAGGAGAGCCGCGACGCGAACTCGTCGACGTCCAGGCCCCGGGCCATGCCCCGCTCCACGTAGGTGAAGCCGTTGGCGAGGGTGAACGCGAGCTCCTGCGCCGCCGTGGCGCCGGCTTCGCGGATGTGGTAGCCGGAGATCGAGATCGTGTTCCAGAGCGGCGTGTGCTTGGCGCACCACTCGAACATGTCGACGATGATCTTGAGCGCGGGCTCGGCGGGATAGACCCAGGCGTGCTGGGCCATGTACTCCTTCAGGATGTCGTTCTGCACCGTCCCCCGCAGCTTGGCGATGGGCACACCCTGGCGCTCGGCCGCCGCCACGTAGAAGCAGAAGAGCATCGCCGCGGGGCCGTTGATCGTCATCGAGGTCGAGACCTGATCGAGCGGGATGCCGTCGAACAGCGTCTCCATGTCGGCCAGGCTGGAGATGGCCACGCCGCACTTGCCGACCTCGCCCTCGGACCGCGGGTGGTCCGAGTCGTAGCCCATCAGCGTCGGAAAGTCGAACGCCACCGACAAGCCGGTCTGCCCGTGCTCGAGCAGGAACTTGTACCGTCGGTTCGTGTCCTCGGCCGTCCCGAAGCCGGCGAACTGGCGCATGGTCCACAGCCGCCCGCGGTACATCGTGTCGTGAATGCCGCGGGTGAACGGAAACGTGCCCGCCGTCCCGAGCTGCCGGGCCGGATCGAAGTCCGAAAGGTCGGCCGCCGTGTACACCGGCTTCCTGTCGACGCCACTCATGGAGTCACCCCACCCTTCACCTGATCGAGGATCTCGGCCGCCACCTCGTACGGGTTGCGGTCCCCCTCCACCATCGCGTCCAGCCGCCGGTCCAGGAGCTCCCGCGCCGGCGTTCCCTCCCACAGCCACTCCGCCAGATGCCGCTCCACCAGACTCCGGGTCCGGTCCGCCAGGCGCTGCCGCCGCCGCTCCACCAGCCGTCCGCTCCGCTCGAGGAACTCGCGGTGGCGGTCCAGGGCGGCCACCAGCTCGCCGACGCCTTCGCCCCGCGACGCCACGGTCCCGAGCACCGGGGGCTCCCACGCGTCGGCGTCGCCCGCCGCGCGCCGGGCGCGGGCGTCCGGCCGGTGATGGGCCGCCACGTGCCGGAAGGCGTTGCCGCGCCGGATCCCCAGCATCACGTCGATCTCCTGGCGCAGCCGGTCCGCCCCGGGGCGGTCCGACTTGTTCACGACGTACACGTCCGCGATCTCCATCACCCCCGCTTTCAGGGTCTGGATCGCATCCCCCGACTCCGGCACCAGCACCAGCACGGTGGACTCCGCCGTCCGCGCGATGTCGAGCTCCGTCTGGCCCACCCCCACGGTCTCGATCAGGATCCGATCGAACCCGGCGGCGTCGAGCACGTCGGCGACCTCTTCCGTCGTCTGCGCCAGTCCGCCCAGCGACCCCCGCGTGGCCATCGACCGGATGAACACGTCGGGATCGAGGCTGACCGACTCCATCCGGATCCGGTCCCCCAGGAGCGCGCCGCCGGTGAAGGGCGACGTCGGGTCTACCGCCACCACGGCCACCTTGAGCCCCGCGCCCCGATAGTGCTGGACCAGCCGCTCGGTCAGCGTGCTCTTTCCGGCTCCCGGCGGCCCGGTGATCCCGATGCGCCGGGCCCCTCCCGCCCCGACCCGCCCGTGGATGTGCGCCAGGACCGCTTCGGATCCCGGCCGGCGGCTCTCCACCAGGCTGATGGCTCGCGCCAGGGCGGCCGGGTCGCGCCGGGCCAGGCCGTCGAAGAGGGCGTGGGTGTCCATCTCCAATGAAACTAAACGCTTCCGCTCAACCGGGGGAGCCGCGGTCGAGCGAGACCGACCGCACCGGTTCGGGCCGCACCAGCACCCGTTCGATCCGCGCCGCAGATGCCGCCACGACGTCGAACTCGAGCCCCTGGGCGGTGAAGCGCTCGCCCGCCCTGGGAATCCGTCCCAGGAGCTGGGTCAAGAGCCCGCCGATGGTCTGCGCGCCCCGGGTCTCCCGGGGGCGC
>Ga0335069_10014601_pt1 | contig 10991 bp, 7 predicted proteins | sample Lox_Sample_11_FD_206714 | JGI IMG/M metagenome (GOLD analysis project Ga0335069, IMG submission 206714) | Soil microbial communities from Loxahatchee National Wildlife Refuge, Florida, United States - Lox_Sample_1.1 | ecosystem: Environmental > Terrestrial > Soil > Wetlands | place: USA: Florida... | reverse complement strand
TCGCGGATGCGGCCGATGCGGCCGTCCATCATGTCGGACGGCGCGACCACGTCGGCGCCGGCGGCGGCGTGCGACAGCGACTGCTTGACCAGCACCGCCACCGTCTCGTCGTTCACGACGTAGCCGTGCGCGTCGATGATGCCGTCCTGGCCGTGGGTCGTGTACGGATCGAGCGCGACGTCGGTGACGACGCCGAGCGCCGGGGCGGCGGCCTTGACGGCGCGCACCGCGCGCTGCACCAGGCCCTCGGGGTTCCAGGCCTCGCGGCCGTCGAGCGACTTGGTGGCCGCGTCCGGCACCGGGAACAGCGCGAGCGCCGGGATGCCGAGCGCGACCAGCTCCTGCGCCTCGCGCACGAGCTCGTCGACGCTGACGCGCTCGACCCCGGGCATCGACGGCACCGGCACGCGCTGGCCGCGGCCCTCGATGACGAACATCGGGTAGATCAGGTCGTCGGTCGTGAGCCGCGTCTCGCGCATCATGCGCCGCGAGAACGGGTCGCGGCGCATGCGGCGCATGCGCACGCGCGGGTAGGCACCGGGGATCGGACGCATCGTCAACCTCCGCTGTGGCGCGCTGGCGGCGCGGCCACGGTCTCGGATCTCAGCACACCCGTCGCCGCGCTGCCATACGCAGCCTCCCGAGGCTCATTCCGGCACCAGCCAGCTGACGCGCCAGCGGCCGCGGCCGGCGGCGGCGAGCCGCTGCTGCAGCCACGGCAGCGCGGCGCCGAGGCGCTCGTCGAGCTGCCACGGCGGGTTGATGATCAGCATGCCGGCGCCGTTCAGCCCGCCCGGCGAGTCGTCGCGCGCAACCGTGAGCTCGGCGACCAGCTGGCGGCGGATGCCGCTCGCCGCGAGGCGCGCGAGGAAGCGGCCGTCGGCGCCGCCGGCCTTGATCGGGTACCAGACGGCGTACACGCCGCCCGGCCAGCGGTCGTGCGCGAGGTAGAGCGCGCGCTCGACGCGCTCGAACTCGTCGGGCTGCTCGAAGGGCGGGTCGATCAGCACCAGGCCGCGCTTCTCGCGCGGCGGCAGGAGCGCGAGCAGCGCCTCGTAGCCGTCGCGCTCGTGCACCTGCGCGCGTGGGTCGCCGCGCAGCAGCGACCGCAGCGCGTCGGCCTCGCGCGGCTCGAGCTCGCACAGCGCCGCGCGGTCCGCGACCCTGAGCAGCGCGACCGCGACCCGCGGCGAGCCCGGGTAGGAGGCGAGGTGACCCTGCTCGTAGCCGAGCTCGCGCACCAGGTCGAGGTAGCGGGCCACCGCCGGCGGCGGGCCGGCGGCGTCCACGAGGCGCAGGATCCCGTCGCGGTACTCGCCGGCGCGCTGCGTCTCCGCCGCCGCGAGCGGGTAGTCGCCGCGGCCGGCGTGCGTGTCGAGGTAGAAGTAGGGCGCTTCCTTGCGACCGAGGTGCTCGAGCAGGGCCACCAGCGTCACGTGCTTGAGGACGTCGGCGAAGTTGCCGGCGTGGTAGGCGTGGCGGTAGTTCATGGGCGAAGCTTACCCCGTGGTGCCCACCCGTCGGTTCGAATCGGCGCGGATGCCCGTGCCGCCGCTCGCGCGGCCGCTCGTCCACCCGGGGGTATCTGGTGCGGGGCGCCCGCGGATCCGCGGGCGCCCCGTCATCCGGCCGGCTGGCCGGTCAGTCGCGGCGCGCCGCGCGCGCGGCATTCACGAGCCCGGCGCCGGTGAAGCGGTTCGGGCTCTCGGGTTCACCGGCATAGACGGTGCCGGTGTAGGTCCGGCCGTTGTCCATTGTCACGGTCATCGTCATGCCGCGGAAGCGGTCCGGATCCTCCTGGGTGGAGCCTTGCAGGGGGTTGAAGACCGACATCCCGAAGGTGAACGCGCCGCCCGGACCGAACCTGCCCGGCGCGAACGTGAGCGTCCAGGTCGAGCCGTTCGGCGTGCGGGTGATGTCGCCGTCCGCGACCCCGTTCGAGTCGCCGATGTTGAAGCGATTCGGGTTCGCGCTCCAGGTGAGGTTGGCCGGCGCCGCGTCGAAGGCGATCGAAGCGACCGAGTGACGCGCATCGGGTGCCACCGACAGGCTGAAGTAGTGGCTCTGGCGCGTCCAGTCGCCGCCGTTCATCAGCAGCAGCACCGGGCCCGCGGCCGCGGCCGCGAAGCTGCGGTTCTCCGGCACCGGAATCGGGGACGCGGTCTCCTGTAGCCGGTGATAGAGCCGCGCGGGCGAGAGCGAGCCCGGGCCGCCGGCGGCCTGCAGCACGAGCGCCGCGGCGCCGGCGGCATCCGGCGCGGCGGCGCTGGTGCCGAAGAAGTTCGGCAGGCCGTTGCCGTCCGAGTCGAACCCGAAGAACGTCGTGTCGACGCCGTCGGCGGCCGTCAGCTGCGGCACCGACCGTACGTCCGGCCGGCGCAGGCGGTTGCCCTGCGCGTCGAGGTAGATCGTCACCTGCCCCGACGCGCTGAAATCCTCGGGGAAGTTCGGGATGGCGTAATAGGTCGCCGCGACCGCCTGGCCGCCGCGCGCCGCCGCGTGGCCGAAGGTCGACGGTGCGCCCTGGCGCTGGCTGACCCCGAGGCCGTTGACGTTGACGTACTTGATGTGCGAGGCCGGACCGCCGTTCATGTTGCCGATCACGATCTGGTAGGTGCTGGTATTGGCGCCGCCGTGAATCTCGGACGGGAACGGCGGCAGGTACACGAACTCGAACGGCTCGTCGGTCGCCGTGTTGTCGTCGGTCGTGTAGAAGCCCGGGAAGTCCGGCGAGGCCGGATCCATCCAGTTGCCATCCGCGTCGAACACGTAGATGTTGAAGTCGGTCTTGACGAGGCCGAGGAAGAACGGCTCGTCCCACTGGAACGAGATCTCGTTGGCGGCCGCGGTCGCGAAGGTCTGGGTGATGCTGACCGAGCCGTCGCCAGCCCCGAAGTTGTGGAACGACTTGGGCCGGATCGCCGCCGGGATCTGATCGAGGTGCAGGTTCGAGCGGCCGCTCGCGGCGAGCGCCACCGCGCGCCCGTACGGCACCGGCCGGTAGATCGACTCGTAGGCCTCGAGGCCGTTGTTGCCGGCCGACGAGAAGTACGCGCCGCCCGACTGCGCCACGAGGTCGACGGCCTGGGCGAGGATGCCGTCGGAATACATCGGCTCGTCGAAGTAGATGACGTCGTCGACGACGATGTCGGCCTGGAACTGGCTGCGCAGCGCCAGAATGTTCTCGGCGAAGTCGAGCTCGCCGATGAACGCGGTCGCGAAGCCGAGCTGTGCGCCCGGCGCGAGATCGTGGACGAGCTGCAGCATCGCGCGGCCCTCGTCGGTGCCGTCAGCGGAATCCTCCAGCACCGTGACACCGGCGCTCGGCAGGTCGCCGCTGCCGGCGTCGTCGGCCGCGTGCGTCGAGCAGCTGGTGCACGTGTCGAAGCTGTCCGAGAGCGCGCCGATGCGTATCCCGCGACCGTCGATGCCGTGCGCCTGGAGGAGGTCGGCCTTCTCGAGGGCCACCGCCTGGCTCTGCACTGCGCCGGCGTGCTTGATCGGACGCTGCGTCGCGCGCAGCGACTGGATGCCGGCGATGCCGGCCGCCGTGCGTGCGGCGCCGAGCGGCAGGTAGCCTTCGAGCAGCGACGGATTGATCGAGCTGCGCGTGGTCAGCACGAATCCCGCGGCCGCAAGCTTCTGCAGCGCGCTCGCGGCATCGGCGCCGGGGGCGAGGTGCACGCGCACCATCGGGTCGCCCGTCCGACTCGTAATGTGCAGCTGCAGGTGTGAATCGAGGCGCGGGTCGCCGCGCTCGTACGCGGCGACGAGCTCGCTCAGGCCGCCCGACAACACCGCGTCGGGACTGGCGAGCGCCGGACCGGAGACGAAAGCCGCGAGCGCTGCGGCCACGAAAAACATCGCACGACGTGCACAGTGCATGGTTGGATCCCCTTCCCTTGGCTTCTACGCGCGCCGTCGCGCGGTTATTGGTTGCGCAGGCCGCAAGCGCGTCTGGCGCCTTTCGGGCCCCGGCGCTCGGACCGTACTCCGCGCGAATGTCAGGTTCAAGGCGGCGGCGGGCGGGATCCGGCCCTCATTCAACATAATCCAGAGCCGCGCGCGACGGGTGTGGCGGGGTCGGCTGCCGCGGACACTCGCCTCCGGTCCGGGGACTCGGCCCGCGGCGTGCGGCGGTGCCGCGCGGCGGCGGGCTCAGTCGCCGCGTTCGCCGAGCCAGTCGCGCGGCCGCAGGTAGTCGCGGTAGAGCACCGCCTCCGGCGAGCCCTCGGCCGGGTGCCAGTCGTACTCGAAGCGCACCAGCGGCGGCAGCGACATCAGGATCGACTCGGTGCGCCCGCCCGACTGCAGCCCGAACGTCGTGCCGCGGTCGTAGACCAGGTTGAACTCGACGTAGCGGCCGCGCCGGTAGAGCTGGAACCGGCGCTCGCGCTCGCCGAAGGCGAGCGCGCGGCGGCGCGCGACGATCGGCAGGTAGGCCTCGAGGAACGCATCGCCCACGGCGCGCAGGAACGCGAACGAGCGCTCGAAGCCCCATTCGTTCAGGTCGTCGAAGAAGAGTCCGCCCACGCCGCGCGTCTCGCCGCGGTGCTTGAGGAAGAAGTAGCGGTCGCACCAGTCCTTGTAGCGCGGGTAGACCTCGGCGCCGAACGGCGCGCAGGCCGCGTGCGCGACCCGGTGCCAGTGGTGCACGTCCTCGGCGAAGGGGTAGTAGGGCGTCAGGTCGAAGCCGCCGCCGAACCACCACGCCGCCGGCGCCCCGTCGCGCTCGGCGACGAAGAAGCGCACGTTGAGGTGCGTCGTCGGCACGTAGGGATTGAGCGGGTGCAGCACGAGCGACACGCCCATCGCCTCGAAGGCCGCGCCCGCGAGCTCGGGCCTCGCCTGGGTCGCGGACGGCGGCAGGCCCGGACCCATGACGTGCGAGAAGCCGACGCCGCCCTGCTCGAGGAGCGCGCCGTCCCTGAGCACGCGGCTCTCGCCGCCGCCGCCGCCGGGCCGCTGCCAGGCGTCGCTCGTGAAGCGCGCGCCGCCGTCGACGGCCTCGAGCGTCGCCGACAGGCGCGCCTGCAGCGCCGTCAGGTAGTCGCGGACCTCTGCCTTGCCGGTCTGCATGGGCCGAGTATGACCCAGTCGCCGCGCGGCGCGGTCAGCGGCCGGACTTCTTGACCGCGGCCCTGGCCGCCGCCGGCTTCTTGCGCGCCGGCTTCGCGGCGGGCTTCGCGGCGGGCTTCGCGGCGGGCTTGGCCGGAGCGCGGGCCGCGGTCTTGTTGCGTGCCGCCGGCCGCGCGGCCGCGGCCGGCCTCGGCGCCGCGGGCGCCTTCGCCGCGGCGGGCGGCCGCGCGCGCGCCGCGGTCCGCGCGGGTGCGGGCGCGGCAGTCGCGGCCGGTGCGGCGGCGGGTTTGACGGCGGCCTTGCGCCGGCCGAAGCGGCTGGTGCCCCGCAGCGGCGCCGCGGCGATCAGCGCCTGGCACTCCTCGAGCGTCAGGCTCGCCGGATCCCGGTCCTTGGGGATGCGCGCGTTGCGCTTGCCGTCGGTGAGGTAGGGCCCGAAGCGGCCGTGCAGCACCTGGATGTTGTCGACGCCGTAGTCGCGGATCAGCCGCGCGGCGTCGGCGAGCCGCTTCTCCTCGATCAGCTCCAGCGCGCGCGGCAGCTCGACCGTGTACGGGTCGTCGGTCTTGATCGAGACGTACTTGGCGCCGTACTTGACGTAGGGCCCGAAGCGGCCGATGCCGACCGACACCGGCTCGCCGCCCGGCAGCGCGCCGAGCGTGCGCGGCAGCGTGAAGAGCTTGAGCGCCTCGGGCAGCGTGATCGAGTCCATCTTCTGGCCCGGCCGCAGCCCGGCGAACCGCGGCTTCTCGACGTCGTCCTTGGTGCCGAGCTGCACGAACGGGCCGTACTGGCCGATGCGCACGCTGACCGGGCGGCCGCTGGCCGGGTCGGTGCCGAGCTGGCGCGCCTGCGCGACCTCCTCGCGGCTGACGCTCTTCTCGATGTCCTTGACGCGGTCGATGAACGGGCGCCAGAACGCCTTCATGACCGGCACCCACTCCTTGTCGCCGCGCGAGATGTCGTCGAGGTCGTCCTCGAGGCGGGCCGTGAACTCGTAGTCGACGTACTGCGGGAAGAAGCGCACCAGGAAGCCCGAGACGATCTTGCCGGTGTCGGTCGGCACGAAGTTGCGGCGCTCGTCCTCGACGTACTTGCGCGCGCGCAGCGTCTCGATGATCGCGGCGTAGGTGGACGGCCGGCCGATGCCGCGCTCCTCGAGCGCCTTGACGAGCCCGGCCTCGGTGTAGCGCGGCGGCGGCTCGGTGAAGTGCTGCTCGGGCTCGAGCGTCACGAGCCGCGCGACGTCGCCGGTGGCGAGCGGCGGCAGGCGGCCGCCGTCCTCGGCCTCGTCGTCGTCGTTGCGGTCGACCTCGTAGGCGGCGAGGTAGCCGGGCTTGACCAGCGTCGAGCCGCTGGCGCGCGCGACGCCCGCCGGCGCCGCGCCCGCCGGCGCGCCGCCGGGGTGCAGCGTCACGGTGACCTGCTCGAAGAGCGCGTTGGTCATCTGCGAGGCGATGGTGCGCTTCCAGATCAGGTCGTAGAGCCGCCACATGTCGTCGTCGATGTGGCCCTTGAGCTTCTCGGGCGTGTTCGCGGCCAGCGTCGGCCGGATCGCCTCGTGCGCCTCCTGGGCGTTCTTCTGCTTGTTGGCGTAGCTGCGCGGCGCGTCCGGCAGCGCCTCGCGTCCGTACAGCGTGCCGATGGTCTCGCGGATCTGGCCGATGGCCTCCACCGACAGCGAGGTCGAGTCGGTGCGCATGTAGGTGACGAGGCCCACCGGGCCCTCGCCGAAGTCGACGCCCTCGTAGAGCTTCTGCGCGAGCTGCATCGTGCGCCTGGCGCTGAAGCCGAGCCGGTTGGCGGCCGCCTGCTGCAGGGTCGAGGTCCTGAAGGGCGCCTGCGGGCTGCGCGAGCGGGGCTTCGACTCGACGTTCGCGACCCGCAGCCGGCCGGCGCAGGCCTCGTTGACGCGCCGCTCGGCCTCGCGCGCCGCCGCCTCGGTGGTGATGCTGAAGCGCCCCTTGGCGACGTCGGCCTCGATGCGCTTGCCGCCGAGCTCGACGATGCGGGCGCGAAACGGCTGGCCGTCCTTCTCCGCCGCGACCTCGAGCGTCCAGTACTCCTGGCGCCGGAAGGCGACGATCTCGGCCTCGCGCTCGCAGATGAGGCGCAGCGCCACGCTCTGCACGCGGCCGGCCGACAGGCCCGGCATGATCTTCTTCCACAGGAGCGGCGACAGGTTGAAGCCGACCAGGTAGTCGAGCGCGCGGCGCGCCTGCTGGGCGTTGACCAGCGGCCGCGACAGCTGCTCGGGCGAGGCGACCGCCTTCTGGATCTCGTTCTTCGTGATCTCGAAGAACTTGGCGCGGTGCACCTCCTTGCCCTTGAGCACGCCGCGCTCCTTGAGGATCTCGTGCAGGTGCCACGAGATGGCCTCGCCCTCGCGGTCCGGGTCGGTGGCGAGGTAGAGCGCGCCCGCCTTCCGCATCGCGCGCTCGATCGCGTCGACGTGCTTGGTGTTGCGCTCGATCAGCTCGTAGCGCATCTCGAAGTCGTTGTCGGTGTCGACCGCGCCTTCCTTCGGCACCAGGTCGCGCACGTGGCCGTAGGAGGCCAGCACCTCGAAGTCCTTGCCCAGGTACTTCTTGATGGTCTTGGCCTTGGCCGGCGACTCGACGATGACGAGGTTCGTGCTCATGGCTCCAAAAAAACTGAACCGCGGACCCGGCGGCCGCGGCTCGTTTCGACTGCGGCCGGCGACGCGGCCCCGCGGCTAATGCAGGGCGTCCGACTGCCCCTCGAATACCAGATCTTCCATCCGTTGGTAGGCCTGTTCCTGGCCGGGCTGGCTGAACAGCACCATCAGCACCACCCACTTGACCTGCTCGATGTCGATCTCCTCGGCCTCGAGCGCCAGCAGCCGGTCGATCACCAGCTCGCGCTGCTGGTTCGAGAGGATGCCGATGTTCTCGAGCTGCAGGATGTAGCCGCGCACCTCCGGTGCGAGCCGCGCCTGCTCGTAGCCGCTGAACACCCGGAACGAGCGCGTGTGCGCATCGCCCACCTGCGGCGCCTCGCCGGACAGGCCCTCGAGCCACTCCAGCGCCCGCTCGATGCCGCTCTCGGCGAAGCCGGCGTGCTCGAGCTCCTCGCGCAGCACGTCCCGGCTCGGCTGCGGCACGACGTCCGATTCGAGGTAGTTCTCGAACAGATAGATGAGGATGTCGAGCACGTTGTCGTTCATCGGGTCTTTCATGTCGGGCGCCTCGCGGACGCGGTCGCGGCCGGGCGGCACAAGCTGCCGGCGCCGGGCGATCGCCGCTCCTCTGGGGCGAGGCGCGGGAGCAGTGAGGACGCGGTCTGGGCGGTGAGGCCCGCTGTGGTGACCAACGTGTCGACGTCCGCCGGTTCGAAGCCGAGCGCATCTAACAGTATTTCGGCAGGCTTGTCCAACGCCGGCGCCGGCACGGTGGCCGGCGATTCAACGTATTCAGGCTGGAAATTGCGGGCCGGGCGCGGAAAACGCCGGCCGCGCGGCGCGCCCGGGGACGGTCCGGGCGAGCGCGCCGCCCGGGCGGCGCTCAGGGATTCTTGACGACGTCGCCGACGTGGATCTCGCTGGTCGCGCTCATCACGAGGCCGTAGCTCAGGTGCTCGTAGGTCTTGAAGACCATGAAGTTGCCGGCGAGCTCGCTCGGCAGCTGCACGGTGCGGCGGAACGGGTCCTTGAACTGGTTGTTGTTGGTCAGCCCCTCCGGGCCGTGGTCCGTGACCGCGTCGCCGACCTCCCAGATGCCGAGCACGGCGCCGGGCTCGAGCCCGTCGCTCTTGCCGCGGTTGACCACCACCACCTGGTACTGGCCGATGATGTTGACGCCGCCGATCACCGAGATCAGCCGGCCGTGCACCTGGCGCGAGGGCGAGTGCGGGATGAAGTCGACCGGCACGTCGAGGTTCTCGCGGATCGTGCGGTCGCCCGGCAGCGTCTCGCGCGCCGACTCGGTCAGGATGAGCTTGGCGAGGTCGTCCCGGCCGTCGCCCTGCGCGCCCTGCTCGAGGCGGGCGCGGCCGGTGAAGATGCCCTGGTAGCCGAGCAGGCGGTTGTTGTCCGGGTCGACGAGGCGCTCGCCGACGTGCACCACGCTGTAGCGCAGGCCGGGCTCGCCGCCGTGCAGGCCGCGCACGTAGAGCATGTCGTCCATGCCGGCCGCGACCTGGCGGTTGCCGATCGCGACCACGTAGGGGAGCTTGTCGAGCTCCTCGCTCGCGATCACGCTCGGCTTCGACATGAAGGCCGCGACGATCTCGTAGGGGATCGCGGTGATCGCCTCGCTGAGCGGCAGCTCGCGCACCTGCGGCGAGAGGCGCACCTCGTTGCCGCGCTCGACGCGGATCTCGGGGCGCATCTGGCCGTTGCCGCCGTCGACGTAGACGAGGTGCAGCGTGTCGCCCGGGTAGATCCGGTGCGGGTTCTTGATGTCCGGGTTGAGATACCAGATCTCGGGCCAATACCAGGGCTGGCTCAGGAACTTCGAGGCGATCGCCCAGAGCGTGTCGCCGCGCTGGACGGTGTAGCTCGACGGCGCATCCGGCGCGAGCGGCACGGACGTGCTGCGCCCGGGAGCCGGGGTGGGCGCGTCGCCGGCGGCCAGGGCCGGGAGGCCGAGGAGTGCGCCGAGCGCGAGGAAGCCTGCGAGATGGCGAAGGTTTTTCATGGAGTTACGTGCCCGCTTCCGGACCCTGAGGGAGGCCGATCCAGTTGTGACCCGATGCGGCCTGCCGCCCTATAATCGCTCCAGGTCGATCGCAGGCAGGCGACATTAAGTCCAATGCCAACCAAACTTTAGCAGCATTATTGCGCCGGTTGCACGAATTCCCCCACCCATAAACATGACGCGCCTCACGATTCTGGAATATCCCGACCCTCGCCTCAGGACCCGCGCGACGCCGGTCGCCCGCGTCGACGACTCGGTCCGGGAGCTGATCGACGACCTGCTCGAGACGATGTACGCGGCCAAGGGGGTCGGCCTCGCCGCCACCCAGGTCAACGTCCACCGGCGCATCCTGGTCGCGGACGTCTCCGAGGAGAAGAACGCGCCGCTCGTGTTCGTGAACCCCGAGATCCTGACGCGCGCCGACGTCGGCACGATGCAGGAAGGCTGCCTGTCGGTACCGGGCTTCTTCGAGGACGTCGACCGCGCCCACAAGGTGCGGGTGCGCGCCCTCGGCCGCGACGGCCAGAGCTTCGAGATGGATGCCGAGGGCCTGCTCGCGGTGTGCGTGCAGCACGAGATCGATCACCTCGAGGGCAAGCTGTTCGTCGACTACCTGTCGGAACTGAAGCGCACGCGGATCCGCAAGAAGCTCGAGAAGGACCACCGCCAGCGCGGCAGCGAGCCGGCCCGCTCGCGCGGCCCGGCGATCTGACACGTGCCGCTCGCGGTCGTCTACGCCGGCACCCCGGAGTTCGCGGTGCCGGCGCTCGAGGCGATCGTCGCCGCGGGCCACCGGGTGGCCGCGGTCTACACCCAGCCTGACCGCCCGGCCGGCCGCGGCCGCGCGCTGGCCGCCTCGCCGGTCAAGCGCCGCGCGCTCGAGCTCGGCCTCGCGCTCAGGCAGCCCGCGACGCTCGCCGACCCCGCCGAGATCGCCGCCCTCCGGGCGCTCGCGCCGGACGTCGTCGCGGTCGCGGCGTACGGCCTCTTGCTGCCGCCGGCGGCGCTCGCCGTGCCGCGCCTCGGCTGCCTCAACATCCACGCCTCGCTGCTGCCGCGCTGGCGCGGCGCCGCGCCCATCCAGCGCGCGCTGCTCGCCGGCGACGCCGAGACCGGCGTCTCGATCATGCGCATGGAGGCCGGCCTGGACACGGGCCCGGTGTACGCGACCGAGCGCCTGCCGATCGGGCCGCGCGACACGGCCGGCGAGCTCGGCGCGCGGCTCGCCGCGCTCGGCGCGCGCGCGCTGGTCGA
>Ga0335069_10014600_pt1 | contig 10992 bp, 10 predicted proteins | sample Lox_Sample_11_FD_206714 | JGI IMG/M metagenome (GOLD analysis project Ga0335069, IMG submission 206714) | Soil microbial communities from Loxahatchee National Wildlife Refuge, Florida, United States - Lox_Sample_1.1 | ecosystem: Environmental > Terrestrial > Soil > Wetlands | place: USA... | reverse complement strand
TATACGTTATGTATGATAATGATAACGCTGGACAGCAAGCCATCATGAGGCTCACTGAAATATGTTGGCACGTAAACCTTGAACTTAAAATCATCACGCTCCCCAGAGGGGATGACCCAGCGTCATTTTTAAGTAAAAATAATAACATCAATGCTATCATTCATACAGCACAAGATATATTTTTCTTCTTTTTAGACTCACTAGGCAACAATTTTCTTTCAAAACCGCTCAATCAAAAAATACAAATAGCCCGATCCTTTTTAAATGTGATAACACACATACAAGACCCTCTTAAAAAAGATATTCTTCTACAAAAGGCAGCAACCATCTTTGACATTGCTTTTGAATCTCTGAAAGATGAACTTTATCGCCTTGAACAGGAGCCTACGCCAGCCAAGCGAGAAAATGCGGCTACGCCTCAACAAGAAAAGATTATTCCACCCCCAATGCTAGAAAAAAAAATCTTTTGTGCTATAATGAACAACATAGATTTACTCAATGGAGAAAACAAACAAAGACACATCAAGTATTTGCCTTCTCCATTACGCGAAATTATCAATAAACTAAAAGATTTAAAGGAGCAAAACTCAACTATTACTTTTAGTTATTTTTTTGAAACACTCGATGACCGTGAAAAACAATATGTCAGCATGTTACTTCTTGAAAACCATGAGGCAATTGATGCAACGATGTTTGAAAAATTGCTTATTCAATTGCAAAAAAAACAATGGAAAATAATTGTGCACAATATCAAAGCACAATTAACACAGGCAAAAAAAGAAGGTAATGCGCAAAAAGTATCTCTTATACTCCAAGACTTTATGGAATTACAAAACACCATTTTACAGTAACAGAATGAAACAACGTTATATTAAAAGGTAGGAAAAATAAAGATGAGTAAAACAAAAACTACCGTGAAAAAAGCTAGCAAAAAAGTCAATAATGGCATTGATCTCCATAAAGAAATCATCGAAGAATTTATTGAGAAGTGTAAACAAAGCGGAATTTTGAGTTACGAAGAACTTATTAGTTTTGGTGATAAAAACAACGTAACAGAAACAGAAATAAATGATATTCTTCGCATTTTCGAAAAAGAAAATGTTGAACTTGTCACACAAGAAGAGCTCGAAGAAGACGAACTCAAAAAAGAAGAATATGAGGAAGTTGAACCCGCTCGACTCAAACTTAAAGCTAAATTAGAAACATATGGCCTTGAATCAGGCGAATTTGGCGAAGAATTAGAAGAAGAAGAGGATGAGGACGAAGACAGTGACTCAAAACGCGAAGCAGAATCAAGCGTTGCTGACAGCGTTAAATCATATCTTCGCGACATCGGTAAAATACCTCTTTTAAATAAAAAAACAGAAACTGCCATAGCCGATCAAATTGCACAAAGCAAAGAACGTTGCATTGATGCAATATCTCGTTTTCCATTTTTACACAAAGAATTTATCTTAATGGGTGAGAGGCTTGAAAAAAATACTCTCAACCTTAAAGACATTATTCAGTTTTCCGAATTTGATGAAGACAACATACCCAAAATAGAAGAAGAGAAAAAAAATATTCTCTCAACAATTCATCACATTAAAGATCTTGTTGAAAACGAAGAAAAAATTTATCACCATTATCGTAGCCAATTAAGCGATCCTAAAAAGAAAAAGGAAATGCTTGATGCCGTCAAAGACAATAAAGAAAAAATTGGTGAAACAGTACGATCTATTAAGCTATCTAACAAGTTGATTCGTAAATTTGTAAAACGTATCGAAAAATACATCAACAAATTTCAAGAAAAAGAAAGTATTGTTCAGCAAGCAAATGAACAATTAGCACAATACAAGAATCTTCCATCAATTAACACTGAACAAAAAAAAGAAATGGAAGAAATTGAATGCTCAATGAGGGCTGCAACAAAAGCTCTTAAAAAAATTGCTGTTGAAGTTGGCTTACCAAAGCAAACTATTCTTGAATATTATAATCAACTCGTTGTTGGTCAAAAACAAGACAAAATAGCAAAAGATAACCTTGCAAAAGCTAATCTTCGCCTTGTTGTAAACCAGGCAAAAAAATACGTTAACCGCGGCTTACACTTCCTTGATCTTATCCAAGAGGGAAACATTGGCCTGATGAAGGCAGTTGAAAAATTCGAATTTGAACGTGGTTATAAATTCTCAACCTATGCTACATGGTGGATTCGTCAAGCAATAACACGTGCAATTGCTGATCAATCAAGAACCATCCGCGTTCCTGTACACATGGTAGAAACACTCAACAAGATTAACAAAATTAAACGAACCTTTGTTCAAGAAAATGGCAGAGAACCTACGTACACTGAATTAGCAAAAGAACTTAATCTTGATGAAAAAAAGATTAAAAACATTATTAAAATTTCAAAAGAGCCAATTTCGCTTGAAACTCCTGTAGGAGATAGCGAAGATGCATACATTAAAGACTTTATCGAGAATGACAAAGAATCTTCTCCAGCTGATGCTGTTGCAGGATCAGATCTTAAAGATCGTGTTCGTGAAGTACTCAAAACACTAACACCACGCGAAGAAAAAGTACTTAAGATGCGTTTTGGTATTGATGTAGCATCAGAACATACACTTGAAGAAGTTGGTAAAGATTTTTCAGTTACCCGTGAACGCATTCGTCAAATAGAAGTAAAAGCGCTAAGAAAACTACGTCATCCTTCTCGCAGCAAGAGACTTCTTGCCTTTTTTGAAAAAGAATTGGATGATAATAGCGAGTTAGACAGCGATGACAACGACGATGACGAAGATGACATTACAGCAGAAGACAATGAAGAATAAGACCACAAAGAAAGAATTGGGACAATGGAACCATATCCCCTCAGTCAGTTAGTGACACCATTTATATTACTCTGCTTTGGCCTCGTTGTGAGAGCAACTTTATCATTTTTAGAAACAAGTATAACAGCTATGCGCCTGTACCGGTTGAAGGAACTGGCGCATACCACTACCCAGTATCTTCCTTTATTGCAAATTCTTGAAAAAACACCTCAACGCATACTCATTACCATTATTGTTGCTAATAACTTTGTTGATGTTACTGCAGCATCTTTAGCAACATTCATTATGGGCAAAATTTTTATGCATATCGGCTTTTCAGGAAGCGTTGGCTTTACTGTTGGTATCGCATTTGCAACAATTTGTATCATCGTTTTTGGTGAAATTCTACCAAAAAGTTTTGCCAAAGTTCGCAGTGAACAATCATTTCAATCAATGCTATGGTTAATTAACTTAGTCTATTATGCGCTTTATCCGCTCGTTTTTATTTTAGTGCGATTCTCAGACTATGTTATGTATAAAATTGGGGGCAAAGAAGCTCTTGAAAGTGGGACTCAATGGGTTTCATCTGAACGTGAAATTCAATTTTTGATCAACTATATTCATGAGCAAGGCCTTTTAGAACTTGAAAAAAGAGAAATGCTTCAAAATATTTTTGAAATGGGAAGCACACCAACCAAAGAAGTAATGGTTCCCGCAACCAATATCGTTTCTCTTGAAGTTCATACACCAATTGAAAAAGTCTTTGAATTTTTTTCAAAGCATCCGTATACCCGCATACCCGTATATGAAGGACAACCAGATAACTTTATCGGCATGGCGCATCAAAAAGATCTTTTTATCATGTTTTCCAAAAATGAAACCAAGTCCCTCAAAGAACTTATACGTCCTATCATGTTTATTCCAGAAAGCATGAAGGTCAATCAATTGCTTGGTAAATTCAGAGAAAAACAAATGCATATTGGCATTGTTATCAACGAGCATGGTGGCGTTACAGGACTTGTTACTCTTGAAGATATTATTGAAGAAATTGTTGGTGAAATTAGTGACGAACATGAACCAACAATGGGCAAAATTATGCCACTCCAAAAAGATGAATGGATTGTTGATGCAACCATTCCATTAAACGATCTTGGAGAGTTTCTTGGCATAACATTTGAAACAGAAAATTCAGTCTCTCTTGCAGGATTTTTAGCAGAAATGCTCCAACACATCCCTGCAAAAGATGAAAAATTAACGTATAAAAATTTTGTTTTTCAAGTACACAAAGCAACACCATTACGGGTACAATTTGTGTTTATCACTAAAACGGAATAAAAAAAATAGCAAAAAAGGATTTTTATGAAGCACCTTTTATTCAGCGCTATCATCTTAAGCACACCTACATTACATACCCTTGACCAACACGATGCAACAGAAGAAATTACCACTATTGCACCAAAACCAAAAACATCACGCGAGAATGCACGCATTGTGCTAGCCAACTTAGCCAATATTATTGCCCAAATTGCCAATATCATTCACTCACCAAAAAATACTGCCAACGTTACCGCGTCTGTCACAAACATGGTCAGCAGTTTAGTCAATATTACTGTCAACGCATTAGAAAATAAGCAGGCAAGCGAACAAGAAATAGAGCAAGTAAGATCGCAGCTTATTGATTTATATGAAGACTTGAATGATGAAATTATCGCGCTCGCTGTATCAAAAGCAATAAAAATGAGCGATCAATTAGAAAATACACAAAATAATTAAATTTTTTACGCTAAAATAGGGAGTGGCAATACCAACTCCCTATTTTTATTAACTTAAGAAACCTTATCAAAAATCTTTTTAATAGACGCTAAAGAACCCACCATAGAACTCGCTTCATATGGCACAACAACAAGCTTATCATCCTTGCCTTTAACCATTTCAGGTAGCGCTTTAACATACTGCATTGCAATAAGATACGGCAATGGATCACCCTGCGCTGCTATCTGTAGCATTTCAATTGTTTTTGCTTCAGCATCAGCCACTTTTAAGCGAGATAATGCTTGCCCATCAGCTTCTAAAATTGCTGCCTCACGCATACCTTCTGCCTCTAGAATTGCAGCTTGTTTTTTTCCTTCAGCTTTTAACACCTCTGATTGCTTAATTCCCTCAGAATGCAAAATCATTTCACGTCGTTCACGCTCTGCACGCATTTGCTTTTCCATCGCTACACGAATGTCCGCTGGAGGATTTACCTCTTGTAATTCAACACGATTAACCTTAACGCCCCACTTATCCGTTGCTTCATCTAAAATTTCAGTCAAACGAGCATTAATCGTATTACGAGACACTAAGGTTTCATCAAGATCCATTGAGCCAATAACATCACGCAAGCGTGTTTGAGTGTATTTTTCAATCGCTTCTGGCAAATTATTAATCTCATACACAGCGGCTTTAGGATCAGTAATTTGATAATATAAAATGGCATTAATTTCCATTGTTACGTTATCTTTTGTAATAACATTTTGTTTAGGAAAATCATAGACAGACTCACGTAAATCAATACGATCAAAGACCTGCATTACCGTATAGTACCGCTTATTCCCTTCGGATCGTATAAAACTCCATACCACCTTACGCGGCTGCTCAATAAAGGGAGTCACTACATGTAACCCAGGACCAATGATACGATCAAACTTACCTAATCGCTCAATAATCATTACTTCAGCTTGACGTACCAAATAAACTGATTTAAACAGCAAAACAACTAAAAATAAAAATAGTACAAAAAACAACAGTCCAACACTATATAATGGAGCAATCATACCTAATCCTTACATACTACTTTAACAATAAGATGCGCACCCCGCACATCAACAACCTCAATTAACGAACCTTCTTCAATCATCTCATCATGAAGCGCTCGCGCAACCCAAGAAACCCCTTCTATTTTAGCAAAACCAGGTTTATTAACACAAATAATCTGTATTACTACGCCTTGCTTACCAATCAATGCATATACGTTAGTACGTTCGTGAGGTCTACACCTTCCTAGACACGGTACAACGAAATAACGAAGCACCCAAACAGATACAAGTGTACCAATTAAAAAAATACTCATCTGCACAACAAGCGAACATAACATACATGCTGCCACAGCAGCGAACAAAGATCCACAAAAAAATGATATAAAGAAAAATAGTCCGGGACTTCCTATCTCTAATAACAGAAACAAAAAAGCTACTATAAGCCACACAGAGACCATTTCAGAAAGTATAATAGCCATACAAATCACCAATTTTTGCTAGAAAAATCCAATAATGATACTCTATAAGAGTAGCAAAAATAAATTTTTATAGAAACAACAATAACAAAGTTGAAATTATTCTCATGTTTTTTAATTCACCACCACCGCCACCTTCAAAACCAACCATTGTAGTCTGGGTTCATGGAACTCGTTCATCTGAGTTTATGCCATCATTCATCAGTAAACTAAAAAAGAAAACCACTACCAATAATTCCAATGGTTTACATAAAATCGCTGACATGAATGGCCATCCTCATGCCAAAAATATTATGACCATCCTGGGACACCTTGACCCCCACCAATTCCCTCTTGAACACGCTTATGCATTTTATTGGTCCGGAAAACTTAGTGATCAAGCACGAAAATCTGCTGCACATCAGTTAGTCTATGCCTTAAAAAAAGTAGTTTCTCTTTACCAAGAACAGTATAGTTGCACACCTCGCATTATTATCATCTCCCACAGCCATGGGGGTAATGTTGTTCTTAATATGCCAACAGTAGAAGATATTGATACAACACCTCTTGTTATTCATAAAGCAATCTTTCTTGCCTGTCCCGTTCAAACAGAAACAATGCACCACATACGGCATACTATGTTTGAACGAGTGTACTCGCTTCATTCCCACACGGACATATTCCAAATTGCTGATATGCAGGGCTTAAAAAAAACAAGTAATAAATCAGTACCTCTTTTTTCAGAGCGACACTTTAATCATCATCCAAAACTAGCACAAGCATGCATCCGATGGAAAAATGGACCACTCTACCACCCAGATGATGCATATATTAATGAAGTAGTATTCAAAACAATCACTAAATCTCTTAATCTCGTTACCAAACTTAAAAAAAACAGAGGACTTTTTCATGTTGAGTTTAAATTACTCCCATTTATACGACAAATACCACACATAATAGCCCACCTTGACGGAATTATTGATACTCATAATAATTGCGGCAGCCATAAAGACATGGATATTGTCATAGAATTGTAAAAAACAACCCAAACAATTGACAATTACCTGCCATTTTTCTTATAACAAATACGAAAGTGCAAGGAAAAAGGTAGGTAATGAAAAAAAACATTGCTCCTCAAATAATCTGTACTTATTTTTTTTTCTTATGCATACTACCCTCGTGCATCCATAAAAGATACATAGATAAACAAATACTTTATGTCTCACCTGAAAAAAAACACCCAATAAAGCACATACAAGCTCCACCAGTTACAATCTGGGTTCATGGAACACTCATGTTCTACAAACCCTTTTACTACAATATTTTTAACAGCAAATCATGCCTTATTCCAACAACTCTGTTACCGTACAATCACAAACTCCGCCTTATATCAGATGCACTCATAGAACAAGACCCTGCATCTTTTACTCCTGAAGAATTTTATGCATTTTGTTGGTCTGGAAAATTACAAGCATTTGAACGCAAAGAAGCAGCGAAAAAACTCCATGAAGACCTAATAACACTCATCGATACCTATCAAAAAAAATACAATTGTTATCCTGTTATCCGTATCATAACCCATAGCCATGGCGGCAATGTTGTATTAAATATGGCAAAAATTAAAACAGATGCCTTACATTCCATCTCTATTCAATCACTTGTGCTTCTTGCATGTCCAGTACAAGAAAACACTCAACATCTTATCAGTTCACCACTCTTTAAAAAAATATATTCACTCTATTCAAGCTTTGACCTTATCCAAATCATTGCCCCCCAACTCAAGCGAAAACAAAGAAACGATACATCAATTCCCAAAGAAAAACGGCCCTATAAAAAACCAGCTTTTTCTTCTCGCATATTTCCACACCACCCTAATATTATTCAAGCAAAAATCAAAATAAATAATTACCCTATCTCGCATACACACTTTTCGAGCATCCAGTTTGCTGAAATATTACCAAGCATACTTAAAAAGCTCGACTCATGGCATGAAACTCACCCCAATACCCAGGAAAACAATCGATACAAGCTCTTATGCATCTATAAAAACAAAAAGCGATAAACTGTCTCGATTTAATCGCGCAATTGACAAATTGCCAATATTTGATAGGCTCATAGTATGATGAAAAATATAAAATTATTAGTTCTTTTACCCCTTTTTATCGTACACATATCATATACTGCCACCCCTTGGTACAATCGCATACTTCAAGAATGCTATCCAATTACCTGTCGCCTCATTGATATTGCTCATTTTACTAACACAAAAGCACGCATTGCCTATTATAAAACATGCAACACAGAAACGCTTCTAAGGCATAAAAAACATATTGAAAAACAATTAAATCACTATAAAACAGCACTTTTAGAAAAAGAAAAAGAAATACTCACAACAATAAAACAGACATTTAACATATCTCATACGGACTGGAATGAATGTTTGTCAAAAATAGAATATACAAAAAAACGTAACAAACATGCAATGCAGCTCTCATCCAAAAAACTATCTTGCCATACACAACTACCTAAAAACATTACACAGCCTCTTTTTGTCATTCTGCAAGAAAATGGCATTAATCCTCATGCTATTTCACTTAAGTCAAGCCCCAAAAAACACAATCATATTGCACATGTAACCTGGAATGGAAACGTTAACAGTAACGAGTACAGACTACCAAAAATTGTATTTTTTCCACGCATACATGAACTGTTTGATGATGAAATCACTGCAGTATGCGCTCATGAAGTAACCCATATTGCTTTGCAACACAAAGTTGTCAAAGAATGCATCATTGAATGCATACACAAATCATCTCATCTAACGAGAAAAGAAATAACCGAACATCATGCATATAAAGCTCTTGTACATATCCATGAAGCACAAGCAGAAATTATCCCTGCTGCCACAAAAGCAGAATATGCTCATTGCATAAAACAGCTAAGATCTTTACATTTTTACGCCCATGGCAATCTCCATGAAAATCATTATCGACAAATTAACTCTATTAACCAATTATGGAAATTACATCAATGGATTATGGAAAAAAGCAACTAATATAAGCATTTTTTTTATTTTTTAATATAATTAAATAAATAACTTAATAACAATCACAACTACATACTATATAATTATGAACATACAAAAAATGCTCAGCTCACTTTTCTTTTTAGCTTGCTTTAATACTGTCATATGCATGAAAAGACATCCTGATCGAACACATAAGCCCCACAAAAAAACAAAAACTCAAAAAAATGCAACACAAAAAATGGCAACGTTTCTCAACTTTAAAGCACACACATCAAAAACAGGACCAAAAAGTTTTCGTGACCTACCATGCGACATACAAAACATCATCGCTCAAAAATATTTTCTTAAAGACGGTCAATGGTGGTACTACCATAAAGAATTAAACGATAACCATGCTTCTAATGCAATCGCTTTTGATGAAGATTATAATCTTGCATATGAACAAGAAAATAAAATAATAATTCGAAATATTAAAACTAACATTACTACTTCAATCCCCACATCCGATGATACACTTTTTGGTTTGACCTATCTTGATAATGGAAAAAAACTCGCATATAGTTCATATGATAAACAAAAAATTTATATCATTGACACACAGACACACCAAAAAATATCGTCATAAATATACTGACAGTGTTAATGCACTACCCTGTAACATAGGCTCTATGTGCTACGACAATAACAATACACTTACCTTCAGCATATTTAATAACACAAACGACAAAGTTGCCATTAAATCAATCAATCTCGAAGACAAAACAATCAACACTCTTATGTCAAACTTTAGTTACAATATCTGGGGGGTTACAACCAATAAGAACAATCCATGGTTAATATACTCTCTTAATAACGTCCTTCATGTGTGTGACAAAAAAACAACAAAACTTTTAACCAAAATACCAACCAAAGGAACCTGTAATCAGGTTACCCTCAGCAAGGATGGAAATCATCTTTCATACATAACACAACCTAACAAAGTTACCATTCTTAATGCGCACACACTAGAAAAAATACTCTCTTTAACCATACCTCACACGCCACTTTCTATTGCATTCTCTCATGACAATAAATACTTTGCTTTTAGCGATGATACAAAATTAATGCATCTTTTTGAGCAATATGAACATCCCACACATCAACAATTAATGTTACGAAAAATCTTACAGCTATGGATGCTTGTCAAAAAACCTGACAAAAGAATCACTTCCATCGAATCATTACTCTCTGCCGTAGCTAGTCTTTTTCGACTACAGCATAATGAACTAAGCGGCGTTTGGAATACATTTACCGAACCTCTCCAACAAGCAATCTGGACAAATATGGATAGCCTTATTCAAACGTATGGAATATAATGCAAAAAATAATACGCAACATAAGCAAAGTGATCATACTTTTAATGAGCGGAACTCATCTCCAATCCCACAGCATGGAACTGTGCAATGATAATTGGATTAAAATTATTGCACTCTGCGATACTGACAAAAAAAACGTGCTTAATAAAACTTCAAAAGAGCTTAAACAGTTATCATCAAAAAACAATCTTGCTTTATATTGCCAATCACCACTCAATCTAACTACATCGCAAAGCCAGTATGCTCTTCTTTATTGCACCATAAAAAACAACTATTCTGCTGTCAAAAACTTACTAGAACAAGGCTTTAGCTCAGCATATTGCTGGCGTATAGGGATACAGCCACTCAACATAACCGCCTACAATAACAACACCCGACTCACTACACTCTTAGAACAACATAATGAACTAAAAATCCCTAAATCAATTATCACACCACAAGTACTCTCTGCATTCATAGGAGACACCAAAACACTTGGTTCATACGTGAATTCAACTGACTATGAACCATTATACAACGATGTAGCATATAAAAATCCAACGCTCCTTCATATTGCAATTTTAAATG
>Ga0335069_10014598_pt1 | contig 10992 bp, 9 predicted proteins | sample Lox_Sample_11_FD_206714 | JGI IMG/M metagenome (GOLD analysis project Ga0335069, IMG submission 206714) | Soil microbial communities from Loxahatchee National Wildlife Refuge, Florida, United States - Lox_Sample_1.1 | ecosystem: Environmental > Terrestrial > Soil > Wetlands | place: USA: Florida... | reverse complement strand
GCCGTGCTCTCGAGGGACAGGCAAGGGCGGACGCCGCCAAGGCGGACCTGCGACTGGAAGAGGTTCGCGACCAAGCGACCCAGGAGATCGTGGCGGCAGCGAATCGCGTCCGCACCAGCCTCTCGGCTCTCGACGCCGCGGAGGCCCTGGCCTCGGCGGCGCAGACCACCTTCGATGCCGCGTTGGACGCTTATCGCAACGGGGTCGGGTCGATCACCGATGCAACGCACGCCGAAACGGCATTGCTCGAAGCGCGCAATGCGTCGGCCGACGCCTACAGTTTCGCGTTGTCCTCCGCCGCGACATTGGCGCTGGCGGCGGGCACCCTCGGCACGGCACCGGAAAGCTGAATTGCTGGCCTTGGCACAAGGGCGGCTGTTGACACTCATGGGGGGGGCGGCGGCAACATTTCGCGGGACTCTTCCCCCTTACTTGTCGGCAGGAAGGGGTCGAGGCACGCTGGGCAGCTCAGTGGGAAGACGATACGAGTCAAAGGTATTTTCGCGAGCTCTTGAGCGTCTGCGCGCGCTCCGACAAGCCTGCCAGATCCGAACTCCAGGAGGCGGAGCGATCGATTACGCAGAGATAGGAGCCCGCGGCACGCACGATGGGCAGTCAAGCGACCGGCAGGTTGAGCGTCGTTGAGCGGGGAACGTACTGTGATGGCGGCAAGGTCGATTTCGTGGTAAAGTGAAAATAACTGATCACTTTACCAAGGAGTCCGGCGACATGAATGCGACCGTTAAGCTCAGCAGCAAATATCAAGTTGTCATCCCGCAGGCGGCACGAGAAGCTCTGGGACTCGAAGCTGGAGATGAACTGCTGGTTCTGTGCAAGAGCGATCGTGTCGTCATGATCCCCAAGCCGAAGAAATTCTCGCGACGCACGGCGGGCCTGCATCGTGAAGTCTGGCAGCAGGGTGCCGAGGCTTACCTCAAGGAGGAGCGCGGAAGTTGGTGACACGACGAGCACTGCGTGCACACCAGCGAATACTCATCGACAGCAGCATATGGATTTATCACTTCGAGCAGCACGCTCAATTTGGAGCTGCCGCGAGTGCAGTCATCGAGGCGATGGAAGAGGGCGCATTTCGCGGGATTGCATCGGAGCTGACATTGCTGGAACTGACAGTCAAGCCTTTGCAGCTTGGGCGCCAGGACATTGCCGATGAATATGAGGTGCTGCTCAGCTATTTTCCAAACCTCGAGCTGGAGCCGATAAGTCGGGAGATCCTGCTGGGTGCCGCGGCTTTGCGTGCGCGCCATCGGCTGCGCACCCCGGACGCGATCCTGTTGGCGACAGGAGTCCATTCTGGCGCTACCGCTGCGGTTACAAACGATGACGCCTGGGTTGGTGCGGCGCCGCCAGGCGTGGACGTCATCCTTTTATCAGGAGTCGCATAGCCGCTTCGGCTCTCGAAGCTCGGAATTGAATCGCTCAGGGAGGCGGGTCAGGAGTCAGGTCAGCGGCTAGAACCGACATCTAATTATCATTATAAACTACTGATTAAAAAGTTAAATTGATCCACGGGTTGCAATGCCGAGGTTGAGCCAACCCGTTGATGCTCGAAATGTTTTTCTTGCCGCGGTGGCAGACGCGCCCCCGTCCGCGACCCGCAAGGCGCGGGCTGAGGCGATCTCGCGCGAGATCGGCTGAGATTTGGTGGTTCAACCGTAGGCTGTGCCACCGGAGCCGGACGTCTTGCCCGCTGTGCCCCTTAACGGACTGATGGGGCGCGACTCCGCCCACTGAGCGATGTCCGTGTCGAGCCAGGCGACCGAGTTCTTGCTGAGTCGCCGGCGCTTCGGAAATTCGCCGGCAAGCTCGAGGCGGTAGATGGTCATGCGGGACAATCCAGTGAGTTGGATTATCTGTCCTATGCGGAGAAATTTCATGTTGGTTCTTCCTGTGACTTGCCGCTGTGCATTGAGCGCGCACCCCGCGCACTCGAGCGCGATCATTAGATCGGCTGGCGCGGAAAGTCATCAGGGAGTTTTGGACTATTGTCCCGAAATACTCCGATTTTTTTTTGTGTGCTAATTACCCGGCCAGACCCTCAATACTCGTAGGAGTTTCCTGCCCTGGCAATGGATTCGCGGGCAGGCGCAACTTCCACTCCATACCGGCCAGGATTCCACGCGATGCCGGGCCGAGGTCCACGGTAAGCCGAGCCCTTACGGCATCACCAGCGTGATCGCCGGCCGCCCTCCCGCTCAGCCGCGGACGTGTCCTATGAGTGCCGGGCTCGTGGCCCTTTGCGCTAAACCATAAGGGTTGTCAATACGGATACTCCCCGGCGGCGGTCCCCAGAAAGCTTCGACTACGCTGGTGCGGACCCCCACGCTTTTGCTACATCGCTAAAATGGCCCTCCGAAGTGAGCAAGGACCCTAGGAGAAGAGCGTGTCGTAAAGACCTCGGCGCAAAGCCCGCCGGTGAGGACAAGAAAGGGGAGTGAGATGAAGAGCGAGGCCAGGGGAACGCTTCACGTCTCAAAGGCAACACGGGCGATCAGGCGAGGAGCGGCTTGGCTGCTGATGCCGTGTTCGCTGTGCTTAGCCCTCGCGCTGCCACTGCTCACTTGCACAAGCGCGAATGCGACGGAGGCCTCGGACGGTCAGACCGCGCAACAAGCACAGGCGACTCAGAATAGCCCGCCGAACGGTGGTACGGCTACGCAAAAGCCTGATCAATCCCGGCCGCACACCGCGTCGGGGACTTCAGTGTCCGCGTCCTCGGGACAGAATTCGAAGAAAGAGAAGTCGACCGACTTGGTGGAAGAAGTCATCGTCACGGGCACGTTGCTTCACGAGGTCGATCCCGTCACGCCAGTAACAACTATTACGTCCGCGGAGATCCAGAATCAGGGCTATAGCACACTCTCCGAGGTGATCGAGCAACTACCGCAGAATTTCAAGGCAGGTGCGTCTCAGGAATCGAATCCCGTAAACGCAATCGGCGCCTTGGCGTCCAACAATTACAGCTTCGCCTCGGGAGTCAATCTTCGTGGCCTGGGTGCGAACGCGACCCTTGTCCTGCTGAACGGGCAAAGACTCGCGCCTACCGCGCTAGGCGGTGTCGTCGATATCTCCTCGATACCGACCAGTATCATAGATCGAGTTGAAATAGTGGCGGACGGGGCGTCGGCGCTGTACGGCTCCGATGCGGTAGCTGGCGTCGTGAATATCATCACGAAGAGGAGCTTTTCCGGTCTTCAGTTGAGCGCGCGCGCTTTCAGCATCAGCGATGGAAAAGCGCCCAACTATGCCGGAAGTGTACTCGGTGGCACCGCATGGAGCGGCGGCAACCTGATCGCCGACTTCGATTACGAAAGGGACAATCAGTTGCTCGCCGCGAATCGGTCATTTGCTGCGTCGCTGCCGGATCCTACGACGTTGTTACCGAAGGGGGAGAAGTACAGCTATTTCGCTGGTTTGAACCAGGAATTCACACAGCGGCTTTCCGTGTCTGCGAATTCGCTGATCACCCATCGCACCTATGACGAGACGACACTTCTATCGATTTACCCCCTGCCGACGAAGAACGACGGCAGCGCCGATCAATATAATTTGGGGGCTCAACTGCAGTACGAAATTTCACAGCAATGGTCAGCCATGCTCATCGGACAGTGGTCAAAGGAAGAGGACCTATCGAACATTACTTACCCGAACTTCAATCAGCGCTACAGCACCTCGTACGCTTATCGGGTATCGACCGTCGAACCGCGCGTCGATGGCAAGTTATTCGATCTACCCGGTGGCTCCGTCCGTCTGGCGTTAGGTGGGCAGTTCCGGAGCGAACGCTACGACGAAACTGACGAGGTGACGGGCAGCGCCGGCATCGGCGGGCCGATGACTGTCAAGCCGCCCATCGTCGGCTTGTCCCGGCAGGTGCGATCCGCTTACGGCGAATTGGCTTTGCCCATTATTGGCACCGGAAACTCGATGATGCTCGCTCAGGAGCTCCGCTTGGGTGTTTCGGTCCGGTATGACCACTACAGCGACTTCGGCTCGACCACCAACCCAAAGTTTGGAATCTCGTGGACACCTATCGAAGGCTTGAGAGCACACGCTTCATACGGCCGGTCTTTTCAAACTCCGACTCTTTACCAAACATCAAATGCCCTCAACTTCGCGTACGAATGGACCGTTCCTGATCCAAAATCTCCGACAGGTTCGTCTCTCCTGTTCTCGACCGATGGCACAAACCCGAACTTACAACCAGAGACTTCGAAGAACTTCTACGGCGGACTCTCGTTTTCGCCTGAGAGCTTGCAGGGCTTCAGAGTGGATGCTTCCTACTTTCATGTGAAGTTCACGAACCGGATCACCCGATTGATCTCGGACGGATTTTTTCCTCAGTATGTATTGCAAAAGGAAGGCGAACTCGGGGCTTTCGTAACCCGTAATCCGTCAGCTGCTCAGATTGAGCAGGAGCTGGCGGTTCCCGGACGACAGGTTCTGGACTTGAACAACGGCTTTTGCGTTGTCGGCACTGCGGGCTGTCCCGGCGAAGATCCAGCGAGCTTCGCCGCCCTTGCGAACATCGGATATGTGAATGCATCGACTGAAAAAGTGGGCGGAGTCGACTTGTCTGCCCAATACCTTGGACCTCAGGAGACCTATGGCCGCCTCAGTGCCGACTTGGCGGGCACCTTCTACACGACTTATCAGCGAATGTTGACTCCTACGTCCGCGGAGTCCAGTCCACTGAATACCATCTACAATCCACTTCGCTTTCGGGCTAAGGCAAATGTCGGTTGGGAGTGGGCAGGATGGCGCGTTAATGGTCGCTTGAACTACTCGAACTCCTATGAGAACACGAACGCCGTGAATCCAAAGTGTCCCGGCGCAAGCGACTGCGACATTGCCTCCTGGACGACGGTGGATCTGAGTCTAGCCTACCAATGGCCGTCCCACGTGCGAGTAGCGCTGGACGTTACCAATGCCTTCGATCGGGCGCCACCCCATATATCGGGACCCGCCGGAACCTACCCATATGATCCTGTAAATGCCAACGCTCTCATGCGGGCATTCGCAGTATCAGTTAGCACGAAGTGGTAGTGCGAGTCCTGGAGCAGTAGCCTCCGATAATTGTGTGGACGGCTGCGGCCCGCGCGGCGTTGCGGTAATGTGCGCCACACCTGATGACCCGAAAGCCAGAATATTTCTTCAGCGTCGCACTTATTCTGATCTGGTGCGCGCAGGCATTCGCACTCGACCCGTCACTCGATATCACGCAATACGCGCATAAGACGTGGAAAGCACGTGATGGCTTTCCCAGAGATGCGGTCCAATCGATTGCGCAGACTCGCGACGGCTACCTCTGGCTCGGCACCCGCTCGGGCCTGATCCGGTTTGACGGTGTGAGTCACATTGAACCGGCGGTCCGCCTGCCGAGCCCTGTCATTTATGCCTTGACGGCGGGCCCCGACGGAAGTCTTTGGATCGGTACGGGGAAGGGGCTCGTTCAATGGAAAGATGGAAAATCCACCGAGTACCGCGACTTCTCCGGATACACGGTGCCGAACATCCTGGTCGATCATGAAGGAACAATCTGGGTGGGGGCCAGCTCAGCGACCGGCCGGTTGTGTTCGATCCGTGAGCTGAACGTCCGCTGTGAGGGAGGTGACGGCTCGCTCGGCAGGGGACCTATCTCTTCGTACGCGGACAACCACGGCAATTTGTGGCTCGGACTGATGACTGGCTTGTCGAGATGGAAACCGGGACCTTCAACCTTTTACGAGACGCCGGGCCAGGAATTACTCGTGAGCTCACTGCTGGAGAACAGATCGGGTGCCTTATTGGTTGGAACCACTGCTGGACTCTTCCGGTTCACTGACGGCCACTGGGAGTCGCAATCCCCGGCAGATAAAAAAATGGGTGTGGTTGAGCGGCTGTTGCGAGACAAGGACGGTGGGCTGTGGATCGGAACCAACCACGGGCTTCTTCATGTCCACGACGGGCGGACCGATGTGTACGCTCGTTCGGATGGGTTGTCTGGTGACGACGTACTGAGTCTCTATGAGGACGTTGAAGGCGATATCTGGGTCGGCACGGTGGATGGTGTCGACCAGTTCCGGAGCTTTGCCATTCCAACAGTCTCACGCGCGCAGGGATTGCTCCGAGCACCGGACTCCGTGCTGGCGGCAAGCGATGGGAGCATCTGGGTGGGGGCCGATAACGGGTTGAATCGCCTGAAGGATGGCAGCATAACCAATTATCCCGTTCGACCTGTTTTTGGTCGGAATACCATGCACGAGGACGGGCCTGCCGCTGGTAAGGCAGGGCGGGGGACCGATGACCGGACACAGGCCGGAGCGGGTTCGCTTGCCATGGATAATCAAGGACGCATGTGGGTCGCCGCATCAGACAAAATCAGTTGGTTCGAAAATGGGCGGTTTGTTCCTGTGACCGATGCTCCCGGCGGCTACGTATACACCATCTCATCGGATCAGCCTGGAAGCCTTTGGATAAGCCACACGAAAGCATTGATCCATCTGCTCGGAAGCCGGATCACCGAGCGAATTGCATGGGAAAAATTGGGCTCCGCCGATTTTGCTAGCAGCCTGTTGGTTGATCCGTCGCCGGGTGGCCTTTGGTTAGGATTCTTTCAAGGTGGTGTTGCACATGTGGAGCATGATCAGCTTCGCGCTCGATACGGCCAACGCGATGGGGTCGGAACTGGAACGGTCTGGAGCCTTTATCGTGACGAGCATGGCGGGCTTTGGGCAGCCACTGACGGTGGACTCAGCCACTTGAGCAATGGTCATGTCAAGACACTCACAACCAGCGACGGACTGCCCTGCAACACAGTTCTTTGGATCATTCAAGATGACCTTCAGGCCTTCTGGCTTGGAACAGCCTGCGGCGTGCTGCGCGTTGACCAGCGGGACTTGGAGGGATGGTTGATCGGAACGATCCGCAACGTCCATCCCACGGTTTTCGATAGCAGCGACGGGGTGAGGAGTTCCGGAACTTCGGCCTTGTCGACCCCGTCCGTTACCAAATCCACGGATGGACGATTATGGTTCAAGCAACTGGATGGCATCGGCATCATCGATCCACATCACCTCGTCACTAACCGGCTGCCCCCTCCGGTTCAGATCGAACGCCTCATTGGCGACCGGGAAGCGTACGGCGGTATCCCAGGGCTCCGGTTGCCGCCTCTCGTCCGCGACCTGCAGATCGGTTACACCGCCCTGAGCCTCGTCGCTCCTGAGAAAGTTCAGTTCAGGTACCGGCTTGAAGGCCACGACCGCGACTGGCAGAGCGTCGGCAACCGCCGCCAAGCCTTCTACACCGACCTCCCCCCCGGCCACTATCGCTTCCGCGTCATCGCGAGCAACAACAGCGGCGTGTGGAATGAGAAGGGCGCGTCGCTCGACTTCTCGATTGCGCCCGCCTTCTGGCAGACGCTCTGGTTCCGCGCGCTGTGTGCAGTGGCTTTTGCGGGACTTCTCTGGATGCTCTATCTCCTGCGCGCCCGGCAGGTCGCACGGGAATTCGAGCGAACCCTCGACGCGCGCGTCGACGAGCGCACCCAGGTTGCCCGTGAGCTGCACGACACGCTGTTGCAGAGCTTCAACGCGGTGTTGCTGCATTTCGGAATGGCCGCCCGACTGGTCCGCTCGCAGCCGGAGGCAGCACAGAAGCTGCTCGATGAGACCATCGAGCAGGCGCGACGGGCGGTGAAGGAGGGGCGCGAAGCGGTGCAGGGATTACGCTCCTCCGTAACCGAACGTGAGGAATTCAGCGAAACCCTCAGGACCCTCACCGAGGAGCTCGCGAGGGACCCGACCCATGGCGGCACTGTCGATGCACGCCTGAGCATCGAAGGCACTCCGCGAACGCTGCGCCCGCTGGTGCGCGATGAGATCTATCGAATCGCGAGCGAGGCGTTGCGAAACGCCTTCCGCCATGCCGAGGCGAGCCGTATCGAGCTCGAGCTCCGCTATGATGACGATTGCTTTGAGCTGCGGGTGCGGGATGACGGCAAGGGCATCAGTTCCAAGTTCGTGGCGCAGGAGGTTCCGGGCCACTTCGGTCTGCAGGGCATGCGCGAGCGTGCCGAAAGGATAGGTGGGAAGCTCACGCTCTGGAGCGCACCGGGATCGGGGACGGAAGTGGTCCTGAGCGTTCCAGCTTCTGCGGTTTACTCCAAGGGCGACCGTACCGCGCATTCCTGGCTCGGCCGGAAGATCTACCGCCGCGGCTGATCGAAGCCATGAGCGTCTATCGCCGCCGCAGCCGCTCGTACGGCGGTCTAGAGCTGGAGATTGCGACCAGCTTCGTTACCTGCGTGCTGTCTCTCGCCCGGTTCCCGTGAGATGAGGGGCATTCTGCTGACCTCCACGCAGCCGCACCACGGGGCGTCCTTTTGCCCAGCTTTCAATATCTGACTCCAACCACGCGACCGAGTGGCCGCTCAGCTGCCGGCGTCTCGGGAACTTGCCCGCAATCTCGAGCCGATAGATGGTCATCCGGGATAGCCCGGTTAGCTGTATCACCTGGCCAATGCGCAGAAATCTCACGGCGGTGCCCTCACGAACTGACTGAAGCTGGCTTGCATTCTCTCCTCAGAAGACCAGCTCGTAACGTCCCGTAGCGTGCGAATCGGCCCCTTTGCGCATGTTGCAGGTGTTCGCGTGGGTCCTGATACGCTCTGATACGTCGTGGGCGCGCCGCCTCCTCAGCGAGAGTTAGGAGGATCCAACTCGCAACGTGCGTATCGGGGCGAATTCGAACGAAATGCAGGATAGCCAGGCGGCTGCTGTTGGTCCACGATACGCACCATGGCCGTCGATGCTTTGGTGCGATGTCGTGTTAGTTCGGAGACCAAGACACTCCTTCAGGGCATCGCCGCTCGCGAGCACCTGACGGAGTCGGCGCTGATCCGTCAGCTGCTCGAGACGCTGGTTAGGGCGTCTGCAACTGCGAACCCACCGGGCGGCGGCCAATCAATCGAAACGGAGTTGCGGGCTGACCGCCTGTCGATCCGCCTCTCACCGGATGACCGACTCCTGCTGCGCGACCGAGCTACCGCGCGTGGCATGCCCTCAGCAACGTATGTCGCGGTCCTGGTGCGGTCGCACCTGCGTAAGCTGACTCCGTTGCCCTCCGACGAGCTCGCCGCTCTCAAGCGCTCTATTGCGGAGCTGGGAGCGATCGGTCGAAACCTCAACCAAATCGCGAGAACGCTCAACGCAGGTGGCCGGCTTGAGGGATCTGGTCGTCATCTCTTCGAAGCGATGCTCAAGATCGCCGAGGGACTGCGTGATCATGTCAGGGCACTACTGAAAGCGAATGAGACAAGCTGGGAGCGCGGATATGCCGAGACGAAGCATTGAGCTGGGCGGCGGCGCGCCGCTGCTCGACCTTGCGAGCTACGCCCGACGGGGACCGTCAGACCGGGTCCACCTGCCACAGGAGGAGATTCAGCTTCTGAGTCGCACGGTCCGCCGCACCCCCGAGGTGATGGTGAAGGTGCTCACCCAGGGTGGGGGCGATCTGAAGGCGGTCGGGCGGCACTTGGGCTACCTGAGCCGCGAGGGAGACCTGGAGATCGAGACCGATGATGGACGAAGCCTGAGCGGGGAGGGCATCGAGCAGGAGCTGCTCGAGGATTGGGACCTCGATCTCGAGGAGGCGCGTCGAACGCGAGCGCTCAGATCGCGCCCCGGCATGGTGCGGCCGAAGCTCGTACACAAGGTGGTGTTCTCCATGCCGGCCGGCACGCCGCCGGAAGGGTTACTACGTGGCGTCCGGAGTTTTGCCCGGGAGACCTTCGGTGCAAAGCATCGCTATGCGATGGTGCTGCATACGGACGAGCCCCATCCGCACGTACACATGGTCGTCAAGGCGGTCAGCGAGGAGGGCGTTCGGCTGAACATCCGCAAGGCCACCCTGCGTGAGTGGCGCCGGGACTTTGCGCGACATCTCAGAGCGCAAGGCATCAGCGCGAACGCGACGGATAAGGCTGTGCGGGGAACCAGGCGCGCCAGATTGTCGGACGGCATGTATCGCGCGCTGCAACGGAATGCATCGCGTCGCATCCAGATGCAACGCGAACAACCGAATACGCAGCAGAACGCTTCGGAGGCCTCCAGCAGAGAAACCCTGCTGCACACCCGGGCACAAGTTGAACGGGGCTGGTCAGCCGCGGCCGAGATACTGGATCGCCAAGGCCAGCGCGATCTGGCGTGGTACGTGAGACGATTCGCGGAGGCGCTGCCGCCAGTGCGCACCGATAGGGAGCTATTGAGGCAGGTAGCAAGATCTGAAGAGCGTAGGCCGCGCGAGCAGGAGCTCACGCGTTAGCCACGCTGAGCTCGAGGTGCACGTGGGGAGTCACGGCTTATAATCAGTTGGCGGCGGAGGCACCCATGACCAACGTAACCGTCCAACTCAGTGAGCGAGAGATCGAGGCACTCAAGGCGCGCACCGGTGAGCGAAGTGCAGCAGCGGCGCTCAAGGCGTGGGCTGCTCGTGCGAATGCTAAACGCTCGGCTGCTAGGCTCCGAGCTGCCCTCAAGGACTCGTTGAAGGAAGAGGCCGCCGGCAAGGGGCGTCGCTTCGACAGCGGGCGCGAGGCCATTCGTTGGCTCGAGAGCTAATCAACCGCGGGCGCTGAATGTCTGAACTTCGCACCCTGGAAGTGGCGGCTGTCGTGGCCGCGAGGCAGTGGCGTCGAGAGTGCGCAGGCGCTGGATCCGCGTCGGTTTGGCAAATTTTGCCAAAATGGCCCATGCTTTGCGGCATGGGCACCATGAACATTTCTCTACCCGACGCGCTCAAGGACTTTGTTGACGAGCAGGTCAAGCGCGGCTACGGCACGAGCAGCGAATATGTTCGCGAACTGATCCGTAAGGACCAGGAGCGGTTACACCTGCGTGAGCTGCTGCTTGCGGGCGCAGCTTCGGCGCCCGCGGCGAGGGCGGGTTCAGGCTACTTCAAGAGACTTCGGAGCCGGGTGCGCGGGTCGCGCGCATCGGG
>Ga0335069_10014596_pt1 | contig 10994 bp, 16 predicted proteins | sample Lox_Sample_11_FD_206714 | JGI IMG/M metagenome (GOLD analysis project Ga0335069, IMG submission 206714) | Soil microbial communities from Loxahatchee National Wildlife Refuge, Florida, United States - Lox_Sample_1.1 | ecosystem: Environmental > Terrestrial > Soil > Wetlands | place: USA... | reverse complement strand
CATATCCAAATTCACGTACTTACCTATGATTTCCAAAATAGATTGGGTAGTGGGTCGCGTAAGGTGCATATATCGTTTCCAAGCTCCAATTTTCAATCCTCTCCATCGTTTCAGTTTATCCACTAACCGCATTACCCTGGGTCCCGATCGGTAACCTTGTCCGATATCGGCTTCCCACACGTAAGGCGTGGAAATACCAGTTTGAGGGTCTAAATCTCTCAAAATTAGCGCAACATGACTGAAATCGGATGAAGTGTAAAATTTAATCGCGTTTTCCGAGAACGTGGTTCCCGATAGAAAAACGAGATCCCCGTTATCGGCATTTTCCAGCACGTAATCAAGATCTACGAAATTTGGATGCGTTATACGAACCTCACGATGCAGAATGGATCCTATCCAAACGATTGCGATAACACCAATAATAATAACCAAACTTAGCACAAAATTGATCCATACAAACCTCATTTGCCCTTGGTGGTCATCTTCTTAATGTATCTAACCAAAAAGTAAATTGCTGCGATAAGCAGCGCCCCAAGCAGCATCAACATGGACCACGACCATTGACGCAATTTTACGTACAGAATACTCCCCTGTTGGTTTTTAGTGGCACATACGTCTGATTTCAAACTGCATTTTTCGGCAGCTGAGTCCCAGACGAATCCTGCGCATGATAGATTATTGTTGCACTTGTCACGGCAATCTTTTATGGACTGTGTGGCAAACTCTGAAATGGTGTTACCATCGACCGTAACGTCTGAAACTACTTCGTAGGCGGACATCTTACTTATCGAAAATAAATTCGTTCGTCTAAAACTGAACTTCGTTCGTCTAAAACTGAAACCCTCATACGCAATCCTTAAAGATAAACAACGACTTGATAGGTGTGAAATGGAAACCGTAAACGTGGATGGGTTTGAGTTACCTATCAATTACAGTCAGTATCCTCGCAAAGTATACAAAAATAATGTCACCTATTACGCCAAATTTTCGTGTTCGAACGAAATTCGGGTTTTGCGAGATTTAGCAACGTCTAAAATGAAAAATTCGGTCCCGCACATAATATTGGAAACGGATATGAAGCGTGGGGACGACACGCTAATCATAATCAACTACATTGATGGTTGTAATCTCGCCAGATATAGCTGGTATCCGCAACCCGTGCAATTGGAAATCGCAAACAAATTGCTAAAGTTGGTTTCGGATTTTCACCAATTAGGTTTCATACACGGGGACGTCCATTCGGACAATGTAATGGTTTCCGATGGAAAACTTTATTTGATAGACTTTGATTATTCTTCTCGGAATGGGGAACAGGAATCGTGGCAACTATTGTATCCATCACCGGAAATGGAGGAGTTCCCCCAACTTCTCAGTGCAACGCCAAGCAAAGAACATGATTTGTGGTGTACAGGAGTCGCGTTGTACCATGTATTTCATAAAATGATTCCCAATACTCCAACGTACTGGACAATGTCGAACAGTGTGGCGGGGACCACCAAATTTGGCGGTATCGTGATTTCACCCACACTTCCCAATTGTGTTCAAGACTTGCTCCGTTCGTTATTGAACGAAGATCCCCAAAAACGTAAGATTACTTTTCTCGAACTTCCCGGTAAAACTGAAGTGTAAACGTTGTACAAAAAATCTGAGCGACTTTTCGCTTTGTACTCACCAACGTTCCGATGCCGAAAAGAGTAAGGTACAAATTAGACTCGGAATCTTACGTGGTTATCAAGTGGGTGGTGCCGGACGACGTGGACACTCCACCAGAAGAAAATCCAATGAAACCCACGTCAGAAACGACGTCCGTCGTGGCGTCGCTCTTTACCAACTTTATGAACAAAATAATGGGCTCCTCTGAACGCACAAATTAGCTATTTAATGTTTTTTTCATCTTATCATTCAGTAAGATGAATCGACCTTTTACCTATCCCGAACGCATGATGATCGTCGAGCGCGGTAATTTGACACCATTGAACGCGCCTCCGCCACTTCCCGATCCCAGATTTACTACTCGTTATGCTGCTGATTGGAATCCGTCATCGGCAGATATTTTGAGTACCGATATAGATGGGAATCGTCCATGGTTTCATCAACAAAACAAGTTCTACGTCCCTTTGGATTCATTTATCAACGAAGGGTGCGGACCTGGAGGCAATTACGTACCAGGTTATCAGCGTAAACGCCCGGATGACGGTTTTACACTTACCGTTAACGATTATCCATTCCATCCGGTTGAACTATCGAATGGATTGTGGCCTTTGGTGACTCCACAAAAATTGAAAAACCGCGCGTAAAGGATCCATAAACCCCACGGAAATGCCGTTTCCCGTGAGATGTTTTACCTGCAACAAGGTTATCGCCCAACTCTATGATGCTTATCGAGCACGTATTTCAAATGGTGAAAACGTGTATGATGTTTTGAAATCCATGGGCATCAAGAGATATTGCTGTATCCGCATGTTTATTTCGCATCACGACATTGATGAGACTTTGCTGCTCTATCAACAACCGGGTTCAGAACATTTCGGTAATTGTCGATTTGACGAAGATCCGGAAGACCCGGAAGACCCGGAAGACCCGGAAGACCCGGAAGACCCGGAAGACCCGGAAGAAACACAGCAAGACGTGATTACGGAGGATGCATATCGTGAAAATATCAAAAAGATCGATCGCAAACGACGTAAAAAAGGCGATGTGGACACCCAGTATTGTATTTTGTGTTTAAAATTCTTGTTCAAAGATTGTCCAGCAGGAGGTGAGGGGGTGGGATGTACCACATGCGGAACCTGGTACTGTGCGGATTGCATACAAGCAACATGTCTCGAGTACGATAAAGATGAAGAGCAGACTGATGAATGTTATTGTTGTCGATGGGGTGCAGTATCGGAAAACTGAAAAATGAGTTTACGTTTTGCGTATTTTTCTCACCACATTCGGAGAGAAAAAACTTTACGAATGACTACTTTGTACGCTGTCGTGACCGAAGAATTTTATGGTGGACTTGGCGACGATGACAAGTTTAAACTTTTTACCGACTTGTCGGTCGCTCGCATGCACCGAGAATACGTGGGTCAAACGTACAATGTTGACGCACGTTTGATACGCGTCACTGCGGTTCCCGGTCAACCGATGTGTAATTGTGAAGAAATCGAAACTCTTCCGGTTTTGCAACCGGGACCTTCAAACGAAAATTTCTAAGTCGAAATTTTCCGCTTAGTTGAGGTAAGCGGAAAATGAAAAAAGTAAAATTGAAATTTGGATTCTACTTTCTAGAATGTAGCACGGTTGATACACTATAGTATTTACTGCAAACTCTCTAGCTAAACTCTACTCACTCGTTCACTTGTTGGAAAAATGTTTTCTGCCGAGAAGTACGCTGAGAAGTATGGGAAGTTTGCCTCTGCAATCATGGGCGCTTGTGGAACTGTGTTCTGCAACGCGATTGGTGCCTCTGCCGAAGATTTGGCGAAAGCCATTGCTGGTGAAACCAAAGGGGACGCGAAAAAGATCGAGAAAGTCATTCGTGACTTTGCCGGTACCGCGAGCAGCAACGCAAAACCTAACAAAACTCCAAAGGAGAAGCTTAGACCTCCCGAACAGGGAATCTACTTTGTTACGGACTACGGACCTGCTTCACACGCAATCTTTGGCAAGGAAACCAAGTCTATCAAAGACAAAGTCTTGGTACCCATGATTCCGACGGTTAAGTATTCTCAAAACTTGGCGTTTGGCGCTGGTTGGGTAATTACCGACAAATCCAAACTTGACGAAGTCAAGAAACACTTTGACAAGCACAAAGTGAAGTACGCTATCATGTCACGCGAGGCTTTCGTCAAACTGTGCAAGGAAAAAGGCGCTAGTCCCAAGGCTTCCAAATCCAAGGCTAAGGCCGAAGAAACGGAAGAACCCGAAGCGGAGGAACCGGAAGCGGAAGAACCCGCCGAGGAAGAAGCTGAACAAGAAGCGGAAGAGGAAGTTCCAGAGAAAAAAAGCAAGAAATCAAAGTCGGCGAAGGGGGAAAAAAAGGCAAAAGAAGCCAAACCCCCTAAAGGCAAATCCGCCAAGTCCGCTAGCAAATCCAAATCTGAAGGCAAAGCTCCAGCATCCAAAAAAGAAGATACTCCAAAGGCAAAAGAAAATCAATGGGGTAATTTCGAACATCCAGACAGCGGTTTGGTGATCATGAAATTGCCCATTGGCGTCAGCGGCCGCAAAGTATCTGTCGCAGTTGGTATGCAAGATCCCGAAGCCGATGAATCGGCAAAGGGGTTGGCATCTGTTAAAGCTCTGTCGGAAAGCGATCTCGAAGTCTGCAATGAATACGGTATTCGTGCTTTGAACGAGAACGACTTGCCCGCTCTTAAAGCCAAAGATGCTAAGCTCTATGAAGAGCTCTCTGCCATGATGTCTGGCGATGCAGCGGAAGAGGAAGAAGAAGCCGAGGAAGAAGCCGAGGAAGAAGAAGCAGCAGAAGAAGAGGAAGCAGAAGAAGACGATGAATGATGTACCTTTTGCATATACAATAAACTCTTTTTTCTCTCACACGAGAGGAAAACACCAAATCACCTTTGAGAATTGGAAAGTTCACATCAAGTTCTTGAGTGCAACATTATGGCAACCAATTTTCGTCAATATCCCACTCGAGCGGAAAAAGTAGGGCGCGTAAAGATAAACCTTACCGCCACCGAACCTTTTGCAAGACTCCGAGAGTTTTGTCACCAGTGCCACTATACGTACAAGTTTAGTTGGGACAAATTTCAAAACGGAATTATGTGTGCGTGTGAAGTTTACTACTACATGAACAACACTCGTCACACTCTTATCAACAAGGCTCATTTTCTTAACGGCACCGATCACCAGTTTGCGCAAGCCCAATTGGCTGCAATCGTACTTGACGAACTTGGGTTGGGTGTCGAAGACGAAACCCCCACCGACGACGTCCCACAAAATTCGGCCGAGTCCACAACTCCACTGGCCGCAGCAATCGGTAATGCAGTCAGTGCACTTTTGAATAACATTTCACCCAGCGAAAATGGTTCGCAGTGCAATGATGACGACTTGGTAGATACGGTAAACGCGGTATTGAACAATGAAACTGTTGGTGCTGTGTTGCGAAGTATGGCGCCAACCGATCCCAACAAGGTTCGCGTACCGTGGGCAGATGTTTAAAATCCATCGATCAAAAATTTGACACTTTGGATTGGTAATTCTATCAACTGATGTTCGATTACAAATGCCTCGATCACGCAAAAGATCAACCAAAAAGCACACTTTACAACCGTTGGAACAAGCCTCAGTGGTTCCCGAAGAAGAATTTGTTCCCACCAAAGAGGAAAAAAAAACAAACCCTTACATGACTCCTTACGAGTATACCGCGCTCATTGACGCTCGAGCATGTCAAATTGGTGTCGGGGAAAAGCCTAAAATCGAAACAGACGATTACAATCCCCTGAGAATCGCAACTGAAGAAGTAAATAAACAACTAGTTTCTTTAGTGGTGCGCAGACATCTTCCCGACGCCACAACTGAAGATTGGAAAGTGAAAGATCTTATTTTACCTTCTACTTTGGTGAACTAGCTTAAATTTTATCTCGGTGAGAGATGAAATGAGTGATCGTTTAAAAACTGAAAATACGCTATTGTGACGGAAATCATTGTCACGTTTCAACTTAGCTTAAAAGTGAAGTGACATCATTGATACTGATACCAGACTCGAAACATGGCAAAGTCAAAATCTAAAGCGACCGTGGGGACCAAAACTCCTACCGATTACGAGCAACTAAAAGTCACCCAACTAAAGTCCTTGCTCAAGGAACGCGGTTTGGACACTTCTGGTAACAAGGCTGAGCTTATCGCTAGATTACAAGCTAGTGGTAAACCGAGCGGTAAGGCACCTGCGAAGTCCAAGGCTAAAGCCAAGACCGCAAAAGCCAAAACAGCCGCCAAGGCCAAGAGCGCCAAAGCCAAATCAAAACCTAAAAAGGTGATTGAGGAACCAGAAGAGGAGGAACCGGAAGAGGAGGACGAAGCTTCACCGGAGGAGGAAGACCGCTCGGCAGAAGAGACTGAATCCGGGGCAGACGAAGGTTCGGGAGAAGAAGAAGAAGGTTCGGGAGAAGAAGACGAAGGTTCGGCGGAAGAAGAGCAAGAACCTGAGCCGGAACCCGTTAAGAAGCCCAAGCCCAAACCAGCCAAAAAGTTTGTGGCACCGGATGCTACTTATACTGTCGGGGCTCAAGATTTGTACACCATCCTCAATGATGCGGCTGTGCAAGCTCCGGGAACTTTTGAATATTTCAGTCAAGTGTTCTCTAAACTCGCCAACTTTGTCGCCCCTAAACCCGCCAAGGAACCTAAACCCGCCAAGGAACCCAAACCGGCCAAGGAACCTAAACCCGCCAAGGAACCTAAGCCCGCCAAAGAAACTAAGCCCGCCAAGGAACCCAAACCGGCCAAGGAAACTAAGCCCGCCAAGGAACCCAAGGAATCGTCCTTGGAGGTTTCATATTCCAAGGAACATGGAATGTTTTTGGACGCAGACCGTTACGTTTATGATCGGGAGTCTGGATCCATTTTTGGCAGACTGGTGGGAACCAAAGTGATCCCATTGACCGAACAAGACGTTAAAATCCTTAGCGGACCTGTTCGTCGACGCATTTGGCGCAGTTCAGTAGGGTCGAACTTGGCAGCGCAGGACGATATCGCTCGACTTATTAAGCAAAATCGTGAAGCAAAAAAATCACCGGAACCCAAGCCGCGGGAAACCAAGAAGCCAAAACCTGAAAAGGTCAAGGAAGTTCCTATTCCCGCGCCCCCACCCCCAGCTCCAGTCTCCGGAGAAGAAACCGAGAGTGAGGGAGAGGAAGAGGGTGACGACGATGGTCAAATAATCGAAGAAGCCCCGGCAACTGCATCTGAAGACGAAGATCTAGACGTGGTTGACGAAGTGGAAGCCGGATTGGAAGATATTACGGAAAGCAAGTTGGCTATTTCCCCAGAGGATTTCCTGAAATACTACGATGCGGTCAAAGTACCTGGTATCGTGGCTACGGATTTCCGGTCGATTGCCCAACATGCTGGGCTCGGTGAAGCCGTGGCGGAAAAGATAATGCTCAATTACGGCACTTTTCAAAAACAATATGAAAAGGAATTGGCTGCTCATACCATCAAGAAGAGTAAAGAACCAGCCAAAGCCGAAGCTCCCACCCGTCGTCTTCTAAAGAAGAAGTAATTTCCTAAACTTTTCCTAACCTAGGTTAGGAAAGCGAAAGATACGATTACGGAATATCTGAAATGTATGATCCGCGAACGATAATCTTGACTACATCACCGGCAGTTGCGTTGGTTATTGCAGCCAAGTCGTTGACCAGCAAGCCCCGAGTGAGAACTCCTGGCGATTCCGGTGAATTTTGTGCTGTGGTGGTATTGATAATGACCAATGCAATATAACCATCAAACAAGAGTCTTGCACCCAAAAAGAATCCATTAATCGGGGGCAAAACGTTTTGGTTATCCATGTTGAGCATTTCCACGTTTCGGAAAAAAGGTGGCGTGTGCGACCTTATGGGTGGAGGCAAAGATCGGTAAGACGTAACTGTTGGGTTTAATTGCGTGGTTACCGACTGTGGAAGAGGAATTAAAGGTCGGATTCTGACTTCTTCATTAGCTCCACTGACTCCGCCGGGCGGCGCAGGTGAGGTAAACAATGGTAACAGATTGGTTTCGCTGGTAAGAGTCGAAGTACGATTGTAAGTAGCCTCTGCCACAAACTCAACAATATTACCGATTTGACGATAATCAACGGTACTTGTCGGAAGTTGAATACTTTGAAATGTGTGTTGAGGACCCACACCCGGCGTACCAAACCCTATTTGTGCTTGATAATCGAATTGAACGCCAAAATTTACGTCATAATTGTACGGAAAGTTGGTGAAGGGAGATGCTGGCACAGCAGCATTTTGAGCAGGGAAACTCTGGACAAGAAAAAGTCCCTGAACGTTTCTGTTAGGGAAGACGCCTGACATTTACTATGCGTAAATACTTTAGGCGGAAAGAAAAATGATTTCCCTTTGGTCGATCTTGCATAAGGAAATTCCGACGCTAAAGTCGGCAGAAAGTCATGGCTACCCACATGCCTCATCAAATTCATCACTCGTTGAGCGAGTCCGATGTCATCCACGCGACATCACACTCGTCACCACACTCGGTACATCACGGTAAGAGTTCAGTGGTAGACGACATGGTACACATTATTCTTCACGATTTCAAGTTTGTCACTGTGGAGCACGGCAAACTCAAAATTGATGTCACTGGTATTTCTCAAGAGGACATAAGCAAAGTCACCCGAGAATTGCGACATACCTATGGAATGGTGGGAATCACCAAAACCCACGATATTGGGTCCAAACAACACAATTTCCTGGTGATCACTTCTTGAAATAGGGATTGTCTTTCAAAAGTTGCGGTCTGCAAGAGCAGATCACACATAGTGCTACGTAGCTTGCTTTCGAGGTAAGCGATAATTTATTTATTTTATCTTACTAGGTATCAATGGAGGCTATTTTACACAGTATGGACACTGCGATGCCCGCAATTTTCAACTTGGCTGGCGGCATTACGGAAACCGTTGGCAGAAGCACCAAATGGATTATTCTGGCCATCAACATTTTGAAGTTTTTGATTGCCAGTATTTTCCTTGTGTATTTGTTGTATTTGTGGTCAAAAGGCATAGAAATGAGAGAGGTCAGCGTACGGATAGACCTCATATTCGCCATCACTACGGTGATCATTTCCCTGTTCTTGCTTATCATGTACATTTTGGGTATTGCGGGTATCTTCAAACCCAAAACGGAAAATGCGTAGAGTTCAACGTCAAAACGAAAAAGATTTTGTTACAATAGTGTAATGGCTAGATGTGTTTGTCTCACGGAAACTGGACACCAGTGCAAACGTGACGCCAAATTGGGAAACAAGTGCACTCAACACAAAAAAACCGGATGCACCGAAGTTTCCGGTGTCAAATACCTGGGTACCGGAAAATCACCTGTTACTAAAGCTGCTGAACGACGAGAGGCCGTTAAAAGAGCTATGCCCAAATCTCCAAAGAAAAGAGGACCTTCTCCCGCCAAAAAGAGATCACCAGCGAAAGTGAAGCCCATCTCCAGAGCTGAATACGAGCGAATGGCTGCTGGACAAAAAGTTGTGGCGAAAAAGACCTCACCCAAAAAGAAAACTTCGCCAAAGAAGAAAACTTCGCCAAAGAAGAAAACTTCGCCCACGAAGGCAATGCCTACGTCGCCCGGCTTTACGCTGGTGGGATTTGACGCCAACAAGAATCCCATCTGGGAAGCTAAATCCAAAAAGACCGCAAAGAAAAGTCCCGCCAAACAAGGAGGATTCTGGCAAGCCATGGAAGATTTTCTCGAGCAGGTTGGTCCGATTTAAAAATTCAAAGGAAATGATTTTTTGCAGACTGCAAAAAATAACTTGCCCCTAAGTAAGAATGTCGGCAACATTTATGCTCAAGAAACGAATGGAACAGGGAAATACCTGGAAGTTTGGATTACCCGGATCTGTCATGGGAGGGCAAGACGACTCGTACGTGAGACCTTTTGGAAACTGTCATCCGGACTACATGGGAATTCCAATCGGTAATCCCGAAGGCGTATTGATGTGCGTGAGAAGAGTGGACGAATGCGGACGTCGATTCGGTAATACTTTACAACAGAAATCCAATGCGGACATCCAAGATCTTAATGGTTATCAAAGAGCGGCGGTGAACCTCTACGATCCAACTGCTCAGCTACCCACACAAAAGTGGAATCCTCAATACTTTTCTGATCGTAGAATTCCGTGGGAACAAGACCTCATTCGCCATGATTACCTTCGATGGCCCATCAAATACGATGCAACTGGTGTAGAAGTTTTACACGCTCCTGCTCAAGGTAGAGACGAAGGTAAACCCTATTACCAGTACGCTTACGATTTCACTCCAGTGGAAGATCCCGACACTGGCATGCGAGTGGCCAAGAGTATTAACGACAATGCACCAGAAATCAAGTACGATATTACCCGTTTACACCAGGCATATCCCTTGTGGAAATCCGAACAAGCCGTATTCGGACGTAATCAAGACAAGTACGATACTCGTTATTTCGGTCGGATCATTTAAAGAAAAACTGATTTCACTTCGTTCCTTAAAAAGTGATTCCTACGTAATCGTCCTGGAAAACGTAAAAATGTCGGGATATATGGTTTTTGCCATTGATCACCATCGGGCCAATTACGACATTCTCAGAGACGAGAATAATAACAGAACAGCATTCGTTTTCTCCGATCGTAAGAAGGCGTGGGCCAAGTACGTGGAAATCATAAAAAAATGGGTGGATATTTGCCCCGAGTACGAGAACGAGGAAGAATTTTTGGCTGACCAAGACGAGTATCCCTACGAGGATGACGGATCGCGCGAACAGCAATGCGGAATCGGTGAAGTTTGTCAAGTCTATTTTGTCAAAGTGAAAAACTGAAAAGTGATGGAGACCGCAAATTCTTTTTTCAAGTTCTTAAAAAGAATTAACCTAAACTCACTCTGTTTACGTACTTTTCCAAATGCCTGCCACCAAATTCGAGTTTCCCGGTTGGATTCGCTTTGCCAAATGTGGATTCTCCGTAACCGATCTCAAAATTGGGACTAAATTGGAGGAATTGGAAGGCTTGGTGACCAAAGAAGACCTTATTCACATTTCTTTGCAAGCTAACGGACTTCCTGAGCGCACTTACGATTGTTCATGCGATGAGGGATTCAGTGAGTGGCGTGTGTACCAGCTCATTTGTCGAAGCATGCAAGAGTACGCTGACGAGTTTGACATTCCCGAGTTTCTTGCTGGCCACACCGTTGAAGGTTTCGAAATTGACTGTTATCAAAACGTAACGCCTCATCTCGGATCCTAAAATTCGTTTCTTCTCCCCAATGAGAAGAAATAAAAACATAA
>Ga0335069_10014595_pt1 | contig 10994 bp, 8 predicted proteins | sample Lox_Sample_11_FD_206714 | JGI IMG/M metagenome (GOLD analysis project Ga0335069, IMG submission 206714) | Soil microbial communities from Loxahatchee National Wildlife Refuge, Florida, United States - Lox_Sample_1.1 | ecosystem: Environmental > Terrestrial > Soil > Wetlands | place: USA: Florida... | reverse complement strand
CTGGGCGCAGTGGTGGATCGATTCCGGCGTTTTCCACGCCTCGGTGGAGAGTTCCGCTCCGGTATTTTCCCTGGTGATTCCGCCGCCGAACGTCACCGGTTCGCTGCACATCGGGCACATGCTGGAGCATTCCGAAATCGATGTCACCATCCGCTGGCATCGCATGCGCGGTGAAAATACGCTCTGGCTGCCCGGCACGGATCACGCCGGCATCGCGACCCAGATGGTCGTCTCGCGCAAGCTCGCCGAGGAGGGCATCAACTACCGCGACCTGGGCCGTGAGGAATTTGAAAAACGTGTCTGGCAGTGGAAGGCCGAATCCGGCGATACCATCAAGCGCCAAATGATCCGCCTTGGCGCCAGTTGCGATTGGAGCCGCGAGCGTTTCACCTTGGACGCCGGGCTCTCCCGCGCGGTCCGCGAAGTCTTCGTCCGGCTATACGAGAAGGGCCTCGTCTACCGCGGCGAGTACATGGTCAACTGGTGCCCGCAGTGCAAAACGGCGCTGTCGGATCTGGAGGTCGCGCACGTCGCCACCGCGGGCCATCTGTGGCACATCCAGTATCCCGTCAACGGCATGCCGGGCCGCTATGTGGTGGTCGCCACCACGCGCCCGGAAACCATGCTCGGCGATACCGCGGTCGCCATCAACGCCAAGGACGCGCGCTACGCGGACCTCCATGGCCGCACCGTGCAACTCCCGCTGATGGACCGCGAGATTCCCATCATCCTGGATGAGCTGGCCGATCCCGCGTTCGGCACCGGCGTCGTCAAAGTCACTCCCGCGCACGACATGAATGACTTCGAGGCCGGCCGCCGTCACAAGCTTCCGCTCATTCAAGTCATCGATGAGAACGCCGCCATGACTCCAGGCGCCGGCCCTTACGCCGGCCTCGACCGCTTTGAGGCGCGCCGCCGCGTCCTGGCCGATCTGGAAGATCGCGGCCTCCTGGTCAAGACCGAGGACTACGCGCTCAATCTGGGCACGTGCCAGCGCTGCAAGACCCCCGTGGAGCCGCTCGTCTCCAAGCAGTGGTTCGTCAAAATCAAGCCGCTGGCCGACAAGGCCATCGACGCCGTCGAGACGGGCCGCATCAAGTTCATCCCCGCGAACTGGTCGAAAACCTACTTCGAGTGGATGTACAACATCCGCGACTGGTGCATCTCCCGCCAGCTCTGGTGGGGCCATCGCATTCCGGCCTGGCATTGCGGCAACTGCGGCGAGGTGATGGTGGCGCGCGAAGCCCCCTCTGCCTGCGCGAAGTGCGGCGCCGCCAGGCTCACGCAGGATACCGACGTTCTCGATACCTGGTTCAGCTCCGGCCTCTGGCCGTTCTCCACGCTCGGGTGGCCGGACCGCACGCCGGATCTGGCCAAGTTTTATCCCACCTCGCTGCTCATCACCGGCTTCGACATCCTGTTCTTCTGGGTGGCCCGCATGGCCATGATGGGCATCGAATTCATGGATGGCGAAGTCCCGTTCCGTGAAGTCTATATCCACGGCCTGGTGCGCGACGCCGAGCGCCAGAAGATGTCCAAGACCCGCGGCAACACCATTGACCCGCTCGTGGTCACCGAAAAGTACGGCACGGACGCCGTGCGCATGGCGCTGCTGCAAGGGGCCGCGCCCGGCACCGACATCGTGCTCACCGAAGAGCGCATGGCCAGCTCGCGCGACTTCGCCAACAAGATCTGGAACGCCGCGCGCTTCCTCTTCCTGAACATGGAGCGCTCCGGCGTGGATCCGTGGGTTCCGGACAGTCTCGAGACCTTCCGGCCGGAAGCCGAGCCCGGCCAGGAAGTCCCCATCGAGGACCGCTGGATCTTCAGCCGCCTCAACGCCGCCGCGGCCCAGGCGAACCGCGCCATTGAGCAGTACCGCTACCACGAGGCCGCGCAAGCTCTCTGGCACTTCTTCTGGCACGAATTCTGCGATTGGTACGTGGAGCTGAAGAAGCTGCGCTTCCGCGAAAATTCCGGTCTGGACGCCGGCTGGCGCAACATGCTGGCGGCGTTTGAAACCGCGCTCCGCCTGCTGCATCCCGCCATGCCCTTCCTCACCGAAGAGCTGTGGCAGCGCCTTAAGGGCCAGGCGCCACGCCCCGCTTCCATTGCGCTGGCCGCCTACCCGCAGCCGCGCGGGGAACTGGCGGACGCCGCCGCGGATGCTGAGATCGAGACTCTCCAGGAGATTGTCACCATGGCGCGCACGCTCCGTGCCGAAAGCAAGCTCGACCCCAAACAGCGCCTCAGCGGCGTGCTCTATTCCCGCGGGCCAGCCCTCGATGTTGCGCGCCGCCGCGCCGAAGCGATCGAAAAACTGGCCAATGCCGGCCTGCAATACAAGGCCGAAGCCGCTCCACAGGCGCCCGCCATGCGCTCGACCGCCGAGTTCGATCTGGTGCTGGAGCTGCCCCAGGCCCAGCAGGACGCCCAGCGCAAACGCCTCGAAAAGGACCGCGACCAGCTTGCCAGGAACATCGCCAACTCCAAGCGCCAGTTGAGCGACGACGTGTTCCTCGGCAAAGCGCCGCCGCAAGTTGTGGACAGCATCCGAAGCAAGCTCGCCGGTTACGAGGAGCAGCTTCGAAAAATCGAGGGAGCGCTCGCAGGCACTGCATGAACCGCAACGATTGGTCGGCGCCGGCTATCATCGAGACGCTGCGACGCGCGCTCGAAGAAGACATTGGAACCGGCGATGTGACCACACAGGCTTGCGTCCCGGAAGCCCGCGCGGCACGCGGGAAGTTCCTGGCGCGCGAACCCTTGGTGCTTGCCGGCACGCCGCTGCTGCCGCTCATCTACCGTCTCCGCGGCGGCGTTTTCGACTTGGTGATCCTCAAGAATGACGGGGACCGCTGCGCGGATGGCGAAGTGATCGCCCAGGTTTACGGCCGCGCCCACACGCTGCTCGAATGCGAGCGGGTGGCGCTGAACTTCCTCCAGCGGCTGAGCGGCGTCGCCACCGCGGCGCGGGATTTCGCCGACCGCGTGGCCGGAACGAATTGCCGCGTGCTCGATACGCGCAAGACCACCCCGGGCCTGCGGATGCTCGAAAAGCTCGCGACGGAGGCCGGCGGCGTCACCAACCACCGCCTTGGCCTCTTTGACGCGGTGCTCATCAAGAACAATCACATTGCCGCCGCGGGCGGCGTACGCAAGGCGATTGAGCGGACACGGGCCGCCAGCAGCCTGCCCATCCAGATCGAAGTCCGCACGCGTGAGGAACTCCGCGAGGCCCTTGCCGCCAACGCGGAACGCATGCTGCTGGACAACCTCACCCCCAATGAGGCCGCCGATTGGGTGCGTGAAATCAACGGACGCGCCACCGTGGAACTCTCCGGCGGAGTCACTATCGATAACGTTCGCGCCTACGCGGAGGCCGGCGCGGACTTTGTCTCTTCCGGCGCCATGACCCATTCCGCGCGCGCCATGGACCTGAGCTTCCGGCTGGAGCTGGCGTGAGCGCGGTGGATATCGCCCGCCTGCGCACAGCCTTCCCGGACCGCCGCATCGATTACTACGCCAGCATCGATTCCACGATGCGGCCCGCCGCCGGGCTTCCCATCGGCAGCGTGGTGCTCGCCGGCGAACAGACTGCCGGCCAGGGCCGCCTCGGCCGCGCCTGGCATTCGCAAGCCGGCGACGGCATCTACTGTTCGCTTGTGCTGCGCCCAACGCCGGTCTTGACCCTCGCGCTGGGCCTCGCCGTGCAAAGCGCCATTCTGGAAGCCACCGGCCTGCACTGCGACATCCGGTGGCCCAACGACCTCCTGCTCAGCGGGAAGAAAGTCGCCGGCATCCTGGTGCAGTCCTCCGAACGGGCCGCCGTCGGGGGAATCGGAATCAACGTCAATCAAACCGAGTTCCCGGCCGAACTGGCCGGCCTGGCCACGTCGCTCGCGATGGAGGCGGGGGAGCACGCCGCCCGGGTTGACGCCACGGCAATCCTGCTCGCCCTGCTGCCCGCCGTCGAGACGTTCACCGCCCATTCGAAGGACGAGATCCTCCACCTCTTCGCGCAAGCCTCCAGCTATGCCCGCGGCCGCCGCGTTAGAGTGGAACAGGCGGAAGGAACCGTGGAAGGAACCACCGCCGGCATGGACCCTTCCGGCTTTCTCATTGTGCGCAAGGACGATGGAACCGATACCCTGATCCTTGCGGGAGGCGTACGTGCTTCTGGCTCTTGACGCAGGCAACAGCAACATCACCATAGGCGCATTTCAGGGCAGCCGGCTGCTCTCCCAGTGGCGGCTCCGCACCGTACAGGAGCAGACTGCCGACGAGTGGGGCATCCTGATCCACAACCTCTTCGCGCCGGCCGGCCTCGATATTGAAAGCGTGGACGGCATGATCATCTCCAGCGTCGTCCCGCCCATCGACCGCACGCTCGCCTTCATGGCCAAGCGCTACTTCCGCACCGAGGCCCTCTTCGTGCGCCCCTCCACCGATATCGGCCTCAAGATTCTCTACGACAACCCCAACGAAGTGGGCGCGGACCGCCTGGTCAACGCCGTAGCCGGCTTCAACAAGTACGGCGGCCCGGCCGTCATCGTGGACTTCGGCACCACCGTCAATTTCGACGTCGTCTCCAAGGCCGGCGAATATCTCGGCGGCGCCATCGGCGTGGGCATTGCCATGAGCATCGAAGCGCTCTTCCACAGGACCGCCAAGCTCCCGCTGGTCGATTTCCGGCCGCCCGCCGACGTCGTAGGCACCAACACCGTGGCCAGCATGCAGTCCGGCCTCTACTACGGGGCCGCGGGCGCCATCGATGGCATCCTCGAACGCATGATTGCGAAGCTCGGCCCGGAGACTAAAGTGGTCGCTACCGGAGGCCAGGCCCACCTCATCGCCGGCGCCTCGCGCTACCTCAAGACCGTGGATGAAACCCTGACCCTGGAGGGCCTCCGCATGATCTGGGAGCGGAACCGGCGTTAAGTGGGGCGGACCTTCCGGTCTGCCCTCCGGGCCTCAGAAGTCGCCTATCTTGTAGGTCTGTCTACTCGGCGCCCGCGCTATTCCGCTGTCTGAATCGAAGACGCCCAGCCCCTGCGCCGCTTCTGAGCTCCCAGGAAGCGGCGATACTGAAGTTGTGAAGCGTTCCGGCATCGCGGACCTGCCCCTCCACGGCGGACGCGTGCCAGCTTGGAACGGCGATCGTCGAGAGCATCTTGCTCCACTACGGCCCTTCCGCGTTCCTCTCGCGCCTCAGCGATCCGTACTGGTTTCAGGCGCTCGGCTCGGTGATGGGCATGGACTGGCACTCCTCCGGCATCACCACGTCCGTTGTGGGGGCGCTGAAGCGCGGCCTCAATCCGCGCGCCGCGGAGCTCGGCCTGTATGTCTGCGGCGGGCGCGGCCGGCATTCGCGCAACACGCCCGCCGAGCTGCGCGCCATCTCCGAAACCCGCGGCCTTGATGGCGAGGCGCTGGTGCGCACCAGCCGCCTGGCCGCCAAGATCGACAACAACTGCATCGCCGACGGCTTTCAGATTTACCTGCACTCCTTCATCGTGGCGGCCAACGGCGAGTGGGCCATCGTCCAGCAGGGGCTCAATGACGCCTCCGGCCTGGCGCGCCGCTACCACTGGCATTCGGCCAACGTGCGCGACTTCGTCGACGAGCCGCACACCGGCATCGCCGGCGCACATCAGGGTACGATCATGAACCTCGTCGATGCGCACGCCGCCCCTGCCCGCGAAGCGCTCGTTTCGCTCGCCCATGCCGCGCCTGACACAACGCTCGACGTGGTCCGCCGCCTTGAAATGCCGCGCCATCATGAAGTGCGCGCCGAAGACGTGGATTTGAAACGCCTCGGCGGAGTGCTGGCCGCGGCCTACGAGCGCGACCTGAAAGGCTTCGCCGATCTGCTCCTTGTCGAAAATCTCGGCCCGCGTACGCTGCAGACGCTGGCCATGGTCGCGGAAGTGGTGCACGGAACGCCGGTGCGCTTCTCCGACCCAGCGCGCTTCTCCTTCGCCCTCGGCGGCAAGGACGGCCACCCCTTCCCCGTACCGCTCAAGACGTACGATGAATCGATCGCCGTCCTCCGAAGTTCGCTCGACAAAGCCAAGCTCGACGGAGGAGCAAAAATGGAAGGCTTCCGCCGCCTGGACCGCTTCGTGAAGCTGATCGAAAACCGCCTGGAGCCGCGAGCGGATTTCCAAGCCGTCCTGCAGCACGAAAGAGCCATCTCCTCGTCGCTAGGAGGGCGAACCGTGATGGACGGCAAGCGGCCGAAGCCGCATCAACTAAACCTCTTCGAACTCGGCTCGTAACGTTGGCGCAGGCCTGCGACCGGTGGGGCGGACCTCCTGGTCTGCCTTCTTCGGCTTGATGTGCCCGCGGGCGCTGTAAGCCGCCACTCATCCGCCGATTTCCGGTCTTGCGACAATCCCGCCTTGCCGGGCACGCTTATCAAGTTTGAGCTTAAGCCCCAGCGGATTCCAGCCGCGGCCATCGAAGCGAAGGTAATAGATACTCTTGCCGAGTTCGCGCGAGAAGTGAAAACGTCCTTGGCTGTCAGTCTTTGTAGAACGCAAGACCACGGCCCACTTAGAATCACGGTCGGTAACCGTCATCTCCGGAATCGGCGATTCACTGGGATCGAGAACAACACCCTCGACACGCTGCGCGGGCTGAGGCTCATCGAGGACCACGAATTCCCGAACTGCGCCCGCCGAAACAACTAGCAACGCCATCGTTCCGACGACAATCCCGAGTCGCGGCACGAAGGGATGAACTTCTTGGTCCCTTGAAGTCCGGAGACCCATTTTCTGCCTCGTCAGGCAATCGAACAACGCTGGCCTCATTCAGATTCTAGGCAAACATCTCCTGAGCCCGCCCCACATGCTCCCTAACCAGAACCCCATTCGGGCAATCCACCGAGCACGCCGAGCAATCCGAGCACCGGATCCCCCGCACCTCCTCCGGCAGCTCCAGATACCGCTCGCGGGCCATGGCGAACTGGCCGTACCCTTCCGCATAGCTCAGGAACCGCAGCATATCGGGCACAGGCACGCCCTTGTCACAGACGCCGTTGCAGGCGCCGCACATGCGGCAATAGCTCGGCCCGATCAGCGCAAGCTGTTCGGAGAGCAGCGCCTCATCCCGGCCCGTGTACGCCTCGGACATGGCCCGCACGTTCTCCTCCACCTGGTCGTGGTCCGTCATGCACACGATGGCCGTATCCACCGATTCGTTCCGCAGCGCCCACTTGATGGCCGCCAGCGGCACTCCCGGCTGGCTCAGGCGCTTCGCCAGCGCCTTCGCATCCGCGCCGTACAGCCGGTCGCCCCGCTCCACGCGCGACGTTCCGCCCGCCATGGTCTTCATCACCACGATTCCCATGCCGGACTTGCGCGCCTCGCGTATCGCCGCGCCCATGTCGGTTTTTGGGGCAGCCGTGTTCGTATTGTCGTCCGCGGCGACGGAGCGCATGGAGAAGTTGTACGTAGTCAGAGCCACATCCGTCTGCCCCAGCTTGGCCAGATAGGGCAGCATTTTGTCCATGTTGAAGTGCGTGCTCACACCGGCGAACCGGATCTTCCCCGCCTGCTTGGCGGAACGCTGGGCCTCCAGCAGATCGTCAGTCACCTCGGCCGGGTCGTTCTTCATGTGCAGATACCAGATGTCCAGGTGATCCGTGCCCAGCTCGCGCAGGCTGGTATCCAGGTCCGCCAGCGCCTCCTTGCCGGTCTTCGCCTGGCTCTTGCTGGAAATGATGACCTTCTGCCGCCGGCTCTTCAGCGCCGCGCCAACCATCCGCTCGTTGTTGCCGTTCTGGTAGAGGCGCGCCGTGTCGAAATGCACGATCCCGATATCCGCCGCGTGTTCAATGACGCTCGCGTCCGAGGTGGTCATGCAGCCGAAGGAGAGCGACGTAACGCGGAGCCCCGTGCGCCCCAGCGTGCGGTACGCCAGCTTGACCTCGCTCGAAACGGGCTGGCCGGCCCGGCCCCCCTGCTGCGGCATGGCGAACCCCGCCGCCGGCAGCGCCAATCCCGCCGTCAAGAACCTACGCCGTGAAGCAGATTGTGACATCTGAATCTCCCATTTCGGAGTATAGCCTGTTTGCGGAAAACCCGCGCCGCCCGGCGGCGTGGCATCCTGAAAGAGCGCCTCGATCCGCCGCGCACGCTCATGGAAAACCACGCTGCGAGCCCCCAAGAATCCGATTGGTTGGTGAACTATTTCAACTACTTCACCGAGATCGAAGAGCATTTCCAGCTTGTCCGCGGCACAAGCCTCTTCCTCCTCTCTCCGCTCGATTGGGCGCTCATCGAATCCTGGAAGAACTCGGGCGTCCCGCTCGAAGCCGTGCTCCGCGGTATCGACGCCGCTTTCGAAAAGTGGCGGGGCCGCAAGGTCAAAACGCAAATGGTCAACTCCCTGGCCTTCTGCGCCCAGGCCGTGCTGGCTGAAGCGCAAGTGATGGCCGGCTCGGAGAGGCCCGCCGCTCGCCGCGAAGCCGCCGCGCCATTCAGTCAGGACGAGCTTCGCGATTATCTCCGCCGCAACGCAGCCGCGCTCGGTCACGGCTACGAAGAAATCGCCGCCGCGCTGGAGCGCCTCGCCGCCGAAGTGGAGCAACACCTCTCCGACCTGGAGGAACTCGAGCGCCGCCTCACAGTGCTGGAGGAGAAGGCGATCGCTACCGCGCGCACGCGCCTGAGCGAAGAAGCGCTGCTCGAATCGCGGCGCGAATTGGACCGCCAGTTGCGCCCCTACCGAGGCAAGATGACCGCCGAACAGCTTGCCATGATCGAAAAACAATACCTCGAACGCCACCTCCTGGAGAAGAGCGGCCTGCCGCGCCTCAGCCTTTTCTACCTGCGCTAGTTCTTTCGTTCTAGCGCCTTCGCGGCGCCGCGTATTAGCTCTAGCGAGGCAGTCTCCGCAGCCCCGATTTTATTGGCTCCCGCGCACATGTCGTGAGGCCGCGCCTTCCGTGTGGAATCTCACGGGATCGGTGCGCGGCTCGTGAAGACTTTCACGTCTCCGCGCCGGTCCCCGCGCGCTACTGTCCCGACAGGAATAACCGCGCCGATGCGCCGCTCGTCATTTTCTTTAACACAGCAAGCAGGAGGTAGGTCTCTCATGGGGCAGTCTGAAAACGCCTCTCCGTTGCAGCCGGGTCACCCGCAGGAGTTGCCCGCCCCAAGTCCCGGGAAGCGTCCGGCGCTAGTGCCGCCAGTGCCGGAGCCACGCAGGCGCGGCAAACTGTGGGCCGTCCTTGTGGGCGCCGCGGCCGTAGCCGGCCTGGCGTATTACCTGCGCCTCCAGACGGCCGGGCCAGCGACGCCGCTGGTGACGGTCCCCACCGCCGCCGTGCAGCGGGGCGACGTCCAGAATGTGTTGCGCGTCAGCGGCACACTGGCCGCCAAGGAACAAATCGCCATACTTGGGCCGCGCATCCAGGGCAGCCGCACGGACGTGGGCCGCGGCGGTTCGGCCAATATGCTCACCACCCGCCAGGCCTTCACGGTGGGCGGCGGAGGCGGCGGACCCGCCGGCTTTGGTGCCGCCCAAGCCAATGACTTCTCCCTCGTGCTCACCAAACTCGCCGAACCCGGCACGCACGTCAAGAAGGGCGACGTCATCGTCCAGTTCGATACCCTCCTCCAACAGCAGCGCCTGGACGATTACAAGGACTCCCTGGTGCAGCTCGACGCCAACATCAAGAACCGCATGGCCAGCATGGGATCGCAAAAGGAATCGCACCTCCAGCAGGTGCGCGCCGCCAAGGCCGCCTGGCAGAACGCCATGCTCAACCAGCAGACCAATGAGGTCGTCTCCTCCATCAACGCCCAGTTGAACGACGTCGCCACGGAGCAGGCCAAGGACCAGTACGAGCAACTCGTGTACGAAGACGACCTGCTGGATCAGCAGCAGCGCGCCGAAGTGCAGGCCATCGAGTTGAACCGCGACCAGTCGCAGCTTGAACTGCAGCGTTCCGAGGCCAACATTAAGAAGATGAGCATGGAGGCGCCCATGGACGGCTTCGTGGTAATGGCCACCCTCGTGCGCAACGGCGAATTCGGCACCGTCCGCGTCGGCGATCAGGTCCGCCCCGGCCAGCCCATTATGTACATTGAGAACCCCGCGTCCATGGTGGTCAACGCCGATTTGAACCAAGTGGATTCCCAGTCCGTGAAGATCGGCATGAAAGCGATTGTCCGGCTGGACGCGTATGAGAATCTGGAATTGCCGGCCACGCTGACCGGAGTTGGCGCCATGGCCAAGGACAGCACTTTCCGCGCCGACTGGGTCAGCGTGGTGCCGCTAGAGCTCCGGCTGGACAAGACCGACCCCCGCGTGATTCCCGACCTGACGGCGAGCGCCGATATCACGCTTCAATCCGAGCCGGACACGCTCTTTGTGCCGCGCTCCGCGCTGTTTCAGGACAACGGCAAGCCGTTCGTATACGTGCAGGATTCCAGCAGCCCGACCGGCTGGACCCGCAAGAACGTGGAGATCGGGGTGAAGAGCGCCACCCGCGTGGCCATTCGATCCGGACTCACACTGGGCGAATTGGTGGCCACCCGAAAGCCCTCGCAGACCTAATCCGGCCCGGATTGGATCCGCGGCCGCCGCGAATAGGGAGGCATGGGAACACCTGGCGCTCGTGGCTGGCGTGGCCCAGGCACCTCCCGCTTGTCCGCGCGGCGCGGAATTCGGCGCACGGGAGCGTTCGCGCCGGCGGCTCTTCGCGCGGACTCAGTACTGGAGCGCCGCCAGCCGCGCCGTTACGTTGGCCCGAAGGTCTTCTTCCAGCGGCAATTCCTGCCGGCCCAACCGCGGAGCCAGCGCCGCGACGGATTCCTCATACGTGGGCTGCCGGATGCACGAAACCGCGGGGAATCCCACCACGTCGGCGATCTTGCAGGAGGCTTGCACCAGCGTCAGGATATCGGAATCCCCCGCCCCGTGCGGCTGGTGGTGGCGTTCGCAAACCTCCGAGAAGTCGCTCGGCAGCGCCCACGTTTTCA
>Ga0335069_10014594_pt1 | contig 10994 bp, 7 predicted proteins | sample Lox_Sample_11_FD_206714 | JGI IMG/M metagenome (GOLD analysis project Ga0335069, IMG submission 206714) | Soil microbial communities from Loxahatchee National Wildlife Refuge, Florida, United States - Lox_Sample_1.1 | ecosystem: Environmental > Terrestrial > Soil > Wetlands | place: USA: Florida... | reverse complement strand
ACACCCCAATCGACGCAGCGGTCCGTATGAATGAAGAAGAGCACATTAAAACCTTTAGATTCATTACCTTCCGACCTATGCGTTCCCCCGACATGACTGAGCCCCGTTCTCGCCCGCAATCTACCAGAGTATCGGACAAAGCCTCCCGACAGCCCAGTCGACTTCTGGGCGGCGATGGCAATTGCCGGCGTAAAAAGAATAAGAACTAAGAATGCGTACATATAGTTGCGTTACCTTAACTGCAACGTGAAGTTCCGCGACCGAACACAATAGCAGAAAGTGGCTGTCTTAGACCGCGAATAGTCCGAACCTAATTTCGTCCACCCTGCGCGTTTCACAGGTGAGGTACTCTCAAGCTGTATCACGAAGCGGTACGGACGTACTATACGCGCGTACTATGTTGTTTTTACCCGATTTTGTGGTGTGCTAGGCATGAGGCTAGGCACGCACCTATTGGGCGTGCCACCCGATTTGCGTGCCGCAAGCCAAGTGTTTTGCTCTCAAATACGCCATACTTCCATTTGGCTGCCGTTGATGGTAACGAACTTGCGAGAAAAGTCAACCCTTGGGGGTCCAGTCGTCCTGTCCAGCACGCCACGACCTCCCCTATTGCCACGAGATCGGCGTTGACAATTTCGGACAATTTGGACTAAATAGACGATGACGAACGCGCCACACAGACCGAAAGTCAACATCTCAGGGTGTAGCGAACCAGAGAACCCAGGGAAAGAGCGCGCCGCGCGAAGTCGGAGTTCTGCGACGAAGGAGACTACATGAAATACACGCATCTAATCCTAATATCGCTTCTGCTTTCTCTGGGATCTGTCGTCCCGGCATCCTCTGCAAACTGGTATGTTTCCAAAGCAGCAAGTGGAGCCAATAACGGGACTACCTGGACCAATGCCTGGCAGGACTTCAACAACATCAACTTTTCTTCTGTCGCTTGCGGCGACACGATCTGGGTGGCGGGCGGGACTCCCTATTCAGGCAGCATGACCTTAAGCAAGACGTGTACGTCGAGCGCGGTGCTGATGATAAGGCGGGTGCTGTCCACGGATTCGGTTCCTGTAGCGGCAGCGGGATGGAATTCCTCCTTCGATTCCCAGGTTGTCAACAACAACGGCACCGTAACCCTGGCGGGATCGTACATCACCATCGACGGAAGGGTGGGAGACGCGCCCACGGGGGTCCCCTATGGAATACAGTGGGCCTATACGGGAAACAGTGTCACGGCATTTGGCAACACTAGCACCACTATCAGCAACATAACCCTGAGCCACATCGAGGCTTTTGGACCGAGTTGCGCGGGAACTGGAAGCTGTACGGGAAATACCTGGGGACTGAATCTCAACCAAGGACAGGACAACAACACGTTGGTGGATCATTGCTGGCTCCATCGCTTCGCCGAAGTGATTCGCCCCTACCAAACAACCGGCCTGACCATCCAATACAGCTCCATTGGAGAGGATGTGTATGTGACAAATGCTGACCACGAGGACATTTCCTATTGCGGTCCGCCCTGCACTAACATAACCTTGGCCAACAGCCGTTTCTATTCGTCCGGGAACGATGGCTTCTTCTTCGATTATGGCGGCGGGACCAATGTCGTTGTTTATAACAACATCTTCTTTCATAGCGGCGGCAACGAATTCACGACATGCAAGCAATCGCCTTGTGGCCCTTATTATCTCTATAACAACATTTTTGAGAGCGACGGAACAGGGAGCGACGGAAGCGGAAACGAGTACTCCTGGGCATGGATTGGTGGCGGCACTACGCTTGCGTCGGGAAGTCAAGTTGTGAACAACATCTTCTATAACACCTCGCCCGACAGCGGGGGAATGACCAGTTCAGAGTCTTACAACGCCGCCACTCTCGCAAATGGAAACAGTCCGCCTTCCTGCACTGGATGCTTCCAGTATTCGCTTGCGAGTCCGGTTAGGAATTTTGCGGGCTGGGTGGATATGTATCCGTCCGGCGCGACTTCCACGACGATAGTCAAGGCCGATTTTCACCTCACCGCCACAGGCGCAACACTCTTCCAAGGTAAAGGCCAAAACCTAACGTCGCTGTGCACGACAATTCCGGGCCTCTGCAAGGACGTGGATGGTAATGCGCGGCCAACGAGCGGCGGGTGGACGGTGGGACCCTACGAGTACGTCAGCGGTACGCCGACACAGCCGTCCGCTCTTACAGCAACGCCCCATTGAGGACTGCCCGCCTGGTGCTCTTGGCGGCCGCGGGGGGCCGCGCGCAATTAACAACCCTCGCAAGGAGATGCTCAAGCAGGCCCGGCTGTTCCGGTTGGGGGCTCCGGGCGTGCTACGCTCGTGCTTTCAAACGCATCCTCGCATGTAACGTCTGCTCAACCGCCTCCACATCAGCGTTGACCTTCTTGCTGGCTCGCGACGAGGGCTCGGCGAAGCACCGCGTCAACTACAGCACCCGCCTCATCCCATGACACCGTTCGCACACTTGCCACTGCCGCCTTCGACAGAGACTCGAAATCGGGCATAGTAACCAGCGCCTCAAGCTCAGAGGCAAGGGCGGCAGGGTACGGCGCCGCATATCGAACGAACGCGCTCTTGAGATCCATACGGATGTTAAGCGTGTCGTTGACAACCGGGATGCATCCCGCAGCCAGCATCTCGTACGCAACGAGTGAAACGTTGGTCAGAGACAAAGTGAGGCCGGCATAGCAACGGCTGTAAATGTTGTTGAGTTCGTCAGGTGTGACACGTCCGTGGTCGATGAACCGGAAAGGCAGCTTCCCCATCCTATTCCCGTAGAAGTGCAGCTCAATCTCAGGATGGCGGCGGGCAAACAACTCCATGGCCATCAGCCCCAGTTCGAACCCGCGCCGCGCAGCGTCCGAGCGGGCATAGAACACAACCCCAGAACGCTTCGTTCCCGGTACCGGATGGTAGCGCGAGGTGTCGCAGCCGTAGTCGAAGCAATCCACAGTCATGCCATACTCAGTCCGGAGCTTCTCGGCAAAACATTGACCGACCATTATCCCGTGCAAGCCCATGCGGTAAGTATTTTCCGCAAGGCAGCTCAGCGCTCCCAAAGGGTAGAAGTAGGGCTCAAAGTCCTGCACAAAATAGAACCGCTTGCCGGCACACCGGGAGTTAAAGACCGGGTAAGCGGTCGGCCACGACGTGGCGACTACGGCATGCGCATCTTCCATCCCCTGGTCCACGTCTGCAACCGGGCCGTGGAATCCATAGAAACTGCGGACGAACGACTCGTAATAGGCGTGATCGCCACGCTGCACGTTATAGAAGTAGACTCGATTACGGTAACCGTGCGCCTCCAGGTAACGGATGATTCGAAAAATGGTCGTGTGACCGCCCGACTTCGGTCCCGCCGGGATAGTAACCCAGTTAACGGTCATCTGCTGCCCAGGCGTAAAACTGGGAACAACAACTCGGGGCGGCCGCGAGATATCAGCGGCCAAAACATCTTCCCGGCGAACTGGCATCACTAGATCTTTCGGTGTAAGCCATTTCGCCGCGGCCGCCTGCACACGGTCGGTGACTCCACGCACGCCTCCTAGCCGCCACAAAGCCCGAAGTTGTCTAAAGCGCCGCCCGATCTGCACTCGGGCGGATGCCATCGCTGAAGTCAAACCAACCTCCGTCCGGGCCGAAGCGCGGGTCCGCCACGTTGGGAGCCTTCTGGCGAGCAGGAGTGTCTGGTGGTCACATCCCCCACCGTTGCCAGCGCTTCTGCAACGCCCACCTCTGTATTCTGCGAACGACTGCGGTTGGTGCGAACAATTGCGTGCGATTACAGATGACCGGCCCCAAGCGCCGCCGCCGGCCAAGCGCTCGATACTCAGGCAGTGACCTTGCCACCGGGCACACCGCTATGGCGAATTCCTCCAACTCTGACGCACGGTCTTCCTCTACCTTGTCGCGGTCGTACGCGCGACACGCCCTCCACAGCGCCTCGCGTGCGAGTGCTCGACTTGCCAAGTCGTGCAGGCAGGCGGCATTAGCAACCGTGTGTTCGTGGTGCTGAAAAAAGGCATCGAAGACCTTCTTACGCTCGTACAAATCAAGGAACTTGTCGCGCGCTGTGGTAGTACGGAGCATGCTGTCTGAATGAACTCGGTAGAAAGCCTGGGGGACTCGGCGCACGTAGGCAATGTTAGAAACAGCGGCGATGCGCAACCACATCTCAAGGTCTCCGGCATGAGGAAGCTCCGGTCGGTACCCCCCAACGGATCGCTGGATGCGTCCCCTCACCACAACCTCGGGCGACGCGATAACGTTGTATCCTGCACGGCACCGGACTTCCAACCACCGCGCTCCCGTAAAGCGAGTGAAGGCAAATTCGGTCATGCTCACTTTGGGGAGCGCGCTCTCCTCCTCAAAGTGAATGGCACGTCCGTAAACCATCCCGATGCTCGGGTCAGCGTCCATAATGCCCACGGCTCGGCTCAAAGAACCGGGCGCTAGCATGTCGTCAGCCGACAATAGCACGACGTACTCCGAGGTTGACCAGCCCAGCAAACCCTCATTGTAAGTGGCGATGTTGCCTTTGTTCACTTCATGCCGCCGGAACTCAACACCGCGGTGAGAGGTCGCCAGCCTCTCACCAACTTGGGCAGTGTCGTCCGAAGACGCGTCGTCGATTATCAAGACGCGGACTTTGACCCCCGCCTGAGAAACCAAACTCTGGACACAGGCCGGCAGATACTTCGCATAGTTGTGACAGGGAACTACAACGTCTACAGTACTCATCGGAGGCACTTTGTTGCAGCAAAAGGGCACTCAGCTGCAACGCTCTTTTCGCCTTTCCCACTTCAACCACTAGTGTTTGTTGTGTTGGCATCGTGTCCGCCGTGCCTTACACAGGAGAGCCGCTCTGCGGCACCTCCAGGGAAGGTGCCTGCACACCGTCCAGAACTTCCCCTACCGGAACGACCCGCGAACCCCGTTCCAGAGACCGTGCGACTATCCTCTCAAAAAGAGAGGGCGTACAACCAAACTGCGACGGATGCGGGCTCACGTCATGTGTATAGAAAATCAACCAGGCTTTCCGCTTTTCATTCTCGGAAAGCAGCGACGCCAATTTATCAAATTGATCAACGTCGCCGTAGACCCTGTTCGCGCGCAGCAGATTCAGGTCGACCATCGGCCCGTTCAGGCCGCCATAGATGCCGCGACAGCTCCGCATCTGCGCCCCAACCCTTGGCTTCGCCGTCAGGGTCACATGCCCGCGCGGGTAAGCAAAATTGGAAGGGTGGCAGCCGGTAGCATCACGAATGGCATCCCTCCCTTTGAGCAGATCTCTCTCATACACCCGGAACGGAACGGTGCGACACGATATGTGGCTGAAAGTGTGAGAGCCCAACTCGTGACCGTCCGCCAGCAACGAATTCAGATCGTCGAGCCCAAACTGGTCGCCCATATGGTTGACCGTGTTCGCCAACCCCATCGCGGCGTAGTACGTGCCTCGAACCCCGCGGCTCTTCAGAATCGCACCACCTACTGTGTAAGCTGTGCGCGGGAAGTCGTCGAAGCAGAAGGAGACAACCGGCCCCTGATCTCCCAACGGCGCCAGGCGCGCATGAAATGAACAGAGCAGCCATTGGCGCACCCGGCCCAACTGCGAGCGCAAGATCATCACCTAACCCTCAGAAACCACGCTTTCCTGCACAACTACTTTGACGACGCCATCGTCCGGCACTTCCATGTCTTTATCAAACAACAGGGAAGTCACTCCCTCATGAGCTCCAACCTCTTCCATGCCCAAATCGGCAAAGACCCGGCCCGAAGGAGCATTGCGAGTTGTCTTCCGATAGTTCGCGTGAAAGTCCTTATGGGTTGCGGCGATGTATTTACGAATGAGGTATCCGAGAAACGCGTGCTCGACCCGCTTGGATTGAATCCGGCAACTAAACATCAAGTCAGTCAAGAGCGGCTGGCGGCTGTCCACAATTCCAAATCCTACGATCCCATAACTGCCGAACCGGTCCTCGCAGGAAAGCACATAGGTATCTAGAAATGGTGTTTGCAAAACCTGCTTGAGAACTTCCCGATCGTACCGGTTTCCCGAGAAGTTCATCTGATTCGTCCGCTGAGTGAGTTCATGCACACGCTCAAGATTGTCCGCCGCAAGAGACTGCACGACCACTCGGATGTCGCAGTGCTTCAGGAACGCCAAGTAATCACCTTTGAAACTTTGCGCGATCTCCTGCCGGGCGCGCTCCACCTGGTACATCTTTCTCCGGCCCATGCTTTCCGCGGTTACAGGGACCTGGCATTCCTCCTTCTCAAGGAGGCCCTCATAATCTTTGGCATCCAGCACCATCACACCAGGAACCGAGGCTTTGACTTGTTCCAATTCAAACTTCGAATCGTCGACGAACAACAAGGTGTCAGCGCCAATGTTCAGTTGGCCGGCAATGGCGCTAACCGCCTCGCTCTTTGGTCCCCAGGAAATCTGCGGATACAAGAAGAACTGCTCTATGCCGAACTGCTTGAGCACTTGCATTGCCTCTTCGTGGTTGTTCTTGCTGGCAATGGATTGCAGGATGCCGCGGCGGTCCAACGTCTCGATGATATTCACAATGCCAGGCTTCAACCGCAGCTTTGCGGCGCCGTCTTCGACCAAGATACCGTCCCATACCGTGTTATCCAGGTCCCAGACCACGCATTTGACCTTTCGCTTCCCCTTGGCCGGGGATTGGACTTCCTGCACGAACTCCATCAAGCCGAAGTAGAGGGTTACTTCCTCTCCCACGTCGTTAGGGATGAGCTCGACGTTGAAGGGAGATTCAAGGTTGACGATGCTCGATATCTCTTCAAAGGGAACCCGAACCGTCTGGAATCCCGGACCTAAAGCAATGAGCTTCTGAAATGGGATCTGCTGCTCGCTCTGGAATGACCGGATCGTAAGCGAGAGAGAAACCGCGCGGCTTGCTGGATTGAAGCACTCGACCACAAAACTCGTTGGCACCTCGCGGACTCGCCCGCTTCGGACTGCCAGCTTCTTCTTCAGGCTGTACCGTTTTATGGTGACGGCCCTCTTGATCGGCGTCGGCAACGGGAGTTGGTACAGAATCGTGCCAACCCGGTAGTCACGGCTCTCAATCTTCTCTGCTTGTGCAACCGGGTGCAGCCGGAGGCTACCTGGCGTCCACAGTTTTCCCCAACGCTTAAAGCGAATCTTCAGCAAGTAGCGGTTTATAGCCGTGGGGCAGTCGATTCTCACCATCCCATCAACGAACCTTCGGCACCTTCCGTCTCTTCGCGGACTGTAGAGATCGCAGGTCGCATAGCAACTCGGCCAAGCGCACTCCGTGCAATGCTCGCCCCAGGGCAGAACCGTACGTGCCAATATCCTTCCCCGGAGGCCACCAAATGCAGAGATGGCATCGGGGAGGATCTGATCCGCGGACTCGGTCTTTGTGTTTGCTTCTGTTTCGTACACGTCAGCCCCTTTTACCGACCTAACGTGGCTGTTAAGTGCTTGGGCCCGAAACTGCTCCCGGCGGAGGTTGGGGTATCAACCGCTTCCGGCTTCTTCGTACATAACCCGATGCAACAGCGATGGCCAGCAATCCTGCAAACAGGGCCAGGGACCGGTTCCAAGCGCTGCGGCTCTTTTCGTAGGACTGAATGAATCGACGTCCCAGCGCGGTTCTTGACACAACGTCATCCCGGAAATCCGAGAGCCAGCGAATAGCAGCGACGCGCCACGACGTCTTGGAAATATCGACCGCGGCCAGATTGACACCGTTTTCGTATTTGACCGTGATCTCTCGGCTTGTCCCTTCTCGAACCGGCAATTCCACGTGCAGCCGCGTCCCCGCCCGCTGGTAAGGATAGGGCTGGCCGTCCACGAACACCGTCACCGGCAGAGCAAAGTCTTCCTCCTTCTCGACAAAGAACGTCACGTCGCGCTTGTAGCTGTTGTCAAGGTGCAGCGTTCCGCTATATGCCCGGACGTCAATATTGCCATCGTCGCGCACTTTCTCGAAGTAAAGGTGTGTGGCAATAACGCCCAGACTCCGCCATTGCGTGTCCGCTTGAAGCTGGTTCACCGTATCTGCCAACTTGTCGAAAGCACTAATTCCAGGCGCGAAGAAATTCTGGTGGACGTAAAACAGCAGCGGATTGCCAAGGAAAGCGTCAATAGCAAGTTGCGACGCCGGTATGGGCGCCTCGTCCGAGTAGCGCCGTACGCTGGGGAAGTTGGAGAACACCAGGGTCGCAGGCCGCAAGGCAAACTCGGGGTCAGACGGAGTCACCGCACCCAAAGGCACATTTTCGGAATTGACCGTGGCCGCAAAGTTGTAGCGCTTGAGCACGGCCAAAGTACCCTCCGGCGCCACCGAGTGCGGGAAGACCATTACCGGATCAAAAGGCACTTGCGTAAGCTGAGTAAACCGGGCCATGCGTGCAAGCCCCTGCTCCACGTCGTTCGCCTGCTCGGACAGAGGCCGCTTTTCATACGACCCGAACTCCTGACCATCGTGATTGTTCCCGTGCAAACAAATCGAAAACCTGTCTTGGCGTGTGCGGAACAAGGAAACCAAGGCCGGCTGGCTTCGGTCAAAATTCCAGGGCACGAAGGCGAGCGTCGTGTGAAAGTTGTGCCGGTCCATTTCCCGCAACAACCCTTCGTAATTCACATGTCCAAAGGGCTCGCGCAACCAAGCATCGTCAATAGTCAGATTGGCATAATGGCCTGGGCTGTGCCACCCCCGTTCGCCGGCGGCGTAGCGGAGAAACAATATCTCCGGCGCCAGGGCGGCAAACACGGCCGGCTCGCGATACGGATCCGGTCCCACAGGAATGTTGGGAGGATCACTCGCCGTTGCAAAGAACACTTCCCGGTCCCCCCTTGTGCCACTGGCAAACACCGGCAAATCGACGCTCGCTGACGTAACCGCAGTGAGCCATTGCGCCCCGCGCCCGCTCGCAAATGTCAAGTAGCACACTTCCCTTTGATTCAGTGGCAGTACGCTGCCACCGAGCTGGCGCGTTATAGAAGTCACGTTTCCAATCGCATAGGAGCCAGTCCCCGGGGAGATTGCCGACTCTCTGCAGCCCGTAATTGCGCCACCGGACCACCGCATGAGCAACGCCGGGTCAGTCGTTCCGGTAATACCGGCGATTAGCAAGGGTGTGTGCCGCCCATCCTTGTGCGCAGCAGAAAGAACCTGCGGCTCATCTAGAGCCGCCAGCGCATTCGCCGTCACGATGACGGCAAGGGTCTTCTCATCACGAATGGCCTTGATGGCAGCAACCCGATCTTTGCCGTCCCTCAGGGCGGCAACCACCACTTCCAGCCCGTAGAACTTCGCTGCCGTTTCCACCTGCTGGCGTGTGTACGAATCCCCAGGAAGTTTGTCAATGTAAGTTACCTGAGCGCCCAAAGCGCTCAGGCCTGCCACCGCCAAGAGGCACAGGACAGGCACTATCGTGCGAGTTGGATGACACAACGTTGGCATGGGTCGAGCGCAGATCTCGAAGCTGGGCTCAGAAGATACGGCTGAAGGTGAATGCAACGGCATTCACAAATATCTCCGCCATTCCCGAGGTGGCAAGAACTTTCTGCCAAGCTGGGTAGGGAGGTCGCTAATTTGCAGAGCATTCCCATTGAATCGCACGTCGACGTCGAGCCCACTAGCCCCGGCGATTCGATACTTGTCCAAACGAAATGCCTCCCGAATCATGGGAATCTTCTCGGGATTAAAACCCATCGCCAAGCAATTGACGTAATCACCCAGCGCAATGTTATCGCTAAAACTCAAGTAGCCAAGGCAAACCGGTCGCGGCGAGAGCGGGCCGTCTCCTTCTCCGCCGACGATCCCATCTGTAAGCATGATGTGCCGTCGCTGCTTCTCCAGCTGCATGTGGCCTTCGTGCGTTGCGTACTCCACAACCCTGGCAAGGTCGACAGCCATCCTCCAGCAGGTGTCATTTCCGGGCCACGCGCCGCCTAAGGAACGAGTAAATCGCCTGACAGCCATCCGCGAAAAGTGGTTTAAGAGATGCAGGGCTTTCTGAGCACGGCCTGGCTGTCTGCTGTAGACCGCGTCGTGAAGCCGCGATATTGGTTTCAGAATAGAAAGCTCATCAGGATATTCATCCCCTCCCGACTGCGGAGGGCCGTACCTGTGATGCGCCAAGCAATCCTTGTGCCCGACCGCGCCCACGCACCCCTTGATTCCACAAGTAAAGCCAACCTTTTCGTGCGTCTTGAGTTTAGGGATGCTAATAATGACATCACTATCAAGAATCAGCTTGTTTACGAGGTAGACGTGTCTACCCTTGCTGTGGCACCCTTCCGTGCGGCGGTAGTCGTAGTCCAACACTCTGAACTTGGGGTTCCGGCCTGACTGGTAGAGTTCATCAAGCAAGCTGTCTGATGCCAGATCAACCGGCACGCAAGACTCGGCCCCCCCCTCATGGTAGACGGGCTCAACCATACCAAGAGCAGTTCTACGCACGATGTGCTGACGGAGATCCACGAGCTGGACAGGCAAATCGCTCTTGCCAAATCGCGTGTAGAATTCTTGTACGCTCTGAGCCCCAGTCTCGTGAGTAACCCTGTCCCAATCGGCCGATTGTAACGGCGCGTTCCCGAAACGCACCGACCCTTGCCCGCCCAACGCAAGCAACACGTAATCAATTACCGCCCGGACGATGGAGGCATGCGTGCATTTCGCAAGCATCGATCCGCCATCTCGCCGGATATTGTGTTTGACGAAGTTACACAGGACGAAAACCTTATTGCCGGGGGCGACGTAGCTGCCCAGAGGGTTCCAGGTGGGCATACCAAAATGCCCTATATCTAAGCCGGCCGCCGCCAGACACTGCCGCACGGCAGCGTACGCAGGATTTCCGCCCTTTGCGATATGTCCAAATTGATACTCCGGAAACACTTGATCAGGGGAGAAATACTCCCCAGCCTGAGGATAGCGGAGGGTTCGATCGCAGATTATGGAAACGACCTGGTCATTCCCGAGT
>Ga0335069_10014593_pt1 | contig 10994 bp, 6 predicted proteins | sample Lox_Sample_11_FD_206714 | JGI IMG/M metagenome (GOLD analysis project Ga0335069, IMG submission 206714) | Soil microbial communities from Loxahatchee National Wildlife Refuge, Florida, United States - Lox_Sample_1.1 | ecosystem: Environmental > Terrestrial > Soil > Wetlands | place: USA: Florida... | reverse complement strand
CCACTGACAAAAGCGTGGAGGAGAGCCGGCATCAGGTCCTGCTTTACACCGTGCTGGCCATTCTCGGCGTTGCGCTTCTGTGTTCGGAGTTCGTGAAGCGCATGCTTGGCAAGCCGCTGGTAGCTTTGAACGAAGGTACCAAGCGCCTGGGCTCAGGCGAGTTGGGGTACCAGATTCAGCTGGAATCCAGCGGCGAACTGAGAGACTTAGCGAGCTCTTTCAACACGATGAGCCGGCAGCTCCACGAAGCCCGGGATGAGATCGACGCCTGGACGGAAACATTGGAAAAGCGCGTGGAGGAAAAGACACGCCAGCTCAGCGGGGCACAGGAGGAAATGCTGCGCGTTGAACGGATGGCCTCCATCGGCAAACTGGCGGCAGTTGTGGCGCATGAAATCAACAACCCACTTGCGGGCATACTCACGTACTCGAAATTGCTGAAAAAACGGCTGAGCCGGGAAGCGAATCCCGATCCGGAAAACATTAGCATGCTGGACCTCATGGAGTCGGAGAGCCGGCGCTGCGGGGAAATCGTCAAGAACCTGATGACCTTCGCCCGGCCAACCTCCATGAACCGGGAACCCGCAGACCTGAACGTCGTGATCGATCGGTGCGTTCGACTCGTGCAGCACCAGCTCGATTTGAAGAATATCGAGCTTCACGTCGAAGTCGACCACAGCCTGTCAACCGTGCGGTGCGATATCGGCCAGATTGAACAGGTGATGCTGGCGCTGGTGATGAATGCGATAGACGCCCTATCCAACGGCGGAAATCTCACGTTGCGATCCCGCAAGGGACCGGGCCCCGGCGAAGTTCAACTGGAAGTACGGGATGACGGCGTCGGCATGCCACCTGAAGTGATGAAAAACATGTTCGAGCCCTTTTTCACCACCAAAGAGCACGGCCGTGGTCTCGGACTGGGCCTGGCAATCAGCCGAAATATTGTCGACCGGCACGGCGGCCGCATTGAGGTGGCCTCCGAGCCCGGTCGTGGAACCGCTTTCACTATCACGTTACCTGTACAGTCGACCGTTGCGCCGGCGCCTGCTTCCGCCGGCAGCCTTGTGTGAGGAGTTGACGTATGACAACGAAGGCTAACTTACTCGTGGTGGACGACGAACTCATCGTCCGCGATTCTCTGGACAAATGGTTCCGCGAAGAGGGATATGACGTGGCCGTCGCGGACAGCGCGCAAGACGCACTCACGAAAATGGCCGCCCGCCGCTACGATCTGGCTCTGGTCGACATCAAAATGCCCGGGACGGACGGGGTGGAACTGCAGCGTCGCATGCACGAGATCGACCCGGAGATGCTGGTGATTATCATGACCGGCTATGCTTCGGTCGAGACCGCCGTGGCCGCCCTGAAGAATGGAGCGTATGACTACGTATCCAAGCCGTTCGACCCGGATGATATCGCGCACACGGTCCACAACGCGCTGTCGCATCGGCGCGCCCAGGAAGAAAATGCGCGCTTGCGCGAGACGGTGGCTTCGGTCGTGCGTCCACAAGAGATCGTCGGCCAAAGTGTCGCGATGATTCGCGTCTTCGAGGCCATTCAGACTGTTGGGCCGACGGATGCCACGGTTCTTATAACCGGCGAGAGTGGAACCGGGAAGGAGCTTTGTGCCCGTGCGATCCACGCAGCCAGCCCGCGCCACTATAATCCGCTGGTGGTGATTCATTGCGGAGCGCTGACGGAAACTCTTCTCGAAAGCGAGCTGTTTGGCCACGAAAAAGGCGCATTTACCGGAGCGCAGTATCGGAAGAAAGGGAGCTTCGAGGTTGCAGATGGCGGTACGGTGTTTCTGGACGAGATTGGCGACATCAGCCTGAAAACACAGACGGACCTTCTGCGCGTCCTTCAGGAACGGGAGATTACGCGCGTGGGAAGCACGCACCCCATCCACGTCGACTTCCGTTGCATCGCCGCAACGAACAAAAACGTGCAGCAACTCGTCGATGAAGGGAAGTTCCGCCCTGACCTGTTCTATCGCTTGAACGTTTTTCAAATTGAACTGCCGCCGCTGCGTGAGCGGAAGGGAGACATTCCCATACTGGCGGAGCATTTCATCCGCAAGTTTTCAGCATCGATGAACAAGAAGATCACTCGCGTATCTCCGCCGGCCATGGCGTTGCTGGACCGTTACCACTGGCCCGGAAACGTCCGCGAACTCGAGAACGCGATCGAACGCGCGATGGTGGTCGCACAGGAGCCGGAAATCCGCGAAGAAGACTTTGCTTTGCGGCTGCCTATATCCGAACCGGCCGCGCGCAAGCTGGAAGACATCGAGAAGGCTCATATTCTTGCCGTTCTGCAGGAATGCAAGGGCAATCAGACATTGGCCGCGGAGTTGCTGGACATCGACCGCGTAACCCTGCACAACAAGCTGAAGAAATACGGCTGGAAGCGTGAGGCGGCCCAGGCTCTGTGAAGCGTATTCAGGTCATGCCGTTGGGACCGGTTCCGCCGGACCTGCTTGCGGAACTGTGCAGCGGTCTCAGCAAGGAGTTTCGCGTGGAATGCGAAATCCTTCCCGCGGAAGCGGATCCCGCGTTTGCATACAACCTGACCCGCCAGCAGTATCATTCCACGGAAATCCTCGCTTCGCTCGTTCGGAAAGCAACGCCCGCCTCGCGGCACCTGCTAGGAATCACGCCGGTCGATCTATACATCCCGATTCTGACGTTCGTCTTCGGCGAGGCTCAATTACAGGGGAATTGCGCGCTGGTGTCGACGCACCGCTTGCGGCAGGAGTTTTACGGCCTCCCTCCCGACGCGGCATTATTTCGCGAGAGGCTGCTCAAGGAAGCCATCCACGAACTCGGCCACACGCTGTCGCTGTCCCATTGTGAAAACTACGAGTGCGTGATGTCGCCGTCGCACGGCGTTGAATGGATCGACCTGAAAGGACCGCGTTTCTGCGGCGACTGCCGCGGCGTCATCGACAATAAAGGAAAGACCAAGGCGGCAATTTGACCGCCACTAGCGGGATCAATCGGCTTCCGCTGGTTGTGCTGCGCTGGCGAGCTTGCGGGGCACAAAGGCGCGCACAACAACGTATAGAACGGGAATAAAGATCAAGTTGAGAGTGGTCGCCGCAATCATTCCACCGAACACCGTCGTACCCACGGAAATGCGTCCTGCAGCGCCGGCTCCTTGAGCAATCATCAATGGCACGACGCCCAGGATAAATGCCAGCGAGGTCATCAGAATCGGGCGCAGACGGATCCGTGCGGCTTCGACCGCGGCGTCCAACGTGGAGAGACCTTCCTCCTGAAGCTGCTCCGCAAACTCCACGATCAGAATGGCATTCTTGCTGGCCAAGCCGATCAGCATTACCAACCCGATCTGGCAATAGACGTCGTTGGTTAGCCCTCTCAGTTGCATCGCTCCCAGCGCACCAAGCAGGCCGACAGGAACGCCAAGGAGAATGATGAACGGCAAGACATAGCTTTCATATTGGGCGGCCAGCGTCAGATATACGAACACGAGCCCAAGAGCGAATAGAATGCCCGCTTTGCCGCCAGCACGGATTTCCTCGAGTGACAGTCCGCTCCATTCGTAAGCCATGCCACGGGGAAGAATCTTGTTGGCGACTGCCTCCATCGATGTTATGCCTTGGCCGCTGCTGACACCCGGCGCCGCACTTCCGGAAATTTCCGCGGAACGGAACAGATTGTAATGGGTGATTACCTGGGGATTCGCGGTCTGTTCAATCTCCACTACGTTGTCGAGCGGAATCATCTTTCCGTTGTCGGACCGCAGATAGTAGGAACGTATGTCCTTGGCTTCGGAACGGTATTTCTGATCCGCCTGAATGTACACGCGGTAGGACCGATTGTTGAAATCGAAGTCGTTCACGTAGACCGATCCCATGAAGACCTGGAGCGCATCGGAGATCTGGCTGAAGGGAACCTGCAGGCTCTTGGCCTTCTCACGATCGATCTTCACCAGAATTTGGGGATCGTTCGCAGTGAAACTGGTGAACAAGCCTGCCAGGCTCTTATCCTGATTTCCCACGGCGACAAGCTGGTTCGCCGTATCGGCAAGGGTCTGCAGCGTGTTTCGGCCCAAATCCTGCAATTCAAAGGTGAAACCACCCACCGCAGCCACGCCCTCGACGGCTGGCGGCGTGAAGGGGACCACCAATCCTCCCGGGATGGCCATCAATTGACCGCGCAGCCGATTGACGATGGTCGCGGCCGAATGTTCAGGCCCCTTTCTCTCCCGAAAGTCCTTAAGATTCGCAAAAATGAGCGCCCGGTTTGGCGCGCTCCCACTGAAGCTGAATCCCACAATGGTGAACGCGCCGTTGATGTCCGATTCCTTGGCAAGAAGGGCTTCTGTCTGTCCCGCCAAATCCTTTGTGTAATTCAACGACGCTCCCTGGGGAGCCTGAATCAAGACCATCATGTAGCCTTGATCGTCTTCAGGAATGAACCCCTGCGGCACCTTCGTATAGAGCCAGTAGACCGCGCCTAGAGACAAAAGAAAGACGGCCAGCGTAGCGAGTTTCCATTCAGACGCGGCATACACGCAGCGCTTGTAGAGCGCCGCGCCGGCTTCAAATATTCGATTGAATACCCGGAAGAAAACTCCCTGTGCCCGTTTTCGATGGTGGCCAAGGAAAATGGCAGAGAGCGCGGGTGTCAGGGTTAGCGCGTTAAAGGCCGAAATGGACACCGAGAAAGCGATGGTCAGAGCAAACTGCCGGAAGAGGATGCCCGTGGTTCCGGGGAAGAGGGCAACCGGCACGAACACAGATACCAACACGAGCGAGGTTGCGATCACCGCGCCGGCCACTTCCTTCATAGCCACGCTGGCGGCATTGTGCGGCTCGGAAATGCCTTCCATGATGTGCCGCTCGACGTTTTCGATGACTACGATCGCGTCATCCACCACCAAGCCGGTCGCCAGTGTGATACCGAATAAGGTCAAGGTGTTGACCGAGAATCCCAGCACCTTCACGAAGATGAAGGTGCCGATCAACGACACCGGGATCGTTATCGCCGGAATAAACGTGCTGCGCCAGTCTTGCAGGAATACGTAAATCACCAGCACGACGAGCAGAATCGCCTCGAGCAGGGTGATCAGCACTTCGCGGATGGATTCGCCAATGACTTCGGTGGTATCGAAAGCGACGGCATACTTCAAGCCCGGCGGGAAAGTCTTGGAAAGACGCTGCAACTCGGCCTTCACGGCGCGGTCTACGTCCAACGCGTTCGCGCCCGGCAATTGCGTGACGCCGATGCCCATGGCATCGTGCCCGTTGAAGCGCAGCATCGAGCCGTAATCTTCGGCGCCCAGCTCAGCTCTTCCCACGTCCTTCAGGCGGACCAGTGTTCCGTCTGTGCCTGTCTTCAGGATGACGTTCTCGAATTCGGCGGGATCGGAAAGACGGCCGACGGCTCGAACGCTGACTTGGTAGTTCTGCCCACTTCGTGCCGGAGGCTGGCCGACCTGTCCCGCGGCGACTTGCACATTTTGTTCCTGTAGGGCGTTCACCACGGTGGTCGCCGTCAACCCGCGTTGCGCAAGGCGCGCCGGGTCGAGCCACAGCCGCATGGCGTATTTGCGTTCACCCCAGATCATGGCGTCGCCCACGCCGGCAACGCGCTTCAGTGCGTCCTTTACGTAAATGTCCAGGTAGTTGCTGATGAAGAGGCTGTCGTACTGGCCGTTGTCCGCGTAGAAACCCGCGCCCAGCACGAAGCCGGAGAACTGCTTAGTGATGATGATGCCGGTATTCTTGACTTCGTTCGGCAGGCGGCCCATTGCCTGGTTGACGCGATTCTGCACGTCAACCGCGGCCAGATCGACGTCGCGGGTCGACTCAAACGTCACAGTGATGAAGCAGGAGCCGTCATTTCCACTGGACGACGTGATGTAGCGCATCCCGGGAACACCGTTGATGTTCTGTTCGAGCGGAATGGTGACCGCCGATTCCACGGTCTGGGCATTCGCCCCAATGTAGATCGCTGTGACGGTTACCTGCGGCGGGGCCAGTTGCGGAAACTGCGCGACCGGCAGCGAGGGAATCGAGATCGCGCCGCCCAGAATGATCAGCAGCGCGCAAACTGTCGCAAACACCGGCCGGCGAATGAAGAAATCAACAAACAAGTCCAGTTGCCGCCTTTCGTCGGGCGAACCTCAACTCACCGCGGGAATCGGGTCATCGTGACGACGGAGTGTTTCCATGATCCGCGGAACCCTTGTTATTGGAAATCTGCTCCATCACCGGAGCGCCGTCCTGCAAGAACTGGAGCCCGGAAACAATCACGTGGTCACCAGCGTTAATGCCTTCGAGCACCGCGTAGTCGTTTCCGACGGCATCGCCGAGCCGCAGGAGCCTCTGCTTGGCGACGGTGCCATTGGCTTCTTTTGTGGCCACAAAGGCGAAGAACTGTCCGTTAACCCGTTGCACCGCCAGAATCGGCACGACTTGCCCGTCCCGGCTGCCCCAACTGAGTTGCGTGCGCACCTGCTGCGAAATCCTGAGATTGGCTTTGCTCGGGCCAATGGCCGCCTTCGCCAGGACAGTTTGCGTCTCGGGGTCCACCTGCGGCGAGATGAAGGTAATCTGCGAATCCGCCAGCACCGTGCCGGTTTCGTTCAGCAGTTTCACGGGCAATCCCAAACGCAGATCGCGGGCTCGCGCCGCGGGTATGTAAATGTACGCCTCCAACGCGCCCGGCTCGTCCACGGTGGTCAACAGCGTTGTAACCGCAACGCGGTCTCCGACGCGCACCGGGATATCCCCGACGATTCCGTCCGTTGGCGCGCTCACGTTGTAGTAGTGCAATTCGACTTTCTGTTGCTGGACCAGATGCTCCAGAGACTTGAGCTGCGCTACTGCCGAGTCGTAACTCGATTGAGCATTGTCCAGGTCCTGCTTGCTGATGACCCCAGCCTCGAACAGTTTTTTCGCGCGCTCCAGCGAAACTTGCGCCAGCCGCACGGTCGCTTCTTGCGCAGCCCGCGTCGCTTCCTGGCTGTTGACCGCCGCTTCCTGCTTCAAGGGATCGATCTGCAGTAGAGAATCCCCCACTTTTACATGGTCGCCGGACTTGACGAGAATCTTGGTGATTTGCCCTTCCACCTGAGGGTTGATGATGGAGGAATGGCGCGACTTCAAGAGCGCCAGGTACTCGGTGGTGTCGGTAATCGGCCGCGATTCCGCAACCACCACTTGCACTGGCATTGCGGGAGGCGCCCCGCCCGTCGCATTATCTGCCTGCGATTTTCCACTGCACGCTGCCAGCGAGATTGTGGCTAAGCACGCGAGGCTCAAGACAACAGTCTTTGACTTGAAATGGGCCGCTGGATTCTGGAGCATGGGTGGCATTCCGTGTCGGGTCATTTGTAGGGAGCGAACTATTAATAGTACGACAGGCCTGCGCCGATGAACAGACGCGCCTGAAAATGACCATTGCGAGACCAGTAGAGACTAATGGCGACGCTTAGTACATGTCGGTGGGGTCAATCTTCTTCCCGGTGAGACCCAGTTGAATCACTTCAATGTCCTGCGGCCGATCGAAGATCTTGCCAGGCAGCCAATGCTTAATCAAAACGCGAACACCACCGAAGAACATTCCCGCGATCGTCGCAACAATCAGAAACATGCTGGTGAATACGAAGATTTTGAATAACACCAGCACCAGGGGAGGATCCGTGGCGGTGGTGCTGGGCTCGTTCCAGGTCACCTCGGTTTCATAGTTGACTTCGTCGCGAATGGCCTGCGCATGCATCGGCGCAGCGCCAAAGACGACCGATAGCATCGAGGCTTTTCGCTCCACGGTTACGCCGGCGCCTTTCGCGTTGGCAGGCAGCGCCTGCTGCAGATGGTGCAGGCGATTCTCCGCTACTTGTGGGGTCGGATAAAGAATCAGCAGCAATACCCCTCCGCCCTTCTCTCCCTGGTAGCGTGCAAGCATTGCCTCAGCATCGTCCTGGAAGCCAATCTCCGTAGCGAGGTCTTGATAGGAGCCTTGGGCAAGCGATGCCATGGCATGCCGGAAGGCTTCCGGGCCGAGCGCATATTTCTGAGACCCAAACACAAGCCAGTGCATCGGCAGATATCCGCGGAGAGGGGGGAAGGGAGTCGGGTCCGCCTTCGATTTGACGACGTTGATCAGTTCGGCGAGGCTTTCCGGTTTGGCATGGGCCGGCAGGGTAGTGTCCACGACCATGTTCCCCGCCAGCACGTAAAGGCTGTTCTCGCCAACCGCGGCCCCATCCCCGAGCTCAAGGCTACGCATGCCGGGAACGAGTCGGAAGGTATAGAACTCGTAGGCGTTTGTCGGGCTGCTCAGAACGAACACGCGAAGCTTCGCTTCATCCGCGCCGGTCTGGTAGGTGCGCTCCTCAATGTGCGAAACGCCGCTCTCTTTGAGGATGGTCGCCGCGTTCGGCCACGAGCTCCAATTCGGTTCCAAATCATTGGCATGCATTGTCCGAACGGGGGCTGTCGCCTGCCAGGCGCCGGCTTGGTCTGGCAGGACGCTGGTTTGCGCACATACCGCCGTCGCGGAAATGGCGGTCAACAACACAAAAAGACACAGTCGAATTCGCATCTGACCCTGTTCTTTAGATGCCACTAGCTTACTTCTGGTTCCTGGACTGCTCCACCGGAGTAACCACAGGAGCGCGGTTTGGTTTCGTAGAGGTGTTCGTGGCGACGCTATTCATGTTCTGAAGGTAGCTGGTCATACCCTGAAGCACGCCCTCCGCCACGCGTTGGCGATGTTCGGGCTTTTTCAGCAGAGCTTCGTCAGCCGGATTGCTCAGGAAGGAGATCTCCGTCAAGATCGACGGCATATCCGCGCCGATCAATACGACAAACGGCGCCTTGCGCACGCCGCGATTCTTTACGGGCTTGGAAGTCTTCTGCATGCGCCTGGCCAGAGCGTCCTGAACGTCCTCAGCGAACTCTTTCGATTCGTCGATCTTCTCGGTGCGGGCAATCTGTTTGACAAGGTCTTGCAGGTCGTGAACGCCGTGGTCCGAAGCGGCGTTTTCACGCGCTGCGACTTCCATCGCTTCCGGGGAACCCTTCAAATTGAGGTAGTAGGTCTCAACGCCGCGGGCGTCATGGTCCGGGCTGGAATTCGCATGGATGGAGATGAAGAGATCGGCTTTTGCCTCGTTGGCAAGATTCGTGCGTTCCTCGAGGGGGATAAACGTGTCATCCGAGCGGGTATAGACGATTTCGGCCCCCGGCATCTTCTGCTGAATCAGCTTGCCGAGCCGAAGCGCAACGTCGAGGCAAAGGTCCTTCTCCATTAGTCCAGTCGGGCCGATGGTTCCTGTGTCGTGTCCGCCGTGGCCCGCGTCGATCACGATACGACTGATTTTGAGACCGAGGGCTCGCGTCAACGTGGCCTGGCCGTCGCGCGTGGGCTGAGGCGCGGTGGTAGGCTGAATGAGCTCAGGCTTGCCCTTCGACTTTGCGCTGGCGGGCTTGGTCAGGGAGCCGTTGCTGGGAGCAGGTAGGGGTTTTGCCGAAGCTGTCGTCGCCGCGTCGCTTGCTGCAGGCTGAGTGTCAGCTTTGGCTCTCGTTGCGGTGTTGGTCGTAGCCGGAGACGGTGCGACCGCCGTTGGCTCGGGAGCCGGCGGCTCCGCATCTGCCCTGTCGCTCTTCGGCGGATTTGCACTGCTCTTCGGCTTTGATGCCGAAGCAACGGCCACCGCTTCCTTATTCGGATTTGCCGAAGCATACAGCTCAATAATCAGCTTTGCCGGCTTCTTCGTCAGAGATGCGGCGTAGTCGCTGACGCCGTTCACATTCAGCACTACACGCACCACACCCGCGTGATTCTGCGCCACACGGATCTGAGTCAACAAATTGCCGGTGACTTTGATGTCTCCCTGGGCCAAGGCTGGACTGAGGCGCGCCGCGTGCAGGTCGAAGTAGATGCGGTCGGGATTCGCGATTCGACCGGAAGCGTACTCAACCGTGTCCTCTAAATCGATGACAACCTCCGCGCTTTCGGCGGTCGCGCTGGTGCGGATCTTCTGCACGTGCGGCACGGCAACCCGCTTGCCGGGTTCGCCGCCATTGGCGGACTTGCGAAGGTCCGCGGAGGCGGTATCGGCGGTTGTTGAACTCGCGGGGGAGGGAACTGGAACGTTCTTGGGCGCGATTGGGGCACCCGCAACTTCGGTGCTCTTCAGCAGTGCCAACTCTGCCAGTGATTCTTGAACCTCGCGCTTGTGACTGGAGCGCGGATATTTCTTTTGGAAATCCTGAAACGTTTTCGTGGCGGCGGTGGAGTCGCCGAGCTGCTCCTTCTGCAGTTGACCCAGCCGCAACATGGCGTCTTGCGCGTACTTGCTCGCCGGGTAGTCACGGACCAGGTAGGCATAGGCGTCGGCCGCCGCTTGATAGTACGTGCGACCGAAGTGGTCGCCCATCTCGGTGTTGAGTTCACCCACGGCCATCAGGGATTCGGAAACCTCGGTGGCGTGCGGCGTGATCATGTACACGCGCTGGTACGCGGTTAGCACGCGGCGGTATTCCGCTAATGTGCGCTGCTCTGCTGGCTTGGAATTCAGCACTCCGCGCAATTCTTCGGCCCGGGCGAATTGCGAGGCGGCAGCTTCGCGTTTTGACGCAGTCGTAGCGGTATTGGCACGAACAGGGCACGGCATCAGCGCCGCGACAGTTACGGCAAAACCCAGCGAAGCGCGGGCGAAAATCATGTGGAAATTTTTATTGCCCCAGATCATCCCCAGTTTCGTTCCTTCCCCAAACTGCCTTTCGCTCAATCAATTGTCGTTCGTGAAGATAACCCGCCCGGTGCCATCGACCACCCGGCGAATTGGATTCGATCTTGTGTAGGCGCTGTCCAAATGTCCCGAACCTGGGCGGAAATACGCTTCCTGGACACGCTGCACATAGCTGCGAGTTTCCCGGAAAGCCGGGATACCATGAGCGCGGTCCACAGCGCCTTCTCCGGCATTGTACGCCGCCAAGGCAAGGTCCAAGTTGC
>Ga0335069_10014592_pt1 | contig 10995 bp, 8 predicted proteins | sample Lox_Sample_11_FD_206714 | JGI IMG/M metagenome (GOLD analysis project Ga0335069, IMG submission 206714) | Soil microbial communities from Loxahatchee National Wildlife Refuge, Florida, United States - Lox_Sample_1.1 | ecosystem: Environmental > Terrestrial > Soil > Wetlands | place: USA: Florida... | reverse complement strand
TGCGACTGTTTGCGCCAATGGTCAGGGTGGGTTTCGAGCCGGCGTAGCGAAGCGCCGGCACGGAGCCGAAGAGAAGTCCCGAAATCAGCGAAAGCAAGAGCATGAACCCGAACGACGTTGCATCAAGCGAAACCTCGCTCAGCCGCGGCAGATCTGCCGGGCCCAGTGCAACAAGCAGCCGGAGACCTGCCTGGGCTAGGGCCATCGCGACCAAGCCTCCGATGACGGCGAGCAATGTGCTCTCAAGCAGGAGTTCGCGCACGATGCGGGCGCGCCCGGCACCCAGCGCAGCACGGATGGAGAGTTCCTGATGCCGCGCCTCTGCGCGCACAAGCAGGAGATTGGCGATATTCGTACAGGCGATCAACATAACCAGGCCGACGGTGCCCATTACCACCCAGAGCACGCTGCCGATATTGCCGACCACCTGCTGCTTCAGCAACTTGAACTGAGGCGATATTCGCCAGATTTTGTAGATGTACGGATTGGTGCCGGGTCCGTTTGACCAGGAGTCCATCCAGACAGGAATCAGGCGTGCGATATCGGCATCGGCCTGGGCGAGCGCGATCCCTGGCTTGACCCGTCCGATGCCGTTGCAGCAGAAGGGGGCCAGCTTGAGTTGGGTGCGATCGATGGAAAACGGAACCAGAAGATCGAAATCCTGATCGACCACGCGGAAACCGCGCGGCATTACTCCCACGATTGTCCTCGTCTGCGCATCCACCTGGACCGAGCGGCCGATGACGGAGCGTGCGCCGCCGAAGCGCCGCTGCCAGTAGCCGTAGCTCAACATCACCGTTTTTGCACCGCGTGGATCCTGATCCTCATGCGAGAACCATCGCCCAAGCACTGGTGGGACTTCCAGCGTCTCGAGCACACCGTCGCTGACCTGGACTGTCTGCACCCACTCGGGTTGTGCAAGTCCCGTTACATTGGCCGTATTCGGAAGCCAAAGGCCCATCGATTGGAAGGTATGGTTGTGCTCGGCAAACGTCAGGTACATCGACGGAGAAAGCTGCAGCCCGTTTGAGAAATTGGCCAGCCCTCCCGCACCGGGCGCATTGAGCCACAAGGCAACGAGCCGGTCAGGGTCCGGATAGGGCAAAGGCCTCAGAAGCACTCGATTGATTACGGTGAAGACTGCTGTGTTGGCGCCGATGCCTATGGCAAGGGTAAGGAGGACGGTCGTAGCGAACCCTGGGGTTTTGCGCAATCGCCGCAGAGCGAGCCTCAGGTCCACAAGTACGGACTCAAGCATGGACCATTGCCAGACCTCGCGGCTCCGCGTCTCGAGGAGCGCCAGACTCCCAAAGGCTCGAAGCGCTGCGAGCCGTGCTTCTGCCCGGGGAAGATTCTCAAGGCGCATGATCTGCTCGGTTTTCTCTTCGATGTGTTCGCGTAGTTCTTCGCCAAGTTCGTCGTAGAGATGCCCGCGACGAAAGATTCGCTCAAACCAGCCCATTCCTTGGGACCTCCTTTAAGAATTCGAAGCGCGCCGCTCGGGCCCGAGCACCATCTGAATGCCTTCGAGCATGCGATCAAATGTCGAAATCTCTTTTTCGAGATGCCGTAGACCCGAGCGGGTGATTTCGTAAATGCGGACACGGCGATTGGTCGTGGACGAAACCGTCCACTCCGCCTTGACCATCTTCGTTTTAAGCAGCCGCTGCAAGGCTGGATACAGCGAACCCTCTTCAACCTGAAGCAGGTTGTTGGATCGCTGCTGGATGTGCTGGACGAGAGCATATCCGTGCGCCGGCTGGCGGCGCAGCGATTCGAGGATCATCATCTCCAGCGCGCCGGGAAACAAATCGCGCGGCATCTTCCTGGCAGTTTCCATAAGGCCTTGTTTCAACATGCCTAGAGTAAACAGGTATCAGATGAAAGTCAATATGGGTCATGGAGTTGACATAGCCTGCAACTCAAGTAAACGTTCGAAAACGGACACGCAGACGTGTGCATGAACAATGTTTGAGTAAACCCGGGAAACGAAGACTGCGTTATGTTGTTGGCGACGAGAACCTTACGCGCATAGGTGCTTTGGCGCACTGCGTGCAGCTGAGGTAGAGAATACTCTGATTCCCCGAGAGCGAAGTTCCGAATGGAGTGCGGTCATGGCAGGACTGCTCCAGGATGTTCGCTTTGCCTTGCGGCAACTGCGCAAGAATCCCGGATTCACGATTACCGCGACGGCCATGCTGGCAGTCGCAATCTGCACCAACAGCACCATCCTCAGTTGGATCAACGGGACGATGCTGCATCCGATCCCGCTGGCAAGGGATACGGGAAGCATCGTAAGCGTAATGCGGGGGCAGTGGAGTACAACGCCTTCTCCGCCGCTTTCGTACCTCGACTACCGCGACTTGCGAGATCGAAATCATACCTTTACGGGACTGCTCGCCTACGATCACGGCTGGCTCGCGCTTACCGGCGGCGCCACGCCTGAACGCGTTTACGTGGCAAACGTGTCCGCGAACTTCTTCGATCTGCTTGGCATCAAACCTGTGCTCGGCCGGTTTTTCCTTCCCGACGAAGAAGTGCGCGCGGGCGGCGTTCCTTATGTCGTGTTGAGTTATTCGTTGTGGCAGACGCGGTTTGCCGGCGATCCGGCAATCGTCGGGAAGTCAATTGAATTTGCGCGGAAGCCTTTCACCGTGATCGGCGTCGCGCCAGAGGGATTTATCAACCCAATACCGGGCGTTCGGCAGGATGCCTGGCTGCCGCTGGATCCTCTGGGAAATGACGCACCGCGCATGACCGATCGCAGCGCTAACTACCTCAACGTACTCGGCCGCTTAAGACCCGGGGTCAGTCGCCGGCGCGCCACGGAAGATCTGGAGACGATCATGCGTCGGCTCGTGGTTGAATTCCCCAACGATCACCCGGGCGTGAATGCGATCACTCTTGATCCGTTGTGGCGCTCGCCTTTTGGGGCCAACGTGTACCTTGCCTCGTCCCTGCCTATTCTGTTGGCCATAGCCGGATTCGTTCTTCTGCTTACCTGCGCCAATGTGGCGACGCTTGCGCTGGTCCGTTTTGTCTCGCGCCGACGCGAGATTGCAATTCGCCAGTCGCTCGGCGCCAGACGTATCCAGCTCGTGCGCCAGATGATTATCGAAGGTATACTGGTTTCGCTCGCGAGCGGCGCGCTCGCGGCTCTCGTGACTTGGTGGACGGCGAAGCGCCTCGCCGACTTTATTCCGCCGAACAGCAACCCGATCGTTCTCAACGGGACGATCGATCTCAATATCATTCTTGCCATTCTGCTGCTCGCTGCATTGACCAGCGTCATCTGCGGCGCCCTCCCTGCCTGGCGCTCTTCGCGCGCGAGCGCCGCTGAGGTGCTCAAGGATGAGACCGTCACTGTCGCCGGAGTCGGGCATAACCGGCGGGTGCTCAGCGGGCTGGTCGTGACCCAGATCGCCCTTTCGCTTGCCTTGCTGGTTTCCTCCGGTCTGCTGCTGCGTACGCTGAGGAATATGAGCAACGCCGATCCGGGCTTCGAACAGGACCATATCCTCACCGCTTCGGTTGGTCTGGGAATTGCCGGATATTCGCCCAGCGAAGGAAACGCGATCCAGCACAAGATTCTCGATCGGGTGACTGCATTGCCGGGTGTCAGGGTCGCAGCGCTCACAGATTGGCTGCCGCTCAGCTTCAACGGCAGGAGCAGCGACGTCTATCGCGAAGGCTATGTGCCCCAGTTGCACGAGTCGCACGCGGTGCGGCGCGCCGACGTGACACCTGGATTCTTCGCGGCGATGGGAATTCCCATAGTTGCCGGCCGCGACTTCACGCGCGATGACAACGAAACCGCGCCGCTTGTCGTCATCGTCGATCAAACCGCGGCGGCGCGCTACTGGCCCGGCGCAGATCCGATTGGACGCCGCCTCAGCATAGAAAGCAAGCTGTTCAGAGTGATCGGAGTGGCAAGAAACGCGAAGCATCAATTCATCAACGAGCCTTCGGAACCGATGGTTTTCCTGAGCTTCTTTCAGAACTCGTATGAAACCACTGTCGTGGTCCGGACCAAAGGCGATCCGACGGCATTCGCGCCGACCCTGGAAGACGCAATCCATCAGGTCAATGGTCAGCTTGCGGTTTTCGATGTGCGCTCACTGCGTGAAACCACGCAGGTTTCGAGCTCATTTGCAGTCATGGAGAGTACGTTTGCAGGGATTTTCGCGGTGATTGCCCTGATCCTGGCGGCTACCGGAATCTATGGGGTGTTGGCGTATCGCACGCAGCTTCGCACGCATGAGATCGGTGTCCGCGTGGCTCTGGGTGCTTCGCGAGTCGATGTCCTGCGGCTGGTGTTGATGCAGGGATTGCGGCTCATTGCGACAGGGATTGCGCTCGGGTTGGTCCTTTCATTCGGGATGACGCGCTTCATCGCCGGTCTGCTGTTCGGAATCAGCGCCAGCGATCCGGTAACGGTAGTTGGAGTCATCGTGCTGCTTGGAACTGTGGCTTTGCTGGCGTGTTACATCCCGGCTCATCGGGCGATGCGCACGGATCCCGTGGCCGCAATACGCCAGTTGTAGGTAAGGACACGCACGATCGGTCCAGCGATTCAAAGCGACGCATTCCGCTTAACGATGGCGATGCGCACGTGGAAGAAAGGCACGACGATGTTTTTTCAAGGGTTGCGATATGCTTTGCGGTCAATCAGGAAATCTCCCGGGCCGGCGCTGGTGGTTGTTGCGATGCTGGCTCTGGGAATCGGCGCGACCACTGCCATCTTCTCCATCGTGGAGGGCGTTTTGCTGCGGCCGTTGCCGTTTGCAGAGCCTGAACGGCTCGTCAAGATCGGCGACATGCTCGAGGGGACAGGTATCGGAATGGCGACGCCCGGCGTACCCGCGCCGGAGATTGCGCGCTACACGCGCGAGATGCAGACGCTAAACGGAACCGGCGGCTATCAATGGCAGAGTCTTGAGCTTTCGGGCATGGGCGAGCCTGCGAAGATTGCCGCCTATCGCCTCTCAGCCGGCATGTTCCCACTGCTTGGTGTGTCTCCGATGATCGGGCGGTCATTCACTCAGCAGGAAGACGATGAGAGAGCGCAGGTCGCGGTCCTCAGTTACGGATCATGGCGGACTCGCTTTCGGGGTGACCCGAACGTCGTCGGAACGAAGATCCTGCTCGATCGCGCGCCCTACGTCATTGTGGGTGTGATGCCGCAAACGTTCGAGTTTCCGATCAATGCGGGCGAGGGGAACCGGAGCGAACTGTGGGTTCCGATCAGCTTTACACAGGACGATCTGACGCATGGTGCATGGCGCTGGAACTTCAGAATGCTTGGGCGGCTGAAGCCCGGCGTCACACCGATGCAGGCGCAGCAGGATGCACAACGTGTGGCTGCGGGAATCATGAAGGATTTTCCGGCAGGAATGGGACATCCACAGATTCGCTCGGTAGTCGCGCGGCTGGACGAAGACACCGTTGCGCACGTAAAGCCGATGTTGCGCGCGCTGTTTCTTGCAGTCGTCGTGGTACTGCTGATCGCATGCGCTAACCTGGCAGGCGTGCTGCTTGTGCGGGTGATCCGGCGACGCCGAGAGACTGCCGTAAGGCTCGCGTTGGGCGCGAGCCGGGGAGTCGTCGTTACACAAAGCCTGATGGAGACGCTGATTTTGAGCGCAGCTGGAGGAGTGTTGGGGCTGGACCTGGCGTGGGTGGGCTTGCGGCTGGGCAAAAGCCTGCTGCCGGAGTCGTTGCCCCGCACCAGCGAGATTGGTCTCGACTGGCGCGTAGGTGGATTCGCAATGTTGCTGGCGCTGATCACCGGCGTGTTGTGCGGGTTGGCGCCGGCACTCGCGGCTTCGCGCGTGCAGATGAACGACGGACTGAGAGAAGGCGGAAGAACCGGTACCTCAGGGACCGGCCATGCTCGATTGCGTTCCGTCCTGGTGGTGATGGAGCTTTCGGTGGCGTTGGTTCTGCTGACTTCGGCAGGACTGTTGCTGCGAAGCTTTGCAAATCTTCGTTCGGTGGATCTGGGAATCAGGACGGACCATGTGCTCACAGCGGGTTACGATTTGCCGGCGCAGCAGTATTCGAAACAGTCGGCGGTGGACGTATTCAACAGCGAGTTGCTGAACAGGCTGCGCGCGCTGCCGGGAGTTGAGGCAGTCGGGACGACAACGGAGTTGCCGGCGGTTGGGAGCCGGAACTTCCAGATGTATGTTCCGGAAGGCGTGAACGAGGGAAAGATGGCCTGGCCATCGCTGGTGATCGGCGATTACTTCGAGGCTGCCGGTATTCGTCTTCTGGGGGGGCGCTTCTTTACGAATGCGGATCGGGCGGACTCGCCGCTCGTGGTGATCGTCAACCGAAAGCTGGCGGAACAGGTATGGCCCGGTCAGGATCCGATTGGAAAGCGTGTCCACCTTGGCGCACCGGAGTCGCCGTTGCCGTGGATGCGCGTGATTGGTGAAATCGCCGATGTCAAGCAGGGGGCAGCCGATGAGGAGACGTTGCCCCAGCTGTATCAGCCGGCGCTGCAGATTCGTGCTTCGGCAGGATCGTTTGGCGATTCCGATCCCGATGCGGTGGGCGTTTCGGGTGGAAGGATTGTGATGCGGGGGAAGCTGGAGCCCAATGAAATGGTGAGCTCCCTGCGCAACACTGTGCATTCGATCGATCCCATGCTGCCGCTGACGAACGTCGAATCCATGCAGGACGCGGTCGAAGGCGGTCAGGCTTCCCAGAGGTTCGATACCGCGCTGATCTCGCTGTTTGCATGTATCGCGGTGTTGCTCGCGGTGATCGGTTGCTACAGCGTCATCGCCGCGGCGGTGGCGCTGCGCACGCAGGAGATGGCGATTCGTCTCGCGCTCGGCGCCCGGCGCAGCAGTGTCGCGGAACTCGTCCTGGCATGGAGCGTGCGGCTTGGACTGGCAGGTTGCGGACTTGGCGTGATCGTGTCGCTATGCACAACGAGGCTGTTGCAGTCGCTGCTCTTCCGGGTGGATCCGCTGGACGCAGTCAGCGTCGCCGGCGCCGGGGTGTTGTTGTTGGCGATGGTGATTGCGGCTGCCGCACTGCCGGCACTTCGGGCTGCGCGGCTCGATCCGCTGCGAGCATTGCACGTGGAATAGCGTGATACTGGTCGGGGCGGAGGGATTCGAACCCCCGACCCTCTGCTCCCAAAGAATAGCCATACGGGTTCGCTACACTTGCATACCCTTGTCTGCTCATTCACTTGCAGGACGGGAAGCCAAGCCCATCCAAGCACGTTGATGCCGGTACTCGCTACAGTATCCGCTACACTCCCAAAACCAAATCGTCGCCGTTCTCAGCGGGGGTCCGCTGAATTCTCTGCTGTCTCCAGTAATGCCTTCATGATAAAGACGAAAGACAAGCGGACGAATGAACATGCAGGGACTTGAGAAGGCTTTGTGTTTAGGCTCACACGCGAGGGCATTATTCATTCCATGGCTTGGCGAACATGAGGTAGGATGTCTTTCGATCCTCGCCTCTTCGGATTGAGCAGCCCAATTTCTGAAGCCCACCCAGAGGCGACCAAGGGGGCAACATGAACGCGGTAGTTCTACTCCATACAAACTCGAATTTCGTGGAACAGGGTCGAACTGTGATTAAGAGTCTGACCATCAAGGATGTCAAAATCAGCAAGGTGTGCCATGTTTTTGGTAGGTACGACGGTGTCCTGTTTTGCGAATCGGCAAGTCTTGGTGCATTGAATGCCCTTGGTGAGGCGCTGCGAAAAGGCGGTGTCTTCGACACAGAAACGCTTATCGGAATCGAGTAAACACTCGCCCATTGGAGATGTTTGATTCTCAAACCGCGCAGGCGGGTGCCGACTTATTAGTGACGAGGGGCTATTAGCGTCAATAATAATGGGCGCGCGCATGTACACGCGTACATGCTGCACGGGGGTTTAGTGTGATTTTGCGGGTCTAGCGTTCCCGTTTGACTCATTTCGCTCCCGAAAACAACGGCGCAGTCTGGTTTGTAATCGGTTGGCATTCGGATCGCCTGGAGCAGTCATGGGCGCGAGCCCTCGAGAGGCAGCCAGGTTACCGCCGCAGCATGAGCATGGTTCCCATTTGCAGAGGTTCGGGGTGAAGCTCTGCAGTTCGCGCCAGCTCTCTTTCAATGCATGTCCGACAATGCTCTCAGCTCATTCAGTTGGCTCGAATCGACAGCCACTCGCTACAGTTCTCGCTACACTCTGAATTCAGCAGGTTTGGGAATCGCTCTAAGTGATTGATTTACTGGTCGGGGCGGAGGGATTCGAACCCCCGACCCTCTGCTCCCAAAGCAGATGCGCTACCAGACTGCGCTACGCCCCGACGGTTGTCTTGATTGTATCGTGGAACGGCTGTGCGCTGGGATTGGCGTACGAGGCTCAGTGGCGGGTAAGCCAGGTGAGCAGCCACAAGATCAGCGCGATCGGAATGGCGAACACGATGGCCACGCCGAAGGCGATGAGCAACAGGAACACCCAGTCTCTCCATGTGTGACGGCGCGGCTGGCCAAGGTGGCGCTGAAGCAGGTTGTAGTTGCGCCGGTTTGCCTTCCACGCGATATCGAAAATGTCGCCGAAGAAGGGAATCGTTCCGACGAGGACCTCAATGCCGATGTTGACGGTCATGCGCACGAGCGTGATATAGGGAACTCCGCGCACCCAGGCAGCGAATGGAATGACAAGAGAGAGGACTCCGCCGATGACATCGCCCAGGCCCGGTACGAGACCGATGATGCCGTCGATGCCGAAGCGCATGTTCGTGCCCGGAATGCGGAACGCTTCATCGAGTAAAGTTGCCAGCCCTTCGAGGGTACGATCGCGAAAGAACCAGGAGCCGCGGGGCCAGCGGCCGGGCGACTCAATGACGCCCCGCGCGGGCCTATAGCCTGGGGTTGCGGAGTGACGCGGATTTGCGCCGAAAGACGTCATAGGCAGGGGGCGCCGGCGGAAGGGCCAACGCTGTTTCGATGCTACAATCAGATGGGTAGATGGCGGCTATAGTTCAGCGGCAGAACGCCTGACTGTGGCTCAGGATGTCGTGGGTTCGATCCCCACTAGCCGCCCCAAATTGCTGTCGCCGTGAGGCGCCGAACTGCCGAGCCTTCGTGAGCACTGACTTCCCTGAAATTGAAGAGCTGCAGGCTGCGCACGGCGCAATCGATGGCGATGTGTATCCGTTTGAACCCCGTCGCGGGCTGACGAACGCGCATCTTCAGACGATTGTGGGCAACTTCTACCCGCGGCCTCCTTTCAAGTGCGCTTCAACATCCGAGATCGTCGAGGTGGATCCCGCGAACGGGAGCCGCGTGCTTTGCCACTGCGACTGGCAGCCTCAAGTGGTGCGCGCGGGACGGCTCACCGTGCTGCTGGTACACGGGCTTGAAGGGTCGTCGGATTCACGCTACATCAAGGGCATTGCGGTGCGGGCCTGGGACGCCGGCTGCAACGTGATTCGCATGAACATGCGGAACTGCGGAGATACAGATGGGCTCACGCCGACGCTGTACCACTCGGGCCTGTCAGGGGACGTGGGGGCCGTGGTTTGCTACTACGCCGAACTGTACGGGCTGGAGCGTGTGGCGCTGGTGGGCTACTCCATGGGCGGCAACCTTGTGCTGAAACTGGCGGGCGAGTGGGGTGATCGCGCGCCGCTCTGCGCCGTGGCCACGGTATGCCCGGCGATCGACCTGGCGGCGGGTTCTGATGCGCTGCACGAGCCTGCAAACCGAGTCTATGAATGGCGCTTTCTTCGCGGGCTGATGCGCAGATTTCGCCGCAAGACCACGCTGTATCCGGATATCTACGGGTCGGGCAACGTGGGGCCGGTGCGCTCGCTGCGTGAGTTTGATGACAAGATCGTTGCGCGCTATTGCGGGTTTCGCGACGCCGACGACTACTACTACCGCGCCGCCAGCGCACGCGTGGTGGACCGCATCGCAGTGCCGACTTTGATCGTGCGCGCGATGGACGATCCGTTTATCCGCATTCTCCCGGAGACACGCGCCGCGCTGTTGGCTAATCCGCACGTGACTCTGATCGAAACGAGGCACGGGGGACATTGCGCCTTTCTCTCGCGCGACCGGGGTGAGGATATTCACTGGGCTGAAGTGGCGGTGATGCGCTACTTGCTGCGCAGTGCAGGGGCGCAACAGGCACCAGCCCGGGCTCAAGCGGCTTCTGCGTTACTGTATCCCGAAGCCGATGCCCTTGAGTCGACGCGGCCCCCAGGGAGCGGCGACTTGCCTCGCTTTGAAAGGGACCCATCTACCCAGGAATCGCTCTAATGGAAGCTGACTGGGAGATCGAGATCGGCGGCGAGGCGCCCGTCATGGATGCACACTGGACCGGGCTTGTGGATCTGCGCGGCGAGCCGGAGCAAGCACGGCGCCTGAGTGAGACGTACCAGCTTCCGCAACTTGCAGAAGTACTTATCCGTCTGAATGCGGCTAACTCGCCCGTGTGGACGTCGAAGTGCGATGTGTTTGTCCCGGATCACTTCGACCCTGACGACCTCGATGCGCCGATCGGCGTTGCCCTTCGGGCACGTGCGTGCTACGTGGATCTGTTGCCGAGAGATGAAATGCAATGGGATTCTGTCGAGGTGGTCGAGTCTGCATGCCGGGGCATCTGCGACCGGCTGCGCAGCGTTCCGGCGCGTTCATGCCGCGCAGACCTTGTGATCCGAAGAGCGATGATCGAGGGCGTCGTGGAGACGCTCGGAGTGACCGCGTACATCACGGCTGCGGGGCCGGACGAGCCATCTGCGGCGATCGCGCTGGCCACAGCGCTGGCTGCTTTTGCAAACGCGGCCATGGCAGCAGCCGGTCCCGTGCGAGCGAGTTAAACGCTACAATGGGATTGCACGGGCGAGTAGCTCAATCGGATAGAGCACCGGCCTTCTAAGCCGGGGGTTGTGGGTTCGATTCCCGCCTCGCCTACCACTTCTGAATCAATAACTTACGTCCAATCGTCGATGGCTGTACCGCAACTGATCGCAATTG
>Ga0335069_10014590_pt1 | contig 10995 bp, 5 predicted proteins | sample Lox_Sample_11_FD_206714 | JGI IMG/M metagenome (GOLD analysis project Ga0335069, IMG submission 206714) | Soil microbial communities from Loxahatchee National Wildlife Refuge, Florida, United States - Lox_Sample_1.1 | ecosystem: Environmental > Terrestrial > Soil > Wetlands | place: USA: Florida... | reverse complement strand
CATTCGAGATCAGCCGCCCTCGCCCCGTCAGCCGGAACCGCCCGCCTTGCTCCAACACCAGTCCATCCGTCTCCAGGCGCCTCGCCTTCTCCACCGCCGGAGCAGTTATCTCCGCTCCGAACTCCCGTTCCAGCGCGGCCGAATCCACCCCGGCATTCGTCCTGAGCCCCAGAAACCACGCCTCTTCATGCTGCCGCGCAGGAGACAGCCATGCCGTCTCCGGCTCCTCCGGTCCTGCCAGGTACGCCTTCAGATCGTCGGTGGCCGCCGCTCGCAGAACATACTCCCCCTCCCGGTCCACCAGCATGCTCGAGGCGTCCAATCCCACGCCAAGGTACGGCCGTCTCTCCCAGTACCGCAGATTGTGCCGCGATTCGTATCCCGCCCGCGCGAAGTTCGAAATCTCGTATTGCGGCAGCCCCGCCGACAACAGCCGCTCGACCGCCGTCTCGTACATCCGCGCCATGGCATCGTCCGACGGCACAAGGTCCGCATGATAACGCCCTCCGCCCGCCAGCATCTCACGGCCAAGTCTCGATTCCTCATCCACTTCCAGCATGTACACGCTGGCATGGGGAACCCCGCTTTCCAGCAGCACCCCCAGCGATTCCTCCCAGGACGCGAATGTCTGCCCAGCCAGCCCGGCAATCAAGTCCACGTTGAGATTGCCGATTCCGGCCTCGCGCAGCCGCCGCAGATCCTCCAGCACCACAGCCCGGCTGTGCAGGCGCCCGCTCGCGTGCGCTTCCCTGTCAATAAACGACTGCACGCCCAGGCTTACCCGGTTCACACCGGCCTCGACCATTGCATCCAGAACAGGTTGCGCCAGTTGCCCCGGCGCGCACTCCACAGTGATTTCGGCATCCGCATCCACCGCAAATCCGGTCCGCAGTGCCGCAAATAACCGCTCGATCAGCTCCGGCTCAAGCAGCGAAGGCGTCCCTCCGCCCAGGTAGATCGTGTCCACCCTCCGCGGCAGGTCCACCCCCATCCGCCCCGCCCACTCCCCCGCACGGCCCAGGTCGTGTATCAAACGGTACACATACCGCTCGTGTTCACTTGCCGGATACACTCCTGAAGCAAAATTGCAGTAAGTGCACTTGGACCGGCAAAAAGGAACGGAGATGTAGATTCCAATGGCCCGCTCCGGCATCAATGACATCATGGACTATTCTTTCACGGACGCGGACGTCCAACCGCGTGCGGCCTCATCTGAAGACACCTCCGAGCAGACTGTTCCTCAGACCGGCCGGACCTCATGGCCAGCCTCGGCCGTGGTGCTCATCCAGACCACCCTTTTCCTGGGGCACTGGCTCATCTTCCACACTCTCAGCAGCTTCTTCTCTTTGACCCCGGCTGTCTCTCAGCGCCTCGCCGCAATCCTGTTCGTGCTCTCCGTCAGCTTCATCCTTACATCGCTGCTCGCCTTCCGCTTTTCGAATGCCCTGGTCGAGATTCTCTACAAGATATCGTCCATCTGGTTGGGCATCCTCAACTTCCTCTTCTGGGCAGCATGCCTCTGCTGGATCGCGGACGACGCTGTCCGGCTCGCGCACGTAAACGCCCCTGCCGCACGGCCCTGGATCGCCACCGGCTTTTTCGGGCTCGCAGTGCTGACCTCTCTCATCGGTTTCGTCAATGCGCGCATCATCCGCAAACGGCGAGTCACCGTTCGCCTGCCCCACCTTCCCGCGGCCTGGAGCGGCCGCAAAGCCCTTCTCATCAGCGACATGCACCTGGGCCACGTCAACGGCACCAGCTTCGCCCGGCGCATCGCCAACCTGGCGCGGCGCCTCAATCCGGACATCATCTTCATCGCCGGCGACCTCTTTGACGGATCCAGAATCGATCCCGACCGCATGGCCGCCCCCCTGTTCGAAATGGCGCCCCCTCTCGGCGTCTACTTCGCTGAAGGCAATCACGAGCACATCGGAGACGCCGCGGCCTACCAGCGCGCCCTCCGCCGCGGCGGCATCCAGGTGCTGCACGGCGAGCACGTCGAAGTCGAAGGCGTCCGTATCATCGGCATTCCCTACGCCGACACCCAATACCCCATGCACTTCCGCGCCTTCCTCGACGGCCTCTCCCTCGATCACGGCGCCCCCAGCATCCTGCTGAATCACGTTCCCAACCGCCTGCCCATTGTGGAAAAAGCCGGCGTCAGCCTGCAACTCTCCGGCCACACCCATGGCGGCCAGATCTTTCCATTTACATGGTTTACGCGCCGCGCCTTCGGTAAATACACCCACGGACTGCAGACCTTCGGCAACCTCCAGGTGCTTACCTCCAGCGGCGTGGGCACCTGGGGTCCTCCCATGCGCGTCGGCACCGCGCCGGAAGTGGTGGAGATCACCTTCGCCTGATGATTCAGATCACACGCATGCGGCCCAGAAGCTCATGTCGTGTGATCTGTGTCGCACCCAACCCAGCCGGAACCGCGATAGCATAGATTTCTCTCGTCAGGAGCAAATCCGTGATCGCGCAGGAAAATTCCGAGTTGACTCAGCCGCCCGCTTCTTTGCCCGAAGAAAACGTCATTCGCACCCATCGCACCGGCTACGATCTGCTCTACCACCCCGGCCTGAACAAGGGAACCGCCTTCACGGAGCAAGAGCGCGACGTCTTCGGCCTGCATGGCCTGCTGCCTCCCCACATTGGCACCCTGGAAGATCAGCGCGCACGGCGCAAAAGGGCTCTGGACAACGAGCCCACGGCGTTCGGCAAATACGCCCTCATGCGCGACCTGCAGGACAACGATGAGACCCTCTTCTACTCGCTCATCGCGCACCACATCGAGGAGCTTCTGCCCATCGTCTACACGCCGGCCGTGGGCGAAGGCTGCCAGCGCTTCTCCGAAATCTGGCGCAAACCCCGGGGGCTGTTCATCAGCTATCCCGACCGCCATCTGATCGACAACATCCTGGCCCGCAAGCGCTACGACGACATTCGCTGCATCGTGGTCAGCGACGGAGAGCGCATCCTCGGCCTGGGCGACCAGGGCGCCGGCGGCATGGGCATCCCCATCGGCAAAATGGCGCTCTACACGGCGCTGGGCGGCATTCCCCCGCATCACTGCCTGCCCATCCTGCTCGACGCGGGAACCGACAACCAGGCGCTCCTCGAAAGCCCCATTTACATCGGCTGGCAGCACCATCGCGTGCGCGGGCAGGAATACGACGACTTCATCGAGACCTTTGTCACCGCCGTCGAAAAACGCTGGCCGCACATCCTGCTGCAGTGGGAGGACTTTGCCGGCGAGAACGCGCTCAAAATCCTGGCTCGCTATCGCGACCGGCTTTGCACCTTCAACGACGACATCCAGGGAACCGCCGCGGTCACCACCGGCACCCTGCTGGCCGCCGTTCAGGCAACCGGCATTCCTTTGAAAGACCAGCGCATCGCCATGTTCGGATCGGGATCGGCGGGCGTCGGCATCATCAGCCTGCTCATCGCTACCCTGAAGGAACAGGGCCTCACCGAGGCCGAAGCTCGGCTGCGCATCTATGCCTTCAATCGCCACGGACTTATGGTCGAAGGCGACCCGGCGCTGCGCGCAAGTCAGGTCCCCCTGGCGCGGCCCAAGTCCGGCGTGGCAGGCTGGAACCTCTCGAGTCCCGGCCCCATTTCGCTGCTCGACACCGTGCGAAATGCGAAGATCACAGTCCTGGTGGGCACATCGGCGCAGGCCGGCGCGTTCACAGAAGAAGTGGCGCGTGCGATGGCCCGGAATACCGACCGGCCAGTCATCCTGCCGCTCTCCAATCCCACCTCCAAGTCAGAGGCCACGCCCGCCGACCTGCTGCGCTGGACCGGCGGGCGCGCGCTCATCGGAACCGGCAGCCCGTTTGCGCCCGTCGAGATCGGCGGACGCACCGTCCGCATCTCACAGACCAATAACTCCTACATCTTTCCCGGACTGGCGCTGGGCATTCTCGTCTCGCGCGCGAGCCGCGTCACCGACGCCATGATCATGGCTGCGGCAAAGACGCTGGCATCGCTGTCGCCGTCGCTCAAGGACAAGGACGGCACCCTGCTTCCTCCCATCGGCGACTCGCGCAAGGTAAGCCTGGCCGTAGCCGAGGCCGTTGGCCGCGCCGCCATCCGCGAACGCGTCGCCGGCCTCGCCGCCAACGCGAACCTCGAACAGGAGCTGCACGATTACGTCTGGGAACCGGTCTACCGTCCTTACGAACTCCTTGGCTGAGGCTTCACTGGAATCGGACGGGCCGGGTTCCCGCCCCAAAACCCTCCTCAAGATAGGGGTGCCCTCGCGCAGTCTCATCGCGCGTAGGGTGGGATACCAGAATGCCGGCGCTCGAACGAAGCTACGGAGCTGGAAGCTAAAAGCTAGAAGCCAGCTCATGTGACCGCCCGCACAGACCCGCCCTCCGCCTCCCGGGCATACTGTTCTTCACAGCCTTAGCCAGGGAAAAGTGTCTCCGTCGTGCCCGGCCCGGTAGACGCCTTCGGTTCCAACAGAGTCTGTTAACCAGAAAATTAATACCCCCCTACCCCCTACCCCTGCACATGGTCCCTATAGAAAACATAAGTCACTGAAAACAAAAGACAATAGAAATGTCAAAAACAGAAGAATCTTCAGTTTCGCCATTCATTCGCCAATCTGTTTGTTCCGTCCTGTAATTATTCAGTAACCACCCCGCGCAAGCCCTTTATCCCGCCCGGCGGGTGACCCCGGCGGGTGACCTGGGTCCCAGCGAGTGAAAAGAGGAAAGGCCTGTTTCACGCCCGCCCCGCGAACTCCCGCGTCTCCGTGTTCACCTTCACGGTTTCGCCTGGCTCGATAAAGAACGGCACTTTGATCTCGATGCCCGTCTCGAGCTTCGCCGGCTTCGTCGCTCCGCCTGAAGCGGTCGCGCCGCGCATGCCGGGCTCGGTGTACTCCACCTTCAGTTCCACCTGCTGCGGAAGCTGAAGTCCGATGGGATTGCCATTGAACTTGTCGAGCTGAAGAATCATTCCCTCAAGAAGAAAATCGAGCGCATCGCCCAGCTTCTCCCTGGGCAGTACAATCGTCTCGAACGTCGTCTGGTCAAGGAAATACGAGCCGTCCGCATCGCTGTAAAGATAGGAGGCTTCGACCGTCTCCAGATCCGGCTCCTTGAACTTGTCGCTGGCCTTGAAGGTCTTGTCGAAGACGGCGCGGGTGAGCAGGTTGCGCATCTTCAGCCGCACCAGCGTCTGGCCGCCCCGCGCCGTGGGCGTGGAAACCTCCACATCCAGGCAGTAATACGGCGCGTTCTCAAATTCGAAGTACATCTTGCGCTTGATATCGATGGCGTCAATCAGTGCGGCCATGGGATCCTCAGTGGTCAGTTGTCAGTGGTCAGTTGTCAGTGATCAGTTGTCAGTGATCAGTTGTCAGTTTGGCGACGGGTCCATCCTCCATGGTAAATGGAGCGGAACCATAAGTTTTGTAAACCGGCATCTTCCCACTTGCCGATCCACGGCACGCCGTAGTTGAATTGGAGCGGTTCACACAAACGTTTTACCACTGGGGGTTTTATGCATCGGTCGCTTCGCCTTGCATCCATCGCGCGACTGGCCCTGGCGCTCTGCGCTGTCGCCGCAATTTCGCTTTCCTGCTTCGCGCAGCGGCACTCCGCGCAAGCAAAGCCCACGGGCTCGTGGATGAACACCAGCCTCTCGCCCGACGAACGCGCTGACCTGGTCATGAAGGAGATGACGCTCGACGAAAAGATCGCCCTCCTGCACGGCGTGGGCATGCCCACGGACGAACCGGTCACGCCTGAAAACGCGCCTTCCAACCGCGGCGTTGGGTACGTCGTCGGCGTTCCGCGGCTCGGAATTCCGGGCATCGACATGAGCGACGCAGCCTACGGCGTGCGTTCCAGCGGCGTCAACGGCCGCTACTCCACCGCGCTGCCCGCCAACGAGGCCGCCGCGGCAAGCTGGGACACCGGCGCGGCATACGAATACGGCAAGCTGATCGGCAACGAACTACGCGCGCAGGGCTACAACATGTCGCTGGGTGGCGGCGTGGACATCACCCGCGAACCGCGCAACGGCCGCACCTTCGAGTACCTCGGCGAGGATCCCATCCTTGCCGGCGAACTGGTCGCAAAGCTGATCGAGGGCACCCAGTCGCAGAACGTGATCGGCGACATCAAGCACTACGCGTTCAACGACCAGGAGAGCGGCCGCAACTCGGTGAACATCACCGTTGACAAGCGCGCGGCGCACGAAAGCGACCTGCTGGCCTTCGAGATCGGCGTGCTGAAGGGCAAGCCTGCCGCCGTGATGTGCTCCTACAACCGCGTCAACGGCGACTTCGCCTGCGAGAATGACTGGCTGCTGAACCAGGTCCTCAAGAAGGACTGGAAGTTTCCCGGCTTCGTGCTGTCGGACTGGGGCGGCACGCACTCCACGGAAAAGGCCTCGGCCGCTGGACTGGACAACGAAGAGCCCGGCCGGTTCTTCTTCGGCGACCGCTTCAAAGCCGCCGTCGATTCGGGCAAGATCGCGCAGACCGAGTTGGACGATCACGTGCACCGCATACTCCGCTCCATGTTTGCGGCAGGAGTCATCGATTCTCCCCGCCAGCGTTTCGTGGTCGATCCGTTCGCCGGATTCGAAACAGCGCGCAAGATCGAAGAGGGCGGCATCGTGCTGCTGAAGAACAAGGCCAATGTGCTGCCTCTGCATGCGGCCACGCTCAAAAACATCGCTGTCATCGGCGCGCACTCCGACGTGGGCATGATCTCCGGTGGCGGCTCGGCGCAGGTCGACCCCATCGGCGGCAACGCCATCATGCCTCCCGGCAAAGGCGCGACCCATTGGCTGGAGGAGATCTGGTTCCCGACCTCGCCTCTGAAGGCCATCCAGGAGCGGGCGCCTCATGCGACGGTGAAATACGACCCGGGCACCGATCCCGCCGCAGCAGCAGCAGCAGCCAAAGGCGCGGATGTGGCTGTCGTGTTCGCTTACCAGTGGGAGAGCGAGGGCATGGATCTGCCGTCGCTGTCGCTGCCCAAATACAGACAGAACGGCCACAAGGATGATCCGGAGGTGGATCAGAACGCTGTGATCGCCGCTGTGGCCGCGGCAAATCCGCACACCATCGTCGTACTCGAAACCGGCAGCCCGGTCACGATGCCCTGGGTCGACGCTCCGGCAGCGATCCTGGAAACCTGGTACAGCGGCTCCGCCGGCGCCGATGCCCTGGGCAACATTCTCTTCGGCTCCGTGAACCCGAGCGGCAAGCTACCCAACACCTTCCCGGTGAGCGAAGCCGACCTGCCCCATCCCACCGTCACCCAGCCCCCGCCGGCGTCGGAGCATGGCTCGGGGCCAATGTCGCCGGAGAAGTGGGCCGCCGGGCTGCCGCCATTCCCAGTGAACTACGACGAAGGCGTGAAGGTGGGCTACAAGTGGTACGACGCGGAGAAGAAGCCGGTCCTCTTCCCGTTCGGCTATGGCCTCTCCTACACCACGTTCGGATACTCGGCTTTGAAGGTGACGCCCGGCGACAGCGTGAAAGTATCGTTCACGCTTTCCAACACCGGCACACGCGAAGGCGCGGAGATCGCGGAGGTCTACGCCACGCTGCCCGCCGATGCGCAGGAACCGCCCAAGCGCCTGGTGGGCTTTGCCAAGATGAACCTCAAGCCCGGCGAGCGCAAGCCGGTCTCGCTCGAGATCGACCGAAAGTACCTCTCCATCTGGGACGAAAACAAGAACGACTGGTCGCTGCTGCCGGGCGACTACACCATCCTGGCCGGCGGTTCGAGCGACAAGCTGCCCCTCAAGGCAACCGTAAGTCTGAAGTAGTTTCGTCGCTGCGGGGCTGATCCCATCAGCCCCGCACGCGCTTGAATACGCCCTCGCCACGGCGACCCGGGGCGCCGCAAAGTGCGATCGTTAAAACGGGCGGATCGGAAAAACTGCCAAGAATCCCACTACTCCCCTTCGCGCGGAATCTGTTCCAGCAGCCGCTTCCACGTCTTCTGGTTCTTGCGCCAGGATTTCTTGAGGTCTTCAAGAATGCGCTCGAAATCGGCATTGGTGCGGAAGTTGTTCCACGCGGGATTCTTCTGGAACCACGGGTAGTTTTCATTGCCGAGATAGATGGCGCGTCGCAGCCAGTGCAGCGCTTCCGTCGAGTCGCCTTCAACGGAAAAGTAGGTGGCCAGCCGATAAGCCATCTCGCTGTCCGCCTCCGCCGCTGCCAGCGTTTCGTCCTTGAGCAGCGCCGCGCCCTGGGAGCGCTCGCCCGCCTGGACGTAGCAGATCGCCAGCGTGGGCACGGCGATGCGCAGCGACTCATCGTCGCGGATCACGCCCTCGAGAATGTCGATGGCGTCGCCGAGATTGCCGAGGCGCATCTGCTGATAGCCGGCAGAGGTGCGCAGCAGCGGATGACGCGGCTCCAGCGCAAGCCCCTTCTCAAGCTCATCGCCGGCAAGTTCCAGCTGGTTCTGGTAGTGATAGACACGCGCCCGATGATTGTAGAGAATCGCAGCGTTCGCGGGATTGAGCTTGAGCGAGGAATTGAACTGGGCAAGCGCCTCGTCATACATGCCGTCGCCGCGCAATGCCAGGCCGGCGACCATGTGCACGTTCCAGTCGTTGGCTGCATGGGTCAGCAGGTTCGAGATGCCGTGGCGCGCGGACTCTTTTTCGCCGCGCGACAGCAGCATGTAGATGCGATACAGGTTCGGCTCGGTAGCCGCGGGATCGAGCCGCAGAGCCTCGTCGAAGGCGCGCCGCGACCGCATGATGTGGCTCTGGCCGCCAAAGCCGTGCCGCGTGTACTGCAACTCGGCGATGCCGAGACCGCTCCATCCGAGCGCGAACTCGGGATCCTTGCTGGTCACGCTGGTAAACAGTGCGTGGGCGCGGTCGAGATCGGCTCGCGATCCGGTGCGAACCATGAACGAGCTCAGCAGCGCGCGGGCCTGAAGATACTCTTCGCTCACCGGGCCTGGCAGCGATTCTTCATGCGAATTGGAACGGGGCGCGTCCATCTGCTCGCCGGCGCTGAGGCCGTGAAGCGCCGCGAATACCTCGTTGGAGATCTCATTCTGCACGGCGATCAGGTCCAGCGAAGCAACCCGGATTGCGCCGCCGGAACGGACACTCTGCGAGGCCACTTCAAGCAGTTGCCAGTTGAGATCGAACCCATGCTCGGAGCGCAGAAAGCTGCCCGCCAGGACGAATGAAACCAGCAACCGCTGGCCCACCTGCAGCGGATCCATCTGCGCAATGGGCAACTTCATGAGCGTGCTGGACGGACGCACCACGAGCGCGGGAATGCGCGCCAGGCGGGCGGCAATGGCATCGGCCAGCGCGTATCCATACAGCGGGGCAACTTCGATGGCGCCAAGATTCGCAAACGGAAGCACCACCACCGAGTTCTGTACGCGGTCTCCGGCCGACTCGCGAAATCGCTCCGCGAGCATGGACAGAAATCCGGTAGCTCGCTTCTCCGCTTCGGCCTCGGTGGTGGGCAGGTTCGCCGCTGCGTCCCCGGGAATGCTGCCGGTCTCAATTTGCAGCGCCTTCATGATGGTCTTCAGCGCTTCGCGCACTTCGGCCGCCGAGGCGTAGCGCGCCGAGGGGTTCTTTTCAAGACACATCCCGATCACGCTCTTCAGTTCCGTCAGGATGTTGGGCACAATCTCGCTCAGATCGGGCGGATCGGAAAACTGGATGGAACGAATGGCCTGAAAATCCTCCGCATCGGGTCGCGCAAAGGGATGCCGTCCCGAAACCAGCTCATAGAGGATGATGCCCAGGGCCCAGATGTCCGACTGCACGCTCGACTGCCCGGTGACAAACTGTTCCGGAGCCATGTAGCGGATGGTGCCTCCGCGCGCCGTATAGGTGGCGGCAATCGAAGCATCCTTGGCCAGCGACGGCTTGGCGGGGTCAAAGCTGGCATCCTCAGGCCGCAGTCGCCGCGCCAGGCCGAAGTCGAGAATCTTGGCCAGGCCGCCGTCGGTCAGCATCACGTTCTGCGGCTTGAGATCGCGATGAAAGATTCCCAGCACGTGCGCCGCCTGCAGGCCATCGGCCACCTGGATGCCCACCGAAAGCGCGAGCTGCGGGTTGGAGGGGCCGCGCGCTATGAGCCGGTCCAGCGACTGCCCCGGCACGTATTGCATGACAATATAGCCCTCGTCGCCGCTCTCACCCACTTCATAAATGCCGCAGACGTTGGGATGTTCGATGGCCGACGCCAGCCGGGCTTCCCGCAGCACCGTGGAGCGAATCTTCTCCGCGGACATGAGCCCGCTGCGTAGAACCTTGAGCACCACCGGGCGCTGCAGAAGAGTGTCCGTGGCCAGGTAGACCACGCCGCTGCCCCCGGCGCCCAGCCGGCGGATAATCTCGTAATGTTCAATCGTGCGCTTTGCCATTCGGCTGCTATTCAGTTTAACTTGGGCGGCGTTAAAGGCGTTTCAATGGGCAGGAACATGGCCAGTTCGGGAGAGTCGGGAATCTGTTACCTTCTTAGTAACCATGAGCAGGATGGGCAGAGAGGCGTGGGCTGCGCGCTTGTGTCTGAGGATGGGGCTGGCGGCCGCTTTGTCGCCCGGCCTCTGCACGCTTGCCCAGCAGACGCCGCCGCCCGACCCGCCTCAGCAGCAATCCGGGACCGGCGCGCAGGTCCACACGGGAACCAGCAGCGGACTGGAACTCGACGAGCGCATCCGCAATCTTCTTGCCGACCACCAGTATTTCCAGATTGCGGACGTGCTGGACCAGTTGCCCCCGGACGAGGCGCAGATGTATCGCGGAATCCTGGCCAACCGCAACAACAATCCGCAAAAGTCCATTCAGTTGCTGGAGCCGTTGATTGACAAGGTGACGGCGAGCGGCGATACCGCGCGCGAAAAGCTGCTGCGCATCGCACTGGCCGAGGACTATCTGCGCGCAGGCGACTGGGCCATGGCCGCTAAGGCGTATCGGGCGCTCGATACGCGCCTGCGCGACAAGCTGACTCCCGATGAA
>Ga0335069_10014589_pt1 | contig 10996 bp, 12 predicted proteins | sample Lox_Sample_11_FD_206714 | JGI IMG/M metagenome (GOLD analysis project Ga0335069, IMG submission 206714) | Soil microbial communities from Loxahatchee National Wildlife Refuge, Florida, United States - Lox_Sample_1.1 | ecosystem: Environmental > Terrestrial > Soil > Wetlands | place: USA... | reverse complement strand
TGCTTGAGCCCGAGCAGCAGCAGCCCGAACGCCGTGGCGACTCCCGCGCCGCCGATCATCGCCGCGACGCAGATCTTCCAGAGGGCGCTCCAGTTGACGAACTCCGAGGCGACGAGGGCGATGCGTGCGTCCTCAGGCGACGGCCGGCTCGGCGACGACATCGAGGCGCTCAGCCTCCATTTCCGAGCCGATCTGGCCCAACTGGTACCCCGCTGATGGCCTCGATCCTCCCCAGCCGCGGAATCAACCTGTACGCGATGAACATCGCGGTCAGAGCGGCGACGCCGCAGATGATCGGCGACTGGATCGCCGGGACGATCGCCGACTCAACGAGGTTCTGCCCGTTCACGGCGCTCGCGCTGCTGGCAGCGATCGTCGCGCCGATCAGGGCGTGGCCGGAGCTCGACGGGATCGTGAAGTACCAGGTGATCAGATTCCACGTCATCGCCCCGATCAGCGCGGCCAGCACGAGTGCAAGGTTCGTCGTTGCCGGCGAGCACGCTCGGATCGACGATGCCTCCGAACCCACGGCGCCCACGGTTTCACTCCGCCGCTGCTGCGATGGAACGGAGCCGTCAAACGGCGCCTATTCCGTGGTGCTGAACTCCCAGATCGCGATTCCCAGCATGACCAGGCCGAGTGCGATGATCACGCCCGCCTCGACCAGAGCCGGTACGTGCCACCCCCACCATGTGATCCCCGGATCGAGCGCGCGGCGAGCCGCCGGCGAGATCGTCAGGTGCGCGAACACGATGCGCCGCATCGGGTCCACCGCGTACGTGAGCGGGTCAATCCGGTTGAGGATCTCGAGCCAGCGGGGAAGCCCCACAGCGGGGAACAGCGCGCCCGAGATGAAGAACATCGGCATGATCACCATCTGCATGACGCCCATGAACGACTGCATCTGCTTGATCCGCACCGCGATCATCACGCCGAACGCGGTAATCGAGAACGCGAGCGCCAGCTGCAGCACGAAGATCCCGGCGATCAGCAGCGGGTCGTACGGGACGTGCACGAGCCCCGCCAGGCTGATCACGAGCACGCCCTGGAAGCCGGCCACGGTTGCGCCCCCGAGGCACTTGCCGATCACGATCGAGCTGCGCCGCACCGGCGCAACCATCATCTCGCGCAAGAAGCCGAATTCCCGGTCCCAGACGATCGAGGCGGCCGAGAACATCGCGGTGAACATCACGGCGATACAGAGGATCCCGGGGTAGATGAAGGTCTTCAGCGCGACGCCGTGCGTGCCCGCGCTCGAGAGGCGCTGAAGGCCCGCGCCGAGCACGAACAAGAACAGCAACGGCTGCACGAGCGAGGTCACGATCCGGATCCGATCTGAGCGGAAACGGATCAGCTCTCGTTGCCACACGATCTTGATCGCGCGCAGCTCCGAGCCGACGCTTCGCTTCGGGACGCTGACGCGGACGACCGGGGTCGGCGGGTGCAGCGTGGTCGCCTCGGGCCGGCCGGCAGTCGTGCTCATCGTCTCGACCCGTGCATCATCTGCATCATCGCCCGGTTGCGATGATGCGCCTGGTCCTCCTCGGCATCGCGGATCGTCGTGCCGGTGTATGACATGAAGACGTCGTCCAGCGTCGGACGCGACACGTTGACCGACTTGATCGGGGGGCGGGCGGGATCCCACTCCGCGAACAGCCGCGGTACGAACTCCTCGCCGCCGGGCACGCCGAACGTGACGGCACCTTCTGAGATGCGCGCAGTGATTCCGAAGCGGTCGGCGAGTGCCGCGATCGCCGCCGCGTTGTCGTCGGTGTGGATCGTGACGCGGTCGGTCCCGACCTGTGCCTTGAGCGTCTCCGGCTCGTCGAGCGCGACGATTTCTCCGTGGTCCATGATTGCGATCCGATCGCACCATTCGGCCTCGTCCATGTAGTGCGTCGTCATGAAGATCGTGATCTCCTCGCGCTCCTTCAGCTCGTCGATGTACGTCCAGATCGAGCGCCGCGTCTGCGGATCCAGCCCGATCGTCGGCTCGTCGAGGAACAGCACGCGCGGAGAATGCATCAGGCCCCGGGCGATCTCGAGCCGCCGGCGCATGCCTCCCGAGAACGTCCCCACCGGGGAGTCCTTGCGATCCCACAGCCCGACCATCGTCAACACCTGCTGCATCCGGGGCCGGACGAGGTCGGACTGAACGCCGTAGAGCTCCGCGTGCAGCTTGAGGTTCTGCGCCGCGGTCAGGTACGCGTCGAGCGTCGGATCCTGGAAGACGAGCCCGATGTTGCGCCGCACGTCGTCGCGCTCGCGGACGATGTCGTGGCCGGCGACCTCGGCGGAGCCGGCGGTTGGCTTGGCGAGCGTGCAGAGCATGTTGATCGTCGTCGTCTTGCCGGCGCCGTTGGGGCCGAGGAAGCCGAACACCTCTCCGGTCTCGACCTCGAACTCGACCCCTCTCACGGCCTCCAGCTCACCGAACCGCTTGACCAGCCCGCGAACTGCGATCGCGGGCTGGCGCATCGGTGCTCGTCCGTTGCCGGTGACAGCCATCTCCTTCACGAAGGCTACGCTGTCAGGCATCGCCCTCTTCCGCAAGGATCCGGTATAGCGATCTGCGGGCCTCGGAGAGGATCTCGGTCGCCCGCTCGACTTGGCGCTCATCGCCGACCTGCGCGACCTCCCAGGCCGCCTTGCCGACCTGCATCGTCAGGCCGCGGATCTCGATGAACGTGCTCGCGTGCGGATCGTCGCCCGCGTCCCACGGAGCGGACTCGTCGCCGCGCTCCTCGAGGTGGGCGCGCCCCGCGTCGGTCAGCTCGAACAGCTTGGTCCCGTCGCGCTCGGAGGCGCGAATCAGGCCCTCGTCCTCGAGCTGGGCGAGCGTCGGATACACCGATCCCGGGCTCGGCCGCCAGCGGCCACCGCTACGCTCCTCGATCGCCTGCATCAGCTGGTAGCCGTTGCGCGGCTCCTCGACGAGCAGCATCAGCAGCGCGATGCGGACATCGCCGCGGCGCTTGCGACCGCGGCCGCCGCCGAACGGCCCGCCGCCAAACGGCGGCCCGCCCATATGGCGCATCATCGCCATGCGCTCGACGTCCTCGCGGTGCGGACGCCCGCGGCCCCGGCCCTTGGTCATCCGCCAGAGGTGGGGTGGTAGGTGTTGGGTGAATTCGTAGGAACTCATCGTGTTGGCACTCCTTCTCTCGACTATCACGATAGTCTTACGATATATCGCTAGCGACCGGATGTCAAGAGGTGACGCGGTTCGGGGACGCGGGCGGGCGGCGTGCGGCGCGGGCGGGCGGGCGGCGTGCGGCGCGGGCGGGCGGGCGGCGTGCGGCGCGGGCGGGCGGGCGGCGTGCGGCGCGGGCGGGCGGGCGGCCCGGCCCGATCAGCGAACCCGTGCGTCTGCCGAAGCGAGGCGCCGCAGCCGACATAACGTGAAAAAGCCCGCACGTCCCGCGTCGTTTGTGCACATAAGCACCGTGGCGGTGCTTATGGGGCAAATATCCGAGCGGGGCGCGGACTTTTTCACGTTGTGCAGCGCGGGGCGCCGGTCCGTCACGCGGCGCGGCGCGGGAGCGGACGGGCTACTCGTCGTCCTCTTCGTAAGACCCGTTCCCGCCGGTCTCGCCCGAGCGGCCGGAGCCGGGTCCGCCCGAGCCCGAGCCCGAGCCACCCGAGCCCGAGCCACCCGAGCCCGAGCCACCCGAGCCCGAGCCACCCGAGCCCGAGCCACCCGAGCCACCCGAGCCCGAGCCTCCGCGCGAGCCTGAACCACCGCCCGAGCCACCAGAACCCGAGCCAGCCCCGCCTGAGCCGGACCCGCCCGAGCCCCGCTTGCGGACCCAGTCCGCGACCTGTTCGGCCACGCCACCCATCTGCGACCCGAGCGTCGCGATGTTGTCGCCCGCCTCGCGCATGATCGTGCGGAAGCGCTCGGCGTAGAACTCCATCGCTTCGCCCGCTTCGGCGCGCGGGTCGGTGGGCTGGTCGCGGGTGCGGTACTCGCCACGGATGATGCGGTCGTAGTCGCCGCTCTGCACCCACTTCATCACCTCGGAGACCCGGCGCACGGAGTCCGGGTGAGTCTTGCCGAGCTCGTTGAAGAAGCGGCGCACGCGATCGCTCGGGTCATCCCACGCGTGGTACTCGAGTGCCTGAGCCATGAAGCCGTCGAGGTTGAGCTCGGACGCGGGCATCCCGGCCGAGATCACCATGTGCAGCCGGCACACGATCTGCGGGTCGCGTACGGCGATCGTGGCGGCGCGGTCGCAGCTGAGCTCGGCGGCGCGGTACCACTCGAGCAGCACCGCCCGGACCGCGCGGAACGGGATCCCGAGGAACAATCCGACCGGGCTGCCGACCGCGAGCAGGATGTTGAGCGCCGTCCGGTAGACCATGTGGTCGGAGAGGATGTGGCCGAGCTCGTGGGCGATCAGCGCGCGCTGCTCACCGACGCCGAGGTTGCGCAGCGCGATCGAATCCATCACGAGGATCGGCTTGGTCGTGCCGACCGCCTGGGCCACGCCCATCACCGGCGCCGTCACGTACAGGTTGTAGACGTCGGGCATGTCGAGGATCCGGCACATCGCCACGTTCGATGCCCACAGCTCCGGGAGCTGCTGCTCGCCGACCTTGACGGAGTTGCCGAGGTGGAACTGGCGCAGGGCCCGCTCGAACCCCCACTCGATCAGCTTGCGCACGACGACGTCGAGCATCGGGATCGACTTCAGCGCCGCTGTCGCCGCGCGATCGGCCGGGTGCTCGTACGCCTTCGGCGAGATGTTGGTGTACGGCTCGATGTTGTCCGGCAGCGTCTCGGTCACGACCCCTCGAACGGGAGCGTACTGCCCACCGATCCGTGTGGCGAGCGATAATCGCGACCGATGGCATCGCTCGCAGGTCCCGGCTCCGCTGATCCGCTCGTCGGCGAGCTGCGGCGCTCGGGCCTCGTGACGCTGATGGTGCTGCACTACGTTGCGGGTGGGCCGTGCTACGGACACCAGCTGATGGACCGGATCGGGACGCTCACGAGCGGGACGGTCGCGGTCAACCCGAACACGATGTACCCGCTGCTGCGCTCGCTCGAGCAGCGCGGCCTGATCGCCGGGCAGTGGGAGCACCCGGAGCGCCGGTCGCGACGCTTCTACCGCATCACGGACGACGGTGAGGCCGAGCGCCGGCGGCTGGTCGGGCAGCTCGAGCCGAACCTTGCCGCGATCGCGACGACGATCGACCTGATCCGTCACGAGCTGCTCGACGGCTGACCGCGGCTCGAGATGAGCGTCGTCCGGGCCGCGTCGGAGTTCCATGGGACGGTGCACGAGGCGGAGAGCTGCTGGTTGGATACCAGCAGCTGGCCGGCGTGGGTCGACGGCCTCGAGTACGTGCTCGAGACCACGCCGGACTGGCCTGGCGAAGGCGCGAGCGTGACATGGGAGTCCGGTCCGGCCGGGCGCGGCCGGGTCCGCGAGCGGGTGCTCGCCCACGAGCCGCTCGCCGGCCTCACGGTCGCGGTCGAGGACCAGTCGATCACCGCTCGGCAGAGCGTGCGGTTTGCGCCGAGCGACGACGGCGTCGAGGTCGAGTTGACGCTCGACTACACGATCCGCAAGCGCTCGATCGTCACACCGCTGATCGACGTCCTGTTCATCAAGGGCGCGATGCAGCGGTCGATCGCGACCACGCTCGGACGATTCGGTACCCACCTCGCGGAGCGGCGCAGCACCCCCTCCGGCGACTAGAATCAACAAGACGGCTCCTGTCCAGGGGCCGTCCGATCCGGAACGACCAGAGCCAAATCCATGTTCGTCTTCAAAGCTGCTGTGGTCGGCGCCGGCACGATGGGAGGCGAGATCGCGCAGACGGTGGCACACGCCGACATTCCGGTCGTGCTCAAGGACGTCGATCAGGAGTTCGTCGACACCGGCCTCGAGAAGGCCCACTCGCTGTGGCAGGGCCTCGTCGACGCCGGGAAGATGGAGGCAACCGAGCTCGACCGCAAGCTCGCGCTGATCACCCCCACGACGGACTACGAGCCCTTCGGCGACGTCGACTTCGTGATCGAGGCGGTGCCCGAGCGGATGGACATCAAGCAGGTCGTGTTCTCCGAGCTCGACGAGGTCACGCCCGGGCACGCGATCCTCGCCTCGAACACGTCGTCGCTGTCGATCACCGAGATGGGGGAGGCGACCGGTCGGCCAGACAAGGTCGTCGGCTTTCACTTTTTCTATCCGGCATCGGTGATGCGCCTGATCGAGGTCGTCGAGGGCGATGACACCTCGGCAGAGACCTGCCAGGCCGCGGTCACCTTCGCCCAGGCGATCAGGAAGATGCCGATCCGCTGCGGCGAGGCGCCCGGCTTCGTCGTCAACCGGATCCTGAACTCGTGCGCCTCCGAGCTGTGGCGCTATCAGGAGGAGGCCGGGATCGACATCGAGGAGCTCGACAAGATCGTCGCTGAGTCGAAGGTCGCGCCGATGGGGCCGTTCTTCCTCACCGACCTGCTCGGGCTCGACACGGTGCTGCGCGTCGCCGAGTACCTGAAGGAGTCCTACGGGGACCGGTTCTTCGTCCACAAGCGGATGCAGCAACTCGTCGCCGCCGGCAATCTCGGCGCGAAGACGGGAAAGGGCTTCTATGAGCACGGGAACTGATCTGGACACCGACGCGCTCGTCGACCGGTTCACGCTGAAGGCGCTCGTCGAGAGCTGCCTCGTGCTCGAGGAGGGCGTCGCGTCGATGAAGGACATCGACCTCGGGATGATGGCCGGCGCCGGCATCATTCCGCCCCCGTTCGCGCGGGCCGACGAGCTCGGCCTCGATGCGGTTCTCGCCAAGCTCGAGCGCGCCGCCGGCCGGTGGGGAGAGAACTTCGAGCCGCCGGCGATTCTGCGCCGGCTCGTCGCGCAGGGCCGTCTCGGCGTCAAGGCCGGCCAGGGTTTCTTCCCGTACGCCCAGCCCGACGACGGCTGGGATGACAGTCCGGTCAAGCTCGAGACGCGCGGCAACGTCGCGATTGCGTGGCTCGAGAACCCGCCGGCGAACTCGATCGCGCCTGACGTCGTGCGGGCGTTGCGCAGGCTGTGGGACGCGATCTGCGAGCCGGGCACCGTGCGCGCGCTCGTGTTCGCCTCGGCAAACCCGATGCTGTTCTGCGCGGGCGCGGACATCAAGGCATTCACGACGATGGACGCCGCCGCCGGCAAGGAGCTGCTCGACGGGATGCACGAGCTGCTGCGCGACATGGAGCGCTCGAGCATCGCGACGATCGCGGCGGTCAATGCGCTGGCGTTTGGCGGCGGCTGCGAGCTGGCGATGGCGTGCGACATACGGATCGCGGCGGAGTCGGCGCTGTTCGGCCAGCCCGAGATCAACCTCGGGATCATCCCGGGCTTCGGCGGCACCCAGCGACTCCCGCGGCTCGTGGGAGAAGCCAAGGCGCTTGAGATGAACCTCACGGGCGATCCGGTCGCCGCCGAGGAGGCCTACGAGCTCGGCCTCGCGAACCGCGTGGTCCCCGACCACGAGCTGTTCGACAGCGCCCTCGCGTGGGCGCGCAAGCTTGCCGGTCAGGCGCCGCTCGCGGTCGGACAGATCAAGTCGGTGTCGGCAGCCGCGGATCTCGATGCCGGGATCGAAGCCGAGAAGCAGGGCTTTGCGGCCGTGTTCGGATCGGCGGACGCCCGGGAGGGGATCTCCGCCTTTTTGCAGAAGCGCACCCCGAGGTTCGAAGGTCAGTGAGCAGCCGCGAGGGGGCGAGCGCGGTGCAGTCGCCGGCCGTGAGGCTCGCCGGGCTGATCCGCGAGGCCGGCTCCGTCGTGGCGCTGACGGGCGCCGGGATCTCGGTGCCGTCCGGCATTCCGGACTTCCGCTCGCCGGGCACCGGGCTGTGGGCCAACGTGAACCCGATGGAGGTCGCGCACATCGACGTGTTCCGGCGTGACCCAGAGCGCTTCTGGCACTTCTACGGGCGGCGTTTTCAGGCGCTCGAGGACACGCGTCCGAACGGTGCGCACGAGGCGCTTGCGGTGCTCGAGCGCGCGGGCATGCTCGACGCGGTCATCACTCAGAACATCGATCGCCTGCACGCGCGCGCCGGGACGCAGCAGCTGATCGAGGTGCACGGCACGATTGCGCACTCCTCGTGTCTGCGCTGCGGCGACACCTACGCTCTTGCGGACGTGCGCGAACGCCAGGCCGCCGATCCGACCGGCATCCCGCGCTGCGAGTGCGGGCGGCCGCTGAAGCCGGACGTCGTCCTGTTCGGCGAGTACCTCCCCGTCGATGCATTCGAGCGGGCGCAGGCGCTGGCAGCCCGCGCGGACCTGATGCTCTGCATCGGCTCCTCGCTCGAGGTCTATCCGGTCGCGCAGCTGCCCGAGATCACGCTGTCGTCCGGTGGCCGCATCGCGATCGTCACGCAGGGGTGCACGCCGTTTGACGATCAGGCCGTCGTGCGCTGTCGCGGCGACGTCGTCGACGAGCTCGGCGCCGTGCTCGACGCGTTGGAGCTTCGCTGAACACGGCGCGCGCCGGCGCTCAGAACGGGAAGCCGTGGACCGTCAGGCGGCCCGTCGGCAACGCCGTGCGGTTGCCGATCGCGCGCCACATCGTCACCTCCGGCACCGGGATGTAGCCGCCCGGTTGCGCGACCAGCACGGGCGGCTGCACCTCGATGAACCCCTGTCGCGCGTACAGGCCGGCCCGGTCGCGGTGGCAGAACAGCAACGCGAGTTCGGGACCGAGCGTCTGCGCCCGGCGCAGCGCCTCGTCGATCACACGCCGCCCCAGGCCCCGGCCGCGGTGGGCGGCCACGACGATCACCCCGCCGATGCCCACCACCGGGATCAGCTCGCCACCGTCGAGTGACACCTCGGCCAGCACGAGTCCCGCGGACGCTACGAGACGGCCGTCCTCGCCCCGTAGTGCGACGTGCCGGTCCTTTGGCCGCCACACGAGCGTCGTGCGACGCTCGTCGAACGGATCGACCTCGTCGCCCTCGAGCTGCGCCCGCAGGGCGTCGCTGAGCCTGCCGAACTGCACGACCTCCACCTCCACCGGCGTCAACCGAGGACCGTCCGCGCGCGCAACGCCGCCTCGATCCGCCCGAGCGTGCCTGCGATCGACTCCCGCTCGGCGGGCGTGAGCGGGCCGGCGAGCGCGGCTTGAGCCGCGACCGCGACGCCGTCGCGGTGCTCTCGCAGCTCCGCCAGGCGGTCGGCGAGGGCCGGAGCGGCGGGATCGAGGGCGAGCTCGGCGAGCGCCGCGTCGAGGGCGATCAGGAGCTGGAGCGCAGCTTCGCGGTCGCGCCCGTGGTCGAGATCGAGCCGCGCCCGGAGTACGAGCTCTTCGCAGACGAGGGCTCGCTCGCGCCCGGTCAGGAGCGCGGCGAGCCGCGCCTGCGGCTGTAGCGCGGTGCCCCGCCGCCGCTGGGTCGGAGCGAGCGTCAGCTCTCGGGCCTCGGTCCAGAGGCCGTCGGCGACACGCTCCCCGACCCCGAAGCCGACACGCGCGACGAGCAGCTGGCGCCGACTCACCGCGCGCCCGTAGGGGTCCGCGGTCGCGAGGCGAAACGCGTGCAGCGCCCGGTTGAGGACCGCGAGGTCGCCCGCCAGCTCCTCGTCGCCGGCGCGGGCAAGCCAGCTCCGTGCCCGCTCCACATCCGCGAGCGGCTCAGCCACGTCGATGATCGTGGCTCGCCCCGTCGCCACGAGAGCGGGCTCAGGCTCAGGTGCAGCTTGAGTCTTACGGTTCAGAGCGAGGCGCCCGCGGCGCTGGGCGGCTCCGAGTGTCGCGATCACCAGGACGTAGGCGGGCGGGGCGTCGGAGGGGTCGCCCGGGGCGCGCAGGAGATAGCGGCCGTCCGGCGGTCCGAGCTCCCACGGCAGCTCCACCTGGCTGAAGCGGAACAGCCGGCCGCTCCGCTCCTCGTCGGCGCTCATTCCAGCGTGCTCGGCGGTGCTGCGGGTGGCTGACCGGCCGTCAGTGGCCGCCGCTCGTGCGGATGGCGTATTTGCTGGGTGCGATCGGGACGATGGGTTCTTGGATTTGGCTGATGTGGGTGATCAGCTGTGCCCATTGGCCGGGTTTCAGGATGGTTTTGAGTTGGCCGGAGAGTGTGGGGTTGGTGCCGAATAGGGGGGTGTAGGTGATTTGGATGCGGTTGGTGTGGTCGGGGAGCGCGAGGGTGTTGGGTTGGCCCTTGTAGCTCATGGTGGAGATGATCTGGTTGGGTGTCATCGCGCCTTGGAGGGTGAGGAGGCGGCGGATCGTGATGTCGGTGATCGAGCCGGGGCCTTGGTGGCCGGCGATCGGGATGTTGTTGATCGCGGAGATCGTGACGGTGGAGCCGGTGGTGGTGGCGGTGGTGCTGGCGGGGGTGGTGGTGGGCGGGGTGTGTGCGCATTGCAGGCTTGAGACGGTGGGGTCAAGCGCGGAGGCGGCGAGGAACTCGAGGGTGGCGAGCACGCGTCGGTCGATCAGTCCGGCTTGGATGTCGCGTCGTCCGCAGGCGTAGATCTGGACGTGGGGGTCTTGGAGGATCCGGTTTTGGAGTTGTTCTTTGCTCATCAGCAGGATCTGGCCGATCGTGGCGTTCTTGGCGCCTGGTCCGAGGAAGGGGTTGATCCCGGCGGCGCGGTAGACGGCGGTCGCGGCGAGCAGCTTCCAGCCGTCGAGGATCGGTTTGGGGTCGATCTGCGGCGCGTTGTGACCGGCGGGCTGGACCATGAACTGCAGGTGCGAGGCGACGGTCGGTGTGCGCGGTCCGATCCGTCCGAGGATCGTGCCCGCGACCACGATCGCGCCCGCCCGCAGCGGCGCGAGCGTGTACTGGTTCTTGGCCAGGTGCAGCACATCGGAGAAATAGCTGCGGAAACTCGAGATCTGCGCCGTCGGCGCCTGTAGCTGCAAGCGGCCGCCCGCCGCGTAGGACGCCGGACGCGACGGATCCGCGAACAACCGCTCTTTCACCAACGGCACCTGCACCGAGCGCTGCTGCACCGAGCGCCGCTGCGCAGCAGGCGCCGCC
>Ga0335069_10014588_pt1 | contig 10997 bp, 10 predicted proteins | sample Lox_Sample_11_FD_206714 | JGI IMG/M metagenome (GOLD analysis project Ga0335069, IMG submission 206714) | Soil microbial communities from Loxahatchee National Wildlife Refuge, Florida, United States - Lox_Sample_1.1 | ecosystem: Environmental > Terrestrial > Soil > Wetlands | place: USA... | reverse complement strand
CCGTAATCCACGGCGTTATTTAGCACAAAGACCTTGAAGCGCCCTTCCTTCTCATACAAGTACGGCATCACGTGCTCACGCTCGTATTTCTCAGTAGCTTCCTTCCAGGCGCGTTCCAAAGCTTTGAAACTGGCAACTTCCACATCCAGGCCGATGGGAAACGTGCGTTTGAAAGGCGGCGGCAGGCGGTTAGCGGCAAAGTCCACGCCGTGTTGCTCGAATTCGTTCACCGTTTGATCGATTAAACCACCATCGATCAGTGGACAATCGGCAGTGATACGCGCTACGATGTCCGCCCTGAATTTCAATGCTGCCCGGTAATAACGATCCAATACGTCCTGCACACTACCCCTGAAAACAGGAACAGCCAAAGTTTCGCAAAATGTCACGATGGCATCGTCACCGGGATCGCTGGTCGTGGCAACCGCCACGGCGTTCACAGCTTTTGCCAGCCGTGTGCGCTCGATAACATGCTGCAACACCGGTTTGCCACCGATATCCTTCATCACCTTGCCCGGCAGCCGGCTGGAGCCCATGCGCGCCTGGATGATGGCAACTACGTTATTCATGACTCTTTCCCGCTAATGTCACTGCCCGGTCGTACGCGCCCAGCAACACTTTGAAATTCTTGCCCCAATCGGCGCGTTGCTCGGCTAAACGGCGGTTGGCCGCTTGTCGTTTAGGACGTCGATCGGCTTCCTCAAAGGCCTTCACGAGGCAATCCGCTGCACCGTTCGTATCACCGTCACGGAAGACCCAGCCCGGCGTCCACGTCTGTGCGCACGCTTCCTGCGGGCAGTAGCCGGAAGCGTGCTCATCCGATTGCATCCATTCCACGTTCCCGGCGATGTCACTGACCACCACCGGCAGTCCGCAGGCCAGCGCTTCCATCAGCGTGACCGATGAACCATCCGAATGGGAAGCCGTCAAATACGCATCCGCGGCATGGTAATAATCCGACAACTGCTCCTGCCCCACTTGCCCGGGCAGCTTGACCAGCTTTTCCAAATGATAATCGTGGATGAGCTGATGGACTTGTTCTGACCGCGAGCCTCCCCCTAACAGTAGCAAACGCAATTGTGGCACCTGCCGCGAAGCCTGGGCAAAAGCTTTCAAAACAACATCGACCCCATAAACCGCTTCCCAGGAGCGCAACGATAGCACGATGAAATTATCCTGCCAACCCAATTGCTGACGTAAGGCATCGTTACGTCCGGGTTGGAACTTCTGCAGATCGATGCCCCACGGGAACAGCACGACCCTGTCGCGTGGAAAGCCATATTCTGCGGCTTTGTCTTCCACCGCCCGGCAATCTCCGGCTAATATATCGGTGTGGCTCAACGTATAAGCCGATGTCCAATGCATCCAGGGATTTTTCTCGGCTTCATACAGAATATCTGCCGCCCACGACATGGTCAGCAGCGGATGGAACCCGGCCGCGGCAGCGACAAAAGCGCTGCGATGCACAGGCCCGGCATGGATCAGGTCCGGCTGCACCTCGCGGATCACCCGTTTCAGGTCTTGTATCAACGCCGGATAATCGATCCAGCGTGCTGGCGATTTTCCGCCACGCCATTCGATGCGTTTCACCCCGGCCGGCAGGGGACGCGCCTCCTGCTGTCGCGCCGCACTCTCCAGCGGCAGATAGAACACGTCCAAACCCGCCCCCGCCAACGAGGCCAAGAAGCGGTGATCGTGCGTGTTATAACTGCGGGTGAAATAGATGACTCTCACCTCTACCCCTTCAGATTCCATTCTGTAAGATGCAGTCGTTTATGACATAATAGGAACATTTTGTGGAATTACCTATTTTGGTTTGACGGTTACCGGCCCAAATCCGTCCAACAGATCTCTTTGCCCTTGGGGAGATCGACCAGCGCTGTCGTTCCGATAACAGCAGAAATTTCATACGGCAGGATCGCCCCGGGAGTAGCCGGGCGCAGCACGTCCAGCATGGCACGCTCGATGACTTCGCCGGCCTTGATGTCACGTGCCGATCGCAAACAGCGCCGCTGAATGACCACCGTCTCTTTCTCGTTACCTTCCACCTGCTTGTCACCGTTGCCAAGAGCCGCTTCCAGCTCGCGGGTACGCTCGACCATGTCCTTCCAGGTCACCGGGTTCATGGCAAAGGCATGATCAGGGCCTTCACGGTAGTTGTCGTCCGTGAAGTGCTTCTCAACCGCCCGCGCGCCCAGCGCCACTGCCCCCAATACCGTGGCATGTCCCGGCGTGTGGTCAGAAAGTCCAAGCACCAGGTCGGGGAACATGGCGGCGTAAGTCTTCAACACATTGAGATTGACGTATTTCAAATTCTCCAAAGATGCCGTGTAGTTGGTGTTGCACTGCATCAGGATGAGCTGTTGATTGATCGCCAGGATGGTGTGCACTGCCTTCTGCACCTCGCCGATGTCCGAAGCGCCGGTCGCCAGCAGCACCGGCTTGCCCTTGTGGGCAATGCGTTCCAGCGCTTCGGGCCAAGTGATATCGCCCGAGCCGATCTTGTAGGCTGGCACGTAGGGATCCAGCATGTCAGTGGCATCGAAATCATAGGGCGAAGAAAAATAATCGATTCCCACTTCATCACAAACGGCTTTCAATTCCGGTGTCCATTCGAAGGGAATCGAAGCGCCCTGGTAGACTTCGAAAACGGATTTCTTCCACTTGGCCTGGTGGGACTGTTGCCCGCCCAGCGATTTGAAACCGTAATCGGAAACGATCTGCGCAGCGCGGAAATTCTGGAATTTGGCCGCATCCGCACCCGCTTCCTTGGCCAGCCGGATGAGCATCTTGGCGCGTTCCAGGCTGCCATCATGATTGGCAGCAATATCAGCGATGAAATAGGTCGGGTGGTTCGGGCCAATCAGACGGTTACCAATTCGGATGTCCATTTTTCCTCCTAACCACAAGTTATCGATTTTGATTTGCGTATGCCATCAATTTCTGCACATACCCGTTGCGGTAAACCTGGTGGAACTTCTCGAGCCCGGCATCCTGATCTGGCGTTGGATGCCCCAACGCTTGCCGCAATTTGCCGGTGTCCAGCGTGAGATTGGGCGAACGGGCAGCCTTCAATCCGCCCTGCAGCACGCTAATCGGGCTGATCCGGTGCTCATCCAGCCCAAACTTGCGGGCAATGCGCACGGCAAAGTCATATTTACTGAGCTCCTCGCTGCTGACCACATGATACAGGCCTTGCAGATGATTCTCCACCATCTCGACCAGGATGCTGGAAAGATCCAGCACGAACAACGGGCAAAACAGCACATCGGTGAAGCCGTTCACCGATTGTCCGGACGCTAAATTGTTGACGAAGAATTCGCCCAGGCTACGCTTGCCATGCAGGCTAAAACCGTAGAAATTGACTCGTGCGATGATCGCCTGCGGGTTGGCTGAAGCCACGGCTTGCTCGCCGGCCAGCTTGGTGCGGGCGTAGATACTTAATGGATGAGGAACGTCCTCTTCCCGATAATTTCCTTTTTCACCATCGAAGACTGCATCCGTCGAAATGTGCACCATGGGGATGCTGCGCAAGGCAGCCAAAGCGGCCAGCTCACCCGGAAGATCCCCGTTGACGCGCTGGGCCAGATCCGGTTGTGATTCGCAATCATCCACAATCGCCATGGCAGCACAATGGATGATCACGTCCGGCCTGGCCTGCTCAACCAACTTTGCGGCGACGCCCTTTTCTGCCAGGTCAGTGACCACGACTTCAAACGGGGTGCCGGTCAGTTCCGGCTGGCGAATGGCACCGATGACCGTATGCGTCTGGCTCAACCAGAGCGACATATTCAAGCCCAACAAACCGCTGGCACCGGTCACCAGGTAACGGGTCACTCCGCCATCCCTTGCCCGTTGCTGAATTCAGCCTCGATGGGAGCAATGATGCCTTTGATTTGCTCGATGGTCAGCCAATCTGTATTGGTGTTACTGGCATAACGATAGTTATCTGGCAGCAAAGGATACTGCTTTTCCCATTCTTTACCGAACCAGAATGCCTCGGCAGGTTGAACGACGAACATGTCCTTCATTTCCACCGTCGTACGGGCTTCATCTTCTGAGATCAGCACTTCATGCAGTTTTTCGCCCGGGCGGATGCCGACTACCTCGATCTGGGCCTCCGGTGCTACAGCAGTGGCCAAATCCACCACTTTCATGCTGGGGATCTTGGGTACGAACACTTCGCCGCCTTGCATCATATCCAGGCAACGGATGACAAAACGCACACCCTGTTCCAGAGAGATCCAGAAGCGCGTCATGCGATCGTCGGTGATCGACAGTTTGCCGCTCTGGCGCTGTTTGAGAAAAACCGGCACAACGCTGCCGCGGCTGCCAACTACGTTGCCATACCGCACGCAACTGATGCGGGTGGCCTTCCCGCCGGCATAGGCGTTGCTTTGGATCAGCAATTTCTCGGCAGCCAGCTTGGTGGCGCCATACAGGTTGACCGGATTGACCGCTTTATCGGTGCTGAGCGCCATCACGCGCTTGACACCCGTATCCAGGGCAGCTTCCACTACGTTGCTGCTGCCTAGAATATTGGTCTTGATCGCCTCCATCGGGTTATATTCGCACGCCGGCACCTGCTTGAGCGCCGCAGCGTGGATGACGATATCCACGCCCTCCAATGCCCGGTGCAGTCGGGGTTGATCGCGGATATCGCCGATGAAATAACGCAAGCTGGGATCATCGTAGCCTGCCACGCGCATCTCATGCTGCTTCAGCTCATCACGGCTGAAGACGATCAACTTGGTCGGGTGATATTCTTTCAACATGACGTCGATAAACTTTTTGCCGAACGAACCCGTGCCCCCAGTAACCAAAATCACTTGTTTTGTCCAATCCATAGCAACTCCCATCACGGCATCAATCCGACGCCATTAGTGTAAATTTTTCCAATCCAGTGATTCGCCGGCAAAAAACCGGAAAGTCTCCAAGAAACCGGTGTTGCCATTACCCTTGAACACCTTCTCGACCGGGTATTCGGCCAGGTCATCCCAACGCTGGGCAAAATGCCAGGGGAAGGGACGTGGATATTCGAAAAAGAAATAATAGGCGTAACGCCAGGCATCGTCGAGTTGTTTCTTGCTCAAGCGGTATTTGGCAGGATTATCCAGCAATTGTCCCAGGATCTTGAAATAACCGGTCCAGGAGTCCGGGTCGTAGGTGAAACCGCGCCCGGCATAATGTGTGTGCCCGCTGACAATGACCGGGATGCCACTCATGGCCATTTCCAGGCCAACCGTCGTGGTGTAAACCAGGCCCACGTCGGTTATTCCAACGACGTCGTAAGTATTGATCTTGTCTTTCGGTCCCACCAAATGGATATGGGGTGGCAGCTTGGGCAAATCCCGCAGAATGGCTTCCGAAATAGAAGGGCCTTTTTGCAAGGCTTCGCCTGGGTGAATGCGGATGACCAGTTGGACATCCTCGCGTCCCGAGAAGTACTGCACCGTGCGGATGATCCAATCGGCCATGGTCTTGCTGAACGTTTGCCGTCCCAGCGTCAGGCTATCACCCAACACGTTGGTCGGCAACAGCACCACCGGGCGGTCATCAAGACCCAGCGCCTTACGAACTTTCTCCTCACCCTGGGAGGGCAGTCCCTGCCATGAGCGTTTGAAGTTCTGCCAAAGCTGCGCCTGCTGGCGGGCATTGAACAACTCCTTGACCTTGTTCGATTGCGTGCGAGTGAGCTTTTCACCATGACGCGCTTCCCACAGTGCAGTGGTGTCTTGCTTCATCACCTCGGAGTTCTGCGCCAGCCAAACCCGCTGGCGTTGCTCGCTGAACTCGTACGTCACGGCTTCGATCCCCAGGTAACGGGCCATGCGATAGATGATGCCAAACTCGAACAAAGTTCCGTTGGGCACCACCACCACGTCCGGGTGATTAGCCTTGAAATAAGTCAATGCAGCGCGTGCTGCTTCCGTGTTGCGGTGATGGCGGAGCCGGTACAGGTCGCTCTCCGGATCGACCTCTTCTTGCTGCAGCGTGTATTGCACGTCATAGGCAGTCACTTCATCGACCAGTTTGGTCACCGCTTCAGGCAGTGGGTCAGTCGAAAGATGGATGCTTAAAAACGAAAGACTATCCATGACCGGTTCGAATTCTTTCAAAATTCGGCGTGCATATAGATTCTGGCGACGCAAGTCGAAACGGTTGAGGGGGGTCTTCCATTCTCCATATGGCAGGAAGCCCAGCGTTACGTTATGGCCCTGCGCCGACAGCCCCAGGCCTACCAGGGCAGCATGTTCGATCCAAAAATGCAGGCTGGCAAAGAGGAATATCTTTTTACCTTCCGGTTTGCCCTCTCGACTGTGTGCAACTTGCTCCTTGAGATCCTCCGACACAGCCTGCAATTTTTTCAATGAAAAGCGGGTATTTAACGGCTTTCCGCCCTGCAGCAGTAACCAATACAACTCTGCCGTTAGCGGAATCTCTCCCAATACCTTCTTAATTGTTTCTCTACCACCAGGTGCCATGGTTATTTTCCCTCTATCTTCCATTCGAGCAGCGGACGGATCGAACCCAGCCGTGTCTCCACCCAATGGGTGCCGGCTGAACCGGTTGCATCCACCGAAAACGTCATTGCCTGATCATCCTGGAAATAACGCTTGATGTGATAAGAGCTGGCATTGATGCCAATGACATATCTCCCTTCGTTGAACAAATTGGGAGGGAATTTGCAGATGCTGACATAATGACCAGCCTTACGCGCCGTAAAATCGCTGAACGTCTCCGGGTCGTCAAGATCGAATGAAGTAAAGACCACCTCACCGTGCGCCGTGAGCACGTAAATGCCCACTCTCAATCCCGTGATAGGAGCGTCCAGCACATATTCGATTTCCAGCGAGAAAGGCTCCACGGCGCGGATGGTATCGACCACCTGGCCACGCGGACTCTTGATGCACATGCTGATCGGTCGGAAAGGCGCCGCTTGCAATGGAATTTCTTCTGTAGCCCAGTTACGCTGACCTTCTTGAGAAAAACCGCCCGACAGGTAATAATCCACAGCGTGGCCGGTGGGCGCCCGCAATGCCAGTTGGCCATGGTCGATCACCAGGGCTTCTTCGGTGAGACGCAAAATGGCCGACATGTTATGGCTGACGAACAACACCGTGCGTCCTTGGCGAGCCACATCGCTCATTTTGCCCAGGCATTTGCGCTGGAACTCGGCATCGCCGACCGCCAGCACTTCATCCACAACCAGAATTTCCGGTTCCAGGTGGGCTGCCACGGCAAAGGCCAGCCGCAAGTACATGCCGCTGGAATAACGCTTAACCGGCGTATCGATGAATTTATCGACTTCGGCAAAATCGACGATCTCATCGAAACGTTTCTCGATCTCCGAGTTCTTCATGCCCAGGATGGCGCCGTTGAGAAAGATATTCTCGCGTCCCGTCAGCTCCGGATGAAAGCCCGTGCCAACCTCCAGCAACGATCCCACGCGCCCATGGATCTCTGCAATACCTTCGGTCGGCTCGGTCACCCGAGACAGGATCATGAGCAGTGTGCTCTTTCCGTCGCCGATCTTGCCGATCACGCCCAACACCTGTCCCTGTTTCACTTCGAAGGAGACGTCCTTCAAAGCCCAGATGTATTGTTCTTCGAGCTCCGCCTCGTTCTTCCGATGAAACATAGCGTTTGCTTTCTCGCTGACTGTTTCACGCAAGGTACGATATTTGAGCACCGGAGCGCCAATCCGGTATCGTTTGCCGATATTTTCAACTTTGATCGCTGTGTCTGACATAGCACATCCCCCCTATACCATATCCGCAAACTGGCGTTCCATGTGGCGGAAATAGAACATGCCAGTGATCAGGAAAATGATACTAATACCGGCCGAAACGACGAATGTGGTAGTGTCAGGAGCCGCCGTGCCCAGCAACGCCCAGCGGAAGCCATCCACCACGCCCGTCATCGGGTTGAGTGCATACACCACCTGCCACTTTGGGGAAACCAGGCTATTGGAATAAACGATGGGGGTGATGAACATCCACAGTTGAGTGAGGAACCCCACGACGTAGTTGACATCACGGTAGAGGACATCCATCGCTGCAAGCCACAGCCCGACTCCCAGTGAAGCGACCAACGCCTGGATGAAAAACAGCGGCAGGGTCCACACGGCGGTGGTAGGAGCAATGTGATAAAACAACATCATCAATAGCAGGACAACAAAAGCAATGAAGAAGTCCACAATGTTGCCCAAAACAGCAGAGAGCGGCAATATCGCCCTGGGAAAATAGATTTTGGTGATCATGTTGCTATTGGACACCAGCGATTTAGCGGCATCCGAAAACCCGCCCGAAAACAATGTCCAGGGAAGCAAGGCCGCATACGAGAAGATTGGGTAGGGAATGTTGTCCGATGGCATCTTCGCCAAGCCACCGAAGAAGATACTGAAAACCACCATCGACAGGAAGGGCTTCAAGATCGCCCAACTGGCGCCTAAAATCGTTTGCTTGTAACGCACTTTCAAGTCACGCCAGGTAAGGAAATAAACCAATTCACGCGATTGCCAGATATCTCGCAAGTTGAGTGTGGCGAACTTAGCGGACGGCCGAATAATGACCGTGTGTTCTGCGGCACGTACTGCTATTGCTTTTTCAGCTTCAGTGTTTTCCATATCCGTCCTATCACTTGGTGCGATGGGATTCATACCATTCGATCGTCCTGCGCAGTCCTTCTTCAAAAGACATCTGCGCTTTGAAACCGAAATAACGCTCAGCCCGACTCACATCCAGGCCGCGTCGTGGCTGGCCGTTGGGCTTGCTGGTATCCCAAACAATCTTGCCGGTGTAATGCGTCAGGCGAGCGATCAGGTTGGCCAAGTCTTTGATGCTGATCTCATTGCCCGATCCCAGGTTCACAGGCTCGGAGTCATTGTAGCGCTCGGCAGCCAGCAGAATTCCCTCGGCGGCGTCTTCTACGTATAAGAACTCTCGCGTGGGTGAGCCATCGCCCCATTGGACGACTTCCGGCTGGCCCTTTTCGCGTGCCTCGATGCAATTGCGGATGATGGCCGGAATCACATGCGAAGAACTGGGGTTGAAGTTATCGCGTGGCCCATACAGATTGACCGGCAGCAGAAAGATGGAGTTATACCCATATTGCTGGCGGTAAGCCTGGGATTGCACCAGTAGCATCTTCTTCGCCAGGCCATAAGGTGCATTGGTCTCCTCCGGATAACCCATCCACAGATTCTCTTCCTTAAAGGGAACAGGTGTGAACTTGGGATAAGCGCACACCGTGCCGAGCGCCACGAATTTCTTAACACCGGTCTGCCAGGCCGTATGCATGAGCTGCACGCCCATCATCAGATTATTATAGAAAAATTCGGCTGGATGCTCGCGGTTGGCGCCAATGCCTCCCACCTGGGCTGCCAAATGGATGATCACATCCGGTTTTGAATCAGCCAGCATTTGCTTGATGGCTTCCAGCTTGGTAAGGTCATACTTTTCGACAGTGGGAATGAAAATGTCACCTGCACCGCGTTGTCGTAATTTCTCAACAATAAAAGAACCCAAAAAACCTGCCCCACCCGTGACACACACACGGTTTTCTTTCCAAAACTTCTCTGAATCAGTCATGTCGATTTTCCTTCCATTCCACAGCTACTTTTAAGTAATTGATGACCAGCGCCGGCGCATCTGTATCTTCGACCTCCGTCACCCCTTGCTCTAGGCAGGTCAGCCGACAGATCTCCGCCACGTCGCCATCCCCAATAATCCGCACCGTATGAAATCCAGCTTGCTTGACCTGATCAAGCGCTGCCGAAACGCGTCGCCGAACCGTGCGATACAGATCAAAAGAGGTCTGAATATAGTCGACGGTCAGCCGGGCACGCAAGGCGATCCCCTCCGGTGTGATGATATAGCGCAATTTCTTGCGCTCCAGACGATGAACTTTGACGTAACCCTTCTCGATCAGCCGCTTGAGATGCCAATTGATGGTGCCAACTGCCACATTCATATAACTTGCCAGGGTCGCCTGAGTGGCATCAGGGTCTTGCTCAATTTGCTCAAGGATCGTCAAATCGGGATTAAATTGGGGTAAATTGGACATTTTTATATTCAATATTCAGATGTTGAATTATAACGATTTTTCTTCTCATCGTCAAGGCCTGTTGTGTTAAGACTCGATTAACTTGTATTATTAATTGCAATGTAGTACCATTGTGACTATGAATACCTTATTAGGAGGTTTTTATGACTTCTTCTTCCAACAATAAATCTTTTTCGATGACTGATCCACCTGTCGCCATGGCATTGTTTAATAACCCAAAATGGTCGTGGATCTGGCTGATCGCGCGCCTCTACATCGGATATACCTGGTTGTCAGCCGGGATCGAAAAGCTGAGCTCATCGGCCTGGACTCAGACCGGCGCAGCCCTGCAAGGTTACTGGACGCACGCGGTTGCCGTCCCGCAGGCCCCGGCATCACCAGCTATCACCTTTGACTGGTATCGGGCTTTCATCCAGTGGCTTCTCAATATCCAGGCGTACACCTGGTTTGCCAAGCTGATCGTTGCCGGTGAATTGTTGATCGGCATCGCCCTGATTCTGGGCGTTTTTGTCGGCATCTCGGCTTTCTTCGGCGCCTTCCTGAACTGGAATTACTTAATGGCCGGCACCACCAGCGTTAATCCATTGATGCTGGTCGTTACCGTCGCCATCATCCTGGCCTGGAAAACCGCCGGTTGGTGGGGATTAGACCGCTGGCTGCTTCCCCTGTTGGGTGCACCCTGGAAACCCGGCAAACTATTCGAAAAAGATAAACAAACGACGTGAGCTTCTTAAATCAAAAAATGACGCCTGTACAGGCGTCATTTTTTGATTAACTTAATATTAGATCACCGTAACACTTTGGGCTTGCAGCCCCTTTTCACCTTCCGCAACGGTGAATTCAACGCGTTGACCCTGCGTCAGGGAGCGATAACCAGTGGAATTGATTGCGCTGAAATGCACGAACACATCACCTCCATTGTCCCGCTC
>Ga0335069_10014587_pt1 | contig 10997 bp, 7 predicted proteins | sample Lox_Sample_11_FD_206714 | JGI IMG/M metagenome (GOLD analysis project Ga0335069, IMG submission 206714) | Soil microbial communities from Loxahatchee National Wildlife Refuge, Florida, United States - Lox_Sample_1.1 | ecosystem: Environmental > Terrestrial > Soil > Wetlands | place: USA: Florida... | reverse complement strand
GGGCGCGAAAGGCCATCACGATGCCCGCCCACAGCGACAGGATCACGCACACCTCCTGCTCGTAGTCCTTGGCGATGACCCAGATCGTGCGCTGCGGCACGTACTCGGGATCCTTGGCCATCGCCGCCTGCTGCGCCGCGAGGATCGCGACCGCGCGCGGCCGCACGACCGCGGTGTAGAAGCCGTGGATGACGAGGATCACGGCGAGGAGCGCGTACAGCTCGTGCATGAACTCGGAACGGGTGGTTTTCATCGGACCTCGCGGCACGCGGCGCGCCCCTCTCAGATGTCGGTCGGGAACGAGACCTCGAAGTCGGCGCGCGTCTTCTCGGTCGGCTCGAAGTGCAGCGGCGTTCCCTTGCCGGTGGCGGCGTTGACGCCGGGATCTCGGACCTCCGGGGTCGCCGGGGTGCTCGCCGGTGCGGCGGGCGTCGCCGCACCCTGCGCCGGTGGAGCCGCGCCCTGCGACGGTGGCGCCGTGCCCTGCGCAGGGGGGGCGGGATCGGCGGCGCGCACGTCGCCGCCGCCGAAGGCGAGCATCGCGAGCGCCGCGACGAGCGCGGCCGGACGCAGGCTGAGTCGTGGGTTCATGGTGATTCACTCCGCATAGCGGGCGATCCTAAAGCCGAGATTGGCGCGCCCGGTCGAGCCGTAGTCGCGCCACGCGAGCCTGAGCTCCGCGACGCTGCCGGTGAGCCAGCTGGAGCCCCTGATCACGTGCGCATCGCCGTCGGCCGGCCCGGTCGGGTCGACGACCGGGGCGGTCGCGTCCGGATACACCGTGTAGAAGTCGGACGCCCATTCCAGCACATTGCCACCCAGGTCGCGAAAGCCGAGCGGGTTCGGCGCGAAGCTCCCGACGGGTGCCGCGACGCGAAAGCCGTCGTCGTAGTCGGCGAGCAGCTGCCCCTGCAGGTAGACCGCGCGCTTGTCGGCAAAATTTCCGGCCTTGGGCGGGATCGGCAGCGAGTTCCCCCACGGGTACTTGCGATCGTTCGCGGCCCCGTTCCAGCGCGCCGCGTACTCCCACTCGGCCTCGGTCGGCAGCCGATAGCCGGTCGTCACCGGGGCCGCGAGCACGAGGCGCCCGCCGCGCGGGACGTAGGCCGCCGGCAGCCCCTCCTTCGCCGACAGCCAGTTGCAGTACGCGGCGGCCTCCTGCCACGACACGTTCGCGACCGGGTAGAGGTCCAGATCGAGCGTCTCCTGCTGGAACACGCCCGACAGGTGATCGGCCTTGAACGCGCGAAAGTCGACGTTCGTGACCGCCTTCTCGGCGAGGTAGACCGGGCGGCGGATCTCCACCGGGCGCAGCGGCTCGTTGGAGCGCCGCCCGGGCTCGCGGCGCGGGCTGCCCATCGTGAACGTCCCGGGGGGCAGCAGCTTCAGCACCTGGCCGACCGTGGTGCGCAGGTGCACCGGGAAGCGCGCGAGCTTCTGCTCGGCAGCCGTCTTCAGCGAGAACGACACCGCCTGCAGCAGCCCCGGCCGCGGCGTCACCGTCGCGCGGAACGGCTCGAGGCCGGTCTTGCGGATCTCGAGCGTGTGCGCGATCGCCGTCAGCTTCAGGCGCTGGTTCGCGGCGCCGGCGCTCTTGCCGTCGATGAAGAGCTCGGCGTCGGCCGGCTCGCCACGCACGTCGACCTCGCCGAGCTCGGGCACGAGGTCGAGCACCAGGCGCTGCGTGGCATTCGGCTCGAGGCGCACGCTCCTCGTGACCGGCGCGTAGCCCGCGCGCGTCACGACGACCTCGTGCGCGGTGCCCGGCGCGAGCGCGAGCGTGACCGGGGTCCGGCCGCGGTACGCGCCCGCGACGCTGACGTCGGCGCCGGCCGGATCGCTCGCGACCGTCAGGCGCCCATCGGGGAGCCCGAGCTTGATCGGCCCGACCGTCTGCGGCTCGCCGGCCTTGACGAGCACCGCCGACTCCCAGTCCCGGAACGACGGGTGCGAGAGCGTCACGAGGCGCCGCCCGGCGTCGAGCTCGAGCGTCGCGGGCGTCGTGCCGAGCGCCGCGCCGTCGACGCGGATCGCGGCGCCCGCGGGCTGCGACTCGATGCGCACCGGCGCGAACAGCGGCGCGAGTTCGACCTTGACGGTCTGCAGGTGCATCAGGCCTTCGACCTCGACCTTCAGCGTCACGGCCTGACGGCGCGGCGCCTCGACGGTCAGTACGCGCGTGCCGGCCGCGAGCGTGATCTCGCCCGGCGCCCGCCCGGCCGGCGCGCCGTCGGCGCTGACCGAGGCGGCGATGCCGCCGGTGTCGATCGCGACGCGCCCGGGGCGCTTCCTGAGCGCGACCTCGAAGCGCTGGCCGGCGGCACTCGTCACGCGCACCGGCGTCACCGACGGCTCGTAGCCGTCCTTGTCGACGTGCAGGTGGTAGTCGCCCGGCAGCACGAGCCGGTGGCCGGCGACCGGCAGGTCGAGCAGTGCGCCCTCGAAGCGCACGCGGTCGGGAACGAGGTCCGGCGCGACGCGCACGGTGACGGCGCTCGCGGCGACGAGGAGCGCGAGCGCCGCGACGCCGAGGATTGCGGCCGCCGCGAGCACCGCGCGCCTCGGGTCGACCCGCGACGCGACGCGCACCGTCGCGCCGCGCGCCTCGCCGGGCGCCTCGAACGCCACCGGCGCGAGCGCCTGGCGCGGCGGCAGCGCCTCGAACGCGGTTGGCGCCTGGCCCTCCGGGTAGATCGGCGGCTCGGTCGCGTTGCCGTCGCCCGCGTGCTCGAGGATCAGCGTCCAGTCCTCGCCCGCGGCCGCGACGCGCGCCTGGGTCCCGCCCACCTCGAAGCGCTCGCCATCGACGAGCGGCAGCGGCGCCGCGAGCGGCGCCCCGCGGCGCGTCAGCCCCGCGGATGGCTGCAGGAACGGCGCGCCCCGCTCGAGGCCGATCAGCGCGTGCGTCGCGGCGGACTCGAGCCCGGGCACGACGAGGCGCGCCCCGGGTCCGCCGAGCGTGAGCGGAAAATCCGCCGCCGTGAACGACTTCGGACCGAGCGGCGACTTGACGAGGTAGTGGCGCAAGGCAAACCCGCGACGGCTCAGATGGGCTCGGTGCAGCGGATGTCGATCGCCGCCGGCGGCGTGCCGCCGGGCGCGATCTCGACCTCGCGCCGCACGTCGCGATAGCCGACCCGCCGCCCGACGATCGTATACCGGCCGGGCAAGAGGTCGAGTTCGTGGCTCGCGAACACCCCGAGCCGCGCGACCCGGTAGACGATGACCTCGGTGAGGTTGTCGGAGACGAGCGTCACGTGCACCGGCGTCTCGGCGAGGGCGATGGCCTGCTCCAGGCTCGCGACCTCGCGCTTCAGCACCGGCGCCGCTCCCGCGGTCGCGAGCGTGTCGCTCGCCTCGGCGAGCAGCGCCCGCGCGCCGTTGCGACCCTCGGGCGACTCGAGGCGCGCGGGGCTCGCGAGCGTGCGCGCGATGCGCTGCGCAAGCGCAGCCCGGGGCTCGGCGAGCGCCCGGCCCGACTGCGCGAACACGAGCGTGCCGTCGAGCGCGAGCGCCGCGTCGTACGCCCGGACGGCATCCGCCCAGCGCTCCTCGCGCACCGCGGCCTCGGCGGCGGCGCGCTGGCGCGCGATGGTCGCGGCCTGGTCGTCGACCGCGAGCTGCGCGAGCGCGTCCTTGGCCTCGGAGGCGCCCGGCTCGAGGGCGAGCGCGTGCTCGAACGATGCGCGCGCGCGCACGCGATCGCCGGCCGCGAGCGCCTTCTGGCCCTGTGCCATCGCCTGCGCGAAGCCGCTCTGCGTCGCGCGGGCCGCGAGGCGCGCGAGTCCCGCGCTCGCGGCGCCCGTCGCCGGGTCGAGCTTGAGCGCCTCGCGGTACTTGCCGGCCGCGCCGTCGATGTCGCCCTGCTTCTCGAGCGCGCTGCCCGCGTCGAGGAGCGCGAGCACGGGCTCGAGCGTCTTGGCGCGCGCGAGCCCGGCCTTCGCGGCGCCGCTGTTCGGGTCGATCGCGAGCGCCCGCTCGTAGGCGGCGACCGCCGCCGGCGCATCGCCGCGGCCGAACGCGCTGTGGCCGGCCGCGAGAGCGGCGGCGAGCGACGGCGCCCGGGCCGCGGTGATCCGCGGCGCGATCTCGGTCGCGACCGCCCACGCGGCCGCGGCCGCGGCGTAGTCGCGCTCCTTGTAGCGCGCATCGGCATCGCTCGCGCTTCCCGTGAGGCGCGCGTAATCGGCGCCGCCCCAGACCTCGGCGTGGTCGCGATCGAGCGCGGCCTTCGCCTTCTCGAACGAGGCGCGCGCCTCCTCGGCGCGCGTCTTGGCGCGCGCGAGCTCGGCGATCCCCTCGGGCGTCGACGGCAGTGCCTTCGGCGCCGCCGCTTCCTTGGCGGCGAGGATCACCGACGGCGTGCTCGGCGCGACGCTGACCTCGGGCGGATGCTCGCGGACCCAGCGCGGCAGTACGACGAAGACCGCGAGCGCCGCGACGGCGAGCAGCGCGACGCCCATCAGCGTCGGGCGGTCCGGCGCGCGCACGCGCGGCGGCTCGGCAGCAGGCACCGGCGGCCGCCAGCCGGCCGGCGCGAACGGACGCGGCGCGGGGCCGGGCGCGGCGGCGAGCGAGGCGAGCGTCGCGCGGGCCTCATCGAGCGTGCCGCGCGCGGCCGGGTCCTCGGAACGCAGGCGCTCGATCAGCGCCGCAAGCGGCGCCGGCAGGTCGGGCGGGACCTGCGGGACGCCCGCGTAGCCGGGCGGCGCGCCGCTCGTGAGCTCGGTCAGGAGCGCGCCGAGCCCCCACAGGTCGTCCGCCGGCGTCGGCGGCGCGCCAGCCGCCTGCGCGGGGCTGCGCGAGTACGGCGAGCCGCGCGCGATCGCGCCCGTCGCGACCGCCGCCGCGACGCCGAGGTCGACGAGGCGCGCGCCGCCGTCCTCGCCGCGCACGAGGTTCGAGGGCTTGAGGTCGCCGTGCGCGACGCCGCGGGCATGCGCGTGCGCCAGCGCCGCGAGCGCCGGCGCGAGCGAAGCGATCGCGGTGCGCCACGGGCCCGCGGCGAGCGCGGCGAGGTCGCCGCCCGGCAGGTGATCGGTGATGAGCGCGAGCGCGCCGTCGATCTCGACCGTTCCGTGGCACGCGACGAGGCCCGGGTGCGCGAGCGCAGAGAGGAGCTCCGCCTCGCGCGCGATCCGCGGGCGGGCGGCGGGATCGGCGGCGACCTTGAGCACGCGCCGCGCGCGCGCCTCGCGATCCTCGGCGACCCAGGTCTCCGTGCCGGCGGCGGCCGCGAGGCGGCGCACCAGCACGAATCGCCCGCCCACCGACTCGCCCGCGTTCCAGCTCGCCATGGGCTCCGTCAGATCGGGTCCTTGGGCGGCGGCGGCGCGGGCGGCGTCACCGGGGTCGAGGGTGCGGGCGAGGCGGAGGCGGCGCGGCTGTCGGGCGTCGCCGGATCCGCGGCGATGCCGGTCTCCTCCTGGTACAGGTCGTGCAGCAGCCGGCGCCACTCGGCGTACTGCGCCTCGGCGCTGCCGGTGAGCTTGAGCGTGCGGCCCTCGACGTCGACGACGAGCGGCGCGGCCTCGCTCTGGAAGGAGCCGGTGATTTCCTTGATCGCGTCGGTATGGATCTGCGCCTGCTTGCCCTTCTCGATGCCCGACATGATCGCCATGACGCCGCCGCCGACCGCGGCCGCGCGTGCGACGCTCTCGCCGGCGCTGCAGACGTAGTTGCCGTAGGTCGGGCTGCCGCCGCACATGTTCGGCAGCGCGATGCCCGCGATGATCGCGCCGGCGCCGAGGAGCTTCCTGGTGGTTGCCTCGCGCTTGGCCTTTTCCTCGGCGTCGATCTCGTCGTAGGTCGAGCGTCGCCAGCCCATGTAGGGATCGGACATCTTGTCGGCGAAGGCGCCGTAGTGCTCGCTCAGCGTGTCGATCATCGCCGAGTCGCGCTGTCGTATGCGCTCGACGCGGTCGACGATCGGGTCGCCGTCGGCCGGCAGCCGCACGATCCGGTACTCGGGCTTGCCCTCGCGCGGCTTGTCCTTCGCGAGGTAGTCGCGATACGCCGCCGGCGCGAGGTCGTCGCCGAAGCGCAGCCGCGTCGTGCGCGGGATGGCCGCGATCTCCGCCGCCGACAGGTGCTGCTGGCGATACGCCAGCATGTCGTTCGCGATCTCGACGTAGACGTTCTGGTAGGGATCCCGGCCCTTGCCGGCGCCCTCGCGGTAGCTGCTCGTGTCCGCCTCGCGCGCGTAGCGCTTCGAGAACCAGTGGCGGCCGGTCGCGTCGGCGACGCTGATGTCGAGGGTCAGGCGATAGCCCGAGGACTCGACGATCTGCCCGTCGACCGCGACGTCCATCAGCGTCGTCGCCGGCACCACGCGCACCGCGCCCCACTCGCCCGTGCCCTCGAGCGTCGCGCGCAGCAGCGTCGGCATGTAGCGCGCCTCGGCCTTGCGGATCTCGGGATAGATGCGCTGCTTCTCGCCCTTCTCCGGGTGCTCCTCGATCTCCTTCGGAACGCCGGGGTCGAACAGGTGCACCGCGACGTCGAGCAGCTGGTCGGCGGGGATCTCCTGCGTCGCCTGCACCGCGGTCAGCTTCGGCTGCGGCCGCGTCTCTTTGATCATGCAGCCCGAGAGCGCGAGCGAGGCGCCGAGCGCGAGGCCAAAGGCGCGCCAGTGCCGCCGGGAATGCGAGTTGGCCCGATCCATGCTCATCCGTTGCGTGACGCCGCCCAAAAGTTCACTCGCCAGGGCTCACTTGCCCTTCTTGTACTTGCGGTACTCGTCCCATAGCTTGTCGCGAAGCTCCGGGTCCGTCTCCTTCATCGCGGCCTCGCGGATCTGGCGCGCGACGATGTCGTCGTCGCGACCGTCCGGCACGTCCGCCGGCGCGGCCCCGCCACCACCGACCACGGTCGCGCGCCCGGCACCCTGCCGGTCCGAGTGCATCGCGGCCGAGGGGTCGCTGCCGACACCGCCATCGGTCGATGCGCCGCTCCCCTTGTCGGCCTTGTCGCCCCTGTCACCCTTGCCGCCAGCGCCCGCCTTGTCGGCCTTGTCCGCCTTGTCGCCCTTGGTGCCGGCCTGGGGCCCGGCGCCCGCGCCACCGTCCTTGCCATCGACGCCGGCTCCTCCAGCGGAGTTACCGCCGTTCGCTGCACGATCGGCGAGGATCGCTTCCTGTTCGGCGCGGATCCTGCCATCGAAGGTTCCGAGGGTCTCGTCGATCCGCCGGTAGATCTCTTCGCGCCGGTCGGCTGGTGATCCGGTCCCCGCCGAGCCCGCTCCGCCGGCGCCGCCCGCGCCGCCCGGCGCGACCGGTCCCGAACCGGCGCGGCCCGCGGCGCTCCCGGGTTGTCCGCCCGCAGCACCCGCCGACCCCGCGGACCCGACGGATCCGGCAGACCCGGCGGGCGTTCCAGGCCGGCCGGAGCCTGCTCCGGCACCCCCGGGCGAGCCACCGATCGTGCCCGCACTCGCACCCGCGCTCCCGGCCGACGGACCGATCGTCCCGGCACTCGCACCCGCGGTGCCGGCCGACGCGCCGATCGTGCCCGCGCTCGCACCGGCCGTTCCCGCGCCGGCGCCGATCGTGCCCGCGCTCGCGCCGGCGGTCCCTGCACCGACACCGGCCGAGCCGACGCTGCCGCCGGCTCCGCCGACGGAGGCCCCGACCGAGCCCACGCTTCCGCCCGGCATCCCGGGAAAGCCGGGAACACCGGGGCGGCTCATTGCACCGGCGGCGCCCGCCGCCGCCGCACCGGCTGCGGCGCCGGCGGCGGTCGCCGTCGAGCTCGCGGTGCTTGCGCCCGTGCCGCTGCTGCCCGGTGCGCCGCCGGAGGATGCCGAGCTGCTCGATCCGGCCGATCCGCTCGCGCCAGACGCCGGGTTGCTCGAACTGCTCGCGTCGGTCGCGCCCGACGAGCCCGCGGACCCCGACGAACCCGGCGCAGTGGATGGCGAGCCCGTCGAGGGCGCCGATCCTGCGGCGCCGCCCGCGGCGCTGCTCGAGGGCAGGCTGATGCCGCTGCCGGCCCCCGAATCGGTCGATGGCAGCGAAATCGGCGCACTCGAGCCGCCACCCGCGGTGCTGCTCGTCGGCAACGTCGTGCCGCCGCCCATCGTTCCGGAGGAGCCGGTGCTGCCGGCCGAGCCGGAGGAGCCGCTCGAAGAACTGGAGGAGCCGGCCGATCCGGCCGAGCCCGAGGAACTCTGCGAACCGGAGGACCCGGAGGAGGAGGACTGCGAGGAGCTCGACGAGCTCGATGAACTTGACGAACTCGAAGAGCTGCTGCTCGACTGCTGCTGCTTGTCCTCCGGGCAGCCCGCGAGCGCGAGCGTCAGAAGGGCGAGTCCCGCAGCCGTGCTGCGGCGGCCGATGCGCCAGGTTGTCACGACACTCTCTCCCCGCCGCGGGCCACCCCGGCCCCCGGTATTCCCTTGGAGGGCCAGGCGCCCCAGAGGTTCAGGTCAACGCGACCCGCGGCAGCGCGTTGACGTCCGGTTCAATGGGACCCGGTGTCGGCGACCGACGGATCGCCGCCCTTGAAGAAGGTCCGAAGCTGCCCGGCCATGCGATCGCAGGCCGTGTTCTGCACCCGCGCGACGAACGGCACCGGCACTATGAGACCGAGGATCGCCGAGGTCCCGGTGACGCTCGTGCTGACCGAGCCTGCGGACTTCGCGCTGCGCAGGTCCCAGACCGTCGCCTGGTAGTCGGACTGCTTCTCCCACCAGCCGAAGCCGATGCATCCGGCCATCCCAGGCGCCGCGCCGCAGGCGAGGCTGCCGCCGCCATCGGTCTTGCGGGTGTTGCCGTCGAGCCAGACGATGTAGCGCACGCCCGTCTCCGCGAGGCGCCTCGAGACCTTCGGGCGCTCGAGCAGCTGCGCGACGTTTTCGGCGCGCACCGGCGCGACCGACGGCTCGAACCACGGGAACAGCGTGTCCTGGAATACCTCGTCGGCGACCACGCTGAAGCGGTCGGCGCTGCTCGCGAGCCGGTCGCCGACGCAGTGCATGAACTCGTCCTCGGAGCCGGTGCCCTCCACCTGGGGCTTGGCGAGGATCACGATGGCCTCGCCCTTCTCGATGTGGGTCGCGGTCATCCGGTTCTCGTCGAGCTTCGCCGTCATGCAGCCGCCGGCGAGCGGCACGAGGGCGCTCGCGATCAGCCACTTCAGGTTCGAAATTCGCGCTTGGGCGCTCATCTGCGGCTCCAGTCGCGCGAGGGGCGCGTCGCGGGGGAACCTTGCGCCGACTATAGCACCCTGATTTCAGCGCTTCGCGACCCCGGGGACGAAAGTCGTTCGCTCAGAAGAGACCGAGCTGGCCCGAGGCGTCGGGCGCGCGAAATTGCGTGGTGTCCAGGTCCGGCATCGGCCCGGTCGCGAGCCCGAACCGTCGCGCTGCGGCGACAAAGCGCCGCCCGATCAGCGCGGCGTACGCGCCCTCGCCGCGCATCCGCGCGCCGAAGCCGCCGTCGGTGTCGCGCCCGCCGCGCGCGTCCTTGAGGAGCCCGAGCACGCGCGCCGCGGCGAGCGGACGGTGCGCCGCGAGCCACTCCGCCATGAGCTCGCGCACCTCGCGCGGGAGCCTGAGCAGGATCCAGCCGGCGCGCTGCGCGCCGGCTTTGGCCGCGGCCTCGAGGATCGCCTCGAGCTCGTGGTCGTTCACGGCCGGGATCACCGGCGCGACCATCACCGCGGTCGGGATCCCGGCGGAGGCGAGCGTCGCGAGCGCGCGCAGCCGCGCGGCGGGCGAGGCCGCGCGCGGCTCGAGCGTGCGCTTCAGCTCCCGGTCGAGCGTCGTGATGCTGAACGCGACGCGCGCGAGCCGGCGGCGCGCGAGCTCGGCGAGCAGGTCGACGTCGCGCTCGATCAGCGCGCCCTTCGTCAGCACCGTGACCGGATGCCCGAACTCGAGGAGCTTCGCGAGAATCTGGCGCGTGATCTTCACCTCGCGCTCGAGCGGCTGGTAGGGATCGGTGTTGGCGCCCAGGTGGATCGGCTCCGGGCGATAGCCGCGGCGACGCAGTTCCCGGTCGAGCAGCATCGCGGCGTCGGGCTTGAAGTAGATCTGGGTCTCGAAGTCGAGGCCGGGCGAGTGGTCGAGGTAGGCGTGCGACGGGCGTGCGTAGCAATTGTGGCTCACGACCCCGTTGGCGATGAAATCGCCCGTGCCCGTCGTGATGTCGTAGAGGCGTTGCGCGCCGCCAAGCGGCTCGATGGCCGTCACCTCGAGGCGCGCCTGACTCTTGAGGCGCTGCCCTGAGATGTCGCGCTTTCCGGGGCTGGCCGGGCCGGTCGTGTGGAAGAACCTCAGGTGCTCGGCGAGGCCCCCGAGAACGCGGACGACCTCGCGGCGACGCGCTCGTCCGCGCGCGAAGCGCTCGACGAGGAAGCGGAATCCGCGGCCCTCGAGCGCCGTGGTGACCCGGCCGATGATGGCGGGGTCCGCGCTGGTGATCCTCAGAATTCCCCGGCGGTAGCTGCCCTCGGCGTCGAAGATGCCGGCGAGGAAGCCTCGCTCCCACGATGCCGACGGCCGCTCGGGCCAGACGATGAGCTCGCGCACCCGCGCGACGGGTTCGCGCGCCTGCGCCCCGATGGCCTGCAGCGCCCGGCCGCCAGGCGCGACCCTACGGAACTCCAAACGCCGGGTCGCGATGCGGTCTTCACGCAGCCAGCGCTCAGCCCGCTCGAGGGCCTCGGCATCGACGAGCGCCGGCCGGACGTCCCGCCGCGGGCCCTGGCCGGGCCCGCGCGTGTCGCCATACTCGCCCAGCGTCCCAGCGCCGCGGATGAGGCCGCACAGGTACCCGCGCCGGTAGTCGGCATCCGCCGGCGCGCTGCGGGCGAACTGGCCCGTCCCGATCAGCTTGCTGCCGGTCGTCAGGTGCGGGCGACGGGCGCGACCCGGCCCGGCGCCCGTCACGAACTTCCACCCGCGCTCCGTCAGAAGGCGATGGTCGCCGCCAGCCACGAGCTCGGTGCCGTCGGCGAGCGTGATCCGGTGCGCCGGCTTGATGACGCTCCAGTGG
>Ga0335069_10014586_pt1 | contig 10998 bp, 11 predicted proteins | sample Lox_Sample_11_FD_206714 | JGI IMG/M metagenome (GOLD analysis project Ga0335069, IMG submission 206714) | Soil microbial communities from Loxahatchee National Wildlife Refuge, Florida, United States - Lox_Sample_1.1 | ecosystem: Environmental > Terrestrial > Soil > Wetlands | place: USA... | reverse complement strand
CAGAGAGAACGATCTTCAATCCGCGGCGCTTGCATCTGATCTGTGTCCCGTCTTCGAGCTTCACATTCATCGGCTTGATGAACGCGTCCACATAGTGAACGCCGATGCCGGACTTGTCGCCGCTATGCTCCGGCAGTTTGGACTCGGCAGCCGTGTTCACATCACAGATTTTGACTTTCACGCAAGCCCCCATTGACTGCAATTCCTTCCGATGCGAGGAATTCGTCCATCACTTTTCTGAATGCTCGGATGTGTTCCGGTGTGCTGCCGCAGCAGGAGCCGACAATGTTCGCACCTGCCTTCAGAAGCGGAATGAGGCCTGCCACCATCTGCTCGGGCGTTTCATCGTAAACGACCTTCATGTTGATCAACTTGGGCTTCCCCGCATTCGGCTGAACCATCACCGGCAAGCTGGTGGTTCGCTTGTAGCGCTCGACCGCTTCTCTCGCGCGCTCCATCTCGATGCCGGTGCCACAGTTGAGGGCCACGATGTGGGCGCCGTGCTCCTCCATGAATTCAGCAGCACGTTCAGGCTCGATGCCCATCATGGTGCGAAAGGTGGAACCGTCGAGAGTAACGTCGTAGGCCATGGAACCGATGATGCATTTCGATCCTGCCGCCTGGGCTGCCCTAATGCCGATCAAAAGTTCCTCAAGCGAAGTTTGTGTCTCGATAATAATGGCGTCGGCGCCGGCATCGACAAGTGCCGTGGCTTGTTCCTCGAAGGCGCTGCGTACCTGAGCTTCTGTGAATTCACCGAACGGTTCAAGCAAGCCGCCAAATGGGCCGATGTCCCCCAGCACGTACCCATCTTTGCCGTCGAAGGCCTGACGGGCTATCTCCACGCCAGCCCTGTTCACTTCAACAACGCGGTCCGCCTCAGAATGGCGATTGAGCATGATGCGCGAGCCGCCAAAGGTGTTCGTGATAAGGCACTCCGAGCCGGCCCCAACATAACGTCGCTGAATGGCGAGCACTCTCTCAGGATGTGTGAGATTCCACGCCTCGCCACAATTGCCCTGTTCCAATCCTGCGAGCATGAGTTGGGTTCCCATGGCTCCGTCGCCAAGCAAGGGGCGCTTGCGGATTGCGTCCTGCAGAAGTGTCTTCATAAGAAATCCGGATCCTGTGTATGTTCCCTTTGAACCAGTGCGTAGTGAATCGTCTCCAGAACCAGCCCCCATTTATGGTCGCGGCTGGCCGGTTCGCAATAGCATCCCGCAGAACTGGGTTCGCGCTCCCACGATAAGACAGCGTCCAATCGTCTTCCGTTTAGCGGCTTTTCACTGTCGATAGCGTCCATCAGTTGTAAACGATCGTCGAGATATTGGCACATGCGAGTGTGGCCCTCGTCGCCCGAAGCCGGTGCGCAGCGCTGCTCACGGATTGGATAGCCGTCGGCGCGCGGTCCCAGCTTCACGTTGTAGTGAAAAGTCAGCGGCCAGCCCATGTTGGTACAAGTGGTTCCATCATAGCGAAACTGCGCGTCAAGTGAGCCGTCGGGGTTTAGGCGCAACGAAAGACGCTCGTCTGCCCATCGCTTCAGAGCTTTTCGGTTCACTGTATACTCCGCATCCCGGTCCAGCGGCGCAATGCGGATGGGAACTTGTTCGCCCCATGATCGCGGAGACCGACGGTATGGCGCTCGCCTGAACTGGCAAGGCCCAAAGGAGCAGTTTTCACAAGGAACAAGATCGGTGAGCCTGCGCAGTCGCTCGGCATGGCGCGTCAATCCGAAAACTGCAAGCAGAGTCTTCTTGGGGCGTAACATCCCTGTGTCAAACGCTTCCACGGGAGAAGGAAAGGGCTGCCTTACCGTTCGTTTCATTAGATCGAGCAGCCGCGGCTGTTCCGCGATGTCCCATTCAGGATATCCAGGACTGTAATGCGGCAACACAGCCATTTCGCGCTGTTCCGCCCAATCGCAAAGCCGAGCGCCGGTAGACGCAGTCAGATGCTCGACAACCGCAGAGCTGAATATCTCGAGAAAAAAATACTCGTCAGGCTTCCCTTCTTCCCAGCGCCGATGAGATTCCTCTTCAGCTTCGGGACCCGCGCCAACTGCAACCAGAGTCACGCTGTGGGCCTCTGCCCGCTGGAGCGTTGCCTGCATTCGCTTGCTGGCGAACTGAACTCCATCAATGTGTATGGAATCGCTCTTGATTTCGAAGTTCTCGGCTTGCCGCGCGTAGAACCATGGGCGGCCGTTTCTGGAGTACCAGTCACGTGCCCAATTTGCCAGCTCGAGGGCGCGACCTTCGAGCACCCAGCCACGCGGATAGCCGAGCAGGCGCACATATTCCTCGGGCAGCACGTTCAGGTCGGGATGCGTGCTGGCCAGCTCGATGGCCTCTCTCACGTCGCGCATGCAACCGGCTCCACGGGCTTGAATTGGCAACCCTCCACAAAGAAATCGAAAAAGCTCGGGTGAGTTTCAAGGCGACAGTGCTGAACCCTTTTTACCAGGTCCTCCAATTCCTGGCGCTTTGATTTTGAGAGCAAGGCGGTGGTCGCCCCTTCAATCGCGGTATTGCCTGCCTGAACGATCTTGGATGAAGCGAGATTGGGTATGAGCCCGATGCGCTTTGAAGCTTCGATGTTGAGATGGCGTCCGAACCCTCCCGCCAGATAGAAAACTTCGATGTCGTCGAAGTCAATACCATACGTGGAGAAGACGACGCGCAGACCGGCGACGTTTGCGCCCTTGGCCTGGGCCAGTTCGTTGACATCGCTCTCCAGAAGAAAGACGTCCTCGTCATGCGCTTCACTGTGGTGGAGAGTAATGCGATGAGTCTCATCCTGGAAGCGACCCATGTCATTCATGCGGCCGGTGCGGAGCAATTCGCTCAACGCATCGACCAGGCCAGACCCGCAGATGCCTTCGGGCGGAAGGTTGCCGATGACGCCGAGCCCGAAGGTCCCATCCTCCTTCATCTCTACTGATTCGATTGCTCCGTCCAACGCAGGCATCCCGCAGGTGATGGCTCCGCCCTCAAAGGCTGGACCAGCCGGACACGACGCTGCGAGAATTCGATGCTTGTTGCCGACGATCAATTCCGTGTTCGTCCCGATGTCCATGATCGCGATGAGGCGTTCTTCATGGGCGAGGTCGACGGCCAGCATGCACGCGCCAGCATCTGCTCCCACATGGCCGCTGATGATGGGCCCGCCATAGACACGAGCTTTCGGATGAATGGGAAGCAGGCTGCGCAGCCCGGTCTGGATCAGGCTGGTGGTGGCGCGCTTGCCTTCGGTCATTTCGATCTCGGTGATCGACCGATAGGGGCTCTGGCCAATCGAGTAGACGCTCTGCCGGAAGAAGAGATCGCGCATCGTGGAGTTGCCAACCACGACCATTTCATAGATGTTCTTTGGATCGATGGGAAACTTTTCGATGGCGCGGGTCATGTATCCAGCCAGGGTGCGCATCAGCAGCTTTCCCGGATGCTCAGTGTCGTAGGCGATGCGCGACATGACCTCAGAGCCGCCGAAGCGTTGCGGATTCTCGAAGGAGGTGTCTGCGATGAGTTCGCCCCTCTCAAGGTCCACGAGGCGCAGCACAACCGTCGTGGTCCCAAGATCTACGGCGATGCCGAGTATTGGACCAGTGGAACGCTCGACTTCTACGCCGTCAATCATGATCTTGTCACCTTCGCGCCTGATTGTGGGATCGAGATTAAGCGCGCGATTGGCGAGTGGCAGTCCGAACGCGTGGCGCTCGATGCGCATCTGCCCGCGGCGCATGGTGTGACAGCGGACGTGGCCTTCCTTGGCCGTGACGTGGGTTTGGCAGGAAAGGCGAAATCTACCCGTCAGATGACGCTCCGGCTCGGCAATTGCCGAGAGAGCATTCATGCCTTCGACCACTTCAACCATGCATTCTTTGCATTTACCTTGTTTGCGGCAGCTGGTGGGCACATCGATGCCGAGGATTTCGGCGAAATCGAACAGCGATCGCTCCCCTGTTGCCGGGATTGATTGTCCGTTAATGGTGAGCGTGACGGCCATTTGCGGAATTCCTACCAGACTTTTGCTTCAAGCTCGGCTTTCAGGGCCTCGGCCACTTCGAGCGCAGAGCCCTCTCGCTGTTGTTCCTCACTCCATTTCCACTGTCCAAGATAGTCGTCTGTCGATTGCAGACCACGTTGGGCGGCAAGAACATCCACGCGAGCCATGAACTTGTCATCCAGCATCATCGTCACTTCTTCGACATCATCCTCGACCTGAATTTGAGTAGGAATCTCCTGCCAGGACAGAATCTTGTAAGTGGCCATTCCGGGTTACTCCTGTGCCGCGAGTCGCAAGAACAAGTCCACTGCCGCAGAGGCATTGGCGCCGTATCCGTCGGCCCCGATTTCATCGGCAAAGATCTGACTGATGGGAGCGCCACCGATGGCCATCTTGATGTGAGACATGCCGGCCGCATCAAAACCGTCAATCACGGTCTTCATATACATCATGGTGGTGGTCAACAGCGCGCTCATGCCAATGATCGTAGGTTTGCATTTCTCGGCAGCGGCCATGAACTTCTCCACGCTCTGATCCACGCCGATGTCGTGGACCTCAAAGCCGGCACCCTCGGCCATCATGCCCACAAGGTTCTTGCCGATATCGTGCAGATCGCCGCGAACGGTACCCATAAGCAAGACGCCTTTGGGTTTGGAGCCGGCATCCTTCGAACTCAGAAGCGGCTTCAAGACGGCCATGCCTGCCTTCATGGCACGCGCCGCGATCAGGACCTCCGGAACGTACAGAACATTATGCTTGAAGTCTTCTCCGACCACGCTCATGCCCGCAATCAAGCCCTCGTTCAGTACCTCTTGCGCGGTCTGCCCCTCGGCGAGGGCCGCTTTTGTAAGCTGCTCTACCTGGTCGGCGTTGCCTTCGTAGAGGTACTGATTCATCAGGGCATAGTCAGGCATCAATCTCCCCATTCAACGGCTGTTGGTAACTGCAACCGCGGCGCGCTTTGCATTGAATTCTTCAAGGGCCTCAAGCATGGCCAGGATATTCTCTCGCGGCATTCCAGGACTGGTGCCGCCGCCCACCGAGAGAATGATCCCTTCCCCACCGGAACCCTCCAGCACTTCAAGGGTCTCGTCCTTCACCTCTTCCGGCGTTCCGCGGACTCCAATCTCCAACGGATTGACGTTGCCCATGAGACACATGCGATCGCCTACGCGCCGCTTTACTTCAGTGATGTGTTTCTGCTTGCCCCAGTTCAGGGCGTTGAAACCCGCATCGGGCAGGTGATCGAGACAGGCGTCAACTTCGGCATCGTTGTGGTAGAGCTTGACCCAGTCCTTGGGAAAAGCATCGCAAATGCGCTTCAGATAAGGATGCGCAAACTCCAGGTAATGCTCCTCATTGATGAACCCGACAATATCATCGAGAATGAAAATGCTCTCGACCTGGTCGCCCATGACCTTTTGCTGTGCCTTGAGCCAATCGATAACCACGCGCGTACACAGATCGATCAACTTGTGCGCACCCTTGGGATCTTCCACCAGATCGATCATGAAATGCGTGGTGCCGCGCACAAATCCAGCCGTGCAAAGTGGCCCGCGCGACGTGACCATGGGGAGAATGTAGCCGGCATCCAGGATGCGCTGACGCGCCATACCGATGCGGTGCAAAGTCAGGCCGGCGAAGGCGTCGGCCTCCACTTCATATTCGGGGAAGTTGTCGATATCCTCAAGCCGGTAGAGGGTGTGGTACTCGCTCGGGGTGTTGTCCTGCCAGAACTTGATCTTGGCGCCCAGCACTGAAGGCTCGGCAGCCATCCCATATTCCATCCACCAGGAGGGAATGAAGATGATGTCAGGAAACTCGCGCATGATCTTCAGGTTGGACTGAAACCAGAGTTCCGGATCGAGGAAATAGTCCAGGTGCTTAATTCCAAGATAGCCTGGAATCCATGGGCTATCGATGATGAGCGCCATTGGAATCTTGTCCATCTTCTCGCGGCGTACCGCTCGCTTGAACGTTTCCCATTGTTCGGGACGCATACTTAACCTCCATTACGCCTTGAGAACACACTTAACCTTAGATGGATCAACCTGCAAATACCTGAGCTCGATCGATCCCGTAGCCACTGTCGCTGTCCAGGGGAATGATTCGGGTGTCGAACAAGGACTACCCCACAACAACTTGGTTTCAATCGCCGCATGATAGCGCAAGGTCAACAGGACACGCAATGCGGTTTGGCCAGGGGGCCTTCCCCGGCGTCCTGAACATGCCATCATCTGTCTCGGACCGAACCTCATCTCCCGCTGAACGGTACGAAAGTTCCGCAAATCATCTCAACCTCTTCTATAGTTCCCTTGCGGCCTCCTATTCGCTGCATCCCCGTCATTGCCCAATTGAGACTGACTATGAGTGCCTTGAGCCCACATGATATGGCAAAGCGAGTCGGCGATGGTCTCCTTGCCTTTCCCGTAACTCACTTCAACGAGCGCCTTGACTTTTGTGACGTACCCTATCGTGACCACATTGCATGGCTCCTCGAGCACAGACCTGCCGCCCTGTTTGCAGCAGGCGGAACGGGCGAGTTCTTTTCGCTCACCTTGCATGAGTATTCCCGTGTTGTCGCGGCCGCCGTCGCCGAAGCAGCCGGCAAAATCCCGGTCCTTGCAGGATGTGGCTATGGCACGCGCACGGCAATCGAATTTGCCCATGCCGCCGAAAAAGCCGGCGCAGACGGACTTCTTCTCTTCCCTCCCTACCTCGTGAACGCAGAGTCTGCGGGAATCGTCGAACATGCACAAGCCGTCTGCGCATCGACCCGGCTTGGCGTCATCTTTTACAACCGAGATAACGCAGTCCTGAATGAGTCGGCCCTCGAAAAGCTTTCCGATTCTTGTCCAAACCTGGTGGGATTTAAGGACGGCTATGGAGATATCGAGCTGATGGTGCGTATCTGTGCCCGCCTCGGCGATCGTCTGATCTACATTGGTGGCTTACCCACTGCGGAGACTTTTGCCCTGCCATATCTTGAGATCGGCGTCACCACCTACTCTTCTGCGATCTTCAATTTCCTTCCGCAGTTCGCGCAGGAATTCTATGCAGCAGTCCGGCGGCGTGATCGATCGACTGTTCTTTCTATGCTTCGACAGTTCGTGCTTCCATATATCGCCATCCGCAGCCGGCGCAAGGGGTACGCCGTATCGATCGTCAAGGCGGGCATGAATGCCGTTGGCCGGCCGGCTGGACCGGTTCGTCCTCCCCTTACTGAGCTTGAATCACACGAGTTTGGGGAACTGAGAGGGCTGATTGCAGATCGCAGGTAAGCAGGACGCGCCAGGGCACATGCGGTTCCGCGCGACGAATGGCGGTGCAACGCATGTTCGTTTCTCGATCCTGGCCATGCTTTTCATCGCGAGCACATTTAGCTATGGAGATCGAGTCGTTCTTTCGATCGCGTCTGCCGACCTCGGCCGCGATCTGCATCTGAGCGCTCTCCGCCTCGGATATCTCCTCTCCGGATTTGGCTGGGCCTATGCTGCTGCTCAGTTGCCGGCCGGGGGCCTCCTCGATCGCTTCGGATCAAAGCTCGTCTATGGCATCAGCATCATCTGCTGGTCGGCGATCGCGGTATTAGCGGGATTCACAGGTTATCTGAACGCGATCGCGGCGTTCTACTCTCTTCTCTTTCTGCGGTTCGCTTCCGGTCTGGCGCAATCGCCGGTCTTTCCCGGCAATGGCCGTATCGTCGCCGCCTGGTTTCCCACCTCCGAACGGGGACGCGCTTCTGCCATTTTCAATTCGTCACAGTATTTCTCGCTTGTCTTCTTTGCCCCAATCATGGGTTGGCTCACTCATACATGGGGATGGAAGCAATGCTTCTGGTTCGCCGGAGCAGTCGGACTTGCACTCGCCGTGCTCTGGTTCAAATTGATTCATGGCGTAAAGACACATCCTCGAATCAGTCAGTCTGAAATCAGCTACATCGAACACGGCGGCGGTTTGGCAAGCCTCGACACGAACCCCCAGGCAAACAAGTTCACTTTGACCTGGCCTTCTGTTCGTTGGCTCCTCGGTCGCCGGATGCTGATCGGGATCTACATCGGCCAGTACTGCATCACCACGCTCACATGGTTCTTTCTCACGTGGTTTCCGGTCTATCTCAGCCAATCTCGGCACATTTCCATCGTCAAGGTCGGATTCCTCTCGGCTCTTCCCGGCCTCTGCGGTTTCGCTGGGGGAATTCTCGGTGGGGTGCTTTCTGATCGGCTTCTACGTGCAGGCAGGTCATTGACCATCGCCCGCAAGGTCCCTATTGTAGTCGGCATGCTGCTCGCGATGACCATCATGGGTTGCAACTACGTTGACACCAGCTTCGCGGTCATGTTCCTCATGTCGATTGCGTTTTTTGGAAAGGGCTTTGGCGCGCTTGGGTGGCCGGTTATTTCAGATACCTCCCCAGAGAGCCTCCTTGGCCTGAACGGGGGTCTCTTCAATCTCATTGGCAACCTTGCAGGCATAACCACGCCGATCATCATCGGTTGGATCGTCGACCGCACAGGTTCGTTCCACTACGCCCTGATTTATGTTGCTGCGATGGCCTTGCTGGCAATCATCGCCTACCTGCCAATCGTTGGCGAGATTAAACGGCTCGAAGCTCCTTCCACCATGACATTCGAAGCAAGAGCATGACATTAAACACCGGCAATTCGCCTCGCGTCACAAGCATGCGGGTCATTCCCGTTGCTGGATTGGACAGCATGTTGCTCAATCTGAGCGGCGCACATGCTCCTTATTTCACCCGGAATGTTGCATTGCTTTCCGACAATGCCGGCCACATTGGCATTGGCGAGGTTCCTGGCGGCGAAGCTATCCGCAAAGTCCTTGAAGAGGCCTCGCGGCTTGTGATCGATGCGCAAGTCCACGAATGGAGCCAGTTGTCGAGCAGTATCCTGAGCCGATTCGTAGAATGCGACCGCGCCGGCCGAGGACCGCAGACGTTTGATCAGCGCATCGCGGTTCACGCCGCCGCAGCTATCGAAGCGGCTCTCCTCGATCTCCTCGGCCAGTTTTGCGAACTACCCGTCGCAGCACTCTTTGAAGAGGGGAAGCAGCGAGATCGTGTCGACGTACTCGGCTATCTCTTCTTCGTCGGGGACAGAAATGCCACGAACCTTCCTTATCGAACCGTGGACGATGGGCCAAACGCATGGTTCCGCCTTCGCGACGAGGAGACGCTGACCATTCCCGCCCTGATTCGTCTGGCTGAGGCCGCCCAGGAGCAGTATGGCTTCCGTGATTTCAAACTGAAAGGGGGCGTATTCCCGGGATCCTTTGAAATGGAGGCGGCTTGCGCCCTCGCTGCGAGGTTCCCGCAGGCGCGCATTACGATTGACCCCAACGGAGCCTGGTCGCTCGACGAAGCAGTCGCTCTATGCAGCGGGAAACAATCTGTGCTGGCGTATGCCGAAGATCCATGCGGTGCCGAACAGGGTTTCTCTGGTCGTGAAATCATGGCCGAATTCCGCCGCGAAACCGGCATCAGAACAGCAACAAACATGGTCGCTACAGACTGGCGCCAATTGCACCATGCGGCCCGGTTGCAGGCCATCGACATCCTGCTCGCCGACCCGCATTTCTGGACTTTGAGTGGTTCGGTTCACGCCTCGCAGTTTTGCCTGGACCACGGTCTCACCTGGGGTTCTCACTCGAACAATCACTTCGATATTTCGACTGCCATGTTCGCGCATGTCGCCGCTGCTGCCGTTGGAAACATCACGGCAATTGATACTCATTGGATATGGCAGGATGGCCAGCATCTCACCCGCGAGCCGCTTCGCATCATCGATGGATCAATCACAGTTCCTGAGCGGCCCGGCCTCGGTATCGAGCCCGATATGCAGAAGATCGAACAGGCACATCGGCTCTACTCTCGCATCGGCCAGCAAGCGCGCGATGATGCTGCAGCAATGCAGTTTCTTGTTCCTGGGTGGCGATTTGATCCGAAGCGCCCGTGCCTCGCACGCTAGCATGCAGAATCAGCCGGACGGCGAAGTCATACCATCGTTTTTTTCCAGCGTTGAACGAGCCAAAAGCTAGGTGAAAACGGCGCTTGGACACTCACCCGGATTCACATCTCGTTGACAAACAGAGCCGTCGGCTCGTTGCTGCTCGCAGAGCCGACTACCCGGATGTGATCGCCCTTTTCAGTGTGGAGTTTGAGGCCTTCGACCACTCCCATCTCACCTTCCGCAACCGTATCCGCGCCGATCTTGTATCTCTGAATAGCACCGGACTTGTCTTTAACGGAGATCATCTGGTCCTTGTCATCAACACTCGCAACCGTTCCGACAGTCGATGTGAATGGCCCTTGTCCGAGAGCCTCGACTGCCACGGCAGTTGGATTCAAACCATAGTAGAAGACAATGACATATGCGCCCTTCTCATCGAAGACATGGGCCGCTGTCGCGTCCGAAAATATCTTTTTGTCACTCGTGAAGCGCACGTTGGAATCGGTCATGTCCTTGAATGTAACTTGCGAGTGATTGTCTCTAAGCAGAGTGAATGTCTTGTGGGTGGAATCGACCGATTTGATCGTACCCGTCATCGCGTGAATGACTTCTTGCGAGCTGGCAACAGCGCCAGTGAAGCCAAGGCATGCGACCGCGGTACATGTACAAATGAGCCTTTTCAGCATGACTTACTCCCCCTTCTCAGCATGACGTTGCCATCAGGTGTCAAATATGGTCTTCACGCTGAACAACGGGCGGAATCCAGGGACTCGACCCGCTATAGCGAAGCCATTCCATCTACTAAGAGAGTATGGATCCACGCTCGATCGCATGTCTGTTCAAAGTTGATCACCTCTCCTCCGTTCGTTTTGACCTCCATCACGTCAGCCCGGCCGCACGACATCAGGTCCCCACCGCGAACCGCGCGAAACGGATCGTTGATGGAGAGGGTATCGCAGTTCAACTATGCATCGCGGGCATGCTTGGACGAGAAGCCAGCAGGTTTTAGAGCCACGCGAAGATG
>Ga0335069_10014585_pt1 | contig 10999 bp, 9 predicted proteins | sample Lox_Sample_11_FD_206714 | JGI IMG/M metagenome (GOLD analysis project Ga0335069, IMG submission 206714) | Soil microbial communities from Loxahatchee National Wildlife Refuge, Florida, United States - Lox_Sample_1.1 | ecosystem: Environmental > Terrestrial > Soil > Wetlands | place: USA: Florida... | reverse complement strand
AACGATATCTTCTGGGACCTCATCACGACCAGGTCCTACGCGTCGTACGCGGCTAACCAGGTCTTCGCGCCAGCGGGCGTGACCGGACCGGACTTCACCCATGATGCGCCGGACGCCATGGCCTACAACTTCCCGGTGACCGGGAACGGCTGGAATTCCGGTGACCTGACCACGATGGCCGGCGGGGCCGGATGGCACATGTCGGTCGACGAGTTGCTCAGGGTCATGGGGACCTTCAGGCGTGCTGGCGCCATCGTCAGCACCGCCCAGGCGCAGACCATGCTGGACGACGGCTTCGGCATCGACTGGTCGGTATCGACTCCACTCGGGCGCTACTACGCCAAGAACGGTTTCTGGTACGACGGCTCGGGTCAGAAGGAGCAGGGCGTGGCGTTCTTCCTGCCCCTGAACATGGAGCTGGTGGTCCTGGTCAACTCGCCGGTCGGCCCGGCGGATCAGTTCCTGTACACGATCGTCTCGGAGGCGTACGCCGCCAGCATCGTCGAGCTGCGACTGCCGCCGCCCGCTACCTCCGCCTCGTCGGCCTGACGCGACCCGCGGCCCGCCACTGGCCGGGCCGCCACTGGCCGGGCCGCCACCGGCCGGGCCGCCACCGGCCGGGCCGGTAACCGCGGCCGAGCGCGATCGCGATGGTGAGGGCGGTGCCTGTGAACAGCCAGGGAGCCGAACTTCCCAGCGTGACCAGGATTCCTTCCGCGGCCGAGAAGCCGTCGGGCGCGGTGAGCACCTGGGTCAGCACGCTCCCGGCGCAGAACGCCAGCGGCGGGCACACCACCAGCCCGCGCAGCCCGCTGGTCCGCGTGTAGCACGCGACCACGCCGCAGGCCATGACGAACAGCACGTCGGCGAACGCGCTCCAGCCGGTCCAGGCCGCGATCAGCAGGCCGAGGAAGCAGGCCGCGAACAGCGCGACCACCGCGCCGCGCCCGGTCAGCCTGACGGATCCCGGCAGCGGCCGCCCCGGAGGTCCCTGCGTCCCGGCCTGCCCGCCCGGGGCCCGCGTCTGCGTCATCGAGCGGTACGCACCAGGCTGACCTCAGCCTGGCCCACCTCAGCCGCGCCCACCTCGGCCGGACCGGTCTCCGCGGAGCCGGCCCCGGCCCCGTCCACCCCAGCCGGGCCGATCTCGGCGGGCTCGCCCGCGATGAGCTCCGGGGCGGACAGTGCCCTGGGTGTCTCCTCCACCAGCCCCGGCGCGGTGAGCTCCCCGTCCACGACGCCGAGCTCGTTCAGCCGCCTGGCGCTGGACAGCACCCGGCTCTCTAGCGACCCGACGGCCTGGTTGTAGGTGCTCACGGCCTTGCCCAGCGCCCGGCCCAGGTGATCCACGTGCTTGCCCAGGCCGGAGAGACGCTCGTAGAGCTGCCGGCCCGCCTCGAAGACGGCGCGGGCGTTCTCGGCCAGCGCCGCCTGCTGCCAGGCGTACTGCGCGGTGCGCAGCATCGTGACCAGCGTGGTCGGCGTGGCGATGTGCACCTTGCGGCTGAGCGCGTACTCCAGCAGCCCGGGGTCGCGCTCCAGCGCCGGGGCCAGGAAGGCCTCGCCCGGGATGAACAGGATCACGAACTCCGGCGACGGGCTCAGCGCCGCCCAGTAGGCCTTGCCGACCAGCCGGTCCACATGCTCCCGAACGTGCCTGGCGTGCGCCTCCAGCCGCGCCGCCCGCACATCCTCGGAGTCCGCCTCGGCGGCCTCCAGGTAAGCGGCCAGCGAGACCTTGGAATCCACCACGATGTTCTTGCCGCCGGCCAGCCGCACCACCATGTCCGGGCGCAGCGTGCCGTCCGGCGTGGTCACGGCGACTTGCTCGTCGAAGTCGCAGCGGGCGCTCATCCCGGCCAGTTCGGCCACCCGCCGCAGCTGCAGCTCACCCCAGCGGCCCCGGGCCTCCGGCCGCCGCAGCGCGGTGACCAGTGCCTGCGTCTGGGCGCGCAGCTGCTCCGAACTCTGCCGGGCGAAATCGACCTGCTCGGCCAGCGCGGCGTGCGACCGGGTCCTGGCCGCGTCGGACTCCCGCAGCTGCTCCTCGACCCGGGCCAGGGTTTCCCGCAGCGGCCCGACGAGGTGCTCGACCGCGGCCCGGCGGATATCGAGCTCGCCGGCCGCACTGGCGTTCGCCGCCTGCAGGCGTCCCTCCGCGACCTCCAGGAACCGCGCGGTGCTGGCGTCCAGCGCCTGCGCCGACAGGGCCTGGAACCGCTCCGCGAGCTGGCTGTCGACGAGCGCGGCCCGTTCGGCCGCGCCGCGCTCGATCATCTTGGCCCGTTCCTCGGCGGCCCGGGCCCGCTCGTCCGCAGCTGCGGCCGCGGCCGCGAGCCGCCCCCGGGCGTACAGGTACCCGATGACGATCCCGAGCAGCAGGCCGACCAGCAACAAGACTGCACCCATATGCCGCGATGATCTCACCGTAGCTGCCGAACCTCACGGCGACACGCCCGGCCGGGCCCCAGACAGCGGCGCAAACCCCGCGGAACGGGCCGGATCGGCAGTGACGCCCGGGCCCGTACAGCCGCACCATGGGCGCGCCGTTGCCGTGCTTGAGCCGCGCGAGGTTGCCGGTCAGCCAGCTGGCCAGGCAGCTGACCCGCCGGTGGATCAGGTCGATGCCGATGCCGCTGAGCCAGGCCATCCCCTGCTGCGTATCTCACGGTAGCCGGGAGCATTGACTCTGGATTGAGCCCGCGGGTCCCGCTCCGGCCGCCGCCGCGGCCGGCTGACCCGCCGCCGCCCGGCTGATCTTTCATTAGGCCGAACAGGCCCGGTGGCTGCCCCGCCCACCCTCCGTGGACAATAGGGCGATGGCACAGCTGTCCGCGTCCGGCCCCGCAGAAGGTTCTGCGTCACCGGGATCCACGGCCTCCCAGGAGTCCACGGCCGCCCTGCTGGCCGGCTACCTGCACGCGGCCGGCGTGCGGCACGTCTTCGGCTATCCGGGCGAGTCCGTCATCGACTTCATGGAGGCGGCGCGGCACCGGGGCATCACAATGGTGTCCGCGGTCCGGGAGGGCACGGCCGCCTTCATGGCCGAGGCGGCGGCGATGGCGACCGGCCTGCCCGGGGTGTGCCTGTCCACCCTGGGGCCGGGGTCGACGGCGGTGCTGAACGGCGTGGCCTCGGCCACCCTGGACCGGGTGCCGGTGCTGGCGGTCTCCGGCCAGATCGAGAGCTCCCGCGAGCAGTTCTTCACCCACCAGGTGGTCGACCACGACCGGATGTTCGCCCCGGTCGCCAAGCTGGCGCTGCGCCTGGACCCGGCCTCGGCGGACACGGTCATCCGCAAGGCGCTGCGGACGGCCGTCGCCGAGCGTCCCGGTGCCGTCCACCTGACCGTGACCGCCGACGCGTGGCCCGTGCCGGCCGGTCCCTCCCCGGCCGGTGCCGCCCAGGCCGGGGGCTCGGTCCGCCTGCCGCCGCTGGCCCCGGCGGCGGGTTCGGTCGACGTGCACGGCGACGGTGACCCGCTGCGCGGGCTGCGCGCCGCGCGCCGGCCGGTGATCCTGGCGGGTATCGCGGCACTGCGCTGCGCCGCCGGCCCGGAACTGGTCCGGCTGGCCGAGCTGGCCGGGCTCCCGGTGGTGGTCTCGCCGATGGCCAAGGGCGTGTTCCCGGAGGACCACCCGTACTTCGCCGGCGTGCTCGACATGGCGGGTCACCGCGTCGTGTGGGACCTGCTGTCCAGCTCCGACCTGATCCTGGCCGCGGGGTTCGACCCGGTGGAGCTGATCAGCCCCTGGGAGGTCGCCACCCCGGTGCTGCACCTGGACACCACCCCGAACACCGACCAGGTCTACGCCAGCGCGCACGAGCTGGTCGGCCACGTGGCGGCCATCCTCGGCTGGGTCGCGGCGCAGTGGTCCGGCGAGCCCCGGTGGGCCGAGGCCGAGGTGGCGGCGTATCGCGCCCGGCTGCGCGCGGCCTGGCTGGCGGGGCGGGCCGAGGGCAGGCTCAACCCCTCCGACGTGGTGACGATCGCCCGGGAAGCCGCCCCGCCGGGGACGATCGTGACCACCGACGTCGGCTCGCACAAGATCATGGCGGGCCAGGCGTGGCAGGCGGCCGAGCCGCGTACCGTGCTGATCCCCAATGGCCTGTCGGCCATGGGGTTCGGCGTGCCCGCGGCGATCGCGGCCAGGCTCACCCGGCCGGACCGGCCGGTGATCGCCCTGGTCGGCGACGGCGGGTTCGCGATGGCCGCGACCGAGATGCGGATCGCCTCGGCCCTGGGCCTGGCGGTCGCCGTGGTGGTGTTCGCCGACAACAGCCTGAACCGCATCGAGCTGCGGCAGCAGCTGATGGGCTACCCGCCGACCGCCACCCGGATGGACGGCATGGACCTGGTCACGCTGGCCGAGGCGATGGACTGCGACGGCGCGCGGGCCGACTCCCCGGCCGCCCTGGAGAAGGCGCTGGCGGGCTTCGCCGCCAGGTCCCGCCCGCTGATCGTCGAGGCCCGCATCGACCCCGCCCAGTACGAGGCCCAGTTCTAGCCCGCCCAAGGTTCCAGCCCACCCGCCCAAGGTTCCAGCCCACCCGCCCAAGGTTCCAGCCCACCCAAGCGCGAATCACATAAGAATCACCTATCTCACTAATTCGTTACTGTCCGCATTGGCACACGCCCTTCCGGCCGTGCCCCATCGAGCCGGTGAACCACACCGACTCATGGCCGAAATGCCCTGAATGTCAGCTTCAGCGGATCCTGAGCTCCTGAATATTTCGGCACAATGTCACATTGATCCGTATAGGACCGTTACGATGCCACATTGCGATGGCGTCGGCCGCCTCCGTGCCGCTCAATCTGCCTTCGCCGCGCCACTAAACTCGCCCGGGTGAGCCTGTCTATCGGCATTGCCGGCCTGCCCAACGTCGGCAAGTCCACCCTGTTCAACGCGCTGACCCGAGCCGGGGCCCTCGCGTCAAGTTACGCGTTCGCCACCATCGAGCCGAACGTCGGAGTGGTTGGCGTCCCCGACCCGCGCCTGGCCGAGCTGGCCAAGCTATACGACTCCGCGCGGATTGTGCCCGCCAGCGTTCGGTTCACCGACATCGCCGGCCTGGTCCGCGGCGCCTCGCAGGGCCAGGGGCTCGGCAACCAGTTCCTGGCCCATATCCGCGAGACCGACGCGATCTGCCAGGTGGTGCGGGTGTTCGCCGACCCCGACGTCGCCCATGTGGACGGTGACATATCGCCCGAGCGTGACATAGCGACGGTGGTTGACGAGCTGATCCTGGCCGACCTGCAGACGCTGGAGAAGGCCCGGCCCCGGCTGGCCAAGGAGACAAAGTTCGCCAAGGACGCCGAGCGGGCGCGGGTGGCCCAGACCGCGGAGGCCGCCGAGAAGCTCCTCTTCACCGGCGTCACCCTGTGGGCCGGCGCCGCCGCCGCGGGCATCGACCTGGCCGCGCTGCGCGAGTTGCAGCTGCTGACGGCAAAGCCGTTCCTCTACGTGTTCAACTGCGACGTGGGCGAGCTCGGCGACACCGGGCTGCGCCAGCGCCTGTCTGCGCTGGTCGAACCCGCCGAGGCGGTCTTCCTCGACGCCAAGACCGAAGCCGACCTGACCGAGCTGCCCGAGGACGAGGCCGCCGAACTGCTCGCCGAGGCCGGCCTGGGTGAGCCTGGCCTGACCCAGCTGGCCCAGGCCGGGTTCCGCGCGCTCGGCCTGCAGACCTTCCTCACCGCGGGCCCGAAGGAGGCCCGGGCCTGGACTATCAAGGCCGGCGCGACGGCGCCGCAGGCGGCTGGCGTCATCCACAGCGACTTCCAGCGCGGCTTCATCAAGGCCGAGGTGGTCTCCTACGAGGACCTGATCGCGGCGGGTTCCGTGGCCGCCGCCCGCGCCGCGGGAAAGGCCCGCATCGAAGGCAAGGACTACGTCATGCGCGACGGCGACGTCGTGGAATTCCGCCACAGCGCAACATCACGGTCTAGCTAGACCGGGCGACTGCTCCATCCGGTCCACCTCAAAGGTCAGGGCGGCCGTGTCGGTGACGAGCGGGACAGGCCAGGCCGTAGGTCAGGGCGCCGGGTGCCGGTGCGGCGCCGGCCCCGGATGGCGGCCACAGCCTCCCGCTGGCTGAGCCGGGAACCCGCGGCGAATGCCTCGTCGGACCGGACCGCGCCCTGCGCCTGGCGGACCTGGGCCACCAGGTCGGCCTCCCCTGGTCGCAGCACCGGCCACGCCCGCCGCCGAGCCCGCCGCCGGAGGCCTGCGGCCGTCCCGGCCAGCAGCGCCGCCTGCTCCGGGCCGCCCTCCGCGAACGCCAGCCGGGCGAACGCGACCAGGCACAGTGCCATTCCCGCCCGCCCGACCGCAGAGCCGGATGGTCAGCCATCTGTGCCCGCATTGAATCCGGTTACCGGTGATTACCCGGAAGTCGCTGTGAAACGATCGGCCGATTGGATGTGAAGACAGCGGTTCAGGTGTTCTCCGGCTTACACCCGGTAGCCTGTGGGCAGGCTGTGAGTAAACCCGTGGATAACCGCTGTGAAATGCGGATAACTGCCTGCTTTGTGTGGAGTCTTCCGTGGATAGCGGGAAAACAAGAAATGGCTGGCCGCAGGGCCTTGCGCGGTGCTCGCGGAGGCAGTAGGAATGCTTTCACCGCTGGAAACGGGCACCACCCGGGGGCGACGCCGGGAACGCGGGAGGAGCCGGGAGACCGGCCCCTCGCGCGGGTACCTGGCCCCGGCGGGCGGCGCGCGGCGCCGGCGAAGCCAGCTAGCTGGCCGGCGCGGCGAGGCCGGGCACGGCCCTCCATCTCATACATGGAGGGCCGTGCCTGATTCTGCCCGGCAGGAACGTCTTGCCAGGGCCGGCACCCCGGCAACCGCGGGAATGCCGGCCGCGATGATCGGGGGTCCGGCCGAGCACGGGCGAGGTTCCCGGGCCGCCGCGCCGGGCCGGAGGCGGTAAGCGCGAGGGCCGCCGCGCCGGCAACAGACCCGTGCCGGACCGCCGGAGTGCGAGCCCGCAAGACTGGGTGCCGCGCCGTCGCGAGCAGGGACGCCTCCGGGGGCCAGCGCCCCGGCATCGGCCGTTGCCGGCCGGCGGTCAGCTGCTGAACCCCGTCGTCGAGGGGGACCGGCGCCTCCCGCTCCGGCTCGTGGCCGTGATGGCACAGGCCGGGGGCCGGCGTCGGCGGCGACGGAGGCCGGGCAGCTTGAGCGTACCGGGGACGCGCCGCCGGGGGATCACGGTGAGCGTGCCGGCAGGCAGGCGGCTGGGGACGCGGGCCGCCTGTCCTGCAGGGCGTGCGGCGAGCAGCCGGTGCCCGCCGTCGGGGGCGATGGCATCCGTGCCCAGGCCAGATCCGCGTCCTGGGTGCCGGCCGCCTCGGGCAAGCACCGGCACGCTGACCCGCTGCCTGCCAGCCCGGCACGAGAACGTGTTGCAGGCTTTGCTGTGCACAACCATGTGGATCACTTGTGTAAAACGGCTCCGGGCCTGTGCGCACATTGGGGAAATGCTGGGGATCGTGTTACCGGGCCGCGCCCGTAACAGGGCCTTTCACCTGGGAGAGCGCGATCCGCGCCCTGTGGAGGGAGAAGAAAGCGGAGCTGTCCACACGCCACGCCGCAATAGCGCATAAATAAGCCGAACGTTTACCGCAAATATATCCGGCCGTGATCCGGGGCCGGAACCGTCAATCAATGAACCCACAGACGGTGAGCCCGGGGCGCTTTGACAAGGGGAGGGCAAGCCGCACTAGCGGCACACGTGCACCGGGACAAACCAGGCGCTCGCTGATGGCAGGCCGCGATCCCCGTGCCTGCCGATGACAGCCCGGCATGACATCTACGCCGCGCTGGCACCACCCGAACCCGGCACACCCGGGACGCGCAGCCGCCGCCCGGTCCGTCATCCCAGTGCACGCACGTGTCCCCGGGGCAGGTCACCCGCGGCGGCACGACGCACACCACTGCCACCACGGGAGGCCCGACATGAAGATCAAGATCCGGCCGGACGACAGCAGCAGGCTCCGGGAGAACGACTGGCTCCAGGCGGACGGCTGGCTCGCCGGGCTCCGGGACGACGGCCGTGCCGACCCGGCCGGCGATGGCCACGCCCGGCCGGCGCGCGGCAGCGATCCCTGGCCAGAAGTTCTTGCCGAGGCCGCCGCCCGCGCCCAGGCTGAGGCTGCTGCCCGCGCCCAGGCTGAGGCCGCCGCCCGCGCCCAGGCTGAGGCCGCCGCCCGCGCCCAGGCTGAGGCCGCCGCCCGCGCCCAGGCCGAGGCCGCCGCCCGCGCCCAGGCCGAGGCCGACGCCCGCGCCCAGGCCGAGGCCGACGCCCGCGCCCAGGCTGAGGCCCGCGCCGAGATGACCGGGCGGGCGGTGATCGGCGATCAGCTGCGAATGCCGGTCATGTGGTGCGAGATGGGCTCGTGCATCTCCTGGCACGCCGATCCCGCCGCGCTCGGCGAGGCCGACACCCGGGCCCGCGCGATCGGCGCCGGCTGGCGCATCGACGCCTTCGGCCGGCTGGCCTGCCCCCGGTGCCAGCAGACCGACCCGGGCTTCTGGGCCACCGGCCCGGTCGTGCCGTGGGACCGGTACACCGCCGTCGCCAGGGCCGCCCGGGCCGCCGGGCGCGGCGACGGTACCGCCGCTGCGTGGGGAGGCAGCCGTGACCCCGGCCGCGCGGCCGGCGGCTATCCCCGCGTCGGGCCGCCGGAGCCGGGACGGCACCAGTGAGCCCCTCCGTTCCCGCGGCGGTGGTCTTGAAGGCGGTCCGGGGCTGGCGCCTGTTTCCGTGTCGCACCGAGATCGACCGGGCGGTGATGGCGGCGCACCCGTCGCAGCCGGCGGGCAGCACCGGCTGCGACTGGCTGATGCTCGCCGCGGAGACGGCCGGCCTGGCGGCCGGCAGCTGGCGGTCACCGCCGGATCCCGCCCGGACAGGGTGGGCCTGCCCGCCGCGGATCGCCACGCGCGCGCTCAGCGCAAAGGCCGGGTCGGTCCGTGCTGCGCGGGACTTCACCCTTGCCACCTTGCGCCGGTGGGGTACGGCGCACAGCAGCCAGGACATCGCGATCGTGGTGTCGGAGATGGCGACCAACGCACTGCGGCACGCCCTGCCGGGGCCCGGCGATACCGGTCCCCGGCGGCCGGTCCGGCTCGGCCTGCTGCAGCAGGGGCCCTGGCTGCTGTGCGCGGTCGCCGACCCGGGCACAGCGGTTCCGGTGCCGCGAACCCCCGGTTCGCTGGCCGAGGCCGGCCGCGGGCTGCAGATGATCTGCGCGTTCAGCGACCTGTGGGGCTACACCACGCCAAGCGAGGCGGGAAAGGTCGTGTGGGCCATGTTCACCGCACGGCACGCACCGCCTTCCCCGGCCCGGTACCCGGGCCGGGCAGGCCGCGACCCGGTGCCGGGAACAGCACGCTGACGGCCGGGACCAAGACCGCCCGGGTGGTTCGCGCGCCCAGAGCCGGCCTGGCGGACGCGGCTCCGCGATCCTCAGCCCAGCCGGATCCGATGCCATTCGGCGGGCCGGGCGGGCTGGCCGGCGCCAAGGTGCCGGTGTCCTCGTCACAGCCATGCCGCGCTTTCGGTGCCGCCGGCGCTGTCACCGCGGCGCCGGGCGGTAACCCGTCATCCACAGGTCACGTGTGGATAACTATCTGGCGCCGGCGAGGTCGCGATCCCTTCCGGATCTTCTCGCCACCCAGCCTGCCAACGGCATCTGTCCTGGTAACCGGGGGTGGGGCCGCCAGGGTCTCCGGGCACGTCCCCTGGCAGCGCACCGCGATCCGGCGTATATGCACAGTTCATCGACGAGTCTTGTGCACAGCCCCCTACACTCGTGATCTCGCCGGGGCTGGCGTGATAGGAGCGTGCTCTCATGCCGGCCCCGGCTAGCATGGCGGCATGGCCGTACCTGTTCGCAGGGATACCAGTCGGCGACTACGCCGCAGCGCTGGCCTGGTACGAGAGATTGCTCGGCTCCCCGCCCTCGTTCTTCCCCCACGACACGGAGGCCGTGTGGGAACTCGCCGAACACCGGTCGGTGTTCATCGTCCAGCAGCCGGAACATGCCGGCCACGCCATGCACACCATCATCGTGGATGACCTCGACACCGTGGTCGTCCCGGCCGATGATCCAGGTCGCCGTGGGAGTCGCCGCACCACCCATGCGCATCCGCAGGGCCGCGCCCTGTTCGATCCACTCGAAAGTGACCGGCCCATGCACGCTGGCATCCGGGTCTGGCAGGAACGTCGTCGTCAGGATCGCCGCCAAGTGCTCACCAGCACGGACGCGCAGCTTTCTCAGCTGCTCTGGCGGCAGCTTCGCCACCAGCTCATCGACAGCCCACCAAACCGTCCGGTACCAGATACCAATTGCCAGTCTGCCTGCTTCGTCCTCGGTGGACATGCTCCTAGTGTCCGCGACCACCATCGATGTGGTCATGGCGAAGCGCGTCCCCGCCCCGAGCGGTCCCCGCCTCCGCTTCGCCACCTCACGGCATCCAGCTCGACGGCCCCGACACCACGTAAGCCCGGGGCCGGGCCTTCCCGATCACCCGGTGCGAGCGCGGATTTGCCCCGGTCACTGCGGTATCTGCCGCTGGTATTACCTGCAGCGTCACTAACGGCCTGGTTACGGGCAAGCGGCGGACGACGGCATGCCCTCGTCGGCCAAGCACATGACGGGTGGGACGGACCGCAGCAGAGGCAAGCGCGGTGCCTCATGGCGTGGCCTGCAAGACCGCGACTGGTAATCCCCGGCCAGTGGCGAGGCAGAACAGGTCCGGGTTCAGCAGCGAGGTATATCGTGCTGTGACCGTGCTATACCGTGACCGTGCTTTACTTGAGTCAGGTGGTTGACCCGTGTCAACCCCACGCCATGACCAGGGGACAGTAGCGATGAGCGCCGGGGTTAGGACCGTGCACGTACCGTACACCCTCGAACAGGATGAAGATGGTGTTTGGTGTGCAGCTGCCCAGCTCAGGCCGGGTGTCGGGGCCGTCGGCGACGGTGA
>Ga0335069_10014584_pt1 | contig 10999 bp, 6 predicted proteins | sample Lox_Sample_11_FD_206714 | JGI IMG/M metagenome (GOLD analysis project Ga0335069, IMG submission 206714) | Soil microbial communities from Loxahatchee National Wildlife Refuge, Florida, United States - Lox_Sample_1.1 | ecosystem: Environmental > Terrestrial > Soil > Wetlands | place: USA: Florida... | reverse complement strand
AGAGCAGGGCGGCCCGGTCGCGGCGCCCCAGCTTCAGCTCGTGCACGCGGGCCTGCTGCAGCGTGGTCCGCGCCGCCTCCTTCGGGTCCACCGACCCGGTGGCCGCCTGGTCCAGGACCGAGGCCAGCGCCGGCCAGTCCTGGTCCTCCTCCAGGAGCTCGCACAGGGCGCCGAGCGCGGCGCCGTCCTGGGGCGTGAGGCGCAGGTGCTGCCGGAAGAGGTCCTCGGCGCGCGCCCGGTTGCCCAGCTTCTCCCGGGCCAGGGCCGCGGCGCGGGCGAGGAGCGGGGTGCCGGGGACCAGCCGGGCCCGGGCTTCGTGCAGCGCCACCAGCTCCTCCCACCGCGAGGCGGACTCGTAGAGCCCGGCCAGCGCCTCGAAGGCCTGCTGGTCGCCCGGAGCCGACTCCAGCGTCTCCAGGTGGGCTCGGATCTGCTCGTCCGGCGAGGGTGCGCTCAAGGTGAAATCACTGAGGGTCTGGGGCCGAGAAAGCTGAGATACTCCGGGAGTATAGGTCCCGCTCCGCGCGAGGGTCAATCTCGCGGCCGGGAAAAGGCCAGCCCTTACACGCGGTTGCCTACATGGGCGCCGCGCGCTTCCACCGCGTTCGATATCGGGATCAGAACGTGTAGCGGACCGTCGGATACAGCGCGAAACCGCTGGCCTTGGCCTTGGCCGCGTACACGTAGTCGAGCGCCGCGCCCAGGGAGAAGTGGCGCAGCCGGGTGAAGTACTCCAGGCCCGGGCCGGCCTGGACCAGCACCTCGTGGGTCCCGAAGAGACCGCGCGGGTAGGTCACGGCATAGGAGGCGCGGCCGTGGACGTAGAGGAAGAAACGCTCCCAGTCGTTGCGGTCCCGGGCGCCGTAGTAGGCCCAGCGCAGGTCGAGCCCAGCGCCGTAGAGGCTGAAGGCCCCGTAGCTCACCCGGGCCCGCTCGTTCCCGCCCAGGGCGGAGAGCGCCAGGGAGAGGCGCGAGGAGAGGTCCCGGCCGATCTCCAGCCCGACCAGCATGCCGCCGGCTCCGCCCCCGGAACTGCCGGCGTAGGGGTACCGGGCCCGGTCCTGGGTGGGGGTGTTGAAGAGCCCCAGATAGCCGGCCTGGAAGCCGACGTAGGTGCCGCGCTCGACGTCGTTGTAGTGGGCCGCTCGCGGGTTCTCCTGGAGCGGCGGCGCGGCCTCCTGCGCCGCGACCAGGAAGGGCGCCGAAAGGGCCAGTGCCGCGATGAGCGCGATCCGCTTCACGACGGCCTCCCTCACTCGGTGTTGCCCGAGGCGCGCAGGATCCACGGGTAGGTGATGACCGCGATGCCGCCGCCCTTGGGCTTGGGAAACTGCCAGCTCGTGATGCGCGACATCATGCACTCGTGGACCTTGGCGTCGTCGAGGGTGGTGGCGCCCTCGTCCACCTGCGGGTTGGTGGCGCTCCCGTCGGCCTGGATGATCCACTTGATGGAGATCTTGCCCTGCAGGCGGGGGTTGAGCGCCAGCTGCTGCTCGTAGCAGTAGCGGATCTGGGCGGCATGCTCCTGGATGACCTTGCGGATGAGCTCCTTGTCGATGGAGCCCATCACCAGGGCGTTGCCGGTGTCGACCTTGACGTCACGATCGCTCTTCTTGCCCAGGCCGCCCACGCCGGTGCCGTAGCTCCCCAGGCCGCCGCCGCGTCCCTTGGTTCCCACCGCCCCGATGCCGATGGTCTCGCCGGAGCCTCCGCCGCCCGAGCCGGAGCCGCGGATGCCCAGGCCGCCCAGGCCGTAGCTGTCCCCCACCACCGGCCCGAACATGTTGCCCACCGCCCCCTTGAGGTCGCCGCCCAGGCCGCCCGAGCCGAAGACGGTGGAGAGCCCTCCCCCGCCGCGGCCCAGCGCCCCCAGGAGGCCCGAGCGCTTGACCACGTCCTTGGCGTTGGGGTCGATGGCCCGGGGCGCGGAGCGGGCGTTGGTCTTGGGCGCGTCCTTCTTGCCCATCTGCCCTTCCTCGCCCTTGTGCTTCTCGGCCATCTCGCCCGGCTCGGTGTCCTTCTTCTCCTCGCCCTTGGGCCCCTTCTCCGCCACCTTGGGCTTCTGCACCTCGGGGGCCTTGATGATGAACTTGGCCATCCGGGAGGGGTTCTTGAACAGGTCGTCGGCGCTGACGTCGGTGTCGTAGGGGAAGTTGTTGGCGGTGATGATGAAGGCGCACTCGAGGAAGAAGAAGATGAGGAACAGGTTCAGGAACTGGTAGTTGATCCGCTCCCAGTAGGGCGGCTTCTTCACCTTCTCCGGCCGCCGCGGCCGCGCCTCGATGGCCAACGCCGCGCCCAGGTCGGCGCGCACCGCGCCGGCTCGCGGCACCGGGATCCAGTAGGCGCCCCGCAGCTTCTCGTCGGTGGCGGCTTTGCGCGAGCGGACCAGATCGCCGAAGGCGGCGCGGGCGCCCCTGTCCTCCACCACCCCGGTCATGCCCTGGCCGAAGGCGAACTGGTAGTCGCCGTCGGCGAAGCGGAGCATGGGGAACTCACCCTGCGGCAGGCCCTCCACCTGGATGCCGCAGCGGGGCCCGTGGCCGACCAGCACCGGCGAGCGCGGGCGGATGAAGGTGGCCGCCTCGATCAGGCTGCTGCCCCAGAGGAGCCGGAGCTCGACGCCCAGGTCCTCGGCGCCGGAGAGATCCTCGACGGCACGGTCGGCGGGGCGGAGCTGCGCGGCGGGGCGGCGTGCCGGCCGCCGGGCGGGGGCGCGCGCCGCCGTCGCCGGTGCGGGTGCGGCCACCTTCGCCGGTGCCGGTGCGGGGGCCGGCGCCGCGTTGGGGGCAGGGACCGGTGCGGGCTGCGCGGCGGGCGCGGCGGGCGCGGCGCGCGCGCCGTTCCTCGACGCCGGCGCTGGCCCGGCGGCGGGCACGGGCGCGGGGGCCGCCGGGGCGGGTGCGGGCGAGCGGACCTCGCCCGGGGCCTCCACCACCAGGCGCAGGCCGCCCAGGCTGATCTGGTCGCCGGTGGCCAGGACGCCCCGGCTCACCTTCTTGCCGTTCACGAAGGTGCCGTCGGCGCTCCCCATGTCGATGATGGAGACGTTCCCGTCGGGTGCCACCTCGATGACCGCGTGGATGCGCGAGATCCGCTCGTCGTCGAGCACCAGGTGGGCCGACGAGAGCCGCCCGATCTTGATGATCTCGCGGGTGAACTGCTCGGTGCGGACGAGCTCGTTCCCGCGGAAGACCTTGAGGATGATGGGCCTGGCCATGGTGCGATGGTCGCGGCGCGCGGGCTAGAGATCGCCCGACGACTGCATCACCTTCTCGCGCCAGTTGTCCCGGATCTTGATGAGGTTCGAGTGGTCGACCTTCTTGCGGGCCTCCACGTACTCGCCGTCTGGGCGCTTCAGGTCCCCCTCGATGGTGTCGTCCTCGAAGTTGATGACCGTCTTCTTCTCGTACTCGATCCGCGGCTGCGCCGCGCCTTGCTGGGCCGGGGCCGGGTCGGCCGCCCGGGTCGCCGGTGCGCCCGCCAGGGCCAGGAAGACCGACAGGATGAGAAGGACACGCATGGTCGAACCCCCAAACCTCGGCGAGCTTATCACCCACCCGCCGCGCCCGGTTAGCGGCCGCCCCACCTCGCCGCAGCCCACGCAGGCCCCGGCCTCGGGTCACTGCACCTCGATGGGCGGCGGTGTAGGCGTGGCGCCTCCCTGGCCCTCCACCGCGGGTGCGACGGCGGGCGCGGTGGGGGTCTCCTCCGGCTTCGGCGCCACCGCCTTGCCCTTCCCGTCCGCCGGCTGCTGCAGGGCGCGGGCGGCCTCCTGGGCCTTCCGGTTCTCGTCCAGGATGGCCTCGCACTCCCGCTGGAGCCTCAGCACCGGCGATTCGGTGGCCGCCACCGGCCCGGCCGCCTGGGCGTACTTGCGGAACTCCTCCAGGGCGGGCTCGCACTGGCTCCTCGCCCGCATCAGCAGGATGCCGCGCGCCAGGTGGACCTCGGCCAGCTTGTCGCCCGAGAGCTCCTCGGCGCGGGCGTAGGCGGCGAGCGCCTCGTCCGGGCGCTCGGTGTGGCGCAGGGCGACGCCGCGCACCAGCTCCACCGAGGCATCGCGGGGCTGGTCGTCGAGCAGGGCCTTGGCCTGCTCGGCCGCCGCCGCCCAGCGGCCGTGGGCCAGCGCGCTCCTCAGCAGGGCGTAGCGCGCCGCCTGCAGGTGCGGGTCGAGCGCCAGCGCCTTCTTCAGCTGGGCCTCGGCGGCGGCCTCATCGCCGGCGCGCGCCTCGAGCTCGCCTGCCAGCCAGGGCAGCTCGGGGTCGGCGGGGTCGAGCTTCATGGTCCGCAGGGCGATGAGCTTGGCCAGGTCGAGCTGGTTTCGCTCGGCTGCCACCCGGATCAGCACCTTGTTGGCCGCCACCGATCGCGGGTCGCGCAGGAGCGCCTCCCGGGCCAGCCGCCAGGCCTCGTCGAGCTGTCCCGCGGCCAGGTACAGCGCCGCCAGCCGCTCGCGGGCGCGGGCATCCTCGGGGAAGTCGCGCACCACGGCCGCGTAGATGGCCTGGGCGCCGGCCGGGTCGCCGGCCTTCTCCCTGAGCACGCCCAGGTTCACGGCTGCCTGGCGGAGAGCGGGTCGCTCGGTGCGCGCCCGCTCGTACTCGGCGCGCGCCTCCTCGATCCGTCCCTGGGCCTCGAGCGCCACGCCCAGGTTGTAGCGGGCCTCCGGCACCTCGGCCGCCTCGAGGACCGCGCGCCAGCGCCTCTCCAGGAGCGGCCAGTCGACGGGGAGCCTCTGCTTGCGCAGGTCCTGCTCGGCCTGCACCGCCTCGGCGAAGAGCCGCTGGGCCCGGGGCGGAAGCTCGCTGCCGGCGGCGACCGGGGCCACCGCCGGGGCGGCGGCCCCGGAGGGCGCGGCGGCGGTGGCCGGGGCGGTGGCGGAGGGCTTGGCCCCCGCCGCCGGCTTGCCGGCCGCGGGGGAGCCGGCCGGGCGCGCCGGGCCGGCCGGGCCGGCGGCGCCGCCGGCGCACGCCAGGGCGGCGGCGGCGAGCGAAGCGAACAGGAGGTTGAGCCGGGTGCGGGTCACGGGAGCAGGTCCTCGTCCTCGGTGCCCTTCCTCTTCTTCGCCGGCAGCGGCTGGTCCGCGTCGAGCGCCCGCCTCTGCGGATCGTTGGTGGCGGAGGACTCCTGGGGCTTCTGGGTTGTCGGGCGCACCTTGAGCGCCGGCAGCACCTCCGCCTCGTCGCGAGCGGCCGCGGGGCGCGGGGCCGCCGGCGGCTGCACCTCGCCGAGGAGCCCGTAGCCCACGGGGGGGGACGGCAGCGGGGCGCCGGCGAGCTGCGGCAGGATCTCCACCGCCTCCTCCTCGCCCTCCGCCTTGGCCTTGCGCAGCGCCTGGTCGGCCTCCTTCGAGCAGGCGTTGGTGACGCCGTAGTCGCGGGCGGCGTTCACCGCCATGCGGTAGCCCTCGACGGCCTTCTTCTCCAGCGGCTCGGCCACCTGCGAGAGCTGGGCCTTGTACTCCTCGACCCCCTCCTTCCCCAGGGCCTTGACCTCCTTGGGGAGCGGGTTGTCGTAGAGCGCCTGCGCGAAGCGGCTGTAGCCCAGCCCGATGTGGTGGAGCGCGCAGATGGCGGGCTCGGCCTGCTTCAGCTTGACGATGTTCCCGTACTCGGCCTCGAGCTGGGCCAGCCGCTTGGCCTTGATCTGCAGCTGGGCCTTGAGGTACTTGGGCGTGACGTTGAGCGTGATCCGGTCGTAGGAGGCGAACTCCGGCTCGAGGGCCATGAGCTCGGCCTGCGCCACCAGGGAGAGGCCCCGGTCCTTGGCGCCGCCAGGGTGCTGACGGGAGTAGACGAGCCCCACCTCGTAGGCGTGGCGGGCCATGGCCCCGTTCCCCTGCTTCTCGTAGATCCGGGCCATCCGCTCCTGGATGGCCAGCCACTCGTCGGGGTCCTTGGCGTAGCGCTTCTGGTACTCCTCGAGCTGGGCGAGCTCCTTCTGCGGCTGGCCGCGGCGGGCGTGGAGGTCGGCCAGGGAGAGGAACAGGCGCGAAGCGTCCGGGCCGTCCGGCCAGGCGTCGAGGTAGGCCTGGCTGTCGGCCTCGGCCCGGGCCAGGTCCTTGAGGCCCGCCCGGAACACGGCGGCGTTGATGATGGCGTCGTTGGCCTTCCTCTCCTCGTAGACCGGCCTCTCGGCGGGCTCCTCGGGCTTGGCCGCCACCGGCGGGGGTGGAGGCTTGCCCTTCTTGCCCTTGGCCTTCGGGGCGGGCGCGGCCGCCGGCTTCCCCTCCGGCTGCGAGGCCCGGCGCCAGCCGGCGAAGTAGCGCTCGTACCGATCGGCCGCCTCGCCGAAGTCCCCGATGGCCTCGTAGGCCTCGGCGTTGTCGTAGAGGCACTTGGGGGCCAGCGGATCGGCCGGGTAGCGCTGCAGGAACTGGTCGCGGATCTCCATGCCCCGGTCCAGCCGGCCGGCGCGAACCTGGTCCACCGAGGCGTTGTAGAGGGCGGTCGAGGCCAGCTTGGAGGCGGGCCAGTCGCGGGCGAAGGCCAGGTACTCGTCGGTGGCGCCGTCCCAGTCCTTGGCCCGCTCCCGCTCCTCGATGACCTTGAAGGCGCTCTGCTCGATGACCCGGCTCAGGTCCTCCTTGAGCTGGGGGTGGGCCTCGAGCAGCGCCTTGTTGGCGTAGAAGCGCTTGGCCCAGCCGTTCACGTTGCGCCAGTCGCCCAGGAGGTTGTAGGCGTCGAGCACCAGGTTGGCCGAGTACCCGGCCAGCTCGTGGGTGGGGTGGTCGAGGGCGATGCGGGTGAAGAGGTCGCTCGCCTCCCCGAACTCGTTGTGCCGGTAGTGGAGGTTGGCCGCCTTGTAGGCCATCTCCACCCACTTGTCGCCCCGCGGCTGGTACTTGATGTAACGCTCGCAGGCCTCCACCAGCCTCTGCCGCGCCGGCGCCATGGGGATCCGCTTGGAGGGATCGCCCGGCGCCACCTTCTGCGTCTCGTCCAGCTTCTTGGCTACCAGGTCGTAGGAGAAGACCGCGTTCTCCAGCGCGTCCTTGAAGAACTTGCCCGGCTTGTCCTGCTTGTCCACCGCCTGGATGTCGGCCCGGGCCACCCGCTCGTACTCCGCGCCCGCCTCCTCGAAGCTGGCCAGGGCGTAGAGCAGCTCGGCGTGGAAGAAGCGCATCTCGTAGGCCGGGGGCTCGGCCGGGAAGATGTCGAGGTAGTCGCGGTAGACGTCGGCGGCCCAGCCAGCCACCGGCTCGTCGCGGGTCTTCTTCCACTCGTTGTGATACTGGACCGCGAGGATCCGCAGGGTCCGCTCGGCGTCGGCCCGGGCGTCAGCCAGCACCTTGGCGTTCTTGGGATCCTTGCCCTCGGACGAGGCCTCGATGTCCCGGAGCATCTTGGCGAAGACATGGGCCTGCTGAACGGCCGCGTCCTTGCGCCCCAGCCGGCCGGCGCAGGTGATGATGTGCGACTGGAAGAAGGGAGCCTCCACCCCGAGCGGCCGCTCCTTGATGAGGCGGGAGTACACCAGCACCGCGTCCCGGTCCTTGCCCTCGTCGAAGTAGAGCCCGGCCAGGGTCTTGAGCATGTCCCACCAGCCGGCCTCCCCGCCCACCCGCCGGAACTCCTCCTGGGCGCGCTCGGCGGACCCGACGTGGCTGTAGGTCCGCACGTAGTCCTTGCGGGCCTCCTTCACCAGCGCCAGCTTGCGGTCCTGCGCCACCGTGGTGGTGGGCATCTCGCCGAAGAAGATCACCGCCCGGAACAGCTCCAGCGCCTCGTTCCAGTTGCCGAGGTTGTAGTGAACCCACCCCTGCTTGTAGAGGGCGTACCCGTAGACCGAGCTCTCCTGGTACTCGGCGGCGTGCTTGTAGGACTCGAGCGCGCGGCGCAGGTTCTCGTTGCGATCGACGGTGTTGGCCCGGTCGAAGTAGTACTCGCCGAAGGCCATCCAGCTGTCGGGCACGAAGCGCGACTGCGGGTAATGCTGGATCAGGGCCCGGTAGGCCTTGAGCGCCTCGGGGTCCTTGCGGTCCCGCTTCTGGAGGTTCTGGGCCAGGAAGTAGAGCACCTCGTCGAGGCGCGGGTACTTGGGGTAGCGCTGGATGATGGCCTTGTAGAGCGCCACCGCCTGCCCCTGCAGGTCGTTCTGCTGGGCCTCGAGCGCCTTCTTCTCGGCGGTGAGCCGGTCGATCTCCCGCGGGTCGCCGCGCGTCCCCAGCTCGATGAGCCGGTCGTCGCGGCGGTTGGCCTCGAAGAAGTAGTACTGCGACTCCTCCCAGAGCAGCTCCGCCAGCCGGAAGTACCAGCCCGGCGTCTCCTCGTCGCTGCCGCCGCCCAGCTTGATCAGCTTCTGCAGGCTGGCGATCTCCTCGCGGCGCTTGGCGGAGATGTCGACCTCCACGCCGCGGCGGAAGGTCTCGAACTCCAGGCCCGGCCCGACCGCGGCGGCCGCCGGCTTCTTGGCCTCCAGGCTCCCCCCCAGGGAGGCGTCCGGGGCCACCGAGCGCTTGGTGCCGAGGTCGGCCTCCTTGGGCTCCTGCTTCCTCGGCTCCGCTGCCGCCGCCCCGGAGAGGGCGGCAGCCGCCAGGAGCAGGGCCACCGCGGCCCGCACCCTCCCCCCGTCCCGGCCTGGCCCGCCCGTCCTCGCCAAGGCGCGCCTCTCGGTCACCGCGCCGCGGCCGGCTCGGGTGCCTGCTGCGAGCGGGGCAGCCGGTCCTTGCAGCCGCGGGTGAGCGTGTAGGAGTAGGTGCCCAGCTCGTCGCGCCAGAACTCCCCCTCGTATGGCCAGTAGAGGTGCTCGTCGGAGACGGCATAGGAGTACTTGAGGTCGCGCACCACCTCGACCTGGTAGCCGGCAGCCAGGGAGCCCTCCAGGGCCTCCCGCTCCTTGCGCGAGACCTCGATCTGGATGCGGAGCGCCTGGGCGAGGAGCGTCCGCAGCCCGTCGCGCTCGTACTCCAGCGTGGCCCGGGTGCGGGCCCCGGCCTCCTCCACCAGCGCCGCCTTCTCCGCCGCCAGCTGCTGCAGCAGCCGCCGACCCAGCGCCGCGTCGCGCAGCTCCTTGCCGCGCTCGCCGATGCCCACGTCCATCTCGTGCTCCACCTCGCCCACCGACTGCACCAGGCGGCGCACGTTCTGATCGGTCAGGGCCAGCTTGCGGATCCGGCGGGTCACCGCCGAGCCCCCGGGGTGGTCCAGGCCCACCAGGTCGTAGTAGGCGGCGGCCGGCTGCGGCGCGCCGGTGATGCGGGTCAGCTCGTCGTAGACCGGCTCGTAGAGCGTGGAGAGCGTCTCCAGCACCAGGCGCGCCTCGGGGTAGCGGCAGTTCTCGTAGTAGACGATGGCCTTGAGGACGTAGGACTCGGGGAAGTACTCGTCCTTGAAGTAGGGCGACTGCAGGGTGAGCAGGTTGCCCAACGTCTTCTCGTAGTCGCCGATGCGGTAGTAGGCGTAGGAGGCCTCCCACAGCCCCTCCAGCCAGCTCTCGCCGCCCCAGGGCATCTTGTCGTAATAGAAGATGGCGTAGCGATTCTGCCGGTTCTGGTAGTGGATGCGGGCCAGCTGCAGGAAGGCCTGCTCCCGCAGCTCGGGATCGGCGCGCCGGCCGCGCTTGGGGTTGGTGAGCCGGACCACCTCCTTGAACGACTCGCCGGCCCCGGCGTCGTCGGACTGGGCGTACCGGACCAGCCCCTCCACGAACTTGGCCTTGGCGAAGAGGTCGCCCTGATCGGCCACCGGGGCCTCACCGGCCTTGGGCTCCACCGCCCCCGCCTGCTCGCGCACCAGCGAGGCCAGGCGGAGGGCCTCGGCCCAGGCGGCGGCGGCGTCCTTGCCGCGGCCGGCGTCGGAGAGCGCCCGGCCGCGCTCGAACTCGTACTTGGCCAGCAGGAAGTGGAACCGGTCCTCGTAGCCGGGCGGGAAGGCCTCATGGGCGTGGCGGGCCACCCGGGAGAGAAGCGGCTGCTCGTTCTTGAGCCGGGCCCCCACCGAGAACAGCCACTCCATCGAGGATCCGTAGAAGCGCGTGCCCTGCGGGCCGCGGTCCAGCACCTCGTCGAAGGTGGCCATGGCCGAGTGCAACAGCCCCATCCGTACCAGGGCCTTGCCCAGCTGGTATCGGGCCTCGTCCTGGGCGGTGGCCATGGCCGGGTCGCGCAGGATGTCGTCGAAGGCCAGCGCGGCCCTCTCCTCGGCGCCGCCCTCGAGCATCTTCTTGGCCGCCTCCAGCCGCTCCTTGGCCAGGCCGGAGGTGGCCTTCCCCAGCTCCAGGCCGAGCGGCCGCTGGGCCTCGGGCTGCGGCCGGGGCGAGGGGGCCTTCGGCGCGGCCGGCGGAGGAGGGGGCGGCGGGAGGGGCTCGACCGGCGAGGGCTCCGCGGCGGGCGCCGCCGCCGGGGCGGGCGCGGGGGCGGCGGGCGCCGGGGCCGGCGCGGCGGCGGGCTTCCTGGGCAGGGGCTTGGTGGGCGGAGCCTTCTTCTTCGTCGGAGCCGCCTTCTTCGGCTCCTCCTTCTTGGTCTCGTCCTTGGGCGTGGACAGGTCGATGCCCAGCTGCGCCCGCGCCACCGGCGCGGCCACCAGGAGGAGGAGCGCCAGGAGGACCCGGGCCACGCGCCGGGCGGGCGGGGCGTCGGAGAGGCGAGTGCGGCAGGTCGGGTGCGCCATGGCGGTCACTGCACCGGACGGTTCTGCGTGGGGAAGAAGAACGAGACGCCCAGCTCGGTGAAGAGCTGGTTCTGCAGGTCACGCTTGGCTCCTCCGTTCTCCTGCCAGTTGGGAACCGAGACCCGGTAGATGTAGTCGCGGAACTCGAGTCGGGCCGCGACCCACTCGGCGAAGAAGATCCGCGTCCCCAGGCCCAGGTGCCCGCCCAGGGTCGAAGCGGTGGGCGGGTGCCCGCCGCTGCCCGCCAGGGCGTCGGCGCCGGCGCTGGAGACCACCCTCTGGTAGCTGATCCAGTCGAGCCCGCCGATGAGCGACAGGTCAAAGTGCCCGACCCGCTCGGAGAAGACGTTGAGCTTCCCGTACACCGGGGCCCAGGCGCCCTCCAG